>JGI24655J20075_1000504_pt1 | contig 13999 bp, 11 predicted proteins | sample MalvirmetaMSP112_FD_20075 | JGI IMG/M metagenome (IMG submission 20075) | reverse complement strand
GTAGAGACGAAATGACCGCCACCGCCGATCCGGAAGCGTTTCAGTCCCGGCTCTGGGGCATGTTCGAATACGCCTTCGGCGAAAAGCTCACGCTCCCGCAAATCGATCGCATCCGCTGGCAGCTTTTCCCCGAAATTCGCATCAACGCCCCGCAGCAAACCCTGTTCGGTGAAGAAGGCCAAGATGACGACCCGGTCGACGGGCAAACCGACCAAGAGAATGAGCTGGTCATCCCAGACATCGTCCGTGTTATGGACCTGCAACAGGAACAGCTCGCCAAAAGCATGGGCGACGGCCACCGCGTCATCCACGGCGTCGCCGGCTCCGGCAAAACCCTGATCCTCGGCTACCGCTGCTTGCACCTGGCCCAGGCCGTCACCAAACCCATCCTAGTGCTGTGCTTCAACATCACCCTGGCCGCCCGGCTGCGCAGCTTCATCGCCGAAAAGGGCATCGAAGAGAAAGTACAAGTGCACCACTTCCACGAATGGTGCGGCCTGCAGCGTAAAACCTATAACGTTGACATGATTGAAGGTGATGCACCCTATTGGGAGAGGGAGGTAGAAACCGTCATCCAGGCCGTAGAGAAAGACCGGATACCCCGCGCGCAATACAGCGCGGTGATGATCGACGAAGGTCATGACTTCGAGCGGGAATGGCTCAAGCTCATCGTCCAGATGATCGACCCGGACACCAACTCTCTGCTGTTGCTTTATGACGATGCCCAGTCCATCTACAAGAAGCGCAGCCTGAAATTTCCCCTGTCCAGCGCAGGCATCGAGGCTCGTGGGCGCACCACCATACTGAGGCTCAACTACCGCAACACGCGTGAAATCCTCAGTTTCGCCTACGACTTCGCCAAAGATTTCTTACAAGCGCAGGATGCTGACGACGACCACATTCCCTTGATTGCCCCCGAGGTTGCCGGCACCGGCGGCCCGCAGCCGCAATTCCGCAGGTTTGAAGAATTCGATGACGAGGCTCACTACATCGCTCGTTGCATTTTAAAATGGCACAGAAATGGAAGTCCATTCAACGATATCGCCGTGATATATGGATATCACTGGCAAGCACAAATTTTGAGGGGCGCTTTACGATTAGCCAATATTCCTAGTACCTGGTTAAAAAACGCGGCAGATAAGAAAGAATACCATGCGAATGCGGATTTCGTGACTCTGCTCACTCGACAAAGCAGTAAGGGGCTGGAGTTCGATACAGTAATCCTCGCTGGGCTTGGTGAACTAAAGGGTAGTGGTGACGATTTGGATTATGAAGCGCGATTGCTTTATGTAGGGATGACTCGCGCCAGACATAAGTTACTTTTAACCGGGAGCGGAACGAATTGGTTTTTGGACAAATTTAAGTGCTAGAGTGTCGATTTTGGCAATTGAAAGTCCTCTGAAATGGAAGGAAAGTATGTCGGGTGAAACGGCTAACATCGCAGAAGTTGCAGAAAAAATATCAAAAGAAATCTTTTCTTTTTTCAAATGGAAAAATTCTGGACGTTACAATGAGAATTTCCCTTGCCATAACCCTGAGATCCATTCAAAGAGTGGCGGAGGAGGGAAGTCGCAGTTTAAAGCTGAGCACCCATGTGACTGTGTTTTTAGCTATTATGACCCATACAAAAATAGGGTGGTTTACCTTTTGGTAGATTTAAAAAGTTATGCATCTGGATCAATTCAGAAAGACCGAATAAGGAAAGCGCTCGAAGGCCTCGCTAAATCAGTTGATTGTGCTGAATCTAGCGGGGACTGGCAAAAAACTATGTTCCAGATGATAAGCCATGGAGTGTCAATGGCTTATTATTTATTTATAATCATGATAACTGTTTCGATAAAGATTTTGAAGGGATGTTGGGCAAGATTAAAACGGAGAGCTTGCCGGTGGCCAAGGGGCAAAACTTATATGTAGTTAGTCCGTTAAGAATAAAGTATCTAATGACTGTATGTTCAGATATAAGGCGTCTTTTCCACGAGGGGGAGATGCCGAGAGACTACTCGTTTTTTTATCCTGAGCTTACATTGCATAAGACGTCTGGCGACCAGGATCAGTATCCAGCCACCATCGAGCTATTGTGCGCGCCTTATATGATCGTCCAATGGGATGAATACAAATTGCCTGACCTTGATGATGGTCATGGATTACCAGGTTATATCATTTACTACAATCAGCCCGGGTCAGATTGCTTTGAGTTTCTTTATCTCATTGATTCTCTCTCGAGATACCAGATACTAAATAGCAAAAAGAGGATCATGATTCGTATTGCTCATGATAGCCCCGATGTAGATGCCAAGGCTAATTTCATTAGAGCAAAAAGTAGGTATATATCTGACTGGGGTCTGGACGAGCACAAAAGAAATGCTATTGAACGTATAGATTTTGATATTGTGCCTTCGGAAGTGTCACGTTTAACAGCTGGCGCGCTTGCATGGAGAAGCGAATGAAAAACGGAAGCATTTATTTTGTTTCAGATAAAGCCGTTCATGATGCTTTGACTCAGTACAGATTCAAGAAAGATGATTTGAAAGAGATATTTCTTTCTAGGGGGATTATAACTTCTCCGCACACTCCTCGAGAGGACGTGGCGATGTACTTTAGCACTCTTAACCATGACTATTATGATCATCAAAAGATTGCTGAAGTTTTTGCTGTTGACCGAAGAAAGGATAAGACTAGTGTAACCACTGTGGCTGGAAATCTATCAAGATTAAAGATTCAAGCAGCGCTTAAACAAGTAAGTGAAAAAGTAAAACAGAGTGGTGATGCATCAAACGTGGTTAACCATCAAGGTTATGCTGAAATAAGCTTTAAATACGAAGAGGTTGATTATAATAAAACGGAATTTAAGCAAGTTTCGGTGCGGGAGTCTTCAATCAGGGTTGAATATACGGAGGATGGTTGTGTTTTGAGATGGCCACATGTTGCCTATGCTGAAAAAGCTAGGGAGCTGATTTTGGATTGTTTTCAGGCTGAGTCGGAATCTGATCTAGATATCCAAGAGGTTTCTCTTGCTCATATTGATGATCCTTCTTTGGTGTCAGAGTTTTTTACCTTGCTGTCGCATGATATTGATGGTTTTTCTTTGGTTACAGTCACCGATGTCTATTTTTTTAACCCTAATAAGAGTTCTGATGACGAGGATCAAATAGTCCATATTGATAAGGCTAGTCTTAAAGGAAGTGGCGTTACCCATTCCCCGGAATTGAAAAACCTCCAAGACCAAGGGTTTTACATATGGAAAATTCGCTGGCAAAGTCAAAACGCAGCGGAAGGTTCTGATATTTATGAGTTTGAGGCCCAGCTATCGGATCCAGAAACCAGGTCCGAGGTTTCTTATGTGGTTTTGGGTTATTACGAAAAAAAGCCTTATGGTGACGAGTATGTTAAAACAAGGAAGCGTGTTTCAAAAAGTGAGGAGATTCGGGTAGGTAAGATTCTCGAAAAAGCGATAAATTTCGCTTTTTCTAGTATATCCTCCTCTGGAGAAGAAGGCGATGAATAGCCGGTATAGATGGTTTTCTATTTCTGTTGAAATAGATCTGGAGAGCGTTTGGACGTCAATTAGAAACGCGCACTATAAAGATAGGCTGGGGTACGGCTTTTCTTTGTCTTCATCAAGAAGCGACTTCATCTCCGGATCTTTCCTGGAAAAAATCGAATACTCTCAAGAGGTCCTGTCTCCAGGAGGCGAGACTTCGACTGTTGATGTCTACAGGATGGTAGTTACAAAGTTTTTTATAAAAAAAATTTTAGACGGGAGGCTGGTTCTGGTTCTCGTCGATCCTCCACAAAGGAAAAAACGTTTTTTGTCAGCTATTTATGATGCGTTTGGTTATAATAGCGTTATCGAGCAAATCAAGATTGACGTTCGTGGCGCGGTGGATTTTTTAAGAGATAAGTTTTCTAGGGTTGTCGTTTCTAGAGTCAGTGCTCGCGGTGTTATGATTAGTGAGAGGTCGGTAGCGACTGTCGATGTGGTTTCTTTATCGTCGGCCGACAGAGATTTGTGCGAGTGGTTGAAGACTAAAAAGTTCCATTTGGCCAAGGTTGGCGCTAAGGTTTCGGAAGGTGGTCATAGCCACTTTGTTGAGATATCGGAATCGGGGATAATATCTTGTAAAGAAGATTTTTATTCGATTGCTGAAGATATTGCTTTGCGTTGCGTTATTTAGATGTTTTATAAGCGTGGCGTTTTGACTCTCAACAATTAAAAATTGATTATTTTGCCTTCCTGTAAGCTTATTAATGATTTTTTTGACAGAATCGACATGAGTAATTTCCGAGGTTCGTGTCATTTGCGTCGGGCATGATTTTAAATTGAAGCCACATTTATGAAGAAGCCCCGGCGGGAAAACCCGCCGGGGCTTCTTCATATCACAAACAGTGAATAGGGCGAATCCTTAAACCCGCTCAATCACCGTAGCAATACCTTGACCCAGACCAATGCACATGGTGGCAAGGCCGATCTGGCCGTCGTTGCCTTCCAGTACGTTGAGCAGGGTGCCGGTGATGCGCGCGCCGGAGCAGCCCAGGGGGTGGCCCAGGGCGATGGCGCCGCCGTTCAGGTTGACCTTCTCGTCCATCTTGTCGAGCAGTTTGAGGTCCTTCAGCACCGGCAGGGACTGCGCGGCGAAGGCTTCGTTGAGCTCGACGTAGTCGATGTCGTCGATGGTCAGGCCAGCCCGTTTCAGGGCTTTCTGGGTGGCGGGTACCGGGCCGTAGCCCATGATGGCCGCGTCACAGCCGGCCACGGCCATGCTGCGGATCTTGGCGCGGGGCTTGAGGCCCAGGGCCTGGGCGCGTTCGGCACTCATCACCAGCATGGCGCTGGCGCCGTCGGACAGGGCCGAGGAGGTGCCGGCGCTGACGGTGCCGCTGACCGGGTCGAACACGGGCTTCAGTTTGGCCATGTCTTCGAGGCTGGCGTTGGGACGGATGGTCTCGTCGATTTCGCACAGCACTTTGCGGCCGTCGGCGTCGTGGCCTTCGATCGGCACGATCTCGTTTTTCCAGCGGCCTTGTTCCGTGGCTTCCCAGGCTTTCTTGTGGGAGCGCACGCCGAACTGGTCCTGCTGTTCACGGGTGATGCCGTGCATGCGGCCGAGCATTTCCGCGGTCAGGCCCATCATGTTGGAGGCGCGGGCGGTGTACTTGGACAGCTCCGGGTTGAGGTCCACGCCGTGGTCCATGGGCACGTGCTGCATGTGCTCCACGCCACCGATCACGAACACGTCGCCGTTGTCGGTCATGATCGCCTGGGCGGCGCTGTGCAGGGCCTGCATGGAGGAGCCGCACAGGCGGTTGACGGTCTGCGCGGCGCTGGTGCGCGGCAGGCCGGCGAGCATGGAAATGTTGCGGGCGATGTTCATCGCCTGTTCCTTGGTCTGGTTCACGCAGCCCCAGATCACATCTTCGGTCTCTTCGATGCTCCAGTTGGGGTTGCGCTCCATCAGCGCCTGGATCAGCAGCGCGGACAGTTTCTCCGCGCGCACGTTGCGGAACTGGCCGTTACGGGTTTTGCCCATCGGGGTGCGCACCGCATCGACGATGACCACGTCTTTCGGATTCAAACTCATTTCAAAATCTCCTTTGCCCGTGCCTTACGCGAAGAAGGCTTCGCCTTTGGCGGCCTTGTCTTTAAGCATCTGGGGCGCTTCGTAAAGCTTGCCCAGGTGGGCGTATTTGTCGCACAGTTCCGCGAACGCCTTGGTGCCGATGCTGTCGATGTAGCGCAGCGGGCCACCGCGGAACGGCGGGAAGCCGATGCCGTAGATCATGGCCATGTCGGCTTCGGCGGCGGAGCCGACGATGTTGTCTTCCAGGCAGCGGATGGTTTCGGTGCACATCGGGATCATCATGCGGGCGATGATCTCTTCGGCGTCGTAGTCCTTGGACTCGCCGGTGACCACGGGCTTGATCAGCTCGTAGGTCTTCTCGTCGACCACCTTCTTGGGCCGGCCCTTCTTGTCTTCCTCGTACTTGTAGAAGCCGATGCCGTTCTTCTGACCGTAGCGTTCGTTTTCGAACATGATCTCGGTCGGGTCCTTGAAGTCGTGCTTCATGCGGTCGGGGAAGCCTTCGGCCATCACTTCGGCGGCGTGCACGCCGGTGTCGATGCCGACCACGTCGAGCAGGTAGGCGGGGCCCATGGGCCAGCCGAACTTCTGCATGACCTTATCGACCTGCTGGAAGTCGGCGCCGTCGCGCACCAGCATGCCGAAGCCGGCGAAGTAGGGGAACAGAACGCGGTTCACCAGGAAGCCGGGGCAGTCGTTCACCACCACCGGGTTCTTGCCCATCTTCTGGGCGTACTTGACCAGGGTGGCGACGGTTTCGTCGGAGGTCTTCTCGCCGCGGATCACTTCCACCAGGGGCATCATGTGCACCGGGTTGAAGAAGTGCATGCCGCCGAAGTTCTCCGGCTTCTTCAGGGCTTCCGCCAGGCGGGTGATGGAAATGGTGGAGGTGTTGGACGCGAGCACCGCGTCATCACCCAGCACTTCCTCGGTTTCCGCCAGCACGGACTGCTTGATCTTCGGGTTCTCGACCACCGCTTCGACGACCACGTCGATGTTGGTGAAGTCACCGTAGCTCAGGGTGGGGCGGATCATGGACAGGGTCTTGCCCATTTTGGCGGCGTCCATCTTGCCTTTGCTGACGCGCTTGGCGAGCAGCTTGGAGGCTTCGTTCATGCCCAGGTCCAGGGCGTCCGCCTTGATGTCCTTCATCACGATGGGGGTGCCTTTCAGGGCGGACTGGAAGGCGATGCCGCCGCCCATGATGCCCGCGCCCAGTACCGCCGCGTTCTTAATCTCGCGGCTGGCCTTGGCGGTCTTGCCGTTCACTTTCTTAACCTGCTGATCGGCCAGGAACAGACCCACCATGGCGGTGGCCTGCGGGGTCTTGGCGACCTTGGCGAAGCCCTTGGACTCCACGTCCAGCGCTTCGTTGCGCTTCATGCCGGCGGCTTTCTGCATGGATTTTACCGCTTCCATGGGCGCCGGGTAGTTCTTGCCGGCCTGCTGCTGGACCATGGCGGAACCGGTCTGGAACGCCATCATCTGCTCCATGGGAGGCATCGGCAGCGGCTCCAGCTTTTCCTGGCGCTTGGCGCGGAAGTCGATCTTGCCGGCCAGGCACTGCTTCACCAGGTCGATGGCGGCGTCACGCACGTCGTCGTGCTTGACCACCGCGTCCACCATGCCGTCCTTGAAGGCTTTTTCCGGCTTGTGCTGGCCGCCGGCGGAGATCCACTCAATGGCGTTGTCCACGCCCATCAGGCGCGGCGCGCGCACGGTGCCGCCGAAACCGGGGTAGATACCCAGCTTCACTTCCGGGAAGCCCACCTGGGCCTGTTCGCTCATCACGCGGAATTCGCAGGCCAGGCACATTTCCAGGCCGCCGCCCAGGGCGAAGCCGTTGATGGCGGCCACTTTCGGCACGTCCAGGTCTTCGAAGGCGTTGAAGATGTCGTTCGCCTGGCGGGACCATTTGGCGATCTCCGCTTCTTCCTGGGCGAACATTTCGGTGAATTCGGTGATGTCCGCGCCAACGATGAACACGTTTTTCGCGGAGGTGACGACGATGCCCTTCACCTGGTCGTTGCCTTTCAGGGCCTCGGTGGCCTTGCTCAGGTCTTCCAGGGTGGCTCGGTCGAACTTGTTCACGGACTCGCCTTGAAGGTCGAACTTCAGTTCGGCGATCCCGTCGTCAAGCAGTTGTACGCTTACGGCGTTGCCTTGGTAAATCATATCGTTTGCTCTCCAGTCCCAAAGTATGCGGCCGGCCAGCCGCCTTGGTGAGCCTGTGGTTCCTCACTCGGGGGCGCCAAGTATATGAAAGCAAAGGGCATACATTCAGTCCCTTTTTGTGACTTGCCGGTCGTTGCAAGCCCGCTTCCCGCCTGTATTGGGTGCGGGGCGGGGTCTTTCAACCACCGGCGCTTTCAGCCATGAGGAGGATACAGCAAGCCGGGCCCGGAGTATCTTGACTCGGGAGGCGTCTATGCGGACCCTTGCCGCGTCTTTCCGCCAGGCTGAATTGATGAGCGCACGTCCTTTTCCCGAGATCCGCCGCCGTACCCTGGACACCGTGCCCGACTGGCCCGGCGTGCCGCCGCTGCTGGCCCGGGTGCTGGCCGCCCGCGGCGTCACCCGGGAAGAGCAGCTGCAGCTGAGCCTGGGCCGCCTGCCGCACCCGGACGGCTTCAACGGCCTGGGCGCGGCGGTGGACCTGTTGCAGCAGGCCCGCGAAGAGCACTGGCGCATCTGCGTGGTGGGCGACTACGACGCCGACGGCGCCACCGCCACCGCCCTGATGGTGCGCGGCCTGGCCGGCCTGGGCTTCCGGCGCCCGGACTACCTGGTGCCCAACCGCTTCGAGTACGGCTATGGCCTGTCGCCGGCGATCGTCGAGCTGGCCAGGGAGACCCTGGCCCCGGACCTGATCATCACCGTGGATAATGGCATCGCCAGCGTCGACGGCGTGGCCGCCGCCCGGGCCGCCGGCATGCGCGTGCTGATCACCGACCACCACCTGCCCGGCGACCAGCTTCCGGACGCGGACGCCCTGGTCAATCCGCGCCTGTGCGAGGACGGCTTCCCGGCGCGCAACCTGGCCGGCGTCGGCGTCGCCTTCTATCTACTGCTGGCGGTGCAGCGCCGCCTGGGCATCAAGAGCCCGGTGCTCGACCTGCTGGACCTGGTCGCCCTGGGCACCGTGGCCGACGTGGTGATCCTGGACGACGCCAACCGCATTCTGGTGGAGCAGGGCCTGCGGCGCATCCGCGCCGGCAAGGGCAGCCCCGGCCTGCGCGCCCTGTTGCGGGTGGCCGGCCGCGATCCCGCCAAGGTGGTGGCGGCGGACCTGGGCTTCGCCGCCGGGCCGCGCCTCAACGCCGCCGGCCGACTCACCGACATGAGCCACGGCATCGAATGCCTGCTGGCGGACAGCGAGGAACAGGCGCGCCGCTTCGCCGAGGAGCTGGACACCATCAACCGCGAGCGGCGCGGCATCGAGCAGGGCATGCGCGACGCCGCCATGCTGGAAGTGGCGCGGCTGCGCGAGCGCGAGCTGCCCGCCGCGCTCTGCCTGCACGGCCCGGACTGGCACGAAGGGGTGGTGGGCATCCTCGCCTCGCGGGTCAAGGAGTCGGTGCACCGGCCGGTGATCGCCTTCGCCCCGGCCCGCGAGAAGGGCATGCTCAAGGGCTCCGGCCGCTCGATACCCGGCCTGCACCTGCGCGACGTGCTGGACGCGGTGGCCACCGCCCACCCGGAAATGCTGCACAAGTTCGGCGGCCACGCCATGGCCGCCGGCATGACCCTGCGCGCCGACCATCTGCCGGCCTTCACCGAGGCGTTCCGGGACGCGGTGGCGGCGGTGGCCAGCGCCGACCTGTTCGACGAGGTGGTGGAAACCGACGGCGCCCTTGAGGAGATCGACCTCTGCCTGGACACGGCGGAAATCCTCAGCCACCGCTTCCCCTGGGGCCAGGGCTTCCCGCCGCCGCGCTTCGACGGTGAATTCGAGGTGCTCGACAGCCGCGTGGTCGGCGAGCGCCACCTCAAGCTCACCCTGGGCCTGCCCGGCTGCGGCGGGGTGGTGGACGGCATCCACTTCAACGCCGATCTGGACCAGCTCGGCGACCGCCTGCGTCGGGTGTACGGCGTCTACCGCCTGGAAGTGAACGAATTCCGCGGCAACCGTAACCCGCAGCTGCTCTTCGAGCACCTCAGACCCGCGTAACGGGTGCCTTGTAGGGGGCACTTTGCTAGCATTGCCGTTCGCGCCGCCCCGGCGTGTTGTACCCGATTCGATTCTCGCGCGGCCCAAAAGGCCGGCGATGTCTGGCAGCCCCTAACGGAGGGAAGCATGAAAACAATTCACAAACACCGCCTGGAAGCCGGCACCGATGTGCAGGAACTGCGCCTGCCGGAAGAAGGTGATGTGCTGCGCGTCGATTTTATCCAGCAGGAACGCGCCATCTACATGTGGGTGGAAGTGGACGCCGACACCGTCATCGACACCCCCAAGGAAGTGCGCCGCTTCAAAGTGTTCGCCACCGGCAGCGGCATCCCCAACAACGCCGTCTACATCGGCACCACCCTGGATAACCTCAAACCCGAGGCCTTCCACGTCTACGAACTGGTGGACTGACCCCCGGTGCCCGCCGGCCCCGGCCTCGTCAGGGGCCGGCTGAAACGGTAGAATACGCGGCTTTTCCCATTCTATTGAAAGCGCACTGAGAACCTTTATGGAAGTGAATCCGCTGAGAACCCACCTCACCGACCTGGCCGAGCGCGTCGATGCGCTGAGGGGGTATCTTTGACTACGACCAGAAGAGCGAACGACTGGTCGAAGTAGAGCGCGAACTGGCCCTGCCGGACGTCTGGAACGAGCCCCAACGGGCCCAGGCCCTGGGCAAGGAGCGCTCGCAACTGGAATTCATCGTCGCCACCCTGGACCAGGCCGGCCAGGGCATCGGTGACACCCGCGATCTGCTCGAGCTGGCGGTGGAAGAGGGTGACGAAGCCACCGTCGCGGAAGTGGAAGCGGACCTGCAGCGCCTGGAGCGGATGGTCGCCGACCTGGAATTCCGCCGCATGTTCTCCGGCGAGATGGACGCCTCCAACGCCTATCTGGACATCCAGGCCGGCTCCGGCGGCACCGAAGCCCAGGACTGGGCCGAGATGCTGCTGCGCATGTACCTGCGCTGGGGCGAGGCGCACGGCTTCAAGACCGAGCTGGTGGAAGCCTCCGACGGCGACGTGGCCGGCATCAAGTCCGCCACCGTGCGCTTTGAGGGCGAGTACGCCTACGGCTGGCTGCGCACCGAGATCGGCGTGCACCGCCTGGTGCGCAAGAGCCCGTTCGACTCCGGCGGCCGCCGCCACACCTCCTTCGCCTCGGTATTCCTGTCCCCGGAAGTGGACGAGGACATCGACGTGGACATCGATCCGTCCAAGATCCGTGTCGACACCTACCGCGCCTCCGGCGCCGGCGGTCAGCACGTGAACCGGACCGATTCCGCGGTGCGCCTGACCTATGTGCACACCGACCCGGACACCGGCGAGGAAACCACTCTGGTGACGCAGTGCCAGAACGGCCGCTCCCAGCACCAGAACAAGGACCAGGCCATGCGCATGCTGCAGGCCAAGGTCTACGACCTGGAGCTGCAAAAGCGCAACGCCGAAAAGCAGAAGCAGGAAGAGGGCAAGTCGGACATCGGCTGGGGCAGCCAGATCCGCTCCTACGTGCTCGACGACGGCCGCATCAAGGACCTGCGCACCAACGTGGAAAGCCACAACACCCAGCAGGTCCTCGACGGCGACCTGGACCGCTTTATCCAGGCCTCGCTGAAGGCAGGGCTTTAAAAGGTTAAACACATGGCTGACGAACAGAACACCCCCAACGACGCCGCCCACGAAGGCGCCGACGAAAACCGTCTGATCGCCGAGCGGCGCGCCAAGCTCAACGAGTGGCGCGAAAGCGGTGACGCCTTCCCCAACCACTTCCGCCGCGACAGCCTGGCCGCCGACCTGCAAAAACAGTACGGCGAGCTGAGCAAGGAAGAGCTGGAAGAAAAGAACATCCAGGTGGCCGTGGCCGGGCGCCTGATGCTCGACCGCAAAGCCTTCAAGGTGCTGCAGGACATGTCCGGGCGCATCCAGATCTTCGCCCCCAAGCCGGTGCAGAAAGACACCAAGCACTGGGACCTGGGCGACGTGGTGGGCGTGCGCGGCACCCTGTGCAAATCCGGCATGGGCGACCTGTACGTGATGATGGACGAGTACCTGCTGCTCACCAAGTCGCTGCGACCGCTGCCGGAAAAACACAAAGGCCTCACCGACACCGAGTCCCGCTACCGTCAGCGCTACGTGGACCTGATCGTCAACGAGGACAGCCGCCGCACCTTCCAGATCCGCTCACAGATGGTGGCCGGCATCCGCAACTACCTGGTGCGCCACGGTTTCGTGGAAGCGGAAACGCCGATGCTGCAGGTGATCCCCGGCGGCGCCACGGCGCGGCCGTTCATCACCCACCACAACAGCCTGGACCTGGACATGTACCTGCGCATCGCGCCGGAACTGTACCTCAAGCGTCTGGTGGTGGGCGGCTTCGAGCGGGTGTTCGAGATCAACCGCAACTTCCGCAACGAGGGCCTCAGCACCCGGCACAATCCGGAATTCACCATGCTGGAGTTCTACCAGGCCTACGCGGATCACAACGACCTGATGAACCTCACCGAGGACATGCTGCGCACCCTGGCGCAGGACGTGCTGGGCACCACCGAGATTCCCTACCAGGATGACGTCTACGACTTCGGCAAGCCGTTCGCGCGGCTGTCGGTGTTCGATTCCATCCTGCAGTACAACGACGACATCGACGCCGCCACCCTGGCGGACGAGCAGGGCGCCCGCGGCATAGCCGAACGGCTGGGTATCCCCGTGAAGGACGGCTGGGGCCTGGGCAAGGTGCAGATCGAGATCTTCGAGAAGACCGTCGAGCACCGCCTCAAGGACCCGACCTTCATCACCGATTACCCCACCGAGGTGTCGCCGCTGGCCCGCCGCAAGGACGACGACCCCTTCGTCACCGAGCGCTTCGAGTTCTTCGTCGGCGGCCGCGAGATCGCCAACGGCTTCTCCGAGCTCAACGACGCCGAGGATCAAGCGGAACGATTTCGCGCCCAGGTGGCCGAAAAAGAAGCGGGGGACGACGAAGCCATGTTCTACGACGAAGACTACATCACCGCCCTGGAACACGGCCTGCCGCCCACCGCCGGCGAGGGAATCGGCATCGACCGTCTGGTGATGTTATTCACGAATTCTCCCTCTATTCGTGATGTAATCCTGTTTCCTCACATGCGACCGCGCTAGCCCGACATCAATGCGCATTAACGAATAACAAAGTGAAGGCCGTTATGAGTTCAGCCATTCAGTATCAGGGCCGCAAGGCCCGTCGCGCCGGCAGTGAACAACGCCGCCAGGCCATTCTGGACGCGGCGCTTAACATCATCGTCACCGACGGCATCCGCGCGGTGCGCCACCGCGCCGTGGCCCGCGAGGCGGATGTGCCGCTGTCCGCCACCACCTATTACTTCAAGGACATCTCCGACCTGATCGCGGACGCCTTCACCCTGTTCGCGGAGCGTGCCCTGGAAGAGGTGATCCGCCCGTTCCGCGACCAGGCGTTCGGCTTGATCCAGCAGTTCCAGGCCCAGGCCAGCCACCAGGAGCCCGACCGCGCCCGTCTGATCGAGTCGCTGGCGTCGATGACCACCGCGTTCATCCTCGATGAGGTGACCAACCGCCGCGAGCATCTGATCGCCGAGCAGGCGTTCTTCCAGGAGGCGATTCTCGACCCGCGCCTGCGGGGGCTGGCGGATCTGTACCTGAAGGAAATGTCGTCGCTGCTGATCGACGCCTGCCGGGCGGTCGGTTCGGAAAGCCCGGAATTGGACGCGGAGTTGATCCACAGCTTCCTGCTCGCCACCGAGGTGCGCCTGCTCGCCCACCCGGAATGGGCCGACGAAAAGGCGCTCAACAAACGCATGCACCACCTTTTGGAGAAGCTGGTCCCCCATGGCTGAACAGTCCTCGGTGGAGTTGGAGCCGGGCTGGAAGCAGGTGCTCGGTGACGAATTCACCAAGCCCTACATGCAAGATCTGAAAGCCTTCCTGCGCCAGGAAAAGCAGGCCGGCGAGACCGTCTACCCGCCCGGCCCGGACATCTTCCGCGCCTTCAACGAGACCCCCTTCGACCAGGTCAAGGTGGTGATTCTCGGCCAGGACCCGTACCACGGCCCCAACCAGGCCCACGGGCTGTGCTTCTCGGTGCAGCCGGGCGTGCGCACGCCGCCGTCGCTGATCAATATCTTCAAGGAAATCGAACGTGACCTGGGCATTCCGGCCCCGGACCACGGCAACCTGGACGCCTGGGCGCGCCAGGGTGTGCTGTTGCTCAACGCGGTGCTCACCGTGCGCGCCGGCCA
>JGI24655J20075_1000502_pt1 | contig 14066 bp, 16 predicted proteins | sample MalvirmetaMSP112_FD_20075 | JGI IMG/M metagenome (IMG submission 20075) | reverse complement strand
GGGGCGCTTAACGGGCCGCTGAGATTGGCGTGCAGGCGGGTGTCGGCCACGCTCAGGGCGACGCGGGGCAGGTTAAGCTTGCGCCAGGCGGCCAGCTCGCGGGCCTCGATACGGTCGATGTGCAGCGGTGCTTCGCCGGCCAGGGTGAAGCGGCCCACCGACAGGGTTTCGATGCGCACGCCCAGGGGCAGTGTCAGGTTGTCCGGCAGCTCGAAGGGCGGCGCGTCCGGTTCCTCCGGCGCCCCCGCCGGCAGCGTCAGGGTCACCTGTTCGGCACGCACAGCCTGGATCACCAGCCAGCCGCCGAGCAGCTCGCCGGGGGCCAGTTCCAGGTGCAGGTCGTTCAACGCCACGGCCAGGGTTTGTTCGGCGTCGCCCTGACGGTAGTTGAGCGCGCCCACGTCGACACCGGAGAGCAGGTTGCCGCGCCAGTCCTCGACGCTCAGTTCGCCGGGCAGATAGGGTCCGGCCCGGTCCAGCAGCCAGAGATTGCCGGCCCGGGTGCCGAGCAGCGCCAGCAGGGCGCCGATCAGCAGCAACGGGATCAGCAGCAGGCCGATCAGCAGGGCGCGCTTCACAGGTCCGGCCCCATGCTCAGGTGCAGCCGCCATTGCCGGCCTTCTTCGATGCCGCGCGCGAAGTCCACACGGATCGGGCCCAGCGGCGAGCGCCAGCGCACCCCGAAGCCGGCGCTGCGGCGGATTTCGTAGTCGTCGAAATTGTTGAAGGCGTTACCGGCGTCGGTGAACACCGCCAGGCTCCACTGCTCGCTGATCGGGTGGTCGTACTCCAGGCTGCCGACCAGCAGGTGGCGGCCGCCGATCACTTCGCCGTCGTTGTCCACCGGGCCCAGGGATTCGTAGGCGAAGCCGCGCACGCTGGCGTCGCCGCCGGCGAAGAAGCGGATCGAGGCGGGCAGTTCGGTGACGTCGGAAACCTCGGTGTAGCCCACTTCGCCGCGGGTAATGACCCGGCCGCCGAACAGCGGAAAGATCAGCTTGCTCCAGCCGTCGAACTGGGTGAACGACGCCGACGAGGCCAGCGCCTTGTGGGCGCCGCTGACCTTGCCGCCCAGCCGCCAGCCAAAGCGGGGATAGATCGGGTCGTCGTATTCCACCCGGCTGAGCTGGAAGCCGGGGATCACCAGCTCCACCTGGTCGAGCTGGTCGGCCACGGTGTAGGTCTCGCGCAGGTATTCCAGCGAGGTGGTGGCCACCCAGTCGGAGTCGAGTTTGATGATGTAGTCGGCGCTGGTACTGAAAATCTCGCTGTCGCTGGTGTCGGTCTCTTCATTCACATAGCGGGTGCGCAGCTCGATTTTTTCGTTGATCGGGTCGCGCAGCGGGATGGTGTAGCCGGCGCCCACGCCCTGACGCACGCTGGAGAGCTCGGTTTCCACCCGCGCGGTGTGGCCGGCGGCGTTGACGCGGCGGTTCTCCACGCCCAGCCGCAGGCGCGGGCCGGTGTCGGTGCTGACGCCGACGCCGGCCAGCAGCGCCCATTCGTTGCGCGGGTTGAAGTGGATGCTCACATCGATGGTCCGGCTGTCCGCGTCCGGCTCGCCCCGGTCCAGGCGCACCGCGCTGAAATAGCCGGCGCCCAGGTAGGCCTGCTGGGTGGCGAGCAGTTTGTCGTTGCTGAACGGCTCGCCGCTGTCGAACTGCAGATAGGCGCGCCGCAACCGTTCGTTGATCTGGTCGTCGCCGGTCAGGGTGATCTCGCCGAAGCGATAGCGCGGGCCGCTGTCCACGTGCAGCACCACCCGCGCTTCACGGCGGTCCCGGTCCACCTCCAGACGGTGGCGGGTGACGCTGCCCTCGGCGTAGCCCCGGTTGATCAATAACTGCTGGAGCGATTGCTTGAGGCGGCTGTAGCGGTCGTGGCGCAGCCGCTGCCCCTGTTCCAGGCCGGCGTTGTCGATGGTGCGCTGGAACGCCGGGTCGTCGGCGGCGTCGCCGTTGAGGGTGATGTCCAGGGCGCTGATGCGCGTGGGCTCGCCGGGGTCCACGGTGAGGGACAGGGCGAAGCAGCGCTCGTCGTCGGCGTCGCGCCATTGCGGCGTTAACACCGGCTGGTAAAAGCCCAGTGCCTGCAGGGCGGCGCGGCTGTTGTCGCGTACCTGGCGCTGGATCAGGGCTTTCTGGCCGGGGCCGGGACGGCAGGGGTAACGGCTCAGGTCGATCAGGGTGCGAAGGTTGGCCTCGACGCCTTCCGGCCATTCCCGGTCGCCGGCGGTCTTCAGGGTCAGTTCCGGGGCCGGGTCGGCGCTGACCCGGCCAGGCATCGCCGAGGCCGTGAGGATGGCCAGGACCGCCAGGGTTGCGAGGCTGTAACGGCTGCTCATCGGCGCCCTTGTGATTCCTGGAATAAGACACCGCATTGTGGTCAACCTGGTGCACCGGGGGAAGTGTTTCGCGTAATAACGGTGTTAACGATCGCGCTGGAAGTGGCTCGGGCTGGGGCGCTTTTTCAGCCGGCGCTGCAGCGTGCGGCGGTGGATGCCGAGGGCCTCCGCCGCTCTGGATATATTGCCGTCGTGGGCGTCAAGAACCCGTTGGATGTGCTCCCACTCCAGACGCTGCAGGGACGGCGGCGCTTTGGGGAGATCGCCGGTGTCGGCGGGGTCGCGACCCAGGGCGTCGAGGATCTCCCCGGCGCTGGCCGGTTTGGTGAGGTAGTTGTGAGCGCCGCGCCGGGTGGCGGCCACCGCCGCCGGGATGCTGCCGTAGCCGGTCAGCACCAGCACCCGGCAGTTCGGGAAACGCGCCAGCAGCGGCTGGATCAGATCCAGGCCGTTGTCGTTGCCGAGATTCTGGTCGAGCACCGCCGCGTCGAGGGTGGCGAGCGTGGNCAGCAGCGCGTGCGCCTGTTGCAGATCGGCGGCGTGGTGCACCTCGATGCCGTGGCGGGCGAACGCGCGCCGGGTCTGCTCGGCGAGCAGGGCGTCGTCTTCAAGCAGCAGCAGGAATTCAGGCGTCATGCTCGCTCCATTCGATGCGCGCCTGGCTCCACTGGCGCTCGAAACGCAGGGTCAGAGTCGCGCCCAGTGCCGCCAGGGTGCTTTCCACCAGCGCCAGGCCCACGCCCAGGCCCTCTTCCTCGCGGCGTTCCGGGTGGTCGGGGCCGTCGTCGCTCACCTGCAGCAGCCAGCCGCCGCCGGGCAGCGCCGCCAGCCGCACGTCGAGGCGTTCCGCGCCGGCGTCGATGGCGTTGTAACCGAGATTGGCCAGCACCCGGAACCAGGCCGCGCCGTCATTGAAACACTGCCCTTCGGGGCCGCTCACCGACAGGGCCAGCGTCGGGTGCAGGTGGCGCAGATGATCCCGCACCCGTTCCATCAGCGTCCGGTAGGCGGGCCGCTCCGGCAGGCTGTCCGCGTCCGCGTTGCGCAGCCGGGCGGCGACGCGCCGGGCCAGGGCCTCGATCTGCGCCAGATCGTCGCGGGTGCTTTGCGGAAGCCCCGGTTCCCGGGCGGCGTTGTCGGCCAGCATCACCAGGCTGCTGAGCGGGGTGTTCAGTTCGTGGGCCTGATGGGCCAGGGTCGCCGCCACCTGGTAGAGCCGTTCACGGCGGCCGGCCAGTTCCAGCAGCCGGTCGTGCTGACGCTGTTGCTGGCGGGCCAGCTCTGGATCACCTGGCCCAGGGCGGTCAGCAACAGCGCCAGGGCGACGAAGACCACGCCCATGCCGAGACCGTGGGTGTGGCTCAGCTCCCGGGTCAGGGCGTGCAGGGTGGAATGCGCCGGCGGGGCGCTGTGCCACAGGGTGGCCAGCAGGTATCCACCCAGCGTCACCACCAGCAGCCAGAGCGCGGCGCCGCGCCCCAGGGTCAGGGCGCCGAGCAGCAGCGGCACCAGCAGATAGAACGACAACGGGTTACCGGCGCCGCCCAGTTGCTGCAGCAGGCCGACGAAGATCACCACGTCCAGGGTCAGTTCCAGGGCCAGCAGGCGCTGCTGCCGGCGGGTATTGAGGCTGGCCAGGGCGATCAGGTTGGGCAGCAGCAGCGCCGCCAGCCACAGCAGCGGCTCCAGGCTGGCGGGGGCGCGCGCGATTTGCTGCAGCACCAGCAGGGCCAGCGCCAGGCACAGTACCAGCAGGCTGCGCAGGCCGATCAGCCGGCGGCGCCAGACGCGTTGCAGGGTTGAGTTCATGGGCGCGGATTGTACCCCCGGTGGGCGGGGAACGGCAGGTGGCGTTTTGCCGCGCCGGTCAGTCGGCGCGCCGGGCGCTGCCTTGCAGCAGCTCGGCCATCAGCCCGGGCAGTTTGCGGTGGCGGAAAACCCGCGTGTCGCTGAGGTCGAAGCCGGCGTCGCGCAGGGTATCCGGGGTGGGGCGGGTGAGATGACAGCCGCAGGCCAGATGATGCCAGAGCGGGTCCACCCGCCGTTGCCAGCGCAAGGTGCGTGGGCGACCGCTGGCGATGTGTTCCAGCAACAGAAGACGCCCGCCCGGGGCCAGCACCCGGTGCATCTCGCGGGCGGCCAGCTCGGGCTCTGGAATGGTGCAGAACACCAGGCAGGCGACCACGGTGTCGAAGTGGCCGTCCGGGTAGGGCAGCCGGCGGGCGTCACCCTGTAGCAGGTGCAGCGGTTGGCGGATGCCGGCTTCCCGCGCGCGGCGGCGGGCCAGCGCCAGCATCGCCGCCTCCGGCTCCAGGCCGTGGATCTCGCTGACGGCGTCGCCGTAGAGGGCGAGATTGGCGCCGGTGCCGATGCCCAGCTCCAGCACGCGGCCGCGGGCGCCATGCAGGAGGCGCTGGCGGTCGCGGTAGAGCGGGCGGGTGGCCCAGTCCAGCAGCTTCGGGAACAGACGGTCCTGGTACCAGCGCATGGGGCTCCTTGTTGTGGCGGCTATTGCCGCTCGGGCAGTACGTAGTCGTCCGGGTTTTCCAGCATGTCGGTGGTCAGGGGCCCGGAGATCACGCTGGTCAGGTTGCGGTCGGTGTGCTTGCTGAAGGTGCGCCGGGCCTTCTCGAACAGCCGGAAGCTGCGGAAGTTGAGCGCGTACAGGCGCACTTCGCGCAGCCGCTGGTAAGAGTACATCACATCCAGCGCGTCCATGGAGAACTGCGGCTTGAGCTGCATGGCGGTCTCCAGGTGGCTGATCGCCTCGTTGAGGTCCCGCTTGCGGTTCATGTAGATCAGCGCGTTGGCGTACTCGTAGTGGACGATGGGAATGTCCGGGGCCAGCGTCAGCGCCTCGTCGAAGGAGTCCTGGACCGTGGTGGTGCGCGCGCCGTAGGTCATGCGGCCGGTGAACTTGCCCACCCGGCGCATGATGCCGGCGTCCACGCCGGCCAGGAAGGCGTGGCCGAGCGGGTGGTCGGGCATGATCTCCAGGACCCGTTCCGCGTTGTTCTTGATCTTGCTGATATAGCGGCGGGCGACAATGATCGGCACCGGCGATTCCTCGGCGATGCGGGCGATGGCGTAGGCGTAACCGAGGCGCACCACGGCCACCACCGGCTCCATTTCCGGGTCGTCCTCGGCGGGCTCCATCAGGTCGAAGTAGCGCTCGGTGCGGTTGGCCATGTCCTGCAGCATCATGTATTTGACGCTTTGCCGGTCGGCCAGATAGATGGCGTAAAGCAGCTGCGAGAACAGCGCCGGGATCTCGCCGATGGGGCCCAGTTCCAGGCCCAGGCGGCGGGCGGTCTGGAAGTTACCGGCGAAGAAGTGGCGCCAGACGTTGACGTAGCGGCCCTCCAGGCTCTGGAAGTCGCCGTCGAAATCCTCCAGGCCGTCGCGCAGGAAGGGGTACTTTTCAAATTGCCGGCGCAGGTAGTCCGCGGACGGGTAGGGCATGCGCAAGCCGCGCATCAGGTAGTCCCATTTTTCGCGGATTTCGGCGTCGGTGTAGGTGAAGTAGGCGCGGTTGTAGGGGACCTCGTTCCAGGGCTCGATGAAGATGCGCTCATCGACCGGGATGTTCTCCATCTCCAGCTCTTCCTGGGTGACCTGCTCTTCCTCGTCGATCAGCAGGGCCGGGTCGATATCCGGGGTTTTCTGTGCCTGCAGTCCCAGGCTGGTCAGGCACAATACGATCAGCAGGGGCCAGCGCCATCCCGCGCGGCCTCGGTGAAACTCCACTTTCATGACGATGCTCTTCTTTTTTTATCTGGACGTCGCCGGCAGGGCCGGCATGGCTCGGGCAAACCAAAAAGGAAGCCGAACCTTGCCATGGGAAGAGCGGGTCGAACAAGAATTCACCAGCCGGGGGTGGGCGGCTCTACGGTCAGTCAGCCGCCGGCTTTTTCCAGGATGGCGACGAAGGGTTCGCTTTTACCGTGGCCGCGGACGATATCCAGCAGCGTGCGCCCCCGGTCGTCGGTGGCGCGGATATCGCGGTTCTGCGCCTGGAAGAACGCCACGAAGCGTTCGAAATCCTCCGCGCGCAGGGCGCGGTAGGCCTTGAGCAGGACGTGGAAGTCCGGGTTCTCGCCTTCTTCCGGCGGGAAGTCCAGGAACACCTTGATCTGTTCGTCGGTCATCGGCTCGCCGACTACCTTCTTTTTGTCTTTGCGCTCTGCCATTCACCACCTCTGACGTTGTCTGCTTGCGCGGCGCGCGCGGCTCGGCGTCACCGGCCGGGTTTCCAGGGGCGGGGATTATAGGGTCTAAAGCCCCGGGGGGCGAGGAGCGGCGTGAACAGGGGGGCGGGGACGCTCCGGACCGGCGACCGCGCCGGCCCGGAGGGCGGGACGCGGACTTACTGAGCCATGTCCTTGAGCTTTTTCAGTGGCCGTACTTTGACCACGGTGCGAGCGGGTTTGGCGGCGAAGGTGGTTTCCTGGCCGGTGAACGGGTTGATGCCCTTGCGAGCCTTGGTGGCCGGCTTCTTCTGGGTCACTGCCTTGAACAGACCGGGAAGGGTGAACTGGCCGGCGCCGCGCTTCTTCAGATGACCTTCCATGATATCGGTCAGCTCATCGAAAACGCTGTTCACGTCTTTCTTGGTGAGGCCGGTGGAATCGCTGATCTGAGCGATGATTTGGGATTTGGTCATCGGATCGGCGATGGCCTTCACCCGACGCGTGGTGGTTGCCGTGGCGGCCTTCTTTGCCGCTTTTTTCTTTGCAGCCATAGGATTGCTTACCCCTTTTGTTGGTGACTTCCTGGAATAAAGAAACTGCGTGTCCCTGTCAGGGCACCCCTGTACTGCGGCCTCAGAGGCACGACTGATACAGTGCGCATCCAGTTATATGCCATGGATATGCGCGGTACAAGGCGTGCAGCCCCTATTTTTTGTGTGTTTCGGCACCGAATCGACGTTCTCGGCGGTCAGGCCGGCAAGGGTTAGCAGGCCCAACCCCGAATCGCTATACTAGGCCGCCTTTTCAGCCACCCAGGCCGTCCCGACGGCGGCTTCATCGGATTCAGGAACGGACAGAACACATGCGAAGCCATTATTGCGGTGATTTGCGAGCCTCCCACGACGGGGAAACAGTGCGGTTGTGCGGTTGGGTTCACCGCCGCCGCGACCACGGCGGGGTGATCTTCCTCGACCTGCGCGACCGCACCGGCCTGGTGCAGGTGGTGTTCGACCCGGACACCGAGGAGGCCTTTGCCCTGGCCGACAAGGTACGCGGCGAATACGTGCTGCAGCTTGAGGGCCGGGTGCGCCTGCGCGACGAGTCGGTGCGCAACCCGCGCATGGACACCGGCGACATCGAGGTGCTGGGCCTGTCGCTGACCATCCTCAACGAAGCCCAGACGCCGCCGTTCGAGCTGGACGAGTACTCCGCCGCCGGCGAGGAAGTGCGGCTCAAGTACCGCTACCTGGACCTGCGCCGCCCGGAAGCCCTGAAGCGCTTCCAGTTCCGCTCGCGGCTCACCCACGCGGTGCGCGCCCACCTGGAAGGCCAGGGGTTCATGGACGTGGAAACGCCGATCCTGACCCGCGCCACCCCGGAGGGCGCCCGCGACTATCTGGTGCCCAGCCGCACCCACCCGGGCAGCTTCTTCGCGCTGCCGCAGTCGCCGCAGCTGTTCAAGCAGCTGCTGATGGTGGCCGGCTTCGACCGCTACTATCAGATTGCCAAGTGTTTCCGCGACGAGGACCTGCGCGCCGACCGTCAGCCGGAGTTCACCCAGATCGACCTGGAGGCGTCCTTCGTGGAGGAGGACGACATCATGGCGATCACCGAGTCGATGGTGAAAAGCGTGTTCAAGGACATGCTCGACGTGGACCTGCCCGCCTTCCCGCGCATGACCTATGAAGAGGCCATGCGCCGCTACGGCTCCGACAAGCCGGACCTGCGCGTGCCGCTGGAGCTGATCGACATCGCCGATCTGATGGACGGCGTGGAGTTCAAGGTGTTCGCCGGCCCGGCCAAGGACCCGAAAGGCCGCGTGGTGGCCATGAAGGTGCCTGGCGGCGGCGATCTGTCGCGCAAGGAAATCGACGAGTACACCAAGTTCGTGGGCATCTACGGCGCCAAGGGCCTGGCCTATATCAAGGTCAATGACCTGGACGCCGGCGCCGAGGGGCTGCAGTCACCGATCCTCAAGTTCCTCACCGAGGACGCCATCCAGGGCATCCTCAAGCGCACCGAGGCGGCCACCGGCGACCTGATCTTCTTCGGCGCCGACAAGGCCAAGGTGGTCAACGAGGCGATCGGCGCGCTGCGCGTCAAGGTGGGCCACGAGCGCGGCCTGGCGCAGGGCGACTGGGCACCGCTGTGGGTGGTGGACTTCCCCATGTTCGAGGAAGAGGACGGCCGTTACTACGCGCTGCACCATCCGTTCACCATGCCCAAGTGCAATCCCGAGGAGCTCAAGAGCAACCCGGAAGGCGCCCTGTCCCGGGCCTACGACATGGTGCTCAACGGCACCGAACTGGGCGGCGGCTCGATCCGTATTCACCGCCCGGACATGCAGCGCAGCGTGTTCGAGGCGCTCGGGATCAGCGACCAGGAAGCGGACGAGAAATTCGGCTTCCTGCTGGACGGCCTCAAGTACGGCGCGCCGCCGCACGGCGGCCTGGCGTTCGGTCTCGACCGGATGGTGATGCTGATGACCGGCGGCGATTCCATCCGCGATGTGATCGCCTTCCCGAAAACCCAGACCGCCGCCTGCCTGATGACCAACGCGCCGTCGCCGGTGGATAATCAGCAGCTGCGCGAAGTGGGCGTGGCGGTACGCAAAGAAGAGCAATGAGATAACGCGGACAGGTTAGGAGACACCATGGCGGGTCACAGTAAATGGGCCAATATTAAGCACCGCAAGGCGGCCCAGGATGCCAAGCGGGGCAAGATCTTCACCAAGCTGATTCGTGAAATCACCGTGGCGGCCCGCATGGGCGGCCCGGAGATCGCCGACAACCCGCGCCTGCGCGCCGCCGTCGACAAGGCGCTCAGCAACAACATGACCAAGGACACCATCGACCGGGCGATCAAGCGCGGCGCCGGCGATGACGACGGCGCCAACATGGAGGAGATCACCTACGAGGGCTACGGCAAGAACGGCGTGGCGGTGCTGGTGGAAACCATGACCGACAACGTCAACCGCACCGTGTCCGAGGTGCGCCATGCCTTCTCCAAGTTCGGCGGCAACCTGGGCACCAGCGGCTCGGTGGCGTTTCTGTTCACCAAGCGCGGCGAGATCTTCTTCGAGCCGGGCGTGGAAGAAGAGAAGCTGATGGAAGCGGCCCTGGAGGCCGGCGCCGAGGATGTGGAAGAGAACGAGGACGGCAGCTTCCTGGTGATCACCCGCCCGGACAAGAGCTTCGGCGAAGTGGTCGACGGGCTCAAGGAAGCCGGGCTGGAACCGGCCGACGCGGAAGTGACCATGAGCCCCTCCACGGAGGCGGAGATCGACGCCGAGACCGCCGAGACGGTGGGCAAGATGATCGACCTGCTGGAAGATCTCGACGACGTGCAGAACGTCTACACCAACGCCCGGTGGCCAGAAGAATAAGAACGGTCTCTCTTATACTGGACATATGAACAGCAGGCAGGTTAGATATAACCTGCCTTTTTTATATGGGCGCGACTCTGGCCCTGGAAGCACACTATGACCATTCTTTTGGGGATCGATCCGGGCTCCCGCCACACCGGTTATGGGGTGATCGAGCAGGTCGGTAACCGCAGCCGGGCCCTGGCGTTCGGCACCATCAGCACCAGCGGCGCCGAGATGGCGCCCCGGCTGGGCACCATTTTTGCCGGCCTCTGTGAGGTGATGAGCGCCCACAGGCCGGAGGAAGTGAGCATCGAGAAGGTGTTCATGGCCCGCAACCCGGATTCCGCCCTCAAACTCGGCCAGGCGCGCGGCGCCGCGCTCACCGCCGTGGTGCAGAGCGGCGTGCCGGTGTTCGAGTATTCCGCCCGTCAGGTCAAGCAGGCGGTGGTGGGGCGCGGCGGCGCCGAAAAAGTGCAGGTGGCGGAGATGGTCAAACACCTGCTGGGGCTGGAAAAGCGGCCCCAGGAAGACGCCGCCGATGCGCTGGCGATCGCCCTCTGTCATGCTCACACCCGTGTTTCCCTGGCGCGCATGGGCGGCGCCACCTCGGTACGAAGAAGACGGATACGATGATCGGACAATTACGAGGCACCCTGTTGGAAAAGCAGCCGCCGCGGCTGCTGGTGGACGTGGCCGGCGTCGGCTATGAAGTGGAAGCGCCGATGACGGTGTTCTACGACCTGCCGGAAAGCGGCGCCGAGCTGACGCTCTATACCCATTTCGTGGTCCGCGAGGACGCCCAGCTGCTGTACGGCTTCACCGGCCGCTACGAGCGCGAGCTGTTCCGCAGCCTGATCAAGGTGAACGGCGTGGGGCCGAAAATGGCGCTGGCGATCCTCTCCGGCATCGAGGCCGACCGGCTGGCCGCCTGCATCCGCGACCAGGACACCACTTCGCTGGTGAAGGTGCCGGGCATCGGCAAGAAAACCGCCGAGCGGCTGGTGATCGAGATGTCCGACCGGCTCGACAAGCTGGAAGGCGCGCCGGCCGCGCGGCCCGGGCCGCGGCCCCTGGACGGCCCGCCGGACGGCCGCGCCGACGCCATCGCCGCGCTGGAATCGCTCGGCTACCGTAATAAGGAAGCCGCCGCCGCCGTGGGCCGCGCCGCCGAAGAGGCCGGCGCCGACCCCAGCAGTGAAGAGCTGATTCGCCGTGCCCTGCGAACTCTGGCAAGGTAAAACGCCATGGACAATGATCGTTTGATCACCCCGCTTCCTTCCGACGCCGGCGAAGTGCAGCAGGACCGGGCCATCCGCCCGGCCAGCCTGGCCGACTACAACGGCCAGCCGAAAGTGCGCGAGCGGCTGGAAATCTTCATCGACGCCGCCCGTGGCCGCGACGAGGCGCTCGATCACACCCTGATTTTCGGCCCGCCGGGGCTCGGTAAGACCACCCTGGCGCACATCATCGCCCGGGAAATGGGCTCACAGCTGAAATCCACTTCCGGGCCGGTGCTGGAAAAGGCCGGCGATCTGGCCGCCATCCTCACCAACCTGGAGGAGGGCGATGTGCTGTTCGTGGACGAGATCCACCGGCTTTCCCCGGTGGTCGAGGAGATCCTCTATCCGGCGATGGAGGACTACCAGCTCGACATCATGATCGGCGAGGGGCCGGCGGCGCGCTCCATCAAGCTGGACCTGCCGCCCTTCACCCTGGTCGGCGCCACCACCCGCGCCGGCCTGCTCACCGCGCCCCTGCGTGACCGCTTCGGTATCGTGCAGCGGCTGGAGTTTTATAACGTCGACGATTTGGCGCGTATCGTAGCGCGATCCTGCGAGATCCTCGCGATCCCGGGCGATGAAGAGGGGGCCCGGGAAGTGGCCCGCCGCGCCCGCGGCACGCCGCGCATCGCCAACCGGCTGCTGCGCCGCGTGCGCGATTACGCCCAGGTGAAAGGCGACGGCCGGCTCACCGGCGCGGTGGCGCAGAGCGCCCTGGACATGCTGGAGGTGGACAGCCTGGGCCTGGACGGCACCGACCGCCGTCTGCTCAACATGATGATGCACAAATTCGACGGCGGGCCGGTGGGGCTGGATTCCCTGGCGGCCGCCCTCAACGAGGACGCCGGCACCCTGGAAGAGGTGGTCGAGCCCTACCTGATTCAGCAGGGCTTCATTCAGCGCACCCCCCGGGGACGCCAGGTGACCAACCACGCCTGGCGCCATTTCGGCCTGGTCAAGCCCGCGCGGGACGGGGATTTGTTTAATGAGTGAAAAATTTTCTCAAGGTTCGGAATTTGTCCTACCGGTTCGCGTCTACATCGAAGACACTGACGCCGGTGGCATCGTCTACTACGTGAACTACCTGAAGTTCATGGAGCGGGCGCGCACTGAGTACATGCGGTCGCTGGGCTACCAGCACTATGCGCTGGCCGAGGAAAACTTCCAGTTCGTGGTGCATTCCGCCCAGATTAACTACCGCAAACCCGGCCGGATCGACGACGATTTGCGGGTCAGTGCCCGACTGGTGGCGCTTAAACGTGCCACCCTGGTGTTCGCGCAGCGTGTCACCCGTGACCAGGAAGTGTTGTGCGAAGCTACTATCAAGGTGGCCTGTGTCAGCGCCGACGGCATCAAGCCGGTGGCTTTGCCCGGGCCGCTCCACGACAAGTTCAAGGCTGAATTCGAGGAGTTGGGGTAAATGGAAGACGCTTCGTCCAGCATGTCGATCCTCTCGCTGGTCACCAACGCCGGGCCGGTGGTCCAGCTGGTGATGCTGGTTCTGCTGCTGGCATCGATGATTTCCTGGTACATGATCGTGTCCCGCTTTCGGGTACTGGGCCGTGCGCGGCGCGCCGATCATGCCTTCGAGGAGAAATTCTGGTCCGGCGAGGACCTCTCCAGTCTCTATAACCAGGTGCGCAAGAAGCCCAACCCGGATTCCGCCAGCGAGGCGATTTTTCGCGCCGGTTTCCAGGAGTTCGTGCGGCTGTCCAAGAGCACGCGCGGCTCCGAAGCGATCATGGAAGGCGCCCAGCGCGCCATGCGCGTGGCCCTGCAGCGCGAGGAATCCCGCCTCACCAAGCATCTGCCGTTCCTGGCCACGGTGGGCTCCACCAGCCCCTATATCGGCCTGTTCGGTACCGTCTGGGGCATCATGAATTCGTTCCGCGCCCTGGCCAACGTGACCCAGGCGACGCTGAGCGTGGTGGCGCCGGGTATCGCCGAAGCGCTGGTGGCCACCGCCATGGGCCTGTTCGCGGCGATCCCCGCGGTGATGGCCTACAACCGCTACGCGTCCTTGTCCGAATCCCTGGTGGGCGATTGTGAACTGTTCGCCGAGGAGTTCTCCTCGGTGCTGCACCGCCAGGCCCACGGACGCGACGCATGAGCCGAGGGAGTGCGTCCATGAGTGCGATCCGCGGCCGCCGTTTGCGCAAGAAGCCGATGGCCGACATCAACGTAGTGCCCTACATCGACGTCATGCTGGTGCTGCTGGTGATCTTCATGGCCACCGCGCCGATGATGACCCAGGGCGTGTCCGTGGACCTGCCGCAGACCGACAGCGCGGCGATCACCAACAACGACGAGCCGGTGATGATCACGGTGCGCCCGGACGGCAGCTACTACATTAACGTGGGCGGCGACGGCCAGTCGTCGGCGAGCCTGGAAACGGTGAAAGGCCATGTGCTCACGATCCGGAAACAAAAACCGGAGACCCTGTTCCTGGTGGAAGGTGACCAGAACGTGCCCTACGGCAAAGTGGTGGTCCTGATGTCCGAACTGCAGCAGGCCGGCGTCACCAACCTGGGGCTGGTCACGGAGCCGCCGGGGCGTTCATGAGCGATCGTGGCGTTGCGGTCGGGTTTTCCGCGTTTCTGCATCTGCTGGTGCTGGGGCTGATGGTGTTTACCTGGTCCTCGGAGCCGGAGCTGCGGCGGCCGCCGGAAATCCCGCCCCACGTGATGGCCACGGTGATGGAAGAGACACGGCGCGCGCCGGAGGCCAACACCGCGCCGGCCCGCGAGGAAAAGGATCAAAAGCAGGCCCAGGAGGAGGCGCCGAAGCCGGAGCCCAAGCCCGAGCCGGAACCCAAGCCTGAGCCGAAGCCGGAACCCAAACCGGAACCGAAGCCCAAGCCTGAGCCGAAGCCGGAACCCAAACCG
>JGI24655J20075_1000500_pt1 | contig 14100 bp, 12 predicted proteins | sample MalvirmetaMSP112_FD_20075 | JGI IMG/M metagenome (IMG submission 20075) | reverse complement strand
GCGCGGCGCGGGGGGGATCTGTCGGGCGGGCAGCAGCAGCAGCTTGCCATCGCACGGGCGCTGATCACGCGACCGCGGGTCTTGTTGCTGGACGAACCGACTGAAGGTATCCAGCCCAATGTGATCCAGCAGATCGGGGATGCGCTGCGGTTGCTGCGCACCCAGGGCGAGATGGCAATTGTATTGGTCGAACAGAATGCCGATTTCGCCTATGCGCTGGGCGATAGCTTTATCGTGGTCGAAGGCGGGCGCAACGGGTCGCGCAAGCTGAAGGCCGACTACACCAAGGATATGCTGATCGCCGATCTGGCGCTTTAGGCCACCATCGCTACGTCGGGGTCTTCGGTCGAGGGGCAGGTGAACCAGAATACGGTTTCCTCCCCCGGCACACTGTCGAACCCGATTTCCCCGCCCATGGCCTCTACCAGATGGCGCGAGATATTGAGCCCAAGCCCGGTGCCACCGCGCTGTCGCGTGTTCGATGCCTCGGCCTGCGAGAACGGCTGGAAGATGCGTTCGCGGAACTCCTCCGAAATGCCGTTGCCCAGATTGGTGACAGAGATTTTGGTCATGTCGCCCACCGGGGCTGTGGTCACTGTCACGGCGGTTTCGGGGTAGGCGAACTTGCAGGCATTGGACAGGAGGTTGGTCAGCACCTGCATGATGCGGTTCTTGTCGGTCAGCACGTGGTGATCGGGATCGGGCGTGTCTACGTCGATCTCGACCTTCCATTCGCTGGCATAAGGCTCTACCTGCTCGGCGGCGAGGGTGACGATATCGCCCAGCTTCTCCGGTTTCGGTACAACGGTCATGCTGCCTGCGTTGATCTTTTCCATGTCCAGAATGTCATTCACCAACGCGACAAGCCGGTCGCAGTTGGCCGTGGCGATCTGCACCAGACGCACCGCGCCGGCATCCGGATCGTCCTGTGTCTGGGCCTCGAGCAGCCCCAACGCCCCCTTGATCGAGGTCAGCGGCGTGCGCAGCTCGTGGCTGACGGTGGCGACAAAGTCGTGCTTCATCTGTTCAAGCTTGTTGCTTTCGGTGATGTCGATCTGAATACCCAGCATCCGCAGGGCGCGCCCGTTCTTCGCCCGCTCTACCACGACCGCATCCGATTTGATCCAGCGCCAGTTGTCCTGACCGACGCGGATGCGAAAGCGGGCCTCGGCGCGGTCGGTCATCCCGTTCAGACAGGCGAGCTCGATTTTCTTGACCACCGCCGCATCGTCGGGATGCACATGCTGCATCTTATCGTAATAAGGGTTCTGACAGGCGGGGTCAGCGGGGTGGTGCATGATGTCGCGCCATGTGTCCGACACCACAGATGTGCCATTTTCCAGATCAATGTCGAAGACCCCGATATGTGCACTGCTGAGCGCGAGGCTCCACCGTTGTTCGGTTTCCGCGATCTTGAGCGTGCGGCGTTCGCTGTCGGTGATATCGCGCAGCATCAAGGTGATACGGGTCTCTGCGTCGGCGGTAAGCCAGGTGTTCTTCTCGACCTCAAGTGTGCGGGGTTCTGTCGTACCTTTGTGGGGCGGCACCACGACTTTCACACCGCCGTCGGCACGGTGGATGTCGACCTCGGGCAGCAGATCTTGCACGAAGTCGCCCGTCGCGTCCTTGCGATGCCCGGCCGCGATCAGATGCTGTCGCGCGGCATCGTTCAGATGCAGGATTTCCCCCGATTGCCGGACCGAGATAATCGGCAGCATCGCGTTTTCGAGGATTCGAGCGTTTCTCTTGGTGTTGCGTCTCAAGCTCGCGGGTTTTGTCGGCCACCGTCTGGTTGATGGTCAGGTTACGTTTCAGGATCACCGACTGGATGATCAGGATCAGCGCCGTGATGGTCAGCGACAGCGCCAGCACGATCCATTTGGCGTTGTTCGGTTGCGCGGCCTCGAACGCCGGGGTGCTGGCCCAGTTCAGGGTCATGCGTTGGCCATAGCCCGTATGGTCACGCGAAAACTCAAAGGCCGGGGCGGGGGCATCGCTGGCGACGGTCGGGTGGTGCTGGAACGGGGTGCCATTCTCATCATAGAAGGACACATCCAGCGTGATGAGGTCATTTTGCGCGGCGAAGAGATCGCTAAAGATTTCGTCCACGTCGACCATCGCAAAGGCGACGCCCAGAAACGCCGCATCCGGATCGCGGGTGCCGTCAGAAGCGGTGCCGGGGCGGAAAATCGGTTTGATCAGCAGGGCATGGCAGTTTTCACCGTGGAGCGCAGGGGTTGTCGAAAGCGTCTCGCCGCTTTCATAGGTGGCGAGGGCCGTGGCCAGAAGATCTGCGTTGCTTGAAAACTCTGTCCCGACCATGCCGGCGAAGTTTTCCGTCGGTGTGGCGCGCTGGATCACGAAATCCTTCAGCGTGCCGTCGGTTTCGTCATACACAGGCACGGCGAAGCCGATGGCGTCCAGCACGTAGGAACCGTCGGCAATATGGACCGACGTGGCGTAGGTCTCCATATCCTGCGCCGTCACCTCGTCAGAGGCAGCGACAAAGCCCGCGACACCGTCGAGCGTCCTGCCGTATTCGTCGGCGCGCCGCCCCATTGACGACAACCCTTGGCTGACCAACGCGTGAAACCTGTCCTGCGCTTGGACCTGCACAGTATTGCCCGCCACAAAGAAGAACAAAAAGGAAAGCCCGATGCAGACGCAAAGGGTAAACAGTTGGAAGTAGGCTAGCTTGCGCGGAATTGTCATCGTTGCCCTGTCACTCAGTCCTGCACAGAGGGTTGTACGCTCTGCATCTCTTGAAATTCTCTGCCATCGTTAATGGTTTCTGAAACTGGCGGAATTATGGCGCTGTTGCTCATTTCACACAAAGCGCTTGCGGCCTTGGACGTGTTTGCAGCGCATANNCCNNNGNTGTTTCGGGAACCCGCCGCTGTTTCGGGTCGTTTGTCTTGGGGATGTGATCAAATAGCCACGTGAGAACGGGNCTTTTGTGCTCCCGCTGATTCAGTAANGAGTAAGGAAGAACCCATGGAAGAAGTCGACGCCAACCCCGGCCTGATTTTCGATAAACTTGACGGCTGGTTGGACGGCTTTTTCAGATTGCTCCCGAATATCGGCGTCGCGCTGGTTGTGGTCGTGGTGTTCTGGTTTCTGGGAATGGGCATCGGCGCGCTGATCCGCAAATCCGCCGGGCGCCGCGGACGCGAGAACTTGGGCGACGTGGGCGGGGCACTGATGCGGTGGGCCGTGACTATTATCGGCTTCATGCTGGCGGTGACCATCGTCGCCCCGACGGTCACACCGGGGGATCTAATTGCCGGTTTGGGCGTCAGCTCTGTCGCGATCGGCTTCGCGTTCAAGGATATTTTGCAGAACATGCTGGCAGGTATCCTGATCCTGCTGCGTCAGCCCTTTGAAGTCGGCGACCAGATCGTGTCGGGCGGGCATGAAGGCACGGTCGAAAAGATCGAGACCCGCGCCACGATGATCAAAACCTATGACGGTCGCCGCGTGGTGATCCCGAATTCGGACATTTATACAGACAGCGTGGTGGTCAATACCGCCTTTGACACGCGCCGGTCGGAATATGACATCGGCATCGGCTGCAGCGACGACTGGGATACCGCGCGCAAGGTCATGCAGGATGCCTGCGCCAGCGTTGAGGGTGTAGAGACCGACCCAGCCCCCGAAACGATACCGGTCGAACTGGGCGATTCCGCCAACATCGTCCGCTTGCGGTGGTGGACGAAGTCGGACCGTGCGTCGCAGATCCATACCTTCGGGGCGGTGCTGCAGGCAGTCTATAAAGCGCTGGATGAAAAAGGGATCGATATGCCCTATCCAACGCAGGTGCATCTGTTCCACGACCAGACCGAAGCGACCGACGGCGACCGCCGCGCGCAGCGCGAGGGGTGGCCCGCAGGCGAGGGCGACGTGCCGAAATCGCGCGCTCAGCAACGCGACGAGAAAGAAGAGAAAGCGCGTCGATCCGACGCCTGATCAATCCAGAGAAGAAGGGATTATATGTTTTTCGACAACACGGTACTGGATGTTCTGGCCCGCGGCTTCGTGCTCAGCGGTGTGGCGCTGATCTGGATCATCCTCATGGTTCGGATCGTCGGGCTCAATTCCTTCTCCAAAATGACGAACTTCGACTTTGTGACCACCATCGCCTTCGGCTCTTTGCTGGCGGGGGCGGCGCAAGCGTCGGATTGGAAAGCCTTCTTCCAGACTTTGGTCGCGACCGCTTGCCTGTTCCTTTTCCAGTTCACGCTGTCCTATCTGCGCCGTCGGTCAGAAACCGCTTTGCATACCATCCAGAACGCGCCGGTCTATCTGATGGAGAACGGCAAGATCTGTGAAGAGGCGATGCGGGTCAATCGTGTGTCACGCAGTGACCTGATGGAGAAGCTGCGCGAATCCAACGTCATGCGGCTGAGCGATGTGCGTGCCGCCGTGTTCGAGACGACGGGCGAAGTCTCTGTTCTATGCGGGGACGAGGTGGATGACGCGATGCTGGAATACGTCCAACGCGTCTAACCGATATACCTGAGTATTTAAGTCGCTTGTGGCGGCGGGCGTTTTGCGCGATCTGTGGGTTATGCCTGTGACCTTATCAGATTTCGAAGCCTCCGCCCACGCGACCCTTGCCGCTGATGTGTTTGCCTACCTTGAAGGTGGCGCAGAAGGGGAGCTGTCGCTGCGCCAGAACCGCGCCAGCTTTGGCCGGATAGGATTGTTGCCGCGCCTGTTGGCTGACTGTGCAGGCGGCCATACGCGCACGACGATATCGGGGCAGCCCGCGGCGCATCCGATCATGGTCGCGCCGATGGCGTTCCAACGGCTGTTCCACACCGAAGGCGAAACTGCGACGGCACTGGCCGCTGCCGCGCAGGAGGCGGTGATGGTGGTCAGCTGCCAGACCAGCACCGCGCCCGAAGACATCGCCGCTATCCCCGGCCGACGCTGGTTCCAGCTTTATATGCAGGCGGATCACGATAGCACGATGACATTGGTCAACCGCGCGGTGGACTGCGGGGCAGAGGCGCTGGTGGTGACGCTTGACGCCCCGATCAACGGCCTGCGCGACCGCGAGGTTGCCGCGGGCTTTGCGCTGCCGGATGGCGTGCGCCCCGTGATGCTGGACCCGCTGCCACAACCACCGCGACCGCAGTTGCAAGACGGGCAGAGCGTGGTGTTCGACGGGATGATGGTCTTTGCCCCCACATGGGCAGACCTGACGCGGCTGATTGCGGACAGCCCCGTTCCGGTGATCATCAAAGGCTGTCTGCGTGCCACGGATGCGCGGCGGTTTGTCGATGCCGGTGTTGCGGGGATCATCGTGTCAAACCACGGGGGCAGGGTGCTCGATACTGTTCCGGCCCCCGTCACGCAGTTGGCCGCCGTGGTGCAGGAGGTGGGGCAGGATGTGCCGGTCTATCTGGATGGCGGGATCCGGCGCGGAAGCGACGTGTTCAAGGCGCTGGCGCTTGGGGCCGAGGCTGTGCTGGTCGGTCGCCCCGTGATGCACGGGTTGATCGTCGACGGGGCACGCGGGGCCAGTCAGGTGTTGCGTCGCTTGCGGGACGAGCTGGAAGTGACGATGGCCCTATGCGGCTGCGCAACAGTTGCGGACATCACCCCCGATATGATCACAGCCTTCGGCGGCGACCCGATCAGCGAAAGCGATAGCTGATCGGGATTGCCAGATTGAACGGGCCGGCACCCATGGCAGAGGGCGGGCGCGGCAGTGTTTGCAGCCGGTCAAAGATATCCAGCGCCGCCTGATCCAGCACGGGCCAGCCGGAGGATTTGGACACCTCGCGCGCTTTGATCTGACCGTATTGATCCAACGTGAAGGCCACGGTTGTGGTCCCCTCGGCGCGGGCTTCGCGGGCGCGGCGGGGATAATCCTTGGCGGCATTCAACGCCAGAACCAGCGATTTTTGCCAGTCCGTGATCTCTGCCCGTTCGGCATCTGTCAGCCCCTGTTCCTTGGCCGCGCTTTGGTCCTGTTCGTCCTGACCTGCGCTTGCCTTGGGGGCGGCAGCCGTGCTTTGCGCGGCGTTCTCGTTTTCGGTCTCTTCCTGCAACTCGGTCGGCGTTTCGGTCGCCTCCTTGTCGGTGTCGACTTCCTGATCGGGGTTGGCGATCTTGAACTGCAGTTCGGGGTCGTCCGGCGTGTGCGGTATCTGTGCCAGCAGCGGATCGTTTGACGCTTTGGCTTCCTCGCGTTCGGCCGGGCTTTCGAGCGTGGCTTGGCTATCCTCGGCGGGTGGCCCGTCGGGGAGGTCGGTTTCAGGTGCGGCCATGATCATCTCGACCTCAGCCAGATCGATCAGCTCGCGGCCCTGAATGCCCGCTTCTTCCGGTGGTTCGTAGGCCGCGGCCTGTGTCAGCCAAAGTGCCACCAGCGCGCCATGCACGCCGATGCTCAGCCCGGCCCCCAGCATCAACCCGGCACCATATCGCGGGGCGTAGGCAAAGCTCATTTCGCGGTGTCCTGTGCAGCGGGGGCAGGGGGAGCGGTTGCCACGTCACCTGCCGCCGAAGGGGCGGCCCCGCCCTCGTCCTCAAGCCCGACGAGGCCGATCTTCAGATAGCCTTCGCTGCGCATACGGTTCATCACGGCCATCACCTCGCCATAGGGAACCGAACGATCGGCGTTGATATAGATGCGCGTGCCCAGATCCAGACGGGTCAGGATGCCAAGCCGCATGTTCAGATCCCCCAAGGATACCTCTTCTTCGCCCACGCTCAGGCTGAGGTCCTGATGGATGGTGACAAAGACCGGATCATCAGGGCGCGGCGCGGGTTTGCCGGTGGCGACCGGCAGCTCTACGTTGACGTCCACAGTGGACAGCGGGGCCGCCACCATAAAGATGATCAGCAGGACCAGCATCACGTCGATAAACGGTGTGATGTTGATATCCGCATTGGGGGCAAGATCGTCGCCGCCGTCAGAAATTCGCACGCCCATCGGGGTTACTCCGCTGCCAGTTTGGTGGCGATATCAGGGGTGGTATGGGGCACGTCTGCGGTACGCTCTGCACGGTCCAGATCACGCGACAGGCAGCGCTCCACCAGCGCCGCGGCATCCCCCACACGCGCACGGTAGCCGGTGACGACGCGGGTGATGTGGTTGTAAAGCAGCACGGCGGGGATCGCGGCGACCAGACCGATGGCGGTGGCCAGCAGCGCTTCGGCGATACCGGGGGCGACGACTGTCAAGCTGGTACTGCCGCTTTCAGCGATGCCGATAAAGCTGTTCATGATGCCCCAGACCGTGCCGAAAAGCCCGATGAACGGTGCCGTCGACCCGATGGAGCCCAAGATCATCGCACCAGACTGCATCGCGCGCGCGGCCCCTGCCTCGATCCGCGAAAGTTCGGAGGCGACGCGTTCCTTGATGCCCGCCTTGTTCAACCCGTCAGAGATGTCGATCTCGGCCAAAGCGGCGCGGATCATGGCGCGCATGGGGCCGGAAAAGGATTTCGCCTGCGCGCCTTTGACGGCCCCCGTCTTGGCAAGCTTGCGGTAGGAACGGCGCAGCCGCGCGTTGGCCCAGCTAACCTGCAGGATCTTGCCCGCCCATACGGCCCAGCCAAGAACCGAAGCGATGGCCAGCCCGAACATCACCGCTTTCACGACGATATCGGCCCCCATGAACATCGCCAGCGGCGAATGGCCGCCCTGTTGCGCGGCCACGCGCATCGGCTCGGACAGGGCAGGGCCGATCCATTCGTCAGCCCATGTGATCAGCGCGATATTGACCGACGCAGTGTCGGCTGCGGCCAGTTGCGGCGTTGCGACAAGGACGGCCGCCAGAAGGATGCTTGGAAATTTCATATCAGGTCTCTGCCCATTGTCGGATGAGGTTGTGGTAGATGCCGGTCAGACGCACAGCAGTCGGGTCGTTCAGACCCGCGCTGGCCGACAGCTCTTGGATGGATTGATCCAGATCGAAGAGAATTTCGCGCTGGCCGCCGTCGCGGATCATTGACTGCACCCAGAAGAAGGACGCAACACGCGCACCACGGGTGACAGGCGTGACCTGATGCAGCGAGGTTGACGGATAAAGCACGCAGTGCCCCGCCGGCAGTTTGACCGACTGGGTGCCGTAGTTGTCTTCGATGACCAGCTCGCCACCGTCATAGTCGTCGGGATCATTCAGGAACAGCGTGCACGACAGGTCGGTCCGCAGGCGCTGGCCGGTTTGCGGGTTCACGCGGATGGCGTTGTCGACATGCACGCCGAAGGTCTCTGCCTCTTCGTAGCGGTTGAACATCGGGGGCAGGACATGCAGCGGGAGGGCAGCGGAAACCCACGTGGGGTTGCCCATCAACCGCTGAAGCACCAGCGTCTGCAGATCAGGCAGAACGGGGCTGTCGAGGGGAATTTGCTGATTGCGCTTGGTTTGCGCCGATTGCGCGCCGGCGGTGTTGCGGCCGTCGTCCCATTGGGCCGTGTCGATCACAGATCGGATATGGGCAACTTCCTGCGGTGACAGGATATTTTCGACGCAAAGCAACATGGTGTATCCTTTCGAGGGGATCGGCTGGCGGCGCGGGTCTGCGCCGCCAGCCTTGGGTGTGTGGTTTAGAACTTCATGCTGACAGAGATGGACGCAGAGCGACCCGGTGCCACGTAGACGAACGGCGTGCCGGAGCGGTACAGCGCGTCATAGTAGGTTTCGTCCAGCACGTTATCGATGCGGAAGTTGACCGAGGCATCATCCGTGATGTGGTAATCCGCCATCAGGTCAAAGCGCCAGTAGCTGGGCAGCTCGTTGCCGTTGGTGGCCGCGAATGTGCCGCCCTGAACGCTGCCGCGCCATGTGGCTTGGCCGCCAAAGCTCCACTGGTCGTTATAATCGTAACGTGCCAGTACGTTGAACTGTTCGTGCGCGATATTCGCGAACTCTTCGCCAACGTTGTCGGGGTTGCTGCTTTTCAGCACTTCGCTGTCCATCAGGGTCGCACCGCCGAACAGGCTCAGCTTTTCGGTGATGTTGCCGCCAAAGCCCAGTTCGATCCCGCGGACGCGGTATTCGCCGGTCGCGGTGGTCACAACAGGTGCGCCGCGGCCGCCTGTGCTTTCACGGGCGTTGTCCTTGGTGGTCTGGAACAGCGCAGCGGTGGCGGTCAGGTTGCCGAACTGCCATTTGGTGCCCAGTTCGATCGCGGTGTTTTCTTCAGGCTCCAGCAGCAGGTTGGAGGAATCGATCCCGTTGTAGCTGCCGCCGCCTGCGTCCAGTTCATCCCCGACGGGGTTGGTGGAGGTGGCATAGGACAGGTAGATCGACCCGTTGTCGCGGGGTTTCCAGACAACACCGGCATTCCAGTTGAACATGGTGTCATCGCGCGACAGCGTATCGGCACCGGCTTGCGTGGTGGTCCGGCTGACGCTGTAGTCATCCAGACGGGCACCAAGGTTCAACTGCCACTGCGGATTAAAGGTGATCGTGTCGTTCAGATACAGCGACCGTGTGGTGACATCGGTCAGCGTCGCATCGGCGCTGCGGACAGGTGTCGCTGTGGAACAGCCGCTGACATCGGGGTTGTAGATCGCGACAGAGCACCCTTCGAGACGGTCCTCGGCAGTGCCGCCCCCCACTTCGGAGGATAGGCCGACATAGCCGCGCTGGCTGATCTCTTCACGCGACAGCGCAAAGCCCGCGATCATGTCATGGCGCGCCGACCCGGTGTTGAAGCCAAAGGAAAGCTCGCTGGTGTTCGACGCCACTTCGTTGACCTGATACCGGCTTTTGGGAGAGGCGGTCAGCGTCCAGTTCTGCGGATCGGCGTCCGAGGTGTCAGGGCGTTCAGGCGCCGACACGATATAGTCGTTCTCGGTCCGGCTGAGACGGGAGCGGTTGGTGAATGTCATGCCCGGTGTGATTTCAAAGGTCGCGCCGAAGGTGGCAACGCTTTGTGTCGCATCGTGGAAATCGCGGTCTGGGTTGCCGTAGAAGGTGTCTCGGTCCAGCGTCGGACGGCCTGCAGCGGATTCGGTGAAGGGCACGCCGTTGGTGCCATCCCATGGCACACCCCAGTCCGGCATTTGTTTCATCTGCAGCTGGTAGGCTTCGAAATCCAGTGTCAGACGGTCGGTCGCTTCGTATTCGGCAGCGATGGACAGACCCAGACGGTCGTCTTTGCTCCCGTCGCGGCCGGCAACGTCGCTGACTTGGGCGACGGCACCGATGCGGGTCTTGAAGCGGTCGTTCCAGACCTTGTTCCAGTCGACTTCCTGACGCGCCAGATCGGCGGTGCCAAAGGTCGTGGTGGTTTTGACAAAGTCCGTATCCTGCGCCTTTTTGGTCACCAGATTGACCGCGCCGCCTGTGGTCGAGCGGCCACCGATGGAGCCAGACGGGCCTTTGGTGATCTCGACCTGTTCGGCCATGAATGTTTCGCGCACGGCGACACCGGAATCACGCACGCCGTCGATGAAGACGTCGTTGGAGGACCGGAAGCCGCGGATGAACAGAACGTCGCCGAATGCGTTGCCGCCTTCGCCGGTGCCCAATGTGATGCCGGGGGTGGTGCGGGCGAGCTCACGCACCGATGTCGCGTTCTTGTCGCGCAGCACTTCCTGGGTAACTGCGGTAACGGTGCGCGGTGTATCGACCAGCGGTTGCGTCAGCAGCGAGTTGCCCGATTGAACGGCCTGATATCCGGCTTCGGGGTTGGCGTAGGGCGACAGACCGTTCTCGCCAGCGACGGGCGCGGCGGGGGCGGCAGCAACGGGGGCCTCGGCCACGACGGGTGCAGGGGCGGGTGCCGGTGTCGCGCGGGGGGCAGGGGCCGCCGTGGCGCGTTTCTTGGCGGGTTGTGGCTTGGGCTTGGCGGCCTGCGGCTCGGAGGTTTCAACCTCGATGCCGGGAAGCAGCAGCGGCTCGTCGCTGGATTGCGCATAAAGTGCTGCAGGAGACGTCGCGCCGATGGCGGCGGCCGTCATCATGCCGATGCTGCGGCTGGCCGTGTGGCCACGCAAGCTGTGTGGTGTTTTCGTCTGAGTCATATCGCCCTCGTCATTGCCCATTCGGGCTGTTTTTAGGGGGCTGGTCTGGACGATTGGCTACCTATTCACGGGCGGGTTACTAAGGCTGATAAAAACAATCAAGTATTAAACTTCGGCAACCTTACAAAAATTTCAATGGGTTGTAGCGTTGCACATAAGGCGTCGATCGGGCGCGAGAAGCGCCCGTTAATGCAGCGTCGGTGCTGCTTCCATTTGCGCGACCTCGCTTGGTGCGCTCAGGCGCATCCGTTTAAGCGCAAGCCCGAAATCCGCAGCAAGCGATGCCACGAGCGGGGCCATATCGGCGCGGACCAGCAGGGTCGCGATCAGCATCGCGTCTTCGCGCTGTCCGTCCGTGGCTGTCGCGATGAAGTTCGCAAAGCAGGATTCGTCCGATCCCAGACATTTGCACGTGACCGAATGGCGCATCAAAGGCCGCCGCCCGAACCGTGCACATAGCGAGCATAGCTGTTCAAACGTAGCGAGCGCCTTGCTCCCGTTGGTGTGGCCGAGGACGCTGGCAAAATCGCTGCTGACTTTTTCCTGTGCGTCAGGCCCATCACACCACATCCGCAAATAGATGACCGACGCGGCCTGAAGGCTGTCCAGCTCTGTGATGAACCCTACCGGGGCACCGCCGGGGTGCTGATGTGCGTCATTCATTTGGTCAGGATCAATTTGCCAGCGCGTGTGATTCGCAAGGTGTAGGTCTGGGTATCCAGCACGATTTGGGCCAGATCTCCGCCTTCGGTCAGGTCGCGGGCAGAGTAGGTCGGCAGCGCGTTCATCGGGGCTTGGGTCTTTGGGGGGGCATGAAATGTCATAGGGCTGCTCTATCAATGGTCATGGAAAAGGAACGTTGCACGCGGCACCGATCATCAGGCAGCCCTGCGGCTTGGTCCTGACGGTGAACGGCAGTTTGCGTTCTGGGGAATGGTCTCATCGTGGGACTCCTCACATCATATGTGTCGGGCGTCCCCGTGGTCACGGGCGGGGTGGCTAGACGTTTCCATAAACCTGATTGAAATTATAGGATATGTCAATCCGACAGTTTTAGTCGGAATACTTTGGGCGTGATTTTATTTGTCTGTGTCGTGCAAAAGAATACCCCCCGCAGCACGGGGCGGCGGGGGGTATCAGGTGCTTTGACCGGCAAAGCACAAACGTCGGTTAGGGGTGCGTTATTGCGTCTTCATCTCGGCGCGCAGGCCGCGGAAGATTGCGTAGCACAGGAACAGCAGCACCACAGTAAAGGGCAATCCGGTTGAGATAACCATCGACTGAAGCGACTTGAGCCCGCCTGCAGACAGCAGCAGCACAATCGCTACGGCACCTTCGAAGATGCACCAGAACACGCGCTGTGGCGCAGGTGCATCGACCTTGCCGCCTGCCGTGATCGTATCGATCACCAGCGAGCCGGAGTCAGACGAGGTTACGAAGAACACGATGACCAAGACGATACCGATCAGCGATGTGATCCCGGCAAGTGGCAGCGCATCCAGCATGGCGAACAGCTGGCGTGGCAGCTCGGCTTCTTGCGCGGCGGTGTAGCCGTCGCTGATCACCTGATCGATTGCCATGCCACCAAAGACGCTCATCCACAGGACGCAAACGAGGCTCGGGATCAGCAGAACGCAGGTCAGGAACTCGCGGACCGAACGGCCACGGCTGACGCGGGCGATGAACATGCCGACGAAAGGGGACCAGCTGATCCACCATGCCCAGTAGAACGATGTCCAGCCTTGCATAAAGTTCACGTCTTCACGGCCGATCGGATTGGACAGACCGGGCAGATATTCCACATAGGCCAGCAGCGATGACCCGAAGGTCGTCAGGATCGCCAGCGTAGGTCCGACCAGCAGCACGAAGGCCAACAGCAAAAACGCCAGACCCATGTTGATCTCTGACAGGACTTTGACGCCGCCATCAAGGCCGCGCAGCACGGATACGGTCGCAATCGCGGTGATGCCGGTGATCAGCAGAACCTGTGTTGTTGGACCTACCGCCACACCAAAGAGCTCGTTCAAGCCCGCGTTGGCTTGCGTGGCACCCAGACCAAGCGATGTCGCCAGACCAAAGAGCGTTGCAAATACGGCGAGAATGTCGATCACGTGACCGGGCCAGCCCCAGACGCGTTCCCCCAGGATCGGGTAAAAGGCAGAGCGGATGGTCAGGGGAAGACCCTTGTTATAGCTGAACAGCGCCAGCGCCAGACCAACAACGGCATAGATCGCCCAGGGGTGCAGGCCCCAGTGGTAGATCGTGGCCGCCATACCCAGACGCACCGCTTCGGCCTGATCGCCCGCTGCCGCGCCCAAAGGTGCCCAATCGGTGCGCAGACCGTCTTCGCCAACAGCAGTGCCGCCCATGGAGCTCGAGAAATGCGATAGCGGTTCAGAGACGCCATAGAACATCAGACCGATGCCCATGCCCGCCGCGAACAGCATCGAGAACCATCCAAGGTAGGTGTAGTCGGGGCTTGCTTCGGCCCCGCCAAGACGCACACGGCCCAAAGGCGTGATGATCAGGAACAGGCAGAACAGCACAAAGATGTTGCCGGCAGAGATAAAGAACCAGTCAAAGCCCTTTGTCACCGACGAGAACAGCCATGTGAACAGCGCGCCAGACTGTTCGGGCAGCGCGAGTGTATAGAATACAAAGGCAACAATACACACACCCGAGATCGCGAAGACCGGGTTGTGAATGTCGAAGCCGAAGGGCCCCACGCTGCCTTCTTTGTTGTCTTGGCCGATCTCATAATCCGTGTCGATTACGGCAGCGGCCCCGTCGGGTGTCGGGATACCCGGCGACGTTTCATCTGTCATTAGATGCTCTCCATTTTATGTATTTGCGACTAATCATAGCGCAACTCCGACAAAACGACCACCGCTGCGCGGGAAATAAGTAAATGAATATCATGGCTTAGCCCCCGGAAGCGGGCTTGACGCCCCATTTGCGGGTCGCGGGCTATGCGTTTTTTCCGTGGTTTACCGCGAATCCCCTCTTTGGATTCGCGTGAAACACCGGGGCCGTTCCGCGTGCCACACTGCCCACGCCCGTCTGAACGGAGGGGGCAACCGCACCGCGGGATAGCGCCCTATCCCAAAA
>JGI24655J20075_1000488_pt1 | contig 14439 bp, 14 predicted proteins | sample MalvirmetaMSP112_FD_20075 | JGI IMG/M metagenome (IMG submission 20075) | reverse complement strand
GCACGTCGGTCTTGATGACGTCGTTGTCTTTGGCCAGTTTCTCAGCCTGCTCAGCCAGCCAGGTGGGATGGCAGATATTCGGCGGTGTGTTGCCCAAATCCCGGGTGAAATTCATACCACGGCCGGTTGCCAGACCAAGATTGAAGGCGTCCTTCAGGGCCTTTCCGGCGGAGGAGGCAGCAACGGTCACCTTCGTCAGTTTGCGTTGTGATGGTTTCTCGCTCTTGAATTCGCTGAACCGGTAGAACTGCTCTTCCAGGGTGCGGCCGATCAGGTTCAGGCGTGCCGTTTCCGAACTGGTGGCGTCGTCACCAGTGACAAGGGTGTCGCTCAGGCCGACCAGTACGTGTTTGGACGGGCCATCCTTGATCTGGCTGGCCATGGCGATCAGCGATTTGCGGTAGTTGGCGGGGGAGCGATCCTTGTCGGCGCCGGTGCCAACGACCAGCAGGCGAGCCCAGGGCTGGCCTTCGAGTGGAACGAGCAGGGTGGTTGCATTTTTACCGGTAGCATCCCCGTTCTTCTGCAGGGTCTTGATCAGTCCGCCCAGGGCTTCGTTTGCTTGNGTNGTNGANGCNGGCCAGTCNCCTTTTTCNGGCAGGGCNACAACCAGGCAATCCGCTTTGGTATCCGAAATGGGCTTACTGCTCAGAGTAAAATTCATAGCAACTCCCGTTGGTTATTCTGATGGAGGACAGGCCCGGCCTCGGGCTTGAATGTCCGAATGCCTATAGCATTGGGGTTTGGGGGTAAATTATCAAGCGCTGACAGGTTGTTAACGACTGTGCTCTGTCATTCGGCACCAAGGTTACTTAGAATACGGCGAATCCCGATTTCCATCGACTCCGGTCGCATCCGGCTCTGAGAGACCGATTTGAGCATCGTTTTCCGATACCTAACCCGCCAGGTGATCATCAGCATGCTTGCCGTATCCGGCATTCTGTTGCTGGTGTTCATGAGCGGCCGGTTTATCAAGTATCTGGCGGAAGCCGCTGCCGGTGAGCTGGCGGGCGATGTGTTGTTCCAGATTATGGCTTACCGTTTTCCCGGTTTCCTGGAGCTGATCCTGCCCCTGGGGTTTTTTATCCTTTTTCATTGGCATCCTGCTGGCGTACGGGCGCATGTACCTGGAAAGTGAAATGACGGTGCTGTTTGCCTGTGGTGTGAGCGACAAGCAGCTGTTGATGAAAACACTTCTTGGCAGTATTCCGGTGATGTTGGTGGTGGGGGCCATGAGTCTCTACGTGTCTCCCTGGGGCATGAAGAAAGTCGAGGGGATATTCAACGAGCAACGCCAGGCGACGGAATTCGAGATGTTGGCGCCGGGACGCTTCCAGTCGTTGTCGTCTGGTGAACGTGTGACCTACACGGAAGCGCTGAGTGAAGACAAGCGTCGGCTTGAGGGTGTGTTTATTGCCGAGCACAGTGAAGACGGCAAGGGGCTTACCCTCATTACCGCCCGGGAAGGGTCCCAGTTTATTGACGAGCAAACCGGCAGCCGCTTCCTGGTGCTCGAAGATGGTGCCCGTTTTGAAGGCTTGCCGGGGCAACTGGCGTACGACGTCACCGGGTTCGAAGCCTACGGGCTCAAGATCCGCAGTGGCAGTGCGGGTGAGAAAGAGCTGGAGGAAGGGCTTGCGACCTCCGCCTTGATGGCGTCGGATGATCCGGAGCACCGAGCCATGCTGCACTGGCGGTTCACACTGCCGCTCATCGTGCCGATTGTCACCCTTCTGGCTGTGCGCCTTAGCCGGGTGAATCCCCGGCAGGGGCGATTCTTCCACTTGTTGCCGGCCATGCTGGTCTATATCACTTACCTTGGTTTGCTCATCGTGGCCCGTGATGCCCTTGAAGGCGGCAAGGTGCCCGAATGGATCGGGTTGCTATGGGTGCATGCCCTGTTTCTGGCCCTCGGGTTATGGCTGCAGTTCGGGCCTGCCTGGCTCTACCGCCGGCGCCTGCTGAAGGAGGCGCGGCAACATGCGTAAGATTGATCGCTATGTGATGAGCACGGTGGGTGGTGCCATGTTCCTGGTGATGCTGGTGGTGCTGTCCCTGGACCTGATCTTCGCATTTATCGCCGAGTTGGACGACGCGGAAAACGATTACCAGACCCTCCAGGCGTTGCTCTATGTGCTGATGACATTGCCGCGGCGCATCTATGACTACCTCCCGCTTGGCGCCTTTATGGGGTGCCTGGTCGGCCTCGGCACCATGGCGAGTTCGTCGGAGCTCACGGTTATCCGGGCCGCGGGCGTTTCTCTCAAACGGATTGTCTGGTCCGCCATGAAGCCGACCTTGGTGGTGGTGGTTCTTGGTGTGCTGATTGGCGAGTACATCGCGCCACCGGCTGAGCGGATGGCACAAAGCCAGAAGACCGTGGCCCAGGGCGCGGGTGAAAATATTGCTTCTGCCTCGGGCATCTGGCACCGGGAGGGTGATGTGTTCATGCATCTGAATGCGGTTCAGCCCAACGGCGTCTTGCACGGGGTGTCGCTGTTCAGATTTGATGAGGAACGTTGGCTGGTGTCCGCCAGTTTCGCTGAAAGAGGGATCTATCAGGGCGATCACTGGCTGTTGGAAAACGTGGCCACTACCAGGCTAAGCGATGAAAAAACCACCCAGGAAACCCATCGGGCCCTGCGATGGGAAACTGGTCTGTCGCCCAGCGTTCTTAGTGTGCTGATTGTAAAGCCGGAGGACCTTGCGATCTCCGGTCTCTATACCTACGCGAGCTATCTGGGAGAGCAGGGCCTGAATGCCGCCAACTACTGGCTGGCATTCTGGAAAAAAGTGCTTATGCCACTGGGCACCGCAGTCATGGTGCTGGTCGCGATTTCTTTCGTTTTCGGCCCGCTCCGGTCCGTTACCATGGGGTTCCGGGTTTTTACGGGCCTGATTGTGGGGCTGTTGTTCAAGTACATGCAGGATCTGCTGGGCCCCATGAGCCTGGTGTTTGGCTTCAACCCGGTGCTGGCAATCGTCCTGCCAATCGCGATTAATGCGGTGGTTGGTGCGGTACTGATGAAAAGGGCCGGATAGCTACTTCTTTTTAGTCTCTTTGGGGACAGTGGCAACGATACTGCCAGAAGCGCGGTCAGTCAGCGACAACCCATTGATCGGGTAGAACAGCGCCAGGATCGCCGGGATAGTCACGAAGAGAGTCGCTGCGTTCAGGTAATAGGCACCCAGCAGCGCGACGAACAGGATAGCCGCCGCGGCCACGTATCGCTTCAGGGCCTGTGTCCAGGACACGGACGTGCCGTCCAGGTTTTCAATGCGAATACGCCACACCTGCATGCCGAGTGTCTGGCCGTTTTTGGTCCAGAAGTATCCAAAGAACAGATACAGCGCCAGGAACAGCACAAATGTGAGCAGTGGGTCTGCCTTCAGAGTCCCCGCTTCCGCCATGGCTTCATATTGGTCCCACCCGGTGACCCAACCCGCTACAAGGGTGTACATCCAGGTAGTTACCAGTAGCACCGCTATGCTGATCAACGAATCGTAAATCACCGCCATCAGTCGCTTGATGAATGCAGCGGGAGGAAGGAGTTCCTCAGCGGTATGAAAGCGGCGGGGCATGGCTTCTCCTGTGATGTTTCACGTTTTTCCTGTTCTCGGCGTGTGCTAGAGTAGCGGATTTGCAAGCGCATGTAAGTATGTGTCTTTAAACGCGGACCCGCACGGGTTTATAGAAGGGTATCAAAGGGCTATGAAAACCGCAGAGTTGCGACAGGCGTTTCTCGATTACTTCAAACAGCAGGGCCACACNATTGTGCCGAGCAGTTCACTGGTNCCGGCNGACGACCCGACCNTGTTGTTTACCAACGCGGGAATGAACCAGTTCAAAGACGTGTTCCTGGGNCGCGAAGCNCGCGATTACAGCCGGGCGACAACCACGCAGAAGTGCGTGCGTGCAGGTGGTAAACACAATGACCTTGAGAACGTAGGCTATACAGCGCGCCACCATACCTTTTTCGAAATGTTGGGTAACTTTAGCTTTGGCGACTACTTCAAGCGTGAAGCCATCAATTTTGCCTGGACCTTCCTGACCGGCGACGACTGGCTGAAGCTGCCAAAGGAAAAACTGTGGGTCACCGTTTACGCGTCCGACGACGAAGCCTTTGATATCTGGAATCAGGAAGTTGGTGTTCCGGCAGATCGAATCGTGCGGATTGGCGACAACAAGGGCGCCCCATACGCATCTGACAACTTCTGGCAGATGGGCGATACCGGTCCCTGTGGTCCCTGTACCGAAATCTTTTACGACCACGGTCCCGATGTGGATGGTGGTCCTCCCGGTAGCCCGGAAGAAGACGGTGACCGCTACATCGAAATCTGGAACGTGGTGTTCATGCAGTACAACCGCCAGGCGGACGGTGAGATGCTGCCTCTGCCCAAGCCCTCGGTGGATACCGGTATGGGTCTGGAACGCATCACCGCGGTGCTGCAGGGCGTTCACAGCAACTACGAAATTGACCTGATGCAGGACCTGCTCAATGCAGCCTCCGACATCCTTGGCGGCGTTGAAACCACAGAAGCGTCGCTACGCGTAGTGGCGGATCACATCCGCTCCTGTGCCTTCCTGATCTCTGACGGTGTCATGCCGTCCAACGAAGGGCGTGGCTTTGTACTGCGCCGCATCATCCGCCGGGCTGCGCGCCACGGCAACAAACTGGGTGCCACACAGCCTTTCTTCCACAAGCTGACTGGCGCTTTGGTTGAGCTGATGGGCGGTGCCTTCCCGCAACTGGTCAGCAGCCGCAAGCAGATTGAAAAGGTGCTGCTGCAGGAAGAGGAACAGTTTGCCAAGACTCTGGACAAAGGCCTGCGCCTGCTTGAACAGGACATTGCGGCGCTCAAGAGTTCCGAAATTCCGGGCGAAACCATCTTTACCCTGTACGACACCTACGGTTTCCCGGTTGACCTGACCAACGACATTGCCCGTGAGCGTGGCCTGACCCTGGACTACGATGGCTACGAGAAAGCCATGGAGCGCCAGCGCGAGCGTGCCCGCGCGGCGAGCAAATTCGGCATGGATTACAATGCAGCCGGTTTGAACATTGAAGGGTCTACCGAGTTTACCGGTTACGAACATATCGACGGCCACGAAACCATTCGCACCGTGATAGTGGGTGGTGAAGAGAAAGCGGCCCAAGCCGGCGATGAAGCGGTTCTGGTGCTGGAACGCACGCCGTTTTACGCGGAGTCAGGCGGTCAGGTGGGCGATACCGGCCTGCTGACCTGGAGCGGTGGCCGCTTCAAGGTGACCGACACCCAGAAAGAGGGCAGCAATCACCTGCATATCGGTACCGTGATTGAAGGCGAATTGTTCCCGGGGCTGGAAGTGGATGCCCGCATCGACCACGCTCGTCGTGAACGGACCAAGAAGAACCACTCCGCAACCCACCTGATGCATGCCGCGCTCCGTAATGTGCTGGGCGAGCACGTTACACAGAAAGGCTCGTTGGTAGATCCTGACAAACTGCGGTTCGACTTCTCCCACTTTGAGTCGGTAACACCGGAACAGTTGCGGGAAATCGAGCGTCAGGTTAATGAACAAATATTGGGTAACACCCCGGTTGAGACCGAAATNACCGATATGGAACAGGCCCAGGCCAAAGGTGCCATGGCGCTGTTCGGTGAAAAGTATGGCGATACCGTCCGAGTCCTGAGCATGGGCTCTGACGCATACTCCGTGGAACTGTGCGGTGGCACCCATGTGGCGCGTACCGGCGACATCGGGCTGTTCCGTATTACATCGGAGAGCGGTATTTCATCGGGCGTTCGCCGTATCGAAGCCGTCACTGGGTTTGGCGCTCTGGAATGGGTTGAGGAACCGAGCAAACCCTGCGGGAAGCTGCAAAGCTGGTCAAAGGTTCGCGTGAGTCCCTGGTCGAGAAAGTTCAGCAGACGCTGGATCGTAATCGACAGCTGGAGAAGGACATCAATGCTCTCCAGGCGAAGCTGGCAAGCTCTGCTGGTAGCGATCTGGCCAGTTCTGCCGTGGATGTGGCTGGCCTTAAAGTGGTGGCCTCTGAAATGGAAGGCGCGGATCGCAAAGCGCTGATGGAAACCGCCGACCAACTCAAGAACAAGCTGGGCGAGGGTGTTGTGGTGCTGGCCAGTGTTGAAGACGGCAAAGTGACACTGGTGGCCGGTGTCACCAAATCGGCGACTGGCAGGATCAAGGCCGGAGATTTGATGAAGCATCTGGCGGCTCAGGTTGACGGTAAAGGTGGCGGTCGTCCAGATATGGCCCAGGGTGGCGGAAACGACCCATCAAAACTGGCGGATGCCCTGGCAGGTGTTCCTGCCTGGGTTGAGAAAAATATTGCATAGATAACTGTATCCAAAATGGGCAGGTGTATATAATCTCGCCCATTTGGTCGTCTGAGGTGGGGCGCTGCCCCGCTGTCTGTCCACGTTTGGTATCGGGAAAGAAATGGCGCTCTTGGTTCAAAAATTCGGTGGCACTTCGGTGGGCACCACAGAACGGATTGAAGCGGTTGCAGAAAAGGTATGCCGCTTCCGCAAGGAAGGTCATGACGTGGTGGTTGTGGTATCTGCCATGAGTGGGGAAACCAACCGTCTTATTGGTCTGGCCAACGACATCATGGAAGAGCCCACGCCCCGGGAAATGGACGTGCTGGTCTCGACCGGGGAGCAGGTGACCATTGCTCTGTTGTCCATGGCGTTGCAAAAGCGCGGCTGTGATGCGCGCTCTTATACCGGTGCCCAGGTTCGAATTCTGACCGACAGCAGCCATACCAAGGCGCGCATCAAGCAGATTGACGAGCAGCGCATGCGGGAAGACCTCAACGCCGGTCGTGTGGTTGTGGTTGCCGGTTTCCAGGGCATTGACGAGAACGGCAGCATCACCACCCTTGGTCGTGGCGGGTCCGATACTACTGCTGTTGCTCTTGCTGCGGCATTGAAGGCTGACGAGTGTCAGATCTACACTGATGTAGACGGTGTCTATACCACTGACCCACGGGTAGTGGACAGCGCGCGCCGGCTGGAGCGAATTACGTTTGAAGAAATGATTGAGATGGCCAGCCTGGGCTCCAAGATTCTTCAGATTCGCTCGGTGGAATTTGCAGGCAAATACAATGTTCCTTTAAGGGTGCTCTCCAGCTTTGAGGAAGGCGAGGGTACCCTGATTACACTTGAGGATGAAAACGCCATGGAACAACCGGTTGTCTCCGGCATAGCCTTTAACCGTGATGAAGCCAAACTGACGATCGCCGGTGTGCCGGATACCCCGGGCAGCGCCCTGCGTATACTTCAGCCGATCAGCGATGCCAACATTGAAGTCGACATGATCGTACAGAACGTGGGTGCGGATAACCGCACGGATTTCACCTTCACCGTGCATCGCAACGACTTCAAGCGTGGCCAGGCCATTCTGCAGCGGGTGTCCGACGAACTGGGTGCCCGTGAAGTTAGCGGCGACAGCAAGATTGCGAAGGTCAGTATTGTGGGTGTGGGTATGCGGTCTCATGCCGGCGTTGCAACTAAAATGTTTGCAGCACTGTCTAATGAAGGAATCAATATCCTGATGATCTCCACGTCTGAGATTAAAATCTCCGTGGTGATTGACGAAAAATATCTTGAGCTGGCCGTTCGGGCACTGCATAGTGCGTTCGAACTGGACAAGCCCGGGGTAGAGGAAGCCTGAAAATACGCGAACATAAAAGCCGGTTCGCATTGGTTTTCCGAAAAAAGGGCATCATTTGCAGGCTTTTGCTTTTATAAGTACGTATAAGTGATTGTGCGGCTTTTGATTGGCAAGTGATCCCACTATAAAAGTAAGCAGTATACATTTGTCGGAACAGGTAGCTCTGGATAAGGGAGTAAAGGACATGTTGATATTGACCCGCCGTGTTGGCGAAACCCTGATGGTCGGTGATGAAATCACCGTAACCGTCCTTGGGGTGAAGGGGAACCAGGTTCGCATTGGTGTAAACGCCCCCAAAGAAGTGGCGGTTCACCGCGAAGAAATCTATCAGCGAATTCAGAGCGAGAAAGGCTCTGAAGAGCCGGAGCCCGGCAACAGCTGAGAGTGACAAAAAGCCGTTCGAGGGAAACCCGAGCGGCTTTTTTGTGTCTCTCGAACGGCTTTTCTGAACCTATGGGAGCGCGGTTCGAAAAAACTCGTGTCAACCCTATGAAATCAGAAAAATTATGGTAGTATACGCCCCGTTCTCAAGGAGAGGTGGGTGAGTGGCTGAAACCAGCTCCCTGCTAAGGAGCCATACGCATTGCGCGTATCGAGGGTTCGAATCCCTCCCTCTCCGCCATTTCTTTTCGGAGAAGAAAGAGAACATTGCTGAATCTGGAAGTATGAATGCGCGGCTGTAGCTCAGCTGGATAGAGTACCTGGCTACGAACCAGGCGGTCGGAGGTTCGAATCCTCCCAGCCGCGCCACTTATACCAAGTTCGCCATTTTCAGTAGGCACTGTTTTTAGCGGCTGTAGCTCAGCTGGATAGAGTACCTGGCTACGAACCAGGCGGTCGGAGGTTCGAATCCTCCCAGCCGCGCCATATTAAACAAAAAGCCCCGCCGAGAGCGGGGCTTTTTGTTGCCTTACCACATTAGATCGTCGGGGATCTCATATCCGGCATAAGGGTCATCATCCCCCTGATCGTCACTCTTGCGGTCATGCAACACCACCACGGCACTTTCGTCCCGCTCCATGATCTTGCGGGCTACGCCCTCAGCTACCACTTCGTAGGCGTCGTTCACGAAGACAATAGCCAGCCTTCCCCGTGACAGTTGATCCACCATGGTGTCGTCCACAAAGAGCTTCTTGATTTTCTTGTCGTGGACAAACTGATAGGAGGTCTCACCCCGCGAGCGATCAAGACGATTGGTTTCCACTAGTTGCCTGATCTGGGCCTGGATGGCCTTTTTCTCAGCCTGCTTCTGGCGCTCAAGGTTTAATTGCCGATCCCGTTCTGCTTTCTCTTCCCGTGCCTGACGGGCACGAATTTCCGCTTCATTGACCTCAACCGCTCCCTTGGGCTGTTGTTTGCGTTTTTTATGTTTCTCGTTGCGAATGGCTTTGGCCTTTTTCTCGTCGGCCAGGCCGGCTTTCAACAACTGATCCTGTAGTGATGGCATGAACGGCTCCGTGAGTGTCTGCAATTTCTGGTAAACTTGGCCCCAAGTATACGCCCGCAGCGCTGCTGGTCGAACCCATCCTTTATTTATCCATTTGCCCCCGGGAATTTCTTTTATGCCGTCATTCAGTCAGTTGGGCCTTTCCGAGCCAATGCTCGCGAACCTGTCGAGGCTTGGCTTTGAAAATCCGACACCGATTCAGTCCGGCGCCTTGCCTCATGCTATGGCAGGTAAGGACTTGATCGCCATGGCGCAGACCGGAAGCGGCAAGACGGCGGCGTTTGGCATTGGCCTGGTGGAAAGGCTGAATCCGCGACGCTTTTCGGTGCAGGGGCTGGTACTTTGTCCCACACGTGAACTGGCGGACCAGGTGTCGAAGTCGCTGCGTGAGCTGGCAAGGGCCCGTGACAACGTAAAGATTCTGTCACTGTGTGGTGGCGTGGCTATCGGCCCCCAGATTGGCTCCCTCAGCCACGGCGCTCATATTGTGGTGGGTACTCCAGGGCGCATTCAGGATCATTTACGAAAGGGCACTCTGAAGCTGGACCAGCTCACAACCCTCATCCTGGATGAGGCGGACCGGATGCTGGATATGGGATTCCAGGACGCGGTGGAAGACATCATCAGCCAGGCGCCCGCAAAACGGCAGACCCTGATGTTCTCGGCGACGTGGCCCGAGAATATCCGCAAGTTGAGCGAGCAATATCAGCATACGCCGGCTGACGTCCGGATTGAGAGTCAGGCTGTTGAATCCGATATTACCGAGCGATTCTACGAGATCGCACCCGGGCAGCAAGTCCAGGCCGTCGCGGCGCTATTGTCGTTACACCAACCAGCGTCCTGCATTGCCTTCTGCACCACGAAACAGCAATGTGATGATGTCGCCAATGAGCTGAACGGCTTCGGGTTTGCGGCGCTCCCGCTTCACGGTGATCTGGAGCAGAGGGATCGTGACAGTGTTCTGGTTCGTTTCGGCAACCAGAGCTGTTCCGTGCTCGTGGCGACCGATGTGGCGGCCCGCGGTCTGGATATAAAATCTTTGCCGTTAGTGGTTAATGTGGAGCCGGCCAGGGACCCGGAAGTACATACTCACCGAGTCGGTCGAACCGGCCGGGCCGGGGAGCAGGGGCTGGCGGTCACCTTCTGCACCCCGTCGCAGGCCCATAAGATTAACCGGCTGGAATCCGGGCGTAAGCAAGCCGTGACCTGGGGGGATACAGACAAGCTGCTGAAAACTGCGTTGCAGCCGCTGGAGCCGGCGATGAGAACCCTGTGTATAGCGGGTGGGCGCAAAGACAAAGTCCGGCCAGGAGATGTGCTTGGTGCGCTGACCGGTGAGGCTGGGCTGCCCGGGGCCGTTGTAGGCAAGATCGATCTATTCGATTTTCAGTGTTTTGTGGCAGTGGAGAAGGCATCAGCCGCCACGGCCCTGAAAAGGTTGGAGCAAGGACGTATAAAGGGCCGGAAAATGCGTGTGCGGTATGCATGAATGAGAATGATTTTTGCCCACTCCAGGCCCGTCAGTACGGGCCAGAGAGCTCGGAAACCACCTATTGAAACCGCCAATTAGGTTGCTCAGTGAGTCGGAAAACGGTAAATTACGCGGGATTTTGCCCCCCGAACTGTCCGAATGGCTGGTAAAACCACGCTCCTGGCGAGGCTTGGCCAAGGGCTCGGGAAAATCAACAACTCAATACAGGTAGCTATTTGTTATGAGTGAGCTAATGTCACAAGCCATCGATCTGATGGTCGCAGGCATGGGGTTTGTCTTCGTATTCCTGATCATATTGGTGTTTGCAACCCTGCTCATGTCAAAACTGGTCCATCGGTTCGGCCCGCCTGAACCCGTTGCTCCGGCCCGTACTCCACGTGCAAGGCCTTCGGCGCCATCGTCGGTTGATCCTGACACCGCTGAAGCGATTAAAAAAGCGATTGCACAATACCGGTCACGCCACAAGAAGTGACCTGGCAGATAGATTAGAACCTTTAAACAGAAGGCTGACACGATGACTGACACAAAGAAACCGCTGGGGATTACGGACGTTATCCTGCGTGACGCCCACCAGTCCCTGCTTGCCACCCGCATGCGGCTTGACGACATGCTGCCCATTGCCGAGAAACTCGACAAGGTTGGTTTCTGGTCTTTGGAATCCTGGGGCGGAGCTACCTTCGACTCCTGCATCCGTTACCTGGGCGAAGATCCCTGGGAGCGCATCCGTGAACTGAAAAAGGCCATGCCTAACACCCAACAGCAAATGCTGCTGCGTGGCCAGAACCTGCTGGGTTACCGTCATTACGCCGATGATGTGGTCGACCGTTTCTGTGAGCGTGCCGCCGAGAACGGCGTAGACGTGTTCCGGATTTTCGACGCCATGAACGATCCGCGTAACCTGGATCGTGCGATCAAGGCCGTTCGTAAGACTGGCAAGCATGCCCAGGGCACCATCGCCTACACCACCAGCCCCGTGCACACCATCGAAATGTGGGTTGAAATGGCGAAAGAAGTGGCGGACATGGGCGCGGACTCCATCGCCATCAAGGACATGGCCGGTATCCTTAAGCCTTACGTAGCTTTTGATCTGGTCAGCCGTCTGAAGAAAGAGCTGGATATTCCCATCCATATGCAGTGCCACGCCACCACCGGCATGTCTACCGCCACCGCCATCAAGGCCGCGGAAGCCGGCATCGATAACGTGGACACCGCCATTTCCTCCATGAGCATGACCTACGGCCACTCGCCCACCGAGGCGGTTGTTGCCATCCTGGAAGGCACAGACCGAGACACCGGCCTGGACTTGACCCTGCTTGAGGAAATCGCCAGCTATTTCCGCCAGGTGCGTAAGAAGTACGCGAAATTTGAAGGCAGCCTGCGTGGCACCGATTCCCGCATCCTGATTGCCCAGGTACCGGGCGGCATGCTGACCAACATGGAAAACCAGCTGCGAGAGCAGAACGCGAGCGACAAGTTCGACGAAGTTCTGGATGAAATTCCCAAGGTTCGCGAAGACCTGGGCTTCATTCCGCTGGTCACTCCGACTTCCCAGATCGTGGGTACCCAGGCGGTACTGAACGTTCTGACCGGTGAGCGTTACAAGTCCATCTCCAAGGAAACCTCCGCCATCCTCAAGGGCGAGTACGGCGCTGCGCCGGCGGCCATGAATAAGGAGCTGCAGGAGCGCGTTCTGGATGGCAAGGAAGTGATGACCTGTCGTCCGGCCGATGTGCTTGAGCCGGAAATGGACAAGCTGACCGACGAGCTGAAGAAGCTGGCGGAAGAGAAGGGCATCAAGCTGGCCGACAATGTTGAGGACGACGTTCTGACCTACGCACTGTTCCCGCAGATCGGCCTGAAGTTCCTGGAAAACCGTAACAACCCGGATGCATTTGAGCCGGTTCCGACCGCTGAAGACGCAGCACCTGCCAAGAAAGCTGAAGGCCCGGAAACCTACACTGTCGATGTTAATGGCAAGAAGTATGTTGTTGCGGTGTCCGAAGGCGGTGAAATCAGCCAGATTCAGGGTGAAGGTGGTGCTGCATCCGCACCTGCTGCTTCCTCTTCCGCGCCTGCACCGGCTGCGGGTGAAGGCGAGCCTCTGGTCGCGCCTCTGGGCGGCAATATCTTCAAGGTTCTGGTATCTCCCGGCGACGCCGTGGAAGAGGGCGATGTGCTGATCATTCTCGAAGCCATGAAAATGGAAACCGAGGTTCGGGCACCGAAAGCCGGTACCATCGGCGAAGTCTTCATCAAGGTCGGTGATGCCGTCTCCCCTGATGATGAAATGCTGACAATCGCATAAGGGCCAGCATTCCATGGATAAATTAATGACACTCTGGACAGGTAGTGGCCTGTTCAATATGGAACTTGGCCAGGTGATCATGATCGCCATCGGCCTTCTTCTTCTGTTCCTTGCGATTCGCAAGGGGTTCGAGCCGCTGCTGCTGGTACCCATCGGGTTCGGCGGTATTCTGGCGAATATTCCGGAGGCAGGGCTTGCCCTGACTGCGGCGGAGAACGCGATTCATTTCGCCCTGAAGAGCGACACTACGCAGGTGCTGGCCGCACTGGCTGCGCCGCTGGATGTTGCTTATCAGGCCGGCCAGGCTATTACCCCTGAGCTGAAAGAAGCCTTCAAGGTGGCGGTCAAAGAGGCCAGCTACTCCGACATGGCGATGGCAAATGCCATTGCCCAGGACTTCGGCTATGGCAATGGCATGCTGTATAACTTCTATTCTGTGGTTATCGGTAGCACCATTGGTCCGCTGGTGATTTTCATGGGTGTCGGCGCAATGACGGACTTTGGCCCGCTATTGGCGAACCCCAAGACAATGCTGCTTGGCGCTGCAGCCCAGTTCGGTATCTTCGGAACCGTTTTGGGTGCTGCATTGCTCGATTGGCTGGGTATCCTGGACTTCACCATCCTTGAAGCCGCCGCAGTCGGTATTATCGGTGGTGCGGACGGTCCTACCTCCATTTATGTGTCCAGTGTTCTGGCGCCGCACCTGCTCGGGGCGATTGCAGTTTCGGCTTACGCTTATATGGCGATGGTGCCGATGATTCAGCCGCCGATCATGAAGGCGCTGACCAGCCAGAAAGAGCGGGCCATCAAGATGTCCCAGCTCCGCCCGGTGAGCAAAAAAGAGAAAATCGTGTTCCCGCTGGTGGTACTGATTGCGGTGGTTCTGTTCCTGCCGGACGCTGCGCCGCTTCTGGGTATGTTCTGCTTTGGTAACCTGATGCGCGAGTGTGGCGTGGTCGAGCGCCTGAGCGATACTGCCCAGAACGCACTGATCAATATCACAACGATTTTCCTGGGCCTGTCGGTTGGCTCCAAGCTGATGGCTGACAAGTTCCTGGATGCGCAGACGCTGGGTATCCTGGGCCTGGGTATTGTGGCCTTTGCTGTGGGTACTGCGTGTGGTGTTCTGATGGCGAAGCTGATGAACCGCTTCACCAAGGAAGCTATCAACCCGCTGATTGGTTCCGCTGGTGTGTCTGCGGTGCCGATGGCTGCAAGGGTATCCAACAAGGTCGGCCTTGAGGCCAACCCGCAGAACTTCCTGCTGATGCACGCTATGGGGCCAAACGTGGCCGGTGTTATCGGCTCTGCGGTGGCTGCAGGTGTGATGATCAAGCTGCTTAGCTGATTGTTTCACTTCAGCACCTGAGAGAAGGCCCCGTTTTTGCGGGGCTTTCTTGTTGTGCGCCAGGCATGGCGCGTAGCGCCTTGACGGGCGCTGTTCCGGTTCAGGTGGTGCTGGCCGGATGACTTGGGGGTGCAAGTCCCCTGTGGACCCGGCAAGGGGAACCACT
>JGI24655J20075_1000487_pt1 | contig 14461 bp, 10 predicted proteins | sample MalvirmetaMSP112_FD_20075 | JGI IMG/M metagenome (IMG submission 20075) | reverse complement strand
TGAAGGACAAGGACAAGAAAACCTATAAGCCGGTCATCGCCATCTTCGCGTCGGCTGCGCTGATGGCGCTAGCTGTCAGCTGGGCCACCTATGGCAGCTTGCTGACCGTCCGCGCAGCGGAATGGTTCATCGCGATCAGCATGTGCATCCTGGCCATCCAGAAATTGCGGGATCTTGAGAGCTTTTCGAACTCATTTCTCGGCTACGATCTGCTGGCACGCAAATGGGTCAGGTATGCCGATATCTATCCGTTTGCGGAATTGCTGGCAGGCGTGCTGATGATTGCCGGCGCATTGATCTTTCTGGCGGCGCCGGTCGCCCTGTTCATCGGCACGATTGGTGCGGTATCAGTTTTCCGTGCGGTCTATATCGAGAAGCGAGACCTGAAATGCGCCTGCGTCGGCGGAGACAGCAATGTGCCGCTGGGCTTTGTCTCCCTGACCGAAAACCTGATGATGATCGCAATGGCTGTGTGGATGCTGGCCAAATAAGGCTCAGGTGCCGCGTGTATCGCCATACAGATGGATGTGCAGGCGGTCAGTGAAATTGTAGCCAGCTTCAAGACATGCCTCGGCAAGCCATGTTTCTCGCGCACGAAGTTCGGCGGGCGTACGGCCCTCGGGCATCAGCCATACGCGACCGGTGGGCATACCGGATTGTGCAACAAGGGCGTGAACTTCTGTAAGGTCTGACGGGTTTGCGACGACGATCTTGAAGTTAGCGCGCGGGTCGCTCGCATAGAAGTCGAGCACTTCGGGCCTGAGACGGATTGAGGCCGAATTGCCGGAATGGGCCAGCTTCGGCGAGACATTGAACTGGTCGATCAGCTCCGCCGCGAGACCAATAGGCTTGATCGTGCCATTGGTTTCGATCTCGATATAGAACTCTGGGTCGAAGGTTTTGAGATTTTGGATTAACTCACCGAGTTCGCGTTGTTGCAGCAAAGGTTCACCACCGGTGAAGATGATGCGGCGGCAAGGCTGGCTGATCAGTCTCTCGGTCAGGGCGTCGACAGATACATCGACGGTCTCTGCTGTGCGGTCGAATTTTTTCGGGGCGCCCGGCAGGTCATCGCGATGAGCAAACTCNGTCCCCAGAAAATTCCATGTATAGGCCGTGTCGCACCAGAGGCAGTGCAGGTTACACTGGGAAAAGCGCACAAATACACTCGGCTTGCCGGCCGAGACGCCCTCGCCTTGTAGCGAATGGAAAATCTCGGGCACGCCGGGCTCTGTGACGGCGAGGCGCATGTTTATTCTGCCGGGACCAGGCTGGTGGCCGACAGCCAGGAATCAAAGTCTTCCAGTGCGCGTACGGCCTGCGCGCGTTTCTTGGCGCGGCCCTTGTCCTTGCCGCGCAGGCGCTTGCCGTCGGGCCCGTGTTTGGGGAAATCGGTGATCTCAGGGAACAGGCCGAAATTCACGTTCATCGGTTGGAACGTCGCCTTGCCTTCAAGGTGTCCGCCGGTGATGTGGCGGATTAGCGAGCCGAGTGCGGTCGTCTCGGGCGGCGGCGCCAATGGACGGCCAAGGCGCTCTGCCGCGGCAAAGCGACCGGCGAGCAAGCCCATGCCCGCGCTTTCGACATAGCCTTCGACGCCGGTAACCTGGCCAGCAAAGCGCAAGCGCGGCAGGGTTTTCATGCGCAGCTGCTCGTCGAGCAGTTTCGGCGAATTCAGGAACGTATTGCGATGGATGCCGCCAAGCCGCGCAAACTCTGCTTTTTCGAGGCCGGGGATCATCCGGAAGATATCGGTCTGCGCGCCATATTTCAGCTTGGTCTGGAAGCCGACCATGTTCCACAAGGTGCCGTGGGCATTGTCCTGGCGCAGCTGGACGATGGCGTGCGCCTTGATGTCCGGCTGGTGTGGATTGGTCAGGCCGACCGGTTTCATCGGTCCGAATCGCAGCGTCTCGCGACCGCGCTCTGCCATGACTTCAATCGGCAGGCAGCCTTCAAAGTAAGGCGTGTTTTTTTCCCATTCCTTGAACTCGGTCTTCTCGCCCGAGATCAGCGCGTCGATGAAGGCATTGTACTGGTCTTCATCCAGCGGGCAGTTGATATACGCCGCTGTGTCTCCGCCGGGTCCGGGCTTGTCATAGCGGCTCTGGCGCCAAGCCTTGGTCATGTCGACGGAGTCGAAATAGACGATTGGCGCGATGGCGTCGAAGAAAGCGAGATCATCCTCGCCAGTATGGGCGTGGATGGCTTCCGCGAGCTTGAGCGAGGTGAGCGGCCCGGTGGCCACGATCACGCTGTCCCAGTCTTCGGGCGGGATACCGTCGATTTCCTCGCGGATGATGGTGACGTTCGGATGGGCTTCCAGCTTGGCAGTGACAGCTTCTGCAAAACCTTCGCGGTCCACGGCCAGCGCGCTGCCGGCGGGCACTTGGTGCTCGGCTGCCGTATGCATGATCAGGCCATTCGCGCGGCGCATTTCCTCATGCAGCACGCCGACGGCATTCGAGACGTGATCGTCCGACCGGAACGAATTGGAACAGACCAGCTCCGCCAGTTTGTCGGTCTGGTGNGCATCAGTGCCTTTGACGCCGCGCATTTCGTGCAAGATGACGGGCACGCCTGCATTTGCGGCCTGCCAGGCGGCCTCCGACCCGGCCATGCCGCCGCCGATAATATGAATGGGTTTGATGCTCATGGGCCGGATGTGCGGGGCGACGGCCCCTCCGTCAAGATGGCGTTTGCCGTGATTCCTCGTGGCGAGCGCGCGGTGAGGCGTGTAAGGAGTCGGATATGACTCGTGACCTCTCCATTCCCAGCCTTGTTTCAGAGGCTTGGTCCCTTGCGCTGAAAGCGGCGCGGCCCAGCTTGGTCATCATGCTGGCCCTGATTGTGGCAGGCGGGGTTTACACGTTCGCCGTGGGACCTGGGTCTTCAATGGGCGATGCAGCGCCGGCCATTGCTGCGCTGGTCGTGTTCGTAGTCGGCATCGAATTTTCGCTAGTTGTGTACCGCGCCATGCTGGACACCGGGACGGGAGACCGATTGCGCCTCGCCCATGCAAATCTGGCGATCTACGTGGCATTCCTGTTTGTGGGTGTCTTCATCGGGTTCTTCCTCCTGATTCTGCCCGGAATCCTGCTCAAGGCTTCCGGTCGGGTGGATGTTGATGCGGAGACGCCACCAGAAGTCGTGCAGGCCGCGCTGATCGACATGCTGCCGACCGCTTATGGCGCGGTGCTGATCCTTGCCTGTCTGGCGGGTGCAGCCATACTGTTCTTCATGGCATTGCGTCTGTTGCTGGTTGGCGCTGCAACGGTTGCGACGGGCCAGACACTGGTGTTTCGCACATGGCCATGGACCAAGGGCCACGCTGTGAAACTCGGTCTCGCGGGACTGGCGACACACATCCTGCCATTTGCTGTGGCGGTTCTGATCAACTGGACCTTGCGGGATATCTGGGGCGATAGCGCCATTGGGGCCTTCCTGTCAGGCGCGATTGGCATGGCCCTGCTGGTGCCGTTCCTGCTTGGCGGACATGGCCTGGCGGTGGCCACCCTGCACCAGCTGCACCCTGGTGCCGAGCCAAGCGAATGATTGCACCTGTCATCTAAATCGTCCTATCCTGACGCCTGATAAGCAGTTCAGGGGGGCTCTGCCACATGCCAAGCCGGTTTTCATTTGATGGCGCGCTGATGTTCGCGTTCCGTGCGGCGCATGTGCGGAGCTTTCTCTGGGTCTTTCCTCTCGCCTTTGCCGGTGTGTTCACCCTGTTCAGCTTGGCGATCCTGATTTTCGCCAAAGACGATTTTTTACAAGTATTCCAGACCATAGAAATGCTGGAGCAGGCCTCGGTCGGTCGGGGGGACCCTCAAGCCGTATTCGCCGCGATATTGGGTGCGATGGAGCCACTGGTCGGGTGGGCGGTCTTCGCCATGCTCGGCAGCTGGATCATCTGGGCAATGTTCGAAGCCGCGTCGCAACGGCGATATGTTCGCGATGAGCGATTTTCCCTCGGTTTCGGAGGGGATGAAATACGAATGATGGCGGTCGGACTCTGTTGGGCCGTGATGCAAACCCTGTTCATCATTGTACCGGTGCTCATGTTCTTTGGGGCCGTGTCCACGGCAGTGGGGCTTGCGGCCGATGGCGTTACCGAGTCACAGATCGCGAGCCGCGTCGTGGGTACGATCCTGGGTGCATTCGGGCTCTGGATCGTGCTGTTTTTTTTCTACGCGTTTTTCGCGACGCGGCTGGCACCGTGTTTTGGTCTCACCATAAAAGACAAGGCTTTCCGGTTTTTCGATGCCTGGAACGTGTCGCGTGGCCGGTTTTGGCCAATCCTCGGTGCATATCTCATCCTCACCATCGTGGGCGGAATCGTCGTCAGCATCGCCGACCAACTGCTCCAGTTGCCTATGATGTTCATGATGGCGCCAGCATTTGAGAATGTTCAGACTGGCGATGACATTGCCGCAGCCTTCATGAGCAGTGGGGTGATCGTGGTGTTGGCCGTCTACCTGATCGCGCGCCTGTTCCTGTCGGGGCTGCTCATGCATGTCGCTGGCGCGCCGGCTGCGTTTGCGGCGAGGCATGACCCGCGCGGCAGTGTGGACGATACGTATCGTGTGGATACTTTCAGCTAAAGAGAGGGCGAGCTGATGAATACTCTGGAATTTTCAGTCGGGAATGCGATGGGGCACTTCCGCAAAACCGGGGGACCGAAAGGGTTTCTCTGGAAGTATGCGTTGGCATACGCGCTGATCGGAATTGTTGTGCAGGGGCTCAGCCTCTACCTCATGGCGCCCATCTATGGTGCTGCGTTCAATCCCATCGTCATGGAAGATCCCGACATGATGGATCAGGTGATGCTGGAGAATATGGGCCGGGTGGCGCTCGGCTATCTGGTCTCTTTTGTCTTTGGTATCCTGATGTGGATCATGTTCGAAGCCGCCAGCCAGCGTCGCTACATGCGCGCCGACGGGTTCAGCCTGAAGCTTGGCGGTGATGAAGGCCGCCTGTTCGTGGTCGGCCTGTTCTGGTTCGGTCTGCTGATCCTGCTTTATATAGGGATGTTCATATTGATGATGATCCCCATGATCATCGGAGCCGCCGCGGGCGGTGATGGCGCCTTGGCCGCCGGAGCTGTGGCGGTAATTGTCATGCTTGCCTACATGGTGTTCGCAATATGGGTTGCTGTGCGCTTCTCACCCGCGGCCGCCATGACCATTCGGGATCGCAAGATTCGGTTCGGCAGTGCGTGGCGCGCCACCAAAGGCAAGGTGTGGACGTTGATCGGCAGCTGGCTGATCCTGGCGCTGATCATGATGGCGATCATCTTTGTCTTGTATCTGGTCTTCGCGGTGACCGCTGTCTTGGCGTTGATGCCGGTCATGCAGAGCGGATCGGACGATCCGGCCGCGATACTTGCTGCCTTTGCATCGCCGGGGTTCATCATCCCCGCGATTTTCTTCGGGCTGATCTATATGGGGCTGGCTGGCATCATGATGCATGTGTTCGGTGGCCCCGCAGCGCTGGCTGCGAAGACCGACCCGAACTGGACGGACACGGCGGCGATCAACGAAACCTTCGTCTAGCGCGACAGGCGATTACTTGGCAGGGCTCGGCGTGCGGGATTTCCGCTTTGCCGGGCTCTTGGCTTTTGGCGTTGCCTTGGTTGCGGCCTTTGCAGGGGCCTTGGTCTTCGGCCTAGCTGCAGCTTTGGCTTTCGCAGGCGCCTTTGCGGCGGCCTTTTTCGGTTTGGCGGCAGGCTTTGCCTTGCTCGTGCCTTCGGCTCGCAATCGCTTGTTGCGCGCGGCGCGGCGCTCGTCCTGACGTCGGAACGTCTCGGCGAGGTGTTTACCGGTCCAACTGTCGGTGCAGGCAGCAATATCTTCCGGTGTGCCATAAGCGACGAGTTCGCCGCCGCCATCGCCGCCTTCAGGACCGAGGTCCAGCACCCAGTCCGCCGTTTTCACCACATCCAGATTGTGCTCGATCACGACGACCGTGTTGCCGGTGTCGACGAGGGAGTGCAGCACTTCGAGAAGCTTGCGAACGTCCTCGAAATGCAGGCCGGTCGTCGGTTCGTCGAGAATGTAGAGCGTCTTGCCGGTGGCGCGCTTGGAGAGTTCCTTGGCGAGCTTCACCCGCTGGGCTTCGCCGCCCGACAAAGTCGTCGCCTGCTGGCCGACTTTCACATAGCCAAGGCCGACCTGGTTCAACGTGTCGAGCTTGGTCGAAATCGCAGGCACGGCGGAGAAGAATTTCGCGGCGTCTTCCACGGTCATGTCCAGCACGTCGGCAATCGACTTGCCCTTGAACAGGACTTCCAGCGTCTCGCGATTGTAGCGCTTGCCCTTGCAGGTTTCGCACGTGACATAGACGTCTGGCAGGAAATGCATCTCGATCTTGATGACGCCGTCGCCCTGACAGGCTTCACAACGCCCACCCTTCACGTTGAAGCTGAACCGGCCAGGTGCGTAGCCGCGCGCCTTGGCCTCGGGCAGTCCGGCAAACCAGTCGCGGATCGGGCCGAAGGCACCGGTATAAGTGGCCGGGTTAGAGCGCGGTGTACGGCCAATCGGGCTCTGGTCAATGTCGATGACCTTGTCGAGATGCTGCAGGCCTTCAAGGCTTTGGTACGGCTGTGGCGGGCTGGACGCGCCGTTCAGCTTGCGAGCCAGTGCTTTGTAGAGCGTTTCGATGATCAACGTGGATTTGCCGCCGCCGGAGACGCCCGTGATGCAGGTGAAGCTGCCAAGCGGGATCGTGGCGTCGACATTTTTCAGATTGTTGCCGGTGGCCCCCTTCAGGGTCACCTTGCGCTTGGCTTTCTCGACCGGACGGCGCGTCGGAATCGGGATTTCCTTGGTGCCGTTTAGATAGTCTGCTGTCAGGCTTTTCGGACTGGCCATCACCTCATCGGGCGTGCCCTCGGCAATGATCTGGCCGCCATGCACACCTGCGGCCGGTCCCATGTCGATAACATGGTCAGCGGTCAGGATAGCATCCTCGTCATGTTCCACGACGATCACGGAGTTTCCAAGGTCACGTAGGCGTTTCAGCGTTTCCAGCAGGCGATCATTGTCGCGCTGGTGCAGGCCAATGCTCGGCTCGTCCAGCACGTAGAGCACGCCGGTCAGGCCGGAGCCGATCTGGCTGGCGAGCCGGATGCGTTGGCTCTCCCCGCCAGACAGCGTGCCCGAGGCGCGGCTGAGCGTGAGGTATTCCAGGCCGACATCATTGAGGAAGTCGAGCCGGTCATTGATTTCCTTCAGGATGCGTCCGGCGATCTCATTCTGCTGTTTCGTCAGCGACTTGTGAACGGCAGCGAACCAGTCATGTGCCTGCTTGATCGAGAAGACCGAGGCGTCGGAAATGTCGAGACTGTCGATCTTCACCGCCAGCGCTTCAGGTTTCAGACGCTTGCCACCGCAGGCCGGGCAGGGTGCGGCTGCCTGAAATTTCGCGATCTCGTCACGCACCCATTGGCTGTCGGTTTCGCGATAGCGGCGCTCAAGGTTCGGGATGACGCCTTCGAACGTCTTCTTCACCTCATAACGGCGCATGCCGTCATCGTAGACAAAATTGATTTCTTCTTCGCCCGTGCCGAACAGGATCATCTGGTGGATGTCCTCCGACAATGTGTTCCAGGGCTTCTTCAGGTCAAATCGGTAGTGCGCCGACAAGGCCTGCAGAGTCTGGGTCTGGTAGGGTGAGGTCGATTTGGCCCAGGGCGCGATCGCACCGTTCAGCAGGTCAAGATCCTTGTCCGGAACAACCAGTCCGGCATCCACCTTCAATTGCTGTCCGAGGCCGTCACAGGTCGGGCAGGCCCCGAAGGGATTGTTGAACGAGAAGAGGCGGGGTTCGATTTCAGGGATTGTGAAGCCGGAGACCGGGCAGGCGAAATTGGCGCTGTAGGTGATGCGCTTCGGCTCGGTCTCGCCGTCTTCGAGATCGGCATATTCGCCGATAGCGATGCCATTGGCGAGTCCGATCGCCGTCTCGAAACTTTCGGCGAGGCGCTGTTCCATGCCCTCGCGCACGACGATCCGGTCGACCACGACGTCGATGTCATGCTTGAATTTCTTGTCCAGTTTGGGCGGGTTTTCCAGTTCGTGAAACTCGCCGTCGACCTTGACCCGCTGGTAGCCATTCTTGAGCAATTCGGCGAATTCCTTGCGGTACTCCCCTTTCCGGCCACGGACGATAGGCGCCAGCAGGTAGAGCCGCGTGCCTTCGGGCAGTTCCATTGTGCGGTCGACCATCTGGCTGACGGTCTGGCTCTCGATGGGCAGGCCGGTGGCTGGCGAATAAGGGATGCCGACGCGTGCCCACAGCAGGCGCATGTAGTCGTAAATCTCGGTGACCGTACCAACAGTCGAGCGCGGGTTCCGGCTGGTCGTCTTCTGCTCAATCGAGATAGCGGGCGACAGGCCCTCAATGCTCTCTACATCCGGCTTCTGCATCAGCTCCAGGAACTGGCGCGCATAGGCCGAAAGGCTCTCGACATAACGGCGCTGGCCTTCGGCATAGATCGTGTCGAATGCCAGCGAGGATTTGCCTGATCCAGACAGGCCGGTCATCACGACCAGCTCGCCGCGGGGGATATCCACGTCGACATTCTTGAGATTGTGTTCCTTGGCGCCGCGCACGCGGATGAAGGGAGACTCTGCCATTGACGGGCTCTCTGCTGGATTGATGCTCGTTTCGCCAGCGAAACGGGACTAAATATCTGCTAGGTCCTATGTGTGCCTTGAGTCCAGCTTGACGACAAGAACAAAATGTGAACATACAGCGGGCGCTGCTTTTTCATGCCGAAGGCGGGGGAATTTTCACCGCAGCGGGCGACACACCGCCTTGAGCAGAGTAAAAGCGGATTCGAATCGAAAGCGAAACAGACCGGAGCGGAGTTGGAACCATGGCAGGATCAGTGAACAAGGTCATTCTTGTCGGAAATGTTGGACAGGACCCGGAAGTCCGCCAGTTCCAGAATGGCGGCCAGGTCGCCAGCTTCTCGCTCGCCACGTCCGAGACGTGGAAGGACAAGAATACGGGCGAACGCAAGGAAAAGACCGAATGGCATCGCGTTTCGGTTTTCAGCGAAGGCCTTGTCCGCGTTGTCCAGAATTATATCAAAAAGGGCTCCAAGCTCTATATCGAGGGCCAACTCGAGACCCGCAAATGGCAGGACAAGGATGGCCAGGATCGCTACACGACTGAAGTCGTGCTGCGCGGCTTCAATTCCACGCTGACCATGCTGGACAGCCGTAATGAAGGCGGTGGCCGGTCGTCCGGCAATGATTTCGGCGGCTATCAGGGGCAGGCCGGCGCGCCGCGCCAGATGAGCGGTCCGCAGGAAAGTTTCAGCCAGGACCTCGACGACGAGATCCCGTTCTAGCGCTATGCGGGCAGGCTGGCATCCTGCGCACTGGTTGGCGGCGACTGTGGTCGCCTTACTGGGCGCATGCCAGTCTCCGCCGATCGTCCCGGTCGGAAATCTTGATTCTGTCCTTGCCAGCGAATCCCTGACGCCGGATACAGCGGCGCTCGTCGTCTACCGGCTTGAAGACAGTCGAACATGGACCACCAGCGGTGAGCGGCCATCTGAGCGTTTCGTGGCCGCATCGACCTCCAAGATCCCGCACACGCTGATTGCCTTGGAGACAGGCGCTGTCAGCGGCCCCGATGATTGGTTTGAGTGGGATGGTGAGACGCGGTTCTTGCCGGGGTGGAATGAAAGTCAGGATTTCGCTTCGGCCTTCCAGCGTTCCACGGTGTGGATTTACCAGACGGTCACGCCGCGTATCGGCAATGTCGCGCTGAGCACTTGGCTCGCGCGCTTTGGCTATGGGAACGCTGACACGGGCACCGAGGATGATATTCAGACCTATTGGCTGAAGGGCCCGCTGAAGACCTCCGCGCGGGAGCAAGCCGTGTTTCTCGCGAAACTGTCTGCCCGCACTTTGCCGCTTTCGGCGCGGACCTATGAGCAGGCGATTCCGATGATGCTCGCCGAGGAGGGTGATGGCTGGTCGATCCATGCCAAGACGGGTTGGAAGAGTGTGCCCGGTGAAACGGATATCGGCTGGTATGTTGGCTGGCTGGAACAGACCGAAGGTGGCGCTCCGGGTACATATACATTCGCGTTCAATCTGGACATGAACGCTGAAAATCCGGCACTGAAAACGCGCAGAGAGGCGGTCCGCAAAGCGCTCGAAACCATCGGGGCGCTGAGCCCTGCTTCCGAGACCCCGTTTTAGGGTGATTTCGCCCGTATTTACTGCTATTTTGGCCCTGTCGCATTTGTTTCAATCATGGCGGGATGCTAGACATGTTCCTGTATCGGAACAGGTGATTCCCGTTAATTTCACCGTAGCCAGGACGAATTCTCCATGAGCGACGACACAACTCCGCCAGACGACCCGGAAACGCCAGAAAATGGCGGTGAGGGCAGCGCGTTCCTTCCGGACGGCATTGAGCTGATTTCTATCGAATCCGAGCTGAAAAGCTCCTATCTCGACTATGCGATGAGCGTCATCGTGAGTCGGGCACTACCGGATGTGCGGGATGGTCTGAAACCTGTTCATCGCCGCATTCTCTATGCGATGAACGAGGGCGGCAATACGCCCAGCAAGCCGTACAAGAAATCTGCAAATATCGTCGGCGCGGTGATGGGTAACTACCACCCGCACGGTGACTCTGCGATCTATGACGCGCTGGTGCGCATGGCCCAACCATTCTCGATGGGCGTGACGCTCGTAGACGGTCAGGGCAATTTCGGCTCGATCGACAATGATCCACCAGCCGCCATGCGTTATACCGAAAGCCGCATGACGAAGGAGGCGACCTATCTGCTCGCCGATATCGACAAGGATACGGTCGACTTCCAGGACAATTACGACGGATCCCAGAAAGAGCCGATTGTCCTGCCGGCGCAGTATCCGAACCTGCTGGTCAATGGTGCTGGCGGCATCGCGGTCGGTATGGCGACGAATATCCCGCCGCACAATCTGGGCGAAGTGATCGACGCGACACTGGCAATCATCGAAGACCCGACGCTGGATGAAGACGCCCTGCTCGAAATCGTCCCCGGTCCTGACTTTCCGACCGGCGGCCAGATCATGGGCATGTCCGGCAGCCGCAAGGCGATGACCACCGGCCGCGGCAGCGTGATCATGCGCGCCAAGACCGATATCGAAGAAGCCAAGAATGGCCGTCAGGCCATTATCGTGACCGAAATTCCCTATCAGGTGAACAAGGCCGCGATGATTACAAAGATCGCGGAACTCGTGCGTGACAAGCGCATCGAAGGCATCGCTGACCTGCGGGACGAATCGGACCGGAACGGCATTCGTGTTGTGGTCGAACTGAAAAAGGATGCGAGTGCAGAAGTGGTGCTGAACCAGCTCTTCCGTTTCAGCCAGATGCAAACCAGTTTCGGCGTCAACATGCTGGCCCTGAATGGTGGTCGCCCGGAGCTGATGAACCTGCGCAAAGTGCTCGATTGCTTTGTGGCTTTCCGTCAGGAAGTCGTGGTTCGCCGCACCAAGCACGAATTGAACAAGGCACGCGACCGCGCCCACGTCCTTGTCGGCCTGGCCATGGCCGTGGCCAACATAGACGAAGTCATTCGCATCATACGCTATTCGCCCGATCCGAATGCAGCCCGCGAAGCTCTGCTCGAGAAAGCTTGGCCGATCATGGATATGGGCCCGCTGCTGGATCTGATCGCGGACCGCCGGACCCGCAAGGGCGACGGCGACACGATCTATCTGTCCGATGAGCAAGCGCGCTCCATTCTTGCGCTGCAGCTGTCCCGTCTGACGGGCCTCGGCCGTGACGAGATTGGCAATGAAGCCAAGGGTCTGTCCGAGAAGATCGAGGAATTCCTCAGCATTCTGCGGTCGCGCCAGCGCGTTCTGGACATCATCAAGGGCGAGCTCTCTGAAGTTAAAGAGAAATTCGCTGTTCCACGTCGGTCGGAATTCGCCTTTGGCGGCATCGACATGGAAGACGAAGACCTGATCGAGGTCGAAGACATGGTCGTGGCCGTGACGCATGGCGGCTACGTCAAGCGTACCCCGCTCTCGACCTATCGTACGCAGCATCGGGGCGGCAAGGGCCGCTCGGGCATGAACATGAAGGACGAGGACTTCGTCGTGAACGTGTTCTCGGCGACCACGCATACTGAAGTCCTCTTCTTCTCCTCGGCCGGCATGGTCTACAAGGAGAAGGTCTGGCGCTTGCCGATTGGTGGGCCGAACTCGCGCGGCAAGGCGCTGGTCAATATCTTCCCACTGGCCGCCGATGAGCGTATCGAAAGCGTCATGCCGCTGCCGGAGGACGATGAGTCCCGCAGTGAGCTGGACGTCATGTTCGCGACGAAGACCGGCACGGTCCGCCGTAACAAGTTGTCAGATTTCACTCGCGTGAACCGCAACGGCAAGATCGCGATGAAGCTGGAAGATGATGACGGCATCGTGTCAGTGAAGATCTGTTCCGAGAAGGACGATATCCTGCTGACCACAGCGCTTGGCCAGTGTATCCGCTTTGCCGTTCCGGATGTACGTGTCTTTGCGGGGCGCAATTCGACCGGTGTCCGGGGCATCCGTCTGGGTGAAGGAGATGAAGTGATCTCCATGGGCATCCTGCGTCATATGGACGTTACGTCGGAAGAAGCGCGCGGCTATCTGAAGCATGCCGCCGCGATGCGCCGCGCTGCGACGGGCGAGGAAGAGGAAGTCTCGGACGATGATGGCGAAGAAGCCGTCGACGAGGCTGCCTTGAGCGCTGAACGCATTGCCGAACTCGGCGCCGCCGAGGAATTCATCCTGACCATTGCCGATGACGGCATGGGCAAGCGCTCGTCGGCCTATGACTACCGTGTCACCGGGCGCGGCGGCAAAGGCCTTGTCGCCCAGAATATCTGGGGACGCGACAAGAAGCAGGGGCCGGTCAAAAAGGTTGCGCAATCCTTCACGGTGGGCGACGGCGATCAGGTCATGCTGGTCACCAATGCAGGCCAGCTGATCCGCACGCCTGTTGAGCAGATCCGCATCGCCGGTCGGTCGACGGGGGGCGTCTGGGTGCTCCGCACAGCCGAAGGCGAACGCGTGGTTTCTGTCGCACGGCTTGTGGAAGACGCTGAAACCGCTATGGATGATGCCGAAGATGCGGGAGACTAAATCCCGTACGTAAATCGGACCTGAAAGGCGGGGAGGACAGGCTTTTGCATCGCGTTGGACTATATCCAGGAACATTCGACCCGCCGACGAACGGCCATCTTGATATCATTGGCCGCGCCCGCAAGCTGGTGGACACGCTGATCATCGGCGTGGCGATCAATGAAGCCAAGAAACCCCTGTTCCCGCTACAGGAGCGGGTCGACATGGTGCGGTCGGAGTGCGCCAAAATGAACGGACCGGGCCTGGCCGATATTAAGGTCATGCCGATGCATGGATTGCTCATGAAGTTCGCCGAGGCTTGTGAAGCACACATTATCGTGCGCGGCCTGCGCGCGGTTCAGGATTTCGAATACGAATTCCAGATGACCGCGATGAACGAGCAACTGAATCCCGACATTGAAACCGTGTTTCTGATGGCCGATGTTAGGCATCAGGCCGTGGCCTCTCGGCTCGTGAAGGAAATCGCGAGCCTGGGCGGAGATATCACGCCGTTTGTAACGCCCGACGTAAAACGGGCCCTGCTGGAGAAGTATGAAAAATGAAGTTTGCCGCTTTCGCGCTTGCCGCTTCCGCCATCGCCCTGACAGCCACGGCCGATACCACAGAAAGCGCAGCGCCAGCGGAAGACGCCCCGGCAACTTATACGGTTGAAGACGCCAAGGCCGATACGGCCAGCTGGCGTGCCGTTGACCCAGAGCGTCTGTTCATTTTCAATACCAACAAGGGGCGCATCCTGATCGAAGCGTTCCCGGAAGTTGCTCCCAAGCATTTCGAGCAGTTCTCCACCATTATCCGGTCTGGCGATTATGCGGGCACCAAGTTCCATCGCGTGATCGAAGGTTTCATGGCGCAAGGTGGCGACATTCGCGCCATCAATGGTGTGGGCTCTGGCCTGCCGGGCATCGAAGCTGAATTCACGTTCCGCCGCAATCCGGAGGAGATGCCGCTGGATTATGCGATTGGTGAGCGCGACGACGCAGACAATGGCTATATCAACGGCTTTCCGATCGCGACCCGCCCGCTTTGGCTGGCTCAAGACCTCGGGAACGAAACCATCGAAAGCTGGATCCCGCATTGCGCGGGCGTGGTGTCTACTGCGCGCCTTGGCAATGATGTGAACTCCGGCAATTCGCAATTCTTCCTGATGCGTGGACATACCGAACATCTCGACAAGCAGTACACCGCTTGGGGCCGTGTGCTTGACGGGCAGGATGTGGTCATGTCGATCAAGAAAGGTCCGGATGGCACTGATGGAGTGGTCACGGATCCGGACACGTTGGAATCGGCCGCCGTAGCGGCTGACCTGCCGG
>JGI24655J20075_1000443_pt1 | contig 15438 bp, 15 predicted proteins | sample MalvirmetaMSP112_FD_20075 | JGI IMG/M metagenome (IMG submission 20075) | reverse complement strand
ACATCACTTCATCCGCTTTCCCGGGGCCGCTTGGCTACGACGTCAAGGATCTCACCGTCTCTTACGATGGTACTCGCGTTCTCTTTGCCATGAGGGCGCCGGAGATTGAAGACGCGGATGAGGACGAACAGCCAACCTGGAACATCTGGGAGTACGACGTATCTTCAGGCACTCTCCGGCGCGTTATCGAATCCAACGTCACCGCCGAAGCAGGGCAGGATATCGCGCCTGCTTACCTGCCTGATGACCGCATTGTCTTTTCCTCCACGCGGCAACGGGTGTCTCGCGCGATTTTGCTGGACGAGGGCAAGCCCCAGTATCCGGGGCTTGACGAGGAGCGCGAGGTTCCGGCCTTTGTCCTGCACGTGATGGATGCTGACGGGGACAACATCGAGCAGATCACGTTCAACCAGAGCCACGATCTGGACCCATTGGTAACGGACGAAGGCGCCATCGTATTTAGCCGCTGGGACAATGCCGGCCAAACCCAGGGCAACGGATTCAACCTCTATAAGGTCAATCCGGACGGCACCGGGCTCAGTTATCTTTACGGCCGCCACTCTCATGGCTCTGTCAGCGATGACGTCAACATTGAGTATCTGCGCCCGCAGGCGACGGATTCCGGTCGACTTTTGGCTCAGCTCCGTCCTACCGAAACCAACAACTTTGGGGCGGTTCCGGTTGAGATTGATGTCGAAAGTTATGTAGAGGCGGGCATCCGCGTTGACGGCAATCCCGGCTCGGCGCAAACGCCGTTGGTCAGCGGGTTGTCCCTTGGCAATGAGATCTCGCTGCGCGGAAACTACAGCTCGGTATCCCCGTTTCTGGATGGCACCCGTCGCTACCTTGTTAGCTGGAGCCCATGCCGGCTGAGGCTTGCCACTGGCAGTGGCGACATCCTCAACTGCACGCAGGAGCGGATTGCCTCGGGCGCCTATCGGGCCGCCGCTCCCGTTTACGGGTTGTGGTTGCTTGATATGGCGTCCGGCACCCAGCGCCCGATTCAGTCGCCCGAGGAAGGCCAACAGGTCGACGAGGCGGTACTGATGACCGAAAGGTCCCTGCCGACGTTTATTCCCGAATCGCAGTTCTCAGGCGATGCGGCGGCCCTTGCAGAGGATGGTCTTGGCATACTGCAAATCCAGAGTGTCTACGACATTGATGGCGTTGATACTTCTCCAGCGGGTATTCGGCAGACAGCCGATCCGGCGATTGTTTCTCCGGACAACCTTCCCAGGCGCTTCCTTCGACTCGAAAAGCCGGTCTCAATTCCCGATGAAGAGGTCAGGGACTTCGACAACACCGCCTTTGGGCGCAGCCAGGCGCAGTCGATGCGGGAAATTCTCGGCTACGTGCCGGTCGAGCCTGATGGGTCGGTTCGGGTGGCAGTGCCCGCCAACGTCGCGTTTGCCATCAGCGTGTTGGACGATGAAGGACGACGGATTGGCCCCCGTCACCAGAACTGGTTGAACGTCAGGCCCGGAGAAACCCTGGCCTGCAGCGGTTGCCATAACCCTGGCAGCGCGGTGCCTCATGGTCGCCCGGATGCGGGGCCAGCCCCAGTCTACGCAGGCGCGCCGACCACCGGCATCGAATTCCCGAATACCGACCCCGCTCTCTTCGCAGATATGGGTGAAACCATGGCGGAAACCTGGGCCCGGATTAACGGAATCCGTCGCCTCGGGCCGGACGCTGTCTATGTCGATCAGTGGACAGACCCCGATGATGCCAGTCTCACACCGGGCACAGCCTTCTCGTTGAGTTATGCGGATCTTGAAACGCCCGCGCCGATCCGTCCTGAGTGCGCCGATGACTGGCGCGCCGCCTGTCGGACCGTTATCAACTACGAGCAGCATATCCATCCGCTGTGGGGGCTTGAGAGACTCGTTGACGACGGCAACGGCAACGTTGATAACTACACCTGTACCGGGTGCCACTCGAACACCGATGCAGCCGACGCAACACAGTTGCCGATTGCACAACTGGATCTGAGCGACGGCGCCTCCCCGGATGAGCCCGATCATTTCAAGTCCTACCGGGAGTTGATGTTTAACGACAACGAACAGGAGTTGGTCGGTGACCAGCTCGTTGACGTGCAGGTTGAATCCGGGGAGTTCCTGCGGGACGAAGATGGAGAGCTGATCCTGGACGATGACGATAATCCCATTCCCATCCTGGTGAACGTCAACGTGCCTCCCACCATGTCCGTCAATGGAGCCCGTGCCAGCGGCAACTTCTTCAATCGATTCCGTGCCGGTGGCAGTCACCAAGACTTCATGAGCCCTGCCGAGCTGCGACTCCTCGCCGAATGGCTTGATGTCGGTGGCCAGTATTACAACAACCCCTTTGATGCTCCGGCGGACTGATAGGACCCGAACTGTTAACCATGAGACTGGCCCTGATACTGCTGTTGATGTTAACTGCGCCCCTTTCCGCTGCCGCCGACTGGCTGTGGGGCGGTGCCGACGAGCCAATGCCCCAGGTTCAGGTGGCGGAACCGTTTGTGGAGTGGCGCACCGGCCCGGCTGTGGGTTATCCGGTGTTCCATACCAGCGAAAAGGGCGAGTGGCTGACGCTGCGCATGCGCAAGACGTCCTGGCTGAAAGTCACCGACCGTAAGGGCCGTGAAGGTTGGGTGCATGTGGACGATGTGCAACTGACGCTGGATGGCGAGGGCGAGCAGGTCTCACTCAGTAATCCACGTTTTGATGATTTCAGCAGCCGCCGTTGGGAGGCGGGGTTGATGATGGGCGAGTTCGAGGGCGCGGCGGTAACTGCGGTTTACGGCGGATATCTCCTGACCCGCAACCTGTCGGCAGAGCTCTGGGGTTCGCAGGTACTGGGAAGCGCCTCTGAAATTCGCATGGTGAACGCCAACATCGTTCACCAGCCGTTTCCGCACTGGCGTATTTCGCCGTTCTTCACGCTGGGCGTGGGGCATATTTTCATCGAGCCCAAGGCCACCCTGGCGGACCCCGGAGACCGGGATAACAGCATTGGGCACGCCGGCCTGGGCCTGCGCGCCTATGTCACGGACAACTATTTTATCCGTGCCGAGGTCAAGGACTATAAGATTTTTACCAATCGGGCAACCAACGAAGAAGCAACAGAATGGAAAATCGGATTAAGCATATTCTTCTGACCGTCCTGCCGTTTGCGGGCCTGCTGCTGGTGCCAACCGCTGTCAGCGCCCAGGAGGACGACCGGCCATTGATTGAGCCGGATGTGCGGCCCCAGAAGGTCGACGAGGCGTTGATCGACACCGAGAATTTCGAGATCGGTGCGTTTGCCGGCATCATCAATATCGAGGATTTTGAGTCATCATTCCTGTGGGGCGGCAAGCTGACCTACCACCTCAGCGAAACCTTCTTTTTTGAAGCCAATGTGGGCTTTGCCGAAGGCGGAGAAACCAGCTTTGAAAAACTCGCCGGGGACGTTCAGGTGTTGTCGGACGAAGACCGGGACTACCGCTACTACAACATCAATATTGGCATGAATGTGCTGCCCGGTGAGGCCTTCCTGACCGAGAACTATGCCTTCAATACCAACTTCTACCTGATCGGCGGGGCCGGTGCCACGGACTTTGCCGGTGACACCCGGTTTACCTTCAACGTGGGCGCTGGCTACCAGGTATTGCTGACCGACAGCGTATCGATCCATCTGGGGGTGCGTGAACACTTCTACCGGATTGATGTGCTGGGCGAGGAAAAAACGTCCGTGAATACTGAGGTCAGTGGTGGCCTCTCTGTCTTTTTCTGATAACAGGAGTCAATGATGACAACACGGTTTTTGGGATTGGCCCTGACCCTGGCGACGCTGGTTGGCGTTTCATCCGTTCAGGCCGAGGAAATGAACATTCCGGCGCCGGACTTCACTCTTGAAAGCCGTCAGGGCGAGAACCTGCGGCTACAGGATTTCCGTGGCGAAGTGGTAATGCTCAACTTCTGGGCGTCCTGGTGCGGGCCCTGTCGTCAGGAAATGCCATTGATGGATGACCTGTACGCTCAGTACAAGGATCTCGGTTTCACCATCCTGGCGGTCAACGTGGATGAGAACCGAGACGAGGCACACCGTTTCCTGGACAAGGTGCCAGTCAGCTATCCGATCCTTTATGACCCGCAGAGCGATGTCAGCGAACAGTACGAAGTGCAGGCTATGCCGACCACGGTCATGATTGACCGCGATGGCAACGCACGTTTTCTCCATCATGGCTACCAGCCCGGCTATGAAGACGAATACGAAACGCAGATCCGGCAACTGGTGCGGGAATAGCTTGAGGCAGGTGAGTGTATGAACCCTTTCAAAGCAGTGATGGCATCGGCAATCGTGATCCTCATAACGGCGGGGGCGGCCGGTTGCAGTGACATCAAGCCCTGGGTGAAGCCCTATGAGCGGGACAAGCTCGCGGACCCGGTCATGAGCCTGAGCCGGCATGGAAAAGCGGACGCCTATATGCATCACGTGTACCAGGCCCGTGAATCCGCAAGGGGGGCGGAAGGCGGCTCCGGAGGTGGTTGTGGCTGTAACTGATTGCTCCCGGCTGTTCCCTGTGATGGTAAAGGGGCTGGCGTGTGCGATGGCGTTTGTACAGATCGCCACCGCAGCAACCCTGCCACAAGACAACGTGGATGTCCTTTATCACCGCTATGATGGCGGCGGCATGGTCATTGATGGCCCCTCCGTGCTGGTGCGCAAGAGCGTGGGCCCCCAGGTGTCGGTGTCCGGCCAGTATTACGTGGACATGGTATCCGCCGCGTCCGTGGATGTGGTGGCGCTGGCCAGTGAATACACCGAAGAGCGCACGGAATACACCCTCGGGGTGGATTACCTCCATGAGGACTCCATCCTGAGCCTGGGTTACACCAACAGCTCAGAGAACGATTACGAAGCCAACACCGTCTACTTTTCCGTCAGCCAGGAATTCTTCGGCGGCATGTCCACGGTCACCCTGGGTTATGCGCGGGGACAGGACGAGGTGGGTGTCAGGGGGGACGAATCGTTCAGCGAAGACGCTGATCGCCAGAATTACCAACTCGGTCTGAGTCAGGTCATGACCCGCAACAGCCTGCTGGGCGTTGACCTGGAAGTGGTGACGGACGAAGGCTTCCTGGAGAACCCCTANCGCCGAAATCGCTATATCGACCCAGAACGANCCCAACCAACTTTATACTCGACCAGCCCGAGCGATACCCGGAAACCCGCACCAGTTTCTCCGTGGCCACCCGGGCCTTGTACTACCTGCCTTACCGGGCATCGATTCGCGGTGAGTTTCGCTATTTCAGTGACAGCTGGGGCATTGACGCCCAGACCTTTGAGCTCGCTTACGTTCATGCCCTGAATCCGCGCTGGACGCTGGAGGGACGTGCCCGATACTACGTCCAGGATGAGGCGGATTTCTACAGCGACCTCTACGCCTTCGAAAACTCCCAGACCCACCTGGCGCGCGACAAGGAAATGAGTGCGTTTTCCGGCACTACCCTTGGTGGCGGCGTGGTGTACGAGTGGAAACAGACTTCGTTGCCGGGCATCCAGCGCCTACAGGCGAGCCTCTTGGTGGACTGGCTCGATTTCAGCTATGACAACTTCCGGGATGTCACTGTGTCCGGCGATTTCCTGCCGGGGCAGGAGCCCCTTTATTCGTTCGATGCCTTCGTAACCCGGGCATCGCTGATTCTTGAATACTGACCAGGTCGGGACGATTCAACATGATGACCTTGAAGAACACATTCGCACTGCACATTGTCAGCCTGGCACTGGCGTTCTGGCAGCCGGCAGCCATGGCCCAGGACAATAGCGAAGCCGAAACCGGCGACGGTGCGGTCTCGTTGAGCGTTGAAGAGCTGAAAAAGCAGGTGATCCGCCTGAACCGGGACCTGTTCATTCTGGAAGAGGACCTGCTGTATCCCGCGAGTACCCAGTTTGCGGTGTTTCTCAGCCTCGACACCGGCGAATTCCTCAAGCTGGATTCGGTGAAACTCAAGGTCAATGACGAAACCGTTGCCGCGCACCTGTATACCGAGCGTCAGGCCAAAGCATTGCAGCGTGGCGGTATGCAGCGCCTGCACATCGGTAACCTCAAGACGGGCGAACACGAGGTGACGGTGTTTGTTGAGGGTATTGGCCCGGATAACCGCGCCTATAAGCAGGCCGCGACCTATCAATTGCAGAAGGATACGGATACCGCTGCCCTGGAGGTCCGCATCCGCGACCGCTCATCTGATTACCAGCCCGAAGTGGCGATTGTTGAGTGGGAGTAACGCGGTCCGTGATTGAGTGGCTGAACCGAATGACGACGGGCGCCCCGGCGGGACTGATTCTTGCCGGCACGCTTGCGGCGTTGCTTCATGGTCCGGTGGCTGTGGGTGATGAACTGCCGCAGCGCGCAAGTGATCCTGCCTATGGTGTGGCTCTGTATGAGTATTATCAGGGCAATGCGTTTGAGGCGCTGACCCGCCTAAACGTGGCCTCCGCCGAAGGCGGCATCGATGGTCATGGTGACCATCCGGCCCTCGTAGAGGGCGGCCTGATGCTGTCCTACGGTATGACCCACGAAGCCGGCGCGCTGTTCCGGGAGTTACTGGACGAGAACGCAGCGGTGGCGCCGGGNACCCGCAACCAGGCCTGGTTCTATCTGGGCAAAGTGTTCTACCTTGAGCAGGATTCGACCGCGGCGCGAGATGCCCTTGAGNGGGTGGATGACGAGCTGTTGCAGGACGAAAGCGACGAGCTTTACCACGAGTGGCTGTACCTTCGGGGCCAGNTGGCCCTGTCCGGAACGGCCGGGACCAGTGGCGAAACCGTTGACGAACTGATCGACNCGCTGCCAGAGAGCTCACCCTGGCGTGCTTACCTGCATTACAACCAGGCNGTTGGCATGCTGTCTGAAGGCCAGACGGAAGAGGCGATGGACGCTTTGGCCAGCCTCGATAGCTTGCTTGGCGAGCTGCCCGAATTCGAGCCGCCGTTAGCCAACGAAATGTCGGCACTCCGGGAGCGGGTGAAGCTCTCCATCGGACGTCTTCATCTCAGCAGAGGTGATTTCGCCGGCGCCATGGCCAGCCTTGAGCACATCGCCCTGGACGGCGTGTTTTCCGACCAGGCCCTGTTCGATTATGCAGTTGCAGCCTCTCGCGAAGGTAAGGCTGGCCTGGCGTTGCAAGCGTTGAATACCCTTCAACAACGCCCACTGTTTACACCCTGGCTACAGCAAGTGCCTTATGCCCGCGGCTTCCTGTTCGAGCAGATGGGTCGTCAACAGCAGGCGCTGCAGGCGTACCGTGAGGCTGCCAGTCATTACCAGTCACTGAGTACTCGCCTGTCGGATGAGCGGGAGCAGCTAACCGAAGCGCGATTGATCGAGGCGCTTCGCTTCGTGCGTGAGGGCGATAGTCCCGGGCAGCCCGGATCGATGGACGCGGAGATGGTTCGTCCCGAACCGGGAGAAACAACCGTACTGACCGATGCCTATGGGCGTGTAAAGGTCCGGCCCGGGGATTACAGCCTGGCTGGATTGTTGGCGACGGAGTCCTTTCAGCTGTCCCTGCGTGATCTGCATGAACTCTATCGGTTGCGCGATTCCCTTGGCCAATGGCAAACGCAGTTGGAATCCTTCGATATCATGCTGGAAACCCGTGCCCAACAGCGGGAGCAACGTATCCGCGAGACCCGCGACGCACTTGATGCGCTCAACGCGGATCAATGGCTGGCGCGACAGGCTGAGTACCGCAGCGCTATTGAAGACGCGTTGGCCAGAGAGGATCTGCGCTTCTTCATGACGCAGGAACAGCACGAACTGGCGGACCGACTGGCGCAGGTGGAAAAGACCCTGTCGCAACTGCCGGAGGACGAATCCACCCGCAAACAGCGTGAAACCTTCCAGCGGATGAACGCCTATTTCAACTGGCGCATTGCCGATGATTACGCGGTCAATCGTTGGGCTGCCGAAAAGCAGCTGCGGGAACTGGACCGGGCCATGGAGGTGTTCGTCGATCAGCGCGCGTTGATTGAACAGGAGATGGCATCGGGTGGAGAAAATCAGGCCCTGGCAGCCCGGGTAGAGGCCCGCCAGGCCGCGCTGCAACGTTTGCAAGGCGAGTTGGACAAGGCACTCTCGGCAGCACGAACGGAACTGCTCACCCTGGTGGATACTGAACTGCAGCAACAGAGCCAGGAAGTGCAGGGGTACCTCAGGGCAACCCGTCATGCAGCGGCAAGATTGGCGGACACGCTTTTCCTGGGTCGCAATGGCGCGGCGGCGAATCCGGCCACCGAAGCGGGAGGTGACCGTGACTAAGCCGGTAATCCGCAGGCGCCTGGATACCCTGCTGCCAGTGCTTATCGCAGGCCTCCTCGGGGGCTGCCAGTCGCTTTCAATGCCGGATGTATTCGGCGGTGGGGATGACAGACAGCCCCAGCCGGGGACTCTGGCCACTCTTCAATCCATCGAGGAAACCATCGAGCCTGCGCCGGATACCCGGGGCGGCACCAGTGAAGTATCTCTGGGGGAGGTGATGGACAGTTACCGCGCCTTGTTGCCTCTGTTGGAAGACCCCGCCAAACAGGTTGCCGTACGTCACCGGCTGGCGGACCTGGAATTCCAGCGTGCGGAAAACAAGATGGTTGAAACCGCAGAGGATGAGATGGCCGGGGCTATTGAAGCCTATGAACAACTGCTGGCTGGGTATCCGGAGCGGCCCGGTAATGATCAGGTTCTTTACCAGTTGGCCCGCGCCTACGATCTGCGCGGCATGAGCGAAGAACACCTTGCCACACTGACAACGCTGGTGAATGAGCATCCGGATTCGCCATTCTGGGTCGAGGCGCAGTTCCGGCGCGGTGACTTGCTGTTCAGTAATCGCCGGTACACCGAGGCTGAACAGGCGTTCCGCATGGTGATCGACGCCGACCCGGCCAGAAGGGACGACGCCTCGTTCCTGGTCAACGCCCACTACATGCTGGGCTGGAGCCAGTTCAAGCAGGGGGATTATCGGGAAGCCCTGTTCAGCTACATCAATGTGCTGGACCTGGTCATGCCGGAAGAGCAGGACGTGGAATCCGTCGGGCAGGAATACCGCACCATGATGGAAGACCTGTTCCGCGTATTTGGCCTGTCACTGTCTTACCTGGACGGTGCGGACACCCTGCAGGCCATCTTCCGTGAGACCGGCGAGAAACCCTACGAAATCCTCGTGTATGACCGCTACAGTGACCTTTTGCTGGAGCGGGAACAGTACACAGACGCCATTGATGTATTCGAGCGCTACATCGATGCGCGGCCACTGAGCCCATGGGCGCCCCGGTACCACATGCGTATCATCGACACCCTGGCACAGGCCGGCTTTACCGCTGACATACCGGATCGCAAGGCGGCGTTTGTTCGGGACTACGGCATTCACAGTGCCTACCTGCAACAGGCGGATGACGAGACAGCGTTCTATATCGGGCAGCAGCTGGAAGAGCTGATCCCGGAGCTTGCCAATCGCCACTATGTACTGGCGGGCGAGACAGAAGGTTTGGAATCGGATGAGCATTATCGTCAGGCGGCGGTGTATTACGAGGCCTTCGCGGATACCTTCCCGGCCCACCCCCGCACACCGGAGATGCTGTTCCTGCTGGGTGAAACCCATGTAGAACTGGCTCAGTGGCCGGAAGCTATCGAAGCCTTTGAACGTGTGGCCTATGACTTCCCATGGGAGGGAGAACCACCCGAACGCGCCGCTGAGGCAGGCTATGCGTCGGTACTGGCCTTCCGCGAATATGCCAAAACCTGGCCCCGTGAGCCCGCTGAAACCTACAATGATTACACCGAGTTCCAGCAGCTGAATCGTCAACGATTCGTGAACGCCTTTCCCGACGACCCTCGCTCGGAAGAAGTGCTCTACATTGCCATGCAGCACGAATTCGAGCGCTATCGCTATGGGCAGGTGGTTGAAATGGCGGATCGCATGATTGCCCGAGTTCCCGCGCCCGGGGCGGATATCCTCACGGAAACCTGGTTGCTGAAAGCCCACAGCCTGTTTGAGCTGGCCCGATACGCCGAGGCGGAAACCACCTATCAACAGGCCTTGCGCGTCATGGCAGAGGCCGATGAGCGGCGGCCGGATGTCATTGAAAGCCTGGCCGCGTCCGTTTTCCGTCAGGCGGAAGCGCTGGCGGATGCCGGTGATACCGCCGGAGCGGTTAGTGAATTCCTGCGTGTGGGCGTGGTTGCGCCCACCTCGGCTCTGAGGGCCAACGCTGAATACGATGCTGCCACCCTGCTGATTGAGCTTAGCCACTGGCAGGATGCCATCGATGTGATGGTGGCGTTTCGGACCCGCTACCCCGAACACGAACAAATCGATACCCTGCCAGCGCGCCTGGCACTGGCCTACCGCGAGACAGAGCAGTGGGAGAAAGCCGGGGATGAGCTGAACAACCTGATTGCGATGGCCACCACGGACGAGGAGAAGCGCGAGAACCTGCTGATCGCCGCGGATCTGTACGAACGTGCGGGAAATACTGGCAAGGCCATCGACACCTGGCGGCGGTATGCCAATACCTATCCTGAACCACTGGACGTTTACATGGAGGCCGCCAACAGCCTGGCCGGCCTGTACGACGGGATTGGCGACGACAGCAGCCGCCGTTTCTGGCTGCGCAAGCAGATGGAGACCGTGGACGACAATCCCGACGAGGCGGACGACCGCATGCGTTACCTGGCGGCCGAAGCTTCGGCGATCCTGGCACGGGAAGCACTGGCCTATTACGACAGCATTCGCCTGACCTTGCCGCTGAATCAAAGCATGGCAGCCAAGACCGAGGCACTGGAAGAGGCCGTTACCGCCTACCAGAAAACCGCGAGTTACGGCGTGTCGTCCTTCTCCACCGAAGCCGGCTATCAGATTGCACACATCTACGCGCGCCTCGGTCGTGACCTGATGGAGTCGGAGCGACCAGAAGGATTGTCGGAGCTGGAGTTATCCCAGTACGAGCTTTTGCTGGAAGAGCAGGCCTACCCGTTTGAGGACAACGCCATCGACATTCATGAACAGAACGCCAGCCGCGCCCGCAACGGCATTTTCGATGAATGGGTTCAGCGCAGTTACGAAGCCCTGAAAACCCTGCTTCCGGGCCGCTACAACAAACCTGAAATCACCGTAGAGGTTGTCGATGAGCTGGGTTAGGTCATTCCAGGGGTGGACGCGAGTGGGCCTGCTGCTGGCTGTCGTGCTGGTGGCCGGTTGTGCGTCCTCGCCCAAAACCGACCCGGCAGATGTGGTGGAGGCAGAGCGCCAGGCCCGGGAGGCCGAGTTAACGCAGGACTTCAGCGAGGCGGTTGCCTTGCTCAGGGGAGGGGATACCGATAACGCGCGGAACCTGTTTGAACAGATCCATCAGGCCGACCCAGAGCGAACCGGACCCTTGGCCAATCTCGGCATTATTGCACTGCAAGAGGGCAACCCCGACGCCGCCGAAGGGTATTTCCAACAGGTGCTTGAGCGCGACCCGCAACACAGCGCAGCGTTGACCCACCTCGGAGTGATGGCCCGGGAGCAGGGCGAGTTCGAGCACGCTGAAACGCTTTACCGGCAAGCCCTGGAAGCCGATCCGAATCACCTGCCGGCCATGCTGAATCTGGCCATCCTGCTGGATATCTACCTCGGCCGGCTCGAGGAGGCTTTGCCTCTCTACGAGCAGTATCAGTCGCTGGCGGAAGAGCCGAATCCGCGCCTCAAGGACTGGATATTCGATGTCAGGAACCGCTTATGACCGCTAGAAAACACCTACTCAGTCTATTGCTGTTGATCATCGCATTTCCCTGCGTCGCCCAGGACGGCGTCGTGACGATCGAAGGCACACGAATTCGCGGTGACCAGGAAGTGCCGACGGTGCTTTACCTGGTGCCCTGGCAGGCGCCGGCGGTGCAGTCGCTGGCCCGGCCGGACGAGCAGTTGATGCTCCAGCGCCCTATTGCGCCGCTGGCGCGCCAGGAATTTCAGCGCCTGGTGTCCTATCATCAGTATTTCCGCACCTCAGCGGAGGATTCGACGGTGTCCGGACGTCCTGACTCAACGTCAGAGTGAGACGTGTGTCACACATTGTCTGTGCACATACGCATGTAAAAACAAACCGCTACAAAGACTTGCGTGAACTTACCCCCACCGGGGCCGTTGCCGCATACACTAGCCAGCAAATACGGACTATGGAGTGCCCTGAAAATGATTGAAACTGCCGTTCGCTTCTTCCAGGAAGGTGGCTTTTTCATGTATCCGATCGCCATCGTGCTGATTATCGGACTCATCGTTGCCGCTGAACGTTACATATACCTGTCTGCCCAGAAGATCACTAATCGTCGTGATTTCAACCGGTTGCACCACATGATTGGTGGTAAGGATCTTAAGGGCGCGCTGAACTACGCTACTGAGTCTGGCAGTGCCATGGCCTCCATGATCGGTTTCGGCCTCCAGCGCCTGGCCCGTCGCCAGTCCCGGGAAGAGATCGAGTACGCGATGGAAGAGGGGCTTCTGGAAGTCATGCCCCGCCTTGAGAAGCGTACCCAGTATCTGTCTACGCTGGCCAACATTTCCACGCTGATGGGCCTGCTCGGCACCATCATTGGCCTGATCGCGGCCTTTACCGCGGTTGCCGCGGCGGACCCGTCTCAAAAGGCGAGCCTGCTGTCCCAGAGTATCTCCGTAGCGATGAACACGACAGCCTTCGGCCTGATGTCTGCGATCCCGCTGCTGTTGATCCACTCAGTGCTCCAGACCAAGACCAACGAAATCATCGACAGCTTCGAGATGGCCGGCATCAAGGTGCTGAACCTGATCACCGACGGAACAGGCGCAAGGCCGCAGGCACCGGCTGCCGCCGCTGCCCGCCCAGCAGAGCCTGCTTCCCGTGCGGCCAACCCCGCCGGGTCAGTGGCGTAACGGTTCAATCAGGGAGCTAAAGCCATGAGGCGTAAGCATCGTCGGCTTCGCAGCGAAGCGGACCTGGATATCACACCGTTCATGAACCTGATGATCGTGCTGGTTCCGGTCCTGCTGCTGAATATGGTGTTTGCACACACCAGCGTGCTGGAGCTGAACTTCCCAGATGTGGATAGCAGTTCCGTTGAAGAACAGAAAGAACTCCAGTTACAGGTCGTCATTTTCGAAGACCAGCTTGTGGTGTCCGACAACCAGGGCGGCGTGATCAAGACCATTGCCAACCGCGAAGCGGCCCACGACTTCGAGATGCTCGGTAAGGTCATGAAGGAGCTTAAGGGCAGGCTCCCGGACAAACGCAACATCATCATTATGCCGTCCAGCGACACCTCATATCAGACGCTGGTGTCGGTGATGGACAAGGTGCGCTCTTACGAAGCGGTTGTCGCAGGTGATGTCGTTGAGGCCGAGCTGTTCCCCGAGATCTCACTGGGCGACGCACCGAAGAGGGCTGAACAGTCATGAAAGAGTCTGCGAAAGCCAAACGCCTGAAGCGCCATCATCGGCGGGGCAAACAACAGAGCAAGCTGAACCTGGTGTCGTTGATGGACATCTTTACCATCCTGGTGTTCTTCCTGATGGTGAATTCATCCTCCGATGTGCAGGTGCTGAACCAGGACAACGCCATCAAGCTGCCGGACTCCAGTGCCCAGCAGCCCCCGGGTGATGTGCTCGCGCTGACGGTCACGGACAACGATATCCTGGTGAACGGCCGTGTTGTGATGAAACGGGACGTGCTCCAGGCCTTTAGTGGTCAGGTAGAGCCCGCCCTGAAGGAAGAGCTGGACTACCAGGCCAGCCGCTCCAGTGCTCCGGCACCGGATGCAGGGCGCCCCATCACCATCCTTGCCGATCGCGAACTGCCCTATGAACTGTTGAAGAAAATCATGTCCACCTGCGTGGACGCGGGCTACGCCAGTATTTCACTGGCTGTAAACCAGAAAACAGAGCAGGGAGCCTAGCTGTGGCAGAGTATCGTCAGGGATTGCCCTGGAATCAGGAGGCCGGAGAACGCAAGCGCTTGTTTGCGGTTGCTACCCTCGTGGTCCCGTTGTTCCTTGTGGCAGCCGCGTACATCACCTGGGTTGAGTTGCCGGAGCAGGATCGCAAAGAGCGTGAAGCCCTGCCGCCGCAATTGGCGAAGCTGATTGTTGAGAAACAGGAACCGCCACCACCCCCGGAACTGAAAGCGCCGGAACCCGAGCCTGAGCCCGAACTTGAACCAGAGAAGCCGGAACCGAAAGAGCAACCCGTTGCCGAACCCGAGCCCCAGGTACAGCCGCCCGCGCCGGAGCCTGAGCCAGAACCCGAACCCGAGCCCCAGGTGGCGGAGAAGCCGGAGCCAACGCAGCAGGATGTCGAAAAAGCCCGGGAAAAGGCAAAAAACACCGGTATCCTCGCCATGGGCGATGAGCTCTCCAAGCTGAGTGCGCTGGGTAAATCCGTCAAACTGGATACACCGGCCACCGTCACAACGGCCGAACCAATCGCCCGCAAGACGGGTGATACCCTGGCACAAAAGGCTAACACCGGCCGCAGCTCCGGCGTGGATGAATCCGGCCTGACCCGCGAAACCCGCGAGGTTGCGCTGGCAGAACGGCAACGAGCCCAGGTAGAGGAAGCGGAAGAAGTGGTCGCCCAGGCGAAAGCCGCCGAGCGTGAGCAGCAGGCCGCTGCCAGCAAGCGCAGCCGCGAAGAGCTCCGTCGCACCATGGACGCCAACAAATCGGCCATCTACAGCATCTACAACCGCGAACTGCGCCGCAAACCCTCACTGCAGGGTAGCGTGACGCCGGAACTGGTGATCGAAGAGAATGGGGCGGTCTCAAGCTGTTCGGTGGTGGAATCCACCCTGAACGAGCCAGCCCTTGAAAAGAAAATCTGCAACCGCCTGCGATTGGTGGATTTCGGCGCCCGCCCGGGTGTCGACAGGACGACTATTCGTTATCCGATCGAACTGCTCTCTGGTTGAGCGGACGCTATTGGCTACCGAGTCCCGGCCACCAGGCCGGGACTAACCTGCAATCAGCGATTAGCGGCGATCGGACGAGTGGTTGATGCCATCCGTGGTAGGAATATCGCCCAACTCAAAGGGATTTACCCCCTCTATACACGCCACGTTCACCCCAAACTGATTCGGGTTTGAGCGCCGTCTATGGTGTGTATAGATCCCGCAGGTAGCGCAGAAGTAGTGTTCAGCCGTTTTGGTATTGAACTGATAGAGCGTCAAATTCTCTGCTCCCTGCAGGATCCTGAAAGCATCTAACGGAACCGAGGTCACGACAGCGCCACGACGTGCGCACATTGAGCAATTGCAACGGCTCAAGTCCTCAAAGCCACCGGGAAGATCAACTTCGAATTGGACACTGCCGCAGTGGCAGGCGCCGCGGTTTATACCTTTTACATCCATGTTGGGAGACCTACTTGTTTGTAACGCCGTTCAGCATGCGCCGCCACGCAATAGGGG
>JGI24655J20075_1000442_pt1 | contig 15481 bp, 14 predicted proteins | sample MalvirmetaMSP112_FD_20075 | JGI IMG/M metagenome (IMG submission 20075) | reverse complement strand
GAATTCCATCCGAAAGTGAAACATTATAACATGAGACGAGAGGCGCTCATGTTACGTTTGTTGATCCTAATCATACTCAGCCTGACACTTCTTGGTCGTGCGGGAGCGGATGAAGTCATTGCCTGCATTCCTGACCGGGAGAAAATGCTCAGCTTGGACTACAGCACCTTTGATCACGATCCCCGACTGGGGTGGCGATCCGTTGCTGAACGCCCGGAATGTCGGCTGGAGGCTGCGGACTTGCTTCGAGCGTATCATGAACGGCTGCAGGCGCAGGGCGAACCCGTCAAATGGGATGCCGAGCAAGGTGATGTTACTCTATCAGATACTGGAGAAGTGGGAATCCTGTATTGGCATGAGGGGCAGCTGCGCGCTTTCGCCGGGCAGACTGCAGAGGCGGTCGCTCTGTTCCGCAAGAGTCTCATGCCAGCGGGTAAGAATTATGGTGCCTGGAACCAGTATGCCCTCGGATCAATAGCGTTTCTTGAGGACGATCTGCAGGAGTTAAAGCGCAACGCCAACGTACTGCAGGAATATGATTCGGCCTCGCCGAATTTACGAGTTTTACAGCGGATGATCCATTGTTTCGGAACTACGTATGCGTACGCGTACAGCAATGCGGACTGCACGCCGAAAGCGGCTAGCTTACCAGATGAAGCAGAAGAGTCGGGTCATGATAGCGTCGTAGGAAAGCAGAATGCGTCATCCGCGCTGATGGAAATTGAATCCTGCGCTAGAGACCGAGTAGGTTATGATAAACCCATCGACTTAACCGATTGCCGTTCTTCGACGTTCACAGAATGCATGGATGATAAGGGTGGCTCCTATGGGGGCATGCGGGTTTGTATGGGTATGGAAGTCGCACGATTGGATGAGCTTACGCAGCAGCAAATCATCCGGCTCAAGTCGGGCTATTGGAACCGCTTTAATGACCGACGCGGTCAGGTTGTCTTTGAAGCGAGCTTGGATGCGGCCCAGGCTGCGTGGGTCAGCTATCGAGAAGTTGAAATGGCTCTTCAAGTCAATGCACATCCGGATGGAATGCATTACAAGTCTCATGGCTATCTGGAAGCAGCGGCAATTGGACTTCGATTGACCCAGCGACGATATGCGGATGTGTTGCTCATGGAATTGCACATGCGCTTGAATGAATCCGTCGATTAAGCAGGACAGCACTTCTCCTTAATTGTGGCCCCTTCGAAGGCCTTCATCGTGGCGACATAGCCGGACTCGACGGTTTCGTCATAGGCTTTCCAGTCGCGCAGCTGGACATCGGCAAGTTGTGGCAGGACCAGAACATCTGCCATGTCATGTCCGAATTTGGTGTCTGCACGGATCGTTGCGGTCCGCATGAGCAGGCCGGCAATAGGGGGCGGGCTGGAAAACCCGTTATTGAAAACCCAGCGGAAGAAGCTCGGCGGTTCAGAAAATTCCTCCAGATCCATGTTTTCCGGCTGGCGCGTGACATCAGAGCCCACGACAAAGCCGCGATGCATATCCCGCATGATATCGGCCGGAAAATTGTTCAGCACTGCGCCATCGACCAGCAAATCCTTGCCGTCCACGACCGGAGGCAAGATGCCCGGCAACGAGATGGTCGCCCGCAGCGCATTGCGCAGCAGGCCTTCGCGATGGATGCGCGTGGCGCCGCTGGTGAGATTGGTCGAGGTACAGAAAAAGGGAATGTCGAGATCACCGATCTCCGCGTCGCCGAAATGCTCTTTCAGCCGGGCTGCGACGCGCGCGCCCTTCACCATGCCGACGACGGGCAAATGATAGTCCCCGAGCGGATTGCTATCGACAAATGCCTTGCGGATGCGTTGCTCGATTTCGGCATCGCTCCACCCCATTGCGACACAGGCCGCGATGACCGAGCCCATCGAGGCGCCGCCCACAAAATCGATCGGCAGGCCAAGTTCCCGCATCGCCTTGACGACGCCGATATGAGAATAGGCGCGCGCGCCCCCGCCTGACAGGATCAGGCCGACAGAGACGCCAGCCATGATGCGCGCGAGCCGGTCGCAATCCTGGCCTTCTACCCGGCTCCAGTGAAAGACGCGGGTAGCCCCGGACGCGGCGATCCATTCGGCCGGCTTGGCTCCTTGGCGCTCATCGCTGTGATGCAGCAACAGGACGTCCACGAGTTTCAGCGTGCGGGCAGGGGACTGGTCATCCGGCATCAATGGATTGGAGGGGCGCGCATCAGCGCGGCCCACGACCCAGATCCGGTCGGCCTGGCGCATGGACAGGCGATACCAGGAATTGTCGCCAATGGCCGAGATCAGGATCACGACATCATGTGCGCGCTCCAGCTCGTCAAAATAGGCAGCCGGGCGTTCATCGCCCATCTGCTCGTCAACAATCACGGCTTTCCGCCCAAGGCGTTCCAATGCCTGTTTCAGCGACCGGGCCCGCAGCTTCAGGTCGATCGTCGGTGACGTGGCGACGAGCGTGAACACTTTCGGCGCAGCGCTGGCAACGCGATCACCGGATTTCCCCAATCGGCGCAAAATCACCCGGATCATGGATTCGAGCAGTTCCGGCTCGGCTTTCACCATCCGGTCCCAGCCCTTGCGCGAGACGCCGATCAGTTCCGTGTCGCGCAGCGCGTAAACCGAACTCGTATGGGGTGCATCGTTCGGCACGCCATCGCCGGTCAGGTCGACCCCGCCGAGGAAGAGTGACATCTCGCCGGCCGGCTCGCCGGAGCGGATATGGCCGACAAATTCGGACTTTCCATGCACGCCTTCCCGGAAGATGCCCAATGTGCCGGACAGGACGAAATAGAGCGTGTCAGCGGGTTCCCCGGCAAGATAGAGCGGCTTGCCGGCGGCGACCGAAAACCAGATGGCTTCCTTGCCTGCCGCCTTCATGGCGCGGGCCGGAACATCCTTCAGGAATTCAATGGCCCGCAAGCGGGGAGTTATATCAATGCCCATGTTGAAGAACATGCCCATTTCGATTCCCTTTTCAAAGCCTTTCGCTCATCCCCTGTGTTTCAAATTCGCATGACGCCCGCGTGACAGGTGGGCCGGGCGCCGCTAAGCAGGCACAAAATTCCAGTGGGAGGCGTTATGCCGGTTCTGAAATCCAGTCTTGATGTGTCCGGTAGCAAATTTGCCGCCAACAAAGCCGCCATGGAGACGCTTCTTGCCGAATTGCAAGAAAAAACCGCTAATGCCGCCATCGGAGGCCCGGAAGCGTCTCGCAAACGCCATGTAGAGCGCGGAAAATTGCTGCCGCGTGAACGAGTCGAACGCCTGCTGGACCCGGGCTCTGCCTTTCTCGAAATCGGTGCGCTGGCCGCCAATGGCATGTATGATAACGAAGCCCCCGGCGCAGGCCTGATCACGGGGGTCGGCCGGGTTGAGGGGCGCGAATGCCTGATCGTCTGCAATGATGCGACGGTAAAGGGCGGCGCCTATTTCCCGATGACGGTGAAGAAGCATCTGCGCGCGCAGGAAGTGGCCCTCGAAAATCACCTGCCATGTATCTATCTGGTCGATAGCGGCGGCGCGAACCTGCCGCATCAGTCAGAAGTCTTCCCGGACCGGGAACACTTTGGCCGCATCTTCTATAATCAGGCCCAGATGAGCGCGAAGGGCATTCCCCAGATCGCCGCCGTCATGGGCAGCTGTACTGCGGGTGGTGCCTACGTACCTGCGATGTCGGACGAGACCATCATTGTGCGCAAACAGGGCACGATCTTCCTCGGCGGTCCACCTTTGGTGAAGGCCGCCACGGGGGAAGTGATCTCAGCCGAAGACCTTGGCGGCGCAGATGTGCATGCGCGCCAGTCCGGCGTGGCCGACCACTATGCGGCCCATGATTCTCACGCGCTCGCCATTGTCCGCTCCATTGTCCGCACGCTGGCCACGCCAAAGCCCCAGCCCTTCGATCTGACAGAGCCTGCAGAGCCACTTTACGACCCTGCGGAGATGCATGGTCTGGTGCCTCAGGATGTCCGCGAGCCCTATGACGCCCGCGAAGTCATCGCGCGTCTCGTGGACGGATCGGAATTCCATGAGTTCAAGAAGCTCTATGGCGAGACGCTCGTCTGCGGGTTTGCGCGCCTCTATGGCATGCCGGTCGCGATCCTCGCCAATAATGGTATCCTGTTCTCTGAAAGCGCGCAGAAGGCCGCGCATTTCATCGAACTGGCCGACCAGCGCCGCATCCCGCTGGTCTTCCTGCAGAATATTACCGGCTTCATGGTCGGGTCGAAATACGAGGCTGGCGGCATCGCCAAGGATGGCGCCAAGATGGTGACCGCCGTGGCCACCGCCAGCGTGCCGAAATTCACCGTGGTAACCGGCGGCAGCTTCGGCGCCGGCAATTATGGCATGTGCGGCCGGGCCTACAGCCCCCGCTTCCTGTTCATGTGGCCAAACTCCCGCATCTCCGTCATGGGCGGCGAACAGGCCGCCAGCGTGCTCGCCACAGTCAAGCGCGACGGCATTGAGCGCAAGGGCGGGGAATGGTCTGCCGAGGACGAGGACAGCTTCAAGCAGCCGATCCGCGATCTCTACGAAGCTGAAGGTTCGCCCTATTTCTCCACAGCGCGCCTATGGGATGACGGCATCATCGACCCGGCCGATACCCGCCGCGTGCTGGGCCTCGCCCTGTCAGCCAGCCTAAATGCTCCGTTCCCGGATCGGGGCTTCGGCGTCTTTCGGATGTAGGGGTTCTACGTATAAAATCTGTTGCCGGCCAATGGTAGAAGCTCCCTGTCACATGGCAGGAGGCTGACCCCCATGACCCGCTCTATCTGTATCATCGATGGCCACCCCGATCCCGATCCGGACCATCTGGTCCACGCGCTCTGCGATGCTTATGCCGAGGGCGCCGAGGCGACCGATCACACAGTGTCTCGCATCCGCGTGGCAGATTTCGACATGCCATTCCTCAACTCTGAGAAAGAGTTCGCAATGCCCCCGCCAGAGCCGGTGCTGAGTGAACGCCAGAAGATCGCCAACGCAGACCACCTCGTCATCGCTTTCCCGCTCTGGATGGGCGGTATGCCAGCCAAACTAAAGGCCTTCTTCGAACAGGCGGCCCGGGCAGAATTCTTCCTGAAAACAGGTGAGTCCGATCATGAATGGCCTGAGCGCATGATGAAGGGAAAGTCGGCCCGCATTATCGTGACGATGGGTATGCCCGACCTGGTCTATAGATTCGGCATGGATGCGGGCGCATTGAAAGCGTTGGAGCGCGGCGTGCTTGGCCTGTCTGGTTTCAAACCGATGCACCACACGATCATCGGCGGCGTTGGCGCTCTGACGCCATCAAAAGTCGAATCCTGGTTCGAGTTCATGAAGGAGATCGGCGGGCAGGCCGTCTGATCCGGGTTCATTACATCTTCGTCGTGAACGTCTTTTCACGCATCATTACCACTTGTTTCGAGTATGTTCAGTCCTGTCGCGGTCCCCTGCGACGTATAGAGTAAGAAGGAGTTCGAACATGGTCAGACGTAGCAGCTTTCTGGTAACGGCGGCGATGATGACGGCCCTGATGGGCCATGCGGGCGAGATGCCCGACTTCTCGTTGCTGGATCTGGATGATGATGGCCTGATCAGCGAGGACGAATATGTGAGCTACTCCGACAGCGCGGGCACAGCCAGCGAGTCGGAGGCGAAAGCGAAGTTCACGAAATTCGACCTTAATTCGAATGGTACCGTGTCCGAGGAAGAACTGGCAGATGCCCTTGCTGCCTGGCGGGGACGGTCCGATCAAGGCGCCGTGACGGCGGCTGGCCTGCCGGTTCGGTAGGCTGCCCACCCAGTCGGTGCTGAAGGGGTCCGCCGGTCCAGCGGGCCCCTTTCCATTTGGAACGAATACGATAAACAGCGCCGATGGCGACAGCGCACCGACTGGCAGCAAACAGGTTTGATCTCATCCGGCTGGCGCTCGCTTCGGCCGTGTTTGCCTATCATGCAATCGTTCTGTCCGCGCTCGCGCCGATGAGCGGGTTGGAGCGCGCCTGGGGCCAAATTGCCGAGATCGCCATCCAAGGCTTCTTCATTGTATCCGGCGCATTGGTGGCCGGCTCGCTCATGCGGTCGCAAAACCTTGCTGACTATGCTGGCAAGCGGGTCCGTCGACTTTACCCGGCTTATGCTGTCGTCATTCTGATCCCGGCGCTCATCAGCCTGCTGATGGGCGGCAGTATTGGTGGAGTCGCAGAATATGTGGGTGCCAATCTCGTCTTCCTGAACTTCCTGTCGCCGGATTTGCCGGGTCTGTTCGAAGGCAACCGCTTCACAGAGGTCAATGGTGCGTTGTGGACGTTGAAGATCGAGGTTCTATTCTATCTCATCCTGCCGATCATCGGCGGACTGCTGCGGACGATGCGCCGCGCGCAGTGGAGCGTCCTGGTGGGCCTGTATGTGTTGGGGGAGGGGTGGCGTCATCTGGTGCCTGTTTTTCTGGAGGGGGAATCCGCGCTTATCGCGGCGCGCCAGCTGCCGGGTCAGTTGGCCTTTTTCGCCAGTGGCATTGCCTTGTGGCAGGTATGGGATCGGGCCCAGGCAAAGCCGCTCTGGTTCGGCGTGGTGGGGCTCGCATTGACCTTGCTTTCCTTCGTCCATCCCTGGCTGGAGCCGCTCCGCGCGGCTGGACTGGCGGGCCTGATTGCCTGCCTGGCTTTCCTGCCAGGTCCTGCGCTGAACGCGGCGCGCTTCGGCGATATCAGCTACGGCGTTTACATCACTCATTTTCCGATCCTGCAGGGCCTTGTCATGGTCGGCGCTTTTGCAGCATTCGGCCATGCGGTCGGCTTTGCCCTGTCGGCGCTTCTCGTCATCGTGGCCAGCTATGCGCTGTGGCATCTTGTCGAGCGGCGCGCCTTGCGCCCATCCAGCCACTACCGCAAAGTGGCCTCCAACCCTGAACAGGACTGATCCCCATGCGCGATTCCGACTATGATCTCATCACGCTCGAAGCGACGCAGGAAGGCTTGGCGGTTGTCACGCTGAACCGGCCGGATGTGCACAATGCGTTCAATGCCGAGCTGATCGCCGAACTGACCGATGCGTTCCACACCATTGCCGACCAGCGCACCATTCGCATGATGATCCTGCGCGGCGCGGGCAAGAGTTTTTCGGCGGGCGCAGACCTCAACTGGATGAAGCTGGCGGCGATGCATACGCGCGAAGACAATGAGCGCGACGCGATGAACCTCGCCGAAATGCTGCGCACGCTCTACGGCATGCCCCAGATGACGCTTGCCCTGGTGCAGGGCGCCGCCATGGGTGGCGGGGCCGGCCTCGTGGCCGCCTGTGACGTCGCTGTGGCGATGAAGGGCACGAAGTTCCGCTTCTCTGAAGTGCGCCTCGGCCTGACCCCGGCGACGATCAGCCCCTATGTGATCGAAGCCATCGGCGCGCGCTGGGCGAAGGCCTTGTTCACCACTGCCGAAACGTTTGATGCCGAATATGCTGAGAAGCTGGGCCTCGTTCAGTATGTCGTGGAAAACCAGGCCGAGATGACGGCAATGGAAGAACACCTCGCAGATCTTGTCTTCGCCGCTGCGCCCGGCGCTGTGGCCGAGAGCAAGGCACTGGTGCGCGATGTCTCCGGCGTATTCATCGACAAGGATCTCAGCCACGAGACATCAAAGCGCATCGCAGCGCGTCGGGTCTCGGATGAGGGCAAGGAAGGCATTGAAGCCTTCCTCGACAAGCGCCCGCCTAGTTGGGGTCGGTAACCAGCACACTGTCTTTGGAGTCCACCGGCAAGCCGAAGTCGGCCAGCAGATTAAGTGTCGCGCTGATCGGGTTTATCCCCGTGAGCGCTTCGATCTGGTGCTGGAAGAAATATGCCACGATGCCAAACAGGATGATGTAGATCACGAACTGCATAAGCGACTTCAGCAGGAAGGCACCCGCGCTGCCCGCGACGAAGCCGATGGCGCCGAGGATCAGCGCGCCGGCCACGGGGCTGAGATTGCTGACGTCTGCCGCCTGCGTGTAACCAATATAGCCGCCAACGCCGGCGCCGATGACTCCCGCGACACTGCTGATCCGGATTCCTGAAGCATAGGCCATAAGACACTCCCGTGGTTTCTTGGCATTAACCCTTACGACAGCTGGCAGGGGTGTCAAAGGTGGAATTTGGACTGGCAAAGGCCCTTGCCTCGCCTGGTGCGTGCCCCGATTGCGCCGTGTTTCCTGCAGATAGAGGAGAGCATGGAGATACCGGTCCCCGCCCAGACCCGCGCGCAACAACGCCTGCATGCCGCGCGCGCCGCGCTGCATGCGCGCTGCGTGAATGGCCCGGTCAGCCAGACCGTGTTCGAATTTGTGGCCTTCGGCATCAAGCAGGGCTGGGCGTGCCTGTTTGGCGGCCTGATGCTGGGGCTCTTGCTGCTGACCTTTGTCTGGTATCCGGAAGGCGCGCCGCTTTCGCGCTATGATTTCCTCGTGCTGGGTGCGGTTGCCATTCAGGTCATGATGCTATGGACGGGCCTGGAAACATGGGAAGAGGCGAAAATCATCCTCGTCTTCCATATTGTCGGCACGGTCATGGAACTGTTCAAGACCTATCATGGCAGCTGGATCTATCCCGAGGAGAGCTTCCTGCGCATTGGCGGTGTGCCGTTGTTTACGGGCTTCATGTACGCGGCAGTGGGCTCCTATCTGGCGCGAGTCTGGCGCATCTTCGACTTCCGGTTTGACCGTTTCCCGCCACTCTGGGTTCAAGCCAGTCTGACAACCGCGATTTACGTGAATTTCTTCGCGCATCACTGGCTGCCGGATGTCCGGATCGCCCTGTTCGTGGGCACGGCGATGGTTTATGGGCCATGCTTGGTCTGGTTCCGCGCTGACGAAGCCCACAGGCCGATGCCGCTCGTCATCGGGTTCCTGCTCGTAGCAGTTTTCATCTGGTTTGCTGAGAATCTTGGAACATTCGCCCGCGCCTGGGCCTATCCCGGGCAAGAGCATGGCTGGCAGATGGTCTCTTTATCGAAACTCGGTTCGTGGTATCTGCTGATGATAATCAGTTTTGTTCTGGTGGCTTTGGTCCACCGGGCGCCGGGAGGGCCACGCATTGAAGATCCAGAAGCTGCTCGTCGCAAACAGGGGCGAGATCGCCTGTCGCATCTTTGAGACCTGCCATGGGCTCGGCATTGCGACAGTCGCCGTCTATTCCGATGCCGATGCGCGCGCGAAACATGTCCGCGAGGCCGACGAAGCGATCCATATCGGCCCGTCGCCTGCGCCGGAAAGCTATCTCAAGGTCGAGGCCATCTTGGCCGCTGCCAAGGCGACCGACGCCGATGCCATCCATCCGGGCTATGGCTTCCTGTCCGAGAATGCCGATTTCGCCGAAGCCGTCGAGAAAGCGGGCCTCATCTGGGTTGGCCCTTCGGCCAAGGCGATCCGGTCCATGGGCCCGAAGGACGAAGCCAAGCGCATTGCCGAAGAGGCCGGCGTGCCTGTGCTGCCCGGCTATCGCGGCGAAGGGCAGGAGCTGGAAACGCTTGCCAGGGCGGCGAAAGATGTCGGCTTTCCGCTGCTGATCAAGGCGGTTGCCGGGGGCGGCGGGCGCGGCATTCGCCTCGTCTCCAAGGCGGGCGAGCTGAAGGCCGAGCTGGAAAGCGCGGTGCGTGAGGCCGAAAGTTCCTTTGGCGATGGCCGGGTCATGCTGGAAAAACTGGTCGAGCAGCCACGCCATATCGAAGTGCAGGTCTTTGGCGATGCGCATGGCAATGTCGTCCATCTCTATGAACGCGATTGCTCGCTGCAGCGTCGCCGCCAGAAAGTCATTGAGGAAGCGCCCGCGCCCGGCATGCCGGATGATGTGCGCGCGGCCATGACGGACGCAGCGGTGAAGCTGGCGCAGGCTGTTGGATATCAGGGCGCGGGCACGGTGGAATTCATCGTCGACGGGTCAAAGCCGCTGGGCGTCGACACGTTTTGGTTCCTCGAAATGAATACCCGGCTTCAGGTGGAGCATCCGGTGACCGAGATGATTACCGGGCAGGACCTTGTCGCCTGGCAATTGCTGGTCGCTTCCGGCGAGGAAATCCCGCTGGCAAATTTCAGGACGAGATCCCGCTGATGGGCCATGCCATCGAGGCGCGCATCTGCGCCGAAGACCCGGCCGATGGCTTCCGCCCCGGCGCGGGGCTGATCCTGGAGTTCGGCCTGTTGCAGCCGATTGATGGGGAAACGATCCGCTGGGATGCCGGTTTCGAGACGGGTGATCGCGTACCATCCAACTATGATTCCATGATCGCGAAACTGATCGTGCACGGAGAAGACCGCGACGCGGCGGTTGACCTGCTGACCGAGACGCTGTCGCACACCCAACTCTCGGGCGTGCCGGCCAATACCGGCTTCCTGCGTCGCTGCGCCCAGTCGGACGCGTTCCGCGATGGCACGCATCATGTGAACTGGATTGCGGAGCAGGGGGATGCGCTGACCCAGCCTCCCGCCGCGCATCAGCATGCATCTGTTCTCGCCGTCTGCGACATCGAGCTGGATGACAGCGCTGCCGTCACACCATGGGGAATCCGGGATGGCTTCCGGGCGAATGGCGCGCCTGTGCGAAAGGCGGCCGTCGCTGTGGGCGCCGATGTAGACTGGTTTGACCCGTCCGAGCATGACGTCGATCCGGACGCGCCGCTGCCTTTCGTGACAGATATCTCTCCGCGCCGCTATGCGGTGACGACCGGCGGGGACAATGTCCTTGTGGAAGTGCCGGACTATGACGCCGATGTCGAAGCGGTGCTGGGCGGCGACTCAGTCAGCGCGCCGATGCCGGGCAAACTGCTCGCCGTGCATGTGAAGCCGGGCGATACGGTCACCAAGGGTGATCCGGTTGCGGTGATGGAAGCCATGAAGATGGAGCACACCCTGCCGGCGCCGCGCGATGGCGTGGTGGAGTCCGTGGAGGCTGCCGCCGGGGACCAGGTCGCCGAGGGCGATGTGCTGGTTCATCTGGAGGCGGAGTAACCCCCACCCTTCACATGCAGGTGTGGCCCTTCAGGCTCCGGACAGGTGAGGCCGGAGCAATCTCGCGCGCCGAGAGTGGGTGTGGAGACGCGCGAAAACAAGGAAACATGTAAAGGGTAGGGGCCGCTGCGTGACTAGGCCGCGACAGCGTAACCGGGATGGATCCGGGCAGGCATCTGCGCTTCGGGGCGATAGCGACGGTGCACGATCGGCGGCGCGCTGATCTCGCCAAGCGGGTTGGCCGCGTAGGCCGTCGGCTCGGTTCTCAGGATCAGTTCGCCATATTCATTCTTGGCGACAGAGACGGGCGCGGCAGAGCCGTCGCGCTCTGCGGCCCAGAATTCAACGCCTGTCGAGGCCAGCGCAATCGCCTGTTCCAGCTCCATGCGGAAGCCGTCGCCATAGACGACATCCTTGGACTCAATTGGATCGTACTCACATCCCTTGATCACCAAACCCGACATGCTGAAACCCCTCGTGAAACTGTGTGCTGAACCTGTTCTTCGCTTGATCTGCGATAAGAGAACATAACCAGAATATTCACCTTTTGGAAAGGAGAAAGTTCTGACTTTGTTCCAAAAAGTTTGAAATCCGAAAAGATTCAGGAGTCTACGGGGAGAGTGCTAACCCTGCAGCCGCTTGAGCGCCCGCTCGCGTCCGATCAGGGGAAGCAGTGCGCCCATGTCGGGGCCGTGTTCCTGGCCGGTCAGCGCCTTGCGGAGCGTCATGAACAGGCCACGGCCTTTGCGGCCGGTTTCGGCCTTCACGGCATTCGCCCACTGACTCCAGCTCTCGCCCGTCAGGTCGCCCTCGGGCAGCAGGGTTGCGGCGGTCGCTACGAAGTCCTTGTCTTCAGCATCCACCAGAGGCGTGATCTCGCCAAACACGGTCTCGACCCATGCGGCCACGTCCGGCAACAGCGAGCAATTCTCCCGCACCACAGTCCAGAACGCCTCGTCGGCGGCGCGGGGGTCCACATCGGCGAGCCGGTCCTTCACCGCCTCAAAGGGGAGGCCGTGCAGGATCGCCGCGTTCAGCGACAAGAGTTCGGTCTCGTCGAAGCGCGCCGGGGCGCGGCCGATCTTGCCGAAATCGAATTCCGCGACCAGCTGGCCCAGCGTTTCGCGCGCCTCGACATTGTCGGATGTGCCGATCTTGGCGAGCAGGCTGGAGACCGCCATCGGCTCATAGCCCTGCGCGCGCAATTCGCCCATCGACAGTGAGCCGAGGCGTTTCGACAGGCCCTGACCATCCGCGCCGATCAGCAGCGGCGTATGCGCCATGTCCGGCGCCGTGCCGCCCAGCGCCTTGAAGATCTCGATCTGCGCGCCGGAATTGGTGACATGGTCTTCCCCGCGCACGACATGGGTGATCTTCGCCTCGATATCATCGACGACCGAGGGGAGGGTGTAGAGATAGGAGCCGTCCTCGCGGATCAGGATCGGGTCGGACAGGCTGGACGTGTCGATGCTCTGGTCTCCGCGCACCAGGTCGGTCCACTCGACGCGCCCGCCGGAGAGTTTGAAACGCCAGTGAGGCGTGCGGCCTTCGGCTTCGAGTTTCGCCTTGTCTTCATCGCTCAGCTCCAGCGCCGCGCGGTCATAGACGGGCGGGCGGCCGCGCGACAGCGCGATCTTGCGCTTGCGGTCCAGCTCGTCAGCTGTCTCGTAGCAGGGATAGAGCAGGCCCATTTCGCGCAGCTTGTCGGCCGCCGCGTCATATTCGGCAAAGCGTTTGGACTGGCTGAAACTGTCGTCCCAGACGAGGCCGAGCCAAGTCAGGTCGGTGCGGATTCCGTCTTCATATTCCTGTGTCGAGCGCTCGGTATCGGTGTCATCGATGCGCAGGATGAACTTGCCCTGCTGGCCCTTGGCGAAGGGCGAGGGAGCGAAGCGAACAATCGGTGCAGTCATGGAAAAAACCTGTTTTGAAGCGTGCTTTCGACATCAAATCACGCAAAAAGCCAAGGGCCGATGCCATATTCTTGCTATTGTTCGTGCTAATGTGCGACGGGCATGTGAGTCGCCGTCGAGGAGAGGTAGATGAGACTGGGCTGTATTCTGATCGCCGCGGGCCTGTTGGCGGCCTGCGGGCAGGAGCGTGCGGAGGCTCCGGCAGAGACGCCGGCGCCCGCAACGACCGAGGTGACCTCAGACCTCGACAGCGCGCTGGAGGCAGAGCCTGCCGCGCCGCCCGTCGATGATATCAATTATCAGGCCCTGTCGGGATATGATGAGAGCTGGTATGTCAGCGCGGGCTGGCCCGGCGAATATCCGGCCGGTTTTGCGGTGCTGGATGCTGGTACGACCGTTCCTGCCTGGACGGTGCCGAATGGCGCCAATGAAGCCGACACAAGCTGCGCTCTGCCGCAATACGCCAATTACCAGCTCTGGAATTATGACCGCGCCGACGCCGATGACCTGCGCTTCTTCGTGGCGACCAAGACGTTCCCGGTCACGCTCAACCAGGATGCCAGCATCGAATACATTTCCGATGGCGGCATCCACACGCTCGACCTGAAGGCTGGCGACCAGCTGACATACCTGCGCTATCTGGGGGAGGGGTTCACCGTCGTGTCTTATGACGGCGCCGAATATGACATCAACGAGGCCGAACTGCGTGATATCAGCGATATCGGCTCCATGCCGACGGTTGAGGACCAGTGGGTGCGCGTCACCTGTGCGGACGGCACGCAGCCCTGGCTGCTCTATGCATCCGTCATCGACCATCCCGGCATCGTGCCATCGCCCATGCTGGCCTATGGCGAAGCGAGCGATATTGCCCCGGAAGATGCCGAGCAGATCCGCATGGATGCCGAGGCCAACCGCCTCGCCTATGAAGGGGTTGAGCCCGGCTCGCTCGAATAGGGGCCAAACGCCCGATCAATCGTCCCGGAAGCGGTTGGTGATCGGATAGCGCCGGTCGCGGCCGAAATTCTTGCCGCCAACCTTCACGCCCGGCGGGGCCTGACGGCGCTTGTATTCGGCGATGTAGAGCAGATGCTCGATCCGCTTCACCACGGCCCGGTCATGCCCGCGCGCCAGGATTGCCTCGATCGGCTCTTCCTCGTCCACCAGCCCGCGCAATATATCGTCCAGCACGTCATAAGGCGGCAGCGAGTCATCATCGCGCTGGTCCTCGCGCAGCTCCGCAGAGGGCGGCTTGGTGATGATCCGCTCCGGGATCACTTCGCCCGCCGGGCCCAGCGCGCCGCGCGGCACTTGCGTGTTGCGCCATTTGGCCAGTTCGAACACTTCGGTCTTGTAGAAATCCTTCAGCGCATTGTAGCCGCCGCACATGTCGCCATAGAGCGTCGCATAGCCGACCGCCATCGGATTTGTTACCCGTCGTCACCACCATATGGCCGAACTTGTTCGACAGCGCCATCAGCGTTACCGCCCTCAGGCGCGACTGGATGTTCTCTTCGGTCGTGTCCGGCTGGGTGCCGGCAAACTGGTCGGCCAGCATCTCGCCCATCGCGCCCACGCCGGGGGCAATATTGATGCTGTCATACTTTACGCCCAGCGCCTCGGCGCAGGCCTTGGCGTCTTCCAGACTGTCCGAGGACGTATATTTCGACGGCATCATCACACACCAGACCCGGTCCGGCCCCAGCGCGTCCACGGCCATCGCCGCCGTCAGCGCGCTATCGATCCCGCCTGACATGCCCAGCACGACACCGGGAAACTTGTTCTTGTTGACATAATCGCCCAGCGCCAGCACCGCCGCGCGGTATTCGGCATGCCAGCCCTCGGTCAGCTCCGCCTGCGCGTCGCTCTCGAAACAATGCGTGGCCGGATCATAGGCCACCATCGCCGTGCCGGTCACGAAATCGCCGAGCAACTGGTGCTCGGTCCCGTCATGGTCGACCGCGTAGGAACTGCCGTCAAAGACCAGTTCGTCCTGCCCGCCCACCTGGTTCACGAACAGGTACGGCACGCCCGTCTTGCGCCAGGCGGAAAACGTGGTGTGCCGCTCCACCTGCACCGTCCGGCGCCAGGGCGAGCCATTCGGCACGATCAGCATGTCGGCGCCCGCATCATGCAGCTCGCTCGGCACGCGCGGATACCAGATGTCCTCACAGATCGCGACGCCGATCTTTACGCCATGAAACTCGAACACCGGGGGCGGGCCCTCGCCGGCATCGAAGATGCGCTTTTCGTCGAACACGCCATAATTGGGCAGTTCGCGCTTGTCATAGCGGCCCTTGATGGCCCCGCCCGACAGCCAGACGGCTGAATTGTGGCGCTTGCCATCTTCCATCCACGGCGCGCCGATGATCATGTCCGGTGCGTCGGTGGTCTCGGCGGCCAGCGTTTTCACCGCCTTCATGGAATCTTCCACCGCGGCGGGCTTCAGCACCAAATCTTCGGCCGGATAGCCCAGGATGAAGAGTTCCGACAGGACGACGAGGTCAGCGCCCTGCGCCTTGCCCTCGGCCAGCGCGCCCCGCGCCAGCTCCAGATTCCCCCGAATATCCCCCACCACCGGGTTCAACTGCGCGACCAAGATTCTCAGCTTTT
>JGI24655J20075_1000437_pt1 | contig 15662 bp, 15 predicted proteins | sample MalvirmetaMSP112_FD_20075 | JGI IMG/M metagenome (IMG submission 20075) | reverse complement strand
GGCTTCGCCTGGGCCTGGCTGGAAAACCAACTCGCCGTCGCCTGCAAAGCCATGCCCCTGGGCCACACCGCCGCCCAACGGCTGACCGAACGGCTGCGCCCCAAACTGGTACACGCCGTCGACCAGGCACTGACACGGGAAGACAACGAACTCGGCCCGGTACTGCCAGGCCTCGCGCTCGCAAGCGCACACCATGAAACCCAGTATTCACGGCTTTTCAGAAGCTGAACAAAAACGATCTTGATAAGAGAAACGGAGAACACGCCATGAAACATTGTCTGAGAGTAGGAGTCGGCGGCCCGGTCGGCTCAGGTAAAACCGCCTTGCTGCGCCAACTTTGTAAAGCGTTAAAAGACCACTACGACATCGCCGTCGTCACCAACGACATCTACACAAGGGAAGACGCCGACTTCCTCCTGAAACACGATGCCCTCCCAGCCGACCGCATCCTCGGCGTGGAAACCGGCGGCTGCCCCCACACAGCCATCCGCGAAGACGCCTCCATGAACCTCGCCGCCATCGACGACCTGCAAAGCCGACACCCCAACCTGGAACTGGTGCTGGTGGAATCCGGCGGCGACAACCTGTCTGCCACCTTTAGCCCGGAGCTGTCCGACCTCACCCTGTACGTCATCGACGTCTCCGCCGGCGACAAAATCCCCCGCAAAGGCGGCCCCGGCATCACCAAATCCGACCTGCTGATCATCAACAAAATCGACATCGCCGAACAGGTACATGCCTCCCTGGGTGTGATGGACCGGGACTCAAAGAAAATGCGCGGTGAGCGCCCGTTTGTGTTCACCAACCTCTACGACGGAGTAGGGCTCGAAACCATCATCAGCTTCATCCTCGAACGCGGCATGCTGCCGGAACGGCGCCCGAACAAAGTGGCCGAAACCGCCTGACACCGACCCACAAACACTGAATTCAGCAACACAAGGAAGAACACCATGAACCAGACCACCAAACTCCTCATGGCCGCCGGCCTACTACTCACCGCCACCTCTGCAGCCGCCCACACCGGCCATGGCGCCCACGCTGAAAGCGGCTTCCTTGGCGGCCTGCTGCACCCCATGCTGGGCCTGGACCACTTGTTGGCCATGGCTGCTATCGGGTTCTGGAGTGTGCGCCAGAATAACCTCATGAAAAACGCGACGCCGGCCTTCGTGATCGGTGGCATGGTTCTGGGCGCAGCCCTGGCCTGGGGCGGACTGAGCCTGCCCGGCGTTGAAACTGGCATCACCTTCTCCGTACTGGTGGCCGGCATTCTCATCGCTACTCTGGCGAAACTGCCGACTGCTGTTGGCGGCACTCTTGTAGGCGCCTTCATGTTGTTCCACGGTTTCGCTCACGGCACAGAAATGCCCGCTGGCGCAACGCTCGCTGCTTACCTGGCCGGTTTTTCCATCGCTACCCTCGCTATAACTTTGGTTGGGCGTGGGCTGGGTAGCTTGATGCTGAAGGCGGATAGCCGGTTCAGTCGTGGTGTTGGTGGTGTGCTGGCGGTTGCTGGGGCGTATTTGGCGGCTGTTTGATACCCGACTTGTAGATGTAAGCGAAACCCAAAGCAGCACCCTCTGGGACCTGGATGTATACCAGAGCCTGTGCACCTGCGTAATGGGCCGCAACGGCGTGGATAAAACCACCCTGATGAAATGCATCATGGGCGAGGAAACCACTCAAAGTGGCAGTATCGAATTTGCGCAGGATGTGGAACTGACCAAGAAGAAAACCGAAGACCGCTCAAGACTGGGCATCGGCTACGTGCCCCAGGGACGGCAGATCTTCCCGCTGCTGACCGTGGAGGGAAATCTGCGCACTGGACTGGCTGTGCGTAAAGATGGAAGCAAGAAGATACCGGAGCGGGTATATGAACTGTTTCCGGTGTTGAAGGAAATGAAACATCGCAGAGGCGGCGACCTTTCTGGTGGGCAGCAACAGCAACTGGCCATTGGTCGGGCGTTGGTAATTGAGCCGAGATTGCTGATTCTGGACGAGCCGGGGGAGGGGATTCAGCCGAATATTGTGGCGCAGATTGGGGAGGTTGTTCGCAGGCTTATTGAAGAGGATGGATTGACCGTGCTGCTGGTTGAGCAGAAGTTGCCGTTTGCGCGGAAGTATGCGGATCGGTTTGCGATTCTGGATCGGGGGAGGAGGGTTGCTGAGGATGAAATTGCAGGGCTGACGGATGAACTCATCAAGAAGCATTTGACGGTGTAACCGTTAAGTCGCACTTCTGCCCTGGCAGGTTTAAAAGTCCTATCGTTCAGAACTCTGCACTGAGCGAAGCTTGGTGCGGAGTTCTTGTGTTTTTGTAACCTCAGCAGGAAAACGTTGCCGGGATGGTCTAGTGTGGGTAGCTATATGCTACGCAAACACAGATATTTAGGGGTGGTGACCGATGAGCTAGTCAGCGCTGTTTGAGTTTATTCTTGTCTTTCCGATTTTGAGTTTTCTCAAAAAATTTCCTGGCCCTCCGGGTTGGAGAAATTTGACTGCTTCGTTATTGCAATCATGACGACGTCAATTGACTACGGGAAGTAAGATTTGAATTGATTTTAACTCATTAATTAAATTGCTATAAACAATAGTTCTACGGGTGCCATGTGGATTTTTTGTTGACGTCAACGTTTTTTGAAAAAATGAAGCTTCAGGCCAGTAACCGTTAGCAAGGAGGCAGGATCGTGCCAGAAAGACTCAGATTGACAAAGAATGCACAATTTTACAGAGTCAATGAGCCTGTAGGGGATGAATTGGTTCGAAGTATCCTAGACACTGCCGCTGATAATATAAGTCCCGATAGTGAATTTGTAATTGATAAATTTCGGCAGGAACGAAATGTAGAAGGACAGAATTTAGATTTCGTCTATTCTGCCAGGGTATTTCCTTCTAGTCGGCCAGTTTACTTCTTGGACGATGATTTCGAAGACAAGGTTTACGCATTTATATTGATCATTGAGATTGGCGACTATCTTGCTGTTCTAAAGAAAAGCTGTGCCAGCATATTCGATCTAATGGATGAAAACTTCACGCTTGTCGGAAGTAAGGAGTTTTCATCTTCATTCTCTGACGATGATGTAGAATTTCAGAGATTGGCGCTTAGAAATATGACGGTTTCGGATCGCGCAATGAGATCTAGGTCGTACGAGGCGGCTGATTTAAAAGGATTACTTTCTACTCATTCAGCAGGCAGGTCAATTCCCTATTACTTTAAGCTCCGACAAGGAGCTAAAACCAGATCTATATCAGGAACTGGGCGGGTTGTTGAATCGTCTAGTAGAGAAGCAATAGACAGTATAGGTCTATGGGCTTCCGAGCAGATCGATCTAATAGAATCTCCTAGTAATACAAACTTCTTAGATGCCTTCGCAAGCAAAGTGGAGCTAAATGAAGTTTTAACGAATTGCTCGCCTAATGCCATCCTTATAGAGAGTTCTTCCTTATTTGATCGTCTTAAAAAAGACGGTGTCGAAGTAAAATATAAAACAAAGAAAGGAAAGGTCATCAGAATCTCTAATCGCATCTACAATAATCTAGAGTCTGCACTAGAGAAAGTATATGAAATAGATTCAGATTTAAACGTGATAGATGTTAATGACGGTTCTCGTGTTCGAATCAACAAGAAAAGCCTGACTTTAAATTCAAAATATCTTGCAAAGTTCCGTGTATCTGAAAATGGGAAATTAATAACGCTTCAAAAATATGTTGTTAAGCATGGGTTCTATAGTGTCACCTTCGACGACCCAAAATACATGTACTTTATGGGTGCGTGTTTCGAAGATGCTTCTGGAGTTTCCGAGATCGACAACATTCTTGAGATTCTACAACCAATAGAGGTAATGCCTACCGTCAAATCAGAAAAAGGTAGTTTTACGGTAGAAAGCGAAAATTTCACTGTAGATTCAATGTTTTATGCCATTGAAAAGATTCATGCCGAGGATGATTATATATTTTGTGACGATCTAGGTGATGAGTGGGCTGACCACGTAACATTTAATAAGAATAACTCAAACATATGCTTTATCCATTCGAAACATGGTGATCCCAGTACATCAGCCAGCAACTTACACGATGTCGTAGGCCAAGGAATTAAGAATCTTGGAAACATGTATTTTGACGCAAATACTATGTTGTCGAAATTGGATAAAACGTTTAAGAAAAATTACAAATCAGGAAAAGGTATTCAGACCAAAATATCGAGGATACGAAAGGGTGATATTGATGAGTTTCAAGGGTATTTGGAAAACCTGCTTAAGGATTACAAGCTAAATCGTAGCTGCGTCTTGTGCTGTTCGTTCCTTTCACTTTCAGGTGTTACAGAGAACTTCAAAAAAATAAAAGAAGGAAGACCAGTGAGAGGAAACATTGTCCAACTGCTATGGATTATTTCTTCCTTTGCGCATGCGGTAAAAGATATGAACGCAAGGCCAGTAATATACTGTGCTGAGTAATATTGCTGACAAGGCGCGACTGTCGGACAAATTTTCCGCTGAGCGCGGCGTGAATTACGGATAGACTACAGAGGAATTCCTAAGTGATTGAATCCTCGGAAGAATATGGTGCATTGGTTGTTGATACCTCGGTGTTTATTACGAATGGTTTGCGTCTTGAAAAGGGGCTGCTCTCGCGATTACAGCAGTTTCGCAGGAGTCCAATCGACTTCGTCTTACCTGATGTGATTCGTAGCGAAGTTGAAGTCCATCTCGAAAAGGAGATGCGGAAGGCGCGAGCGGACCTTGAGAAAGCAATTAATGATGCTTCAGATCATTTGTTTTTTGATGATGTAAAACCGAAAGAGGCGCGAGAGTTATTGATAGATCAATCCGAGTTAGAAAAATTAGTCCGAGAAAGGATGGATAATTTTCTGGAGAAAACAGGCGCAACTCAAATTTCGTGTTCCGAATTGACAAATATTTCTGCTGTTATGGGTCGTTATTTTTCAAACCGCTCCCCGTTTTCTGAATCTGGAAAAAAGAAGAATGAATTTCCCGATGCAATTATTTTACTATCTCTTGAGGAGTGGTCAAAACAAAATAATAAAAAAATATTGGCGGTAGCCAAAGACAATGATTGGAAAAGGTTTTGTGAAGAATCGGAATTTATTGATTGTGAAGAAGATTTTGCTAGTGGCTTGGCAGTATTTAATGCGACGAATACGGCATACAACTTTCTGCATAATTTGGAAAATTCTATTCAATCTGGAACTGCCAAGAGCTTTCTCGACGCCGTACGCGAGCGTCTGGCTGTTACACTTTCGGACTTTACGCCTGATCAAGAAGCTGACTCTCACCTTTATTGGGAGCCAGATGGATGCCATGCTTGGTTCAAAGATTTTGAATTTATCTCAGACGAATTAGACATCATCGAGTCTGACGAGGATTGGATCGTCATTAGAGGTGAGGCATTAATCTCAGTTGAAGCAGAAGGGGATTTTTCTTTGTCGTTATATGATTCAATTGATAGAGAACATGTCTACATGGGCGGGATTTCAGTAGTTGTCGATGAGGAATTCGAATCTGATATTTTGATCACGATAACTGGAGATCTTTCCGAGTCGTTCGATAATATTCAAGTTGATGACGTTGAAGTTACTGACGTCATTGGCTCTATTGATTTTGGAACTCTAGAGCCAAATTTTCAAGAGTGAGGATGCATCACAACCAATGCATGCACAGTGTAGTGGTTCAATGAGTCGGGACACCAACGTAGGTGGTAAGATCGCCACTATAAACGAGATGTCTGATGATAAGAAAGCGGTGTTCCTTTTCTCCTGAGTTAAAATAGGAGGCAGCCAGCCTGGTGCTGGACCAAGGTCACACCATTCCCCAAGCCAGTACGTCTTTGGGTGTCGGGGAAAGTGCCATACGGCGCGGGATTCGATAGTTGACCTAAAACTTTATCTGTCCCGGTTTCCGGACCCGGGCCACGCTGGCCACGAATCTCTAGGTACCGATATGCATGTCGACAGCCTTTCTGCGGTAGAGATGGGTATTTTGGTATTAATTTCAGTCCGAAAGACAAAAAGGGTATGAAAGCTAGCCAAGATTTTAAAGAAGGAAGCGGAATGATCTAGTCACATCGGTAAATGCAGTTTTCTAGTGGGCTAAATGTCAAAATTTGTAAGTCGAAGGCGCATAGAACAAAAATATAGACTATGTTAACCACAATTGAATCAAAGATTGCTTACAGGCGCATGGACGTACAAATGGGAAGTCAAGAGTCCTTCTCCCTGCAGCCACTCTGTCGGTCTTGGCGTCCATGAAGGTGTTCTGAGAAATGCCTGTCTTTCTAATAGTTAGCTTTTAAAAATATTCAATCGCTATGGATAGCATAAATTTTCACTTACAAAAAAGATTGAATCATGAAAAATGGAAGCCTTTCGCCTCAGTTAAAATCACATGAGGATATTAAAAAGGTATTAAAGCGTATAGAGGTATCACTTCCATTAGCTGACGGGAGGGCTGTAAATACGCTTTTGACCTATTTTCCGATCGAGGCAGGAAAGAGTACTCATCAACAGTTTCTTCACTTAATTAAGGAAAGCCTGCTCTATAATTTTGTTTTTTCATGTTCTGAAGTAGAAAAAAGGCTTAACGTCAGAAATGAAAAAGCAGCGGAATATCTGTTCAAGAAGGCGGTAAGAAAAATAAGCAAAGCAACCGCGCACGGGGAACTTGGAGAGTTGTTGCTATTTACATTGCTGGATGTATATATAAAAGCGCCGAAAATATTAAGTAAAATATCACTTAAAACAAATAGACGGATGCCTGTTTATGGGGCCGACGCCGTTCACGGGCAAATGCTAGGTGATGAATTTGTAATATATCTAGGGGAGTCCAAACTGCACACTAAATTTAATGGAGCGGCTATGAAAGCTGTGAAATCGATAAAGAATGCGTCAAGTAAATATGAAGAAGAGCTTGATCTTATCGATAGCCATTTAGATTTCCCAGCAATTGATGCGGAACTAAAAGAACGTCTTATGGGGTTTTTTGATCCGTTCTCAGAGGATGATCAACAACCAAAAATACATTCGCCTTGCTTTATAGGTTTTGCTAATCCAGAAATGATTGCGGGCTCGAAGTCTGAGCAGGAATTTATCGATAATTACCTGGAAGTTGCGAAGGACCATATCGGATTATTCTTTGAAAAAGCAGAATCAGAAGGTATAAACATTGACGAAACGTCACTATTTATTCTTCCTTATAGCTGCGTTGAAAGTATGGTTGACGACTTTATCGAATATGTCGGTGTAAAAAAATGAGTGAATTTGCGAGTCAGCTCTCAGAGAGAATATTCAATGGAAGTCCGTATAAGGGTAAAAGTTTCGAATTATTTGAGACATACCTTGACAGATTGCTAGGGAAAAATACTGAGTTAAATAGAGATGATATAAAGAAGCTTCTAACAACTGCGCAGATATTCTTGAAATCTGATAATAGAAAGATACAAGAAGAAGCATCGATACTCTTGTCAATGTTATTAGACACATGCGTGGAAGACCATAAAGATCTCTTGATCATTGCCAAAGAAATGTTTCTTACTCAAGGCGATTTTCCAAACATCGATCTCTTAGAAGAAAAGTATGAAAGTATCGAGTTTAGTCAGAACTTTATAAGTGAAGCAGAGTTTGATTTTAGAGAAAGTCTAAATACTGTTAAAGAGCTAGGCATGACGCTGACAGATTATCAGCGATCGTTGTGGGAAGATCTCGAAACTGATCAAGATATAATTACCGTTGCACCCACATCCGCTGGGAAGACTCATATAATATTAAATTATTTGGTTCAACGATTGATTGGAAGCGACGGCGCATTTGCCGCTATAGTTGTTCCTACTCGTGCGCTTATATCTGAAGTGGCTGCAAAAGTTTATAATTTGCTGAAGGGTCAAGAGCAGCAGAATAACGTCGAGATATGTACGGTACCTAGAGATAAGGTTTTCCTGGATAGAACAATATTTGTGGTAACTCAGGAGCGGTTATATGAAATACTTCAGAAAGGCGATGTATTTTTTGATTACCTGTTTGTCGATGAGGCCCACAATATAGCAGATAGTAGTCGAGGTGTGCTGCTTCATTTGACTATAGAAAAGCTTCTAAGTGATAGCAATCCCCAGTTAATTATAAGTATGCCTTCGCCAAATTACCAAAATGCTTTCTCTTCGATTTTCTTAGGTGTTGATTTCAAGCGGCAGATTACGTCGCACTCACCGGTTGCAAAAATTTTGATTTCAGTTCAGCCAAAAGGGAAAAATTTAGTAATTTCACGCCTTGACTCGAAATACTCTCTTACAAGAGAAAAAAAATTCTCAGGAAAAAAGCTTTCGGATATCGTGTTCCGGATCGGTAATGGTCAGAGTAATATAATTTATCGAAATCGGACAGACCACTGCGAAAATATCGCCAATGAGATTTCTATATTGGTTGGAAATATTGAAGTTTCTAGTGAGCTTGAGGAGGCCGCCGATTATATCGAGAATTTTATTCATTCAGAGTTTTCATTAGCTAATAACTTGAGAAGAGGCGTAGCGTTTCATTATGGTCCTCTCCCTAGTTCGGTTCGAGTTATGGTTGAAAATCTGGCCAAAGACGATTTGCTCAAATTTATAGCTTGCACCAGTACTTTGGCCGAAGGTGTAAATTTACCAGCAAAAAACCTGTTTCTAAAAAACCCTATTCAACCAGTTATCGGCAGCGCGGCCCTTCGCGTAGAGGATGTAAAAATAAACAACATAACTGGGCGAGCGGGAAGAATGTTGCAGCATTTTTCTGGGAACATCTTTCTGGTAGAGCCAAAGGATTGGCATTATCAAGATTATTTTGAAGAAAAAGATGAGGAGCAAAAAATACCATCGTTTTATAAGTCTCTCAATGATGATCTTGGGAAGATATTTAGCGCGCTCAATGGTCAATTTGATCACAACGATAGTGATCAGTATAGGGTCTATACAATTGCTAATAAATTACTTAAAGAATACTCGGTTGGTAATCTAGAAGAAGTTCTAAGAGCAGAAGATCTTAATCTTAGCGATGCTAATTTGGCGGAGTTGAAAAGGCTCGTAAAGGGAGCTTATGAAAATTTAAAGGTGGCGCCGTTCACGTTAGAAGCAAATCCAACCGTAGGTTATATTCAGCAGAATAAGATTTTTGAGTTCTTATCCCAATTAAAATCATTTGATGATTGGTTGCTGCCGCATCCTAGATCTAGAAATCTATTCTCTGTGCTCTCTAGGGTAGCTGTGAAACTCAATGAGTTTGGTGTCTATATCCCAACTGAATCTTATTCAGTCGACCACAATTGCCTAATTGCCAGGAAATGGATACAAGGTGTCAGTTTAAAAGATATTATTTCTCAACAAATTGAATGGGATCAAAGTAATGGCAGCAGTGGAAATGTTAACAGCTCTGTTCGAAACGTCATTAAGATCATTAATAATGATATTACCTTTCGGTTGTCTAACTCGTTAAGATGTTACGATGTGCTCCTGACAAACATTCTTTCAGATCGTGGCATTGAAGGCTCAAGTGCAAAAATCCACTCATATCTTGAAATTGGAGGATGTGATGAAAGGTTAGTTAGTCTGATAAACATGGGCTTGTCCAGAGAGGCATCTAAACAGATTGACGATATCCTCCAAAATGATGTGCGGATTTCGTCAGTTAGAGATCTTATCGGCGCATTTAATGATCGTAAGCTGGATAACATCCATGCGGTTACCAAAAAAGAGCTAATTAGACTGTTTGGCGGGGTATAGGAGTTTTTTGATAAGATAATAAGGCTGAATGCAAAATATTTAACGAAGATTTTTCGTCGATAAAATCTTGCCTTGTCACGACATCTGTTTTGTAGTTATAAAATGCGTTTCCGAAATCCAATTTTATTGAATTTCCGTCGCCATTTATACCTTTTACTGTAAGGAGACTGCATCCCTCATGATCTGATAAAAATGTAACTATCTCAATTATGTTTTCTTTGGAGAAATCATGCTCTGTTAGCTCATTGAACTCAAGATCAAGGGATAGTTGTACGTTGTTCTCTATGTATGGTGCTGCGCTTAAATCTTTGATCAGAGGCGGAGCATCTTCTGAGATATCGGAAAGTGATGATGAGTTAATTTTGAAATGTAAACTTTTGTATTCAGGGATTTCATTAAGAGTAATGAACTCCTTCTCTTTCGGAATAAAATTTAAAGTTATTTCGTCAGATCGATCTGTCTTAAATTGTTCTAGCATTGTCTTTGCGACTGCTTTAAGACTTCCGCTTGGGCCGGTAGTAAATCCCAAAATTGTTTTCTTTGAAGGAATGATAAGAAAGTAGTATGGATCTCCAATAATTCCTTGATTCGATGATATCCCAGTGATCTTACCGTCTCTGGTAGCTTTAGTCTGCCAAGTGTTTCTTTCTCGAACGACAGTAATTGCGTATGATTTTCCTAAATCAGTGCTGGATGATTCAAGTGTCTTGAATAAATGCTTTTTTGATCTAATACTTAGTATCCTAGTATTGAGAGAGTTCGAATTATTGAACTCGAAATTCGCTGAGAATTTTTCAAAAAAGTTTTGTTTTGCTTCTATATCAAAAAAGTGGACCGTTACTGGTCTAGTCGTCCGGTTCATAGTGGTCCCTTAAAACACAGACTTGTAATTGATTTTGAATACAAAAATGGCTTCGTACTGTATGGATGTCCATAATTCTAGCACGTACAGTGTAGTCGTAAAGTTTTATAGTGTGGCAAGCCCCCGTTATCCTAGACATCTGACAGCTGCTTAAAATACTGCTTTTCGAAGTCCACGGGAGACAACCCACCATTGTTACCGTATCGGCGAACAGGGTTATAGAACATCTCGATGTAATCGAAAATATCTCGTCGAGCTGTTTCCCGATCCTTGTAGATTTTCCGTTTCACCCGTTCGCTCTTGAGCAACGAGAAGAAGCTCTCGGCAACAGCATTGTCATGACAATTACTGCGCCGGCTCATACTGGGTTTCAGCCGATGATCTTTCAGGGAGTCTCTCCATTCCCGGCTGGTGTATTGCGATCCCTGATCGGAGTGGATCAGAACCTCCTGTTTTGGCCGCCGCTTCCAGGAAGCCATCAGCAGCGCGTCCATAACCAGGACTGTCGACATTCTCGGCTTCATGGACCAACCAACAATTTGTCGCGAGAACAAATCCAGAACGGCGGCGAGATACAGAAAGCCCTCATGGGTGCGGATATAGGTAATATCAGTCACCCATCGCTCGTTCGGCTCCTGGGCCTCGAAATCGCGATTCAGATGATTGGGTGCAACGTGGGCAGGCTCTCCGCCGTAATAGCCCTTGTGGCGTTTATAGCCACGCTGGGCGCGGATACCTTCCGCCCTCATCAATCGGTACACCCGATTTTTGCTGCACCTCTCTCCGAGGTCTTTGAGATCCAAGGTGATGTTGCGGTAGCCGTATACACCACCGCTTTCGAGCCAGGCCTGCTTTATTAGCCCGACGAGGCGGCGATTGACCTTGGCTCGGGGGCTTTCAGGATTATGCAGCCACGCATAGAAACCACTGAAATGGACGTTCAACACGCGGCACATGACCCGGACTCGGAATTCCTTCTGGTGAGCCCTGATGAAGCGATACTTTACTCGGACTCCTTGGCAAAGAACGCTGCGGCCTTTTTTAGTATGTCGCGCTCCTCAGTCACTCGGCGCAGTTCAGCTCGGAGTTGTCGAAGCTCATCTTGCTGTTCCGAGATGTGCTGATGCTGACTAGTGGGATCGCCATACAGTTTGATCCATTTGTAGAGACTGCCGGAGGTAACTCCCAGTCTACGGCACACGTCAGAAACCCTATAACCACGTTCCGTGACCTGCTTGACTGCCTCGATTTTGAATTCTTCGGAGTATCGCTTTCCGCTCATCATCAACACCTGTAGATTCAGCGTTTATTGTAACGCTATCAGGCGTCTACTGTATCGGGGGCTTGCCAGTTATCAAGCATTCAGGGAGGCATAATGAGAGTTGCCTTATTGGCAACTTGGTTCTTGCCGGAATTCTGGTTAGCATGGCAGTGACAGGAGCCAGTGAAGGCGATCCTGCGAAAACATGGATAGATCTCCCTCAAGGAAAGAAGGAGCAAAGGAATGAGCAAGAAGGTTGTTTTAGTAGGTGACCTGGGTACTGATCACTCCGGGTTTCCACCAACGCCGGTGACTGCCGGCTCCCCCAATGTGTTGATTGATGGCAAACCCGTTGCCCGTGTTGGGGACCCGCTCGCGCCACACTCCAAACCCAAGCACCCACCTCATCCCCGAGCTATAGCCGCTGGTTCTGGAACCGTTCTGATCAATGGTATTCCAGCCGCCGTGACCGGTGGGGCGATCTCCTGCGGTGGCGTCACCATCGGTAGTGGCAGCGTGGTTATTGGCGATACGTACACGCCCGCCCAGTTTTCCGGTATTTCACCCGCCCCAGTAAAGCCCGCTTCGAGGGCGGAAGCATCTGATGCTCGTAGTGCTGATGGTGGAGCTACAGGCTCCTTATCGTCCCCACCGTCCGCAAACTCAAACGGGTTAACCCGTGGCGATAGCAATGCGGTTGCAGGTGGCCCGGTTGTGTCTGGTGTGTCTGATCAGCGTCCAAAGGATCAACCTCAGGAAACTACTGTGGAGCCGGGCTTCCACGTGGTTCAGAGCCCAATGAGTAAGACCACTCTGTTGGCTGCGCTCTATGGCGACGCTTCTGCAAAGCCTGACAGCTTTGATCGTTTGAACCCGGGTCTTGGCGGCCAGGTGTTACCCGGTGAGATGATTGTGCTCGGTGATCCGGAAGGAATGGAGTGTACTCGGGAAGAAGCTGACTTGATGGACGTGGCTGCGCAGGTGAATGCCCAGGTGCGGTCGCTGGATCAGGACGAAGCGCAGTTTCTCGTCAAGTATCATGCTCTGTTGGAAGCCGTTACTTCAACGAGTTCGGCGGGGCTGGGTGCTGGCGCAGTAATGGTCTCAAAGCAGATTGGCAGCATTGAGAAGACCTTAAAGAACATCGAGCGGCTTCATCAAGAAAGCTACCGGAAGTATGGGCATCTCAACCATCCGGAGTTTTTCGAGAAGAGACGGGCGCTTTTTAAGGAGCTGGATTTTTCTCTGGGAAGTGTGGCACGCCAAGGTATGTCACTGGATGATGATGCGAAGCTGAAGCGTGCCCTGGGGTTGTCGTCTAAGAGTATTGTGCATAGTTGGAAGACTGCCGGGGTGGGTGGCATACCAGGGTACGCTACGCACTACGAGAGGCTGGCAACGGGGGCCAGATATGCTCGAAATGTGGGCTATCTGGGAATCACCTTGGATGTGTCCATGTCTGCGCTAAAGATAAAAGAAGCATGCACTGCGGACGACGAGAAGGAGTGTCAGGTTGTGGCTTATAGGGAAGGTGGAAAACTGATTGGATCTTCTGGTTTTGGTGCAGCTGGCGGGGCTTTGGCCGCTGGCTGCACGATGGTTGCTGTGACCTCAGCGGGCATCGGTGGCGTTGCCTGCGTAGTTATCGTGGGAGGACTGGGAGCTGCAGGAGGTAGCTATTTCGGGGCCGGAGTTGGCGAGGCGACAGGTGAAATCGTGCGGAAATCGATACATGAATAGTGAGCAACTCGTAGCCATCGCTGAGGTATTGTTAGTCGTTTCCGTGCTTGGAGGATTTTTTCTGCTCGTTCTGATTTTGACTTTCCTCTTTCCTAAAATTGCGGAAGTTGAAAGTCGGATTGCAACACCCGGCAAACAACTGGACGGCATCCGGGAAATTTGGGGCAATGGCCCAATAGGTCGCTGGATGCGGGTGGTTCATGTCTACTTTTTCTTCATCTTTCGTAACCTTCCTCGTATCGGTCCTAGGATCGAGTCCAGGATGGGCGATGAGGCAGAGGCGCTTCCGATGGGCCTTAAACTCTGGGTGATTCTGCCGGTATCAGTTTTTTTCGTTTCGATTATCGTGTCGCTTATGGCGGCTTGGTACCTTGGGGTGTTCGATTAGTTGAAGATTGTCATCGGTAGACGGCTCGTTCTGACCTTTATGGTTGAGCTCACTGGTCAGCGCGGCCCAGCCCAGTCGTCCCGAGTCCCCTCGAATGTCATTCCCAAAGAAGACTGTTCAACTTTGAAGGTTGCGATGAACCGTCGGTCTGGCAGGCGGTACCAGAAATCTTTGGGTACGCAGATTTCGAAATACATACGATCCAGGTGATCATTTTCTAGCTGGTAGCTGCATGAATGGCGTCCACCGCCGCGGTATTTGGTGACCTCATACTTTACCATTCTTGTTTCGCTATCCAGCATTGTCCAGATGCGCGGGATGGTGTAACCGAAGGATAAGTGAAGCACCGACCAGAGCAATAAGGGACAGCTAATGAAGGCGAGGTATTTCTTGGCACGGCCCAATGAATACCACTGAGGTGCTGGGTTGATCTTTCCTGTGTGCCATAGGTAGCCAGTCCAGAGCGACACTGCGAATGCCACAAATGCCGATAGGTATAGCGCGATCGTCGCAACCTCTGGGTCGGGACAGAAATTTTTAGGGCCGAATATCTGAGGCACCGCGAGGATGATAGGTGGCAGCAGAATGACACACAAAATTTTCTGGTGCCGATTCATTCCAGATTTCAGGGAAGCTCTCTTCATAGGTAATCCGTTACAGTCAGGCAGCGTATTCCTTACGCTGTGGATGCATGGTACCAAACGGTTATGTGTGGAAGCCGGGACAGATCTATTTTTTGAAACCTGCAGTCGCCTGCACACCGCCATCCGCGAAGACGCCAGCATGAACCTGGCCGCCATTGATTCGTTTAGCCCCCCAGGCCCAAGCCCAGTATATAGAGACCGATTCCAGCCCAGGTGAACAGTAGCAGTGCCCAAGGTAGCCATGGGGTTCGATAGCGGATCTCGAATTTTGCAGGATTTTGTTCTGCGCTTTCGGTCGCTGTTTGGTGTTGTTGTTTTTTGCGCTGTTTGTCTTTTTCCCGGGCTTTGGCTTTTTGCTGTTTTTTATACTGATCAATGCCCTTCTCGATACCCAGCGCGATCAGTTTTGTCTGCTCCTTGCTTTGCCGGGGCCGCTGAGTCGCCTTTGCCATGGTCAAGGCTTCCTCCTGGGTTTGCGGTGACGGTGCCTGCTTTTTAATTTTTGCCATAGGGCTCGGCTCGGGTTGTTGGTCAATGGGCTATTGTAACGGTTAAGATCGGCTTCGTTTATTCAGCTAGGAGCCACGCCATTACCGTGCCACTGCCTCGTTTATATTCTTTCCGTCGTTGCCCTTACGCTATGCGCGCTCGGCTCGGGATCTTGTTTGCCGGGCTGACGGTGGAGCTGCGGGAGATTGTGCTAAAAAACAAACCGGCGCAGATGCTGGCGGTCAGTCCCAAAGGCACGGTTCCTGTTCTGGAGCTGGCAGGAGGTGACCGTTCCGAGAGGCTCGTTATTGAGGAAAGCAGGGAAATCGTCGAATGGGCGTTGCGGCAGAGTGATCCGAAGGGTTTGTTGAACACTGATTTAATAAGCGCTAATGCCCTGATCGACCGCAACGATAACGAATTCAAACACTGGCTGGATCGTTATAAATACGCGGATCGCCATCCAGAACTCTCCCAGTGGGATTACCAGCAGAAGGGTGAGGTGTTTTTGCAGGCGTTGGA
>JGI24655J20075_1000411_pt1 | contig 16358 bp, 10 predicted proteins | sample MalvirmetaMSP112_FD_20075 | JGI IMG/M metagenome (IMG submission 20075) | reverse complement strand
GTGAAGGATGAAGACGGGGTCTTCCGCCTCGTGGAGGACATGGAAGGTGATGCGAGCGAGAGCTTTGGCCGCATGGTGGCCTTTCATGGCCAGATGGGCATGTTCGTCCGGGCGCTGACCTATATGCTCAGCCACGGCGCAGACGGCTTGAAGCAGGCCTCTGAAGATGCCGTGCTGAACGCCAACTATATTCAGGCGCGCCTGAAATCCGTCATGACACCAGCTTTCGATGGCTATTGCATGCATGAGGCATTGTTCTCCGATGCCTTCACGGCGGACGGGATCGAGACGATTGATATTGCGAAATCCCTCATCGATGAGGGCTATCATCCGATGACCATGTACTTCCCTCTGGTCGTGCATGGGGCGATGCTGATTGAGCCGACCGAGTCAGAATCGAAAGCCGAGCTGGATCGCTTTTGTGACTCGCTGGAGGCGATTGCCCGGCGTGCTGCACAGGGCGATGAAACGATGAAGGGCGCGCCCTATCTCGCCCCGATGCGTCGCCTGGACGAAACGCAGGCCGCCCGCAAGCCTGTGCTCAAGTGGACACCGCCAGAAACGAGTTCCGTCGCGGCGGAATAAGGATCAGGAAGCGTTCTGCACTGTTGAGCGTGACTTTCGGAAGAGCGCGCCCATTGGCCGTTCAAAATAGGTGTAGCTGAGCAGCGAGGCGATAATCGATCCGGTCACGCAGGCAAGCGCAAACGCGACATTGTCGAGCAGGCCAGGATGGCCGAGCTGGAAAACAGGCGCGAGAACGGGAATGTCTCCGAGGCGTCCGAACAGGACCCGTAGGGCCACGATGACGATCGTGTGCACGAGGTAGAGCGAATAAGAGGCGTCACCGAGCCGGACCATCGCAGCGAGTATTTTGCGCAAGGCTGGAAACAGGGCGCGCACGCTGCGAGGTTGGTCTGACCAGCCAGCCAACCTGTCCAAAATGTAGCAAGTGTGCCCAAGCCGCCCACCAGAACTGCAACAATAGTGGCATTGACCCGCACGGATAGAGTGGCTGTTTCTCCCAGGCCGTAGAGCTGGAAAACCGCGATAGTCAGCAAAGCGCCGACACCCGCCGGGACAAGCCATGCCAAACGATCTTCAAGTTCCAGCGTGACGAGTCCGTAGATGAGCGCGGCACTCGGCAAGCCGAACATCATGACGCGGCCCCATTGAAGTGTGTAATCGGTTTGGGGCCCCTGCAGGCACAGGGACGCCACCATCCATAGCGTGGCGACCAGCATCACGATCCCACCTCGCCACGCAACTCCGGACGCGACGAGCATTGCTGTGGCGGCGCCGAACAGAAATTCCATGGTCATGGGCGAGAAAAACAGCGACAGGAAATCGGTAACGATCGGGCCGGACAGTCCAGACATCCATCCTGCGATGACTGCAGCTCCCCAGCCAAGCAACGCATAGGGCCACCAGGATCTGCGAAGCAGCAAGACGAGGCTGAACGCGAGATAGAAATAGACTTCATGGATCAGCGTCCACCCCACCACAAGTACCGGCTCCTTTTCCTGTGGAATCAGCAGGAAGGACTTGATGATATAGATCCAGTCTGGCTCCGGACGCGACGTGACTTGCAACGTTTCGACCATATTGCCCAACTGGAAATAGCCGAGCAGACCGACTGTGGTGATACCGGCAAACAGCCACCAGACCGGATAGACCCGGGTCAGCCGACGGAACACGAAGTTCAGAGCTGTCTGGATACCGGGCTTCAATTCGTAGGTCACGGCGACCATGATGAAGCCGGAGATCACGAAGAACAGGTCGACCCCGGCGAAACCATTCGTCACAATGCCGCCAAGCCAAGCCAACTCGCCGCCACCATTATGGGCGATGCCGCGAGTTTCGTGGGCTCTGGTGTGATAGAGAACGACCAGGAGGGCCGCCACTCCACGCAGGACCTGAACAGACTGCAGTTTCATTCCGGGCCTCACGCAACACTTCATCCCGCCCTGCGCGCGGAACGAGCGGGCAATCTGTAGCAATCAGGTAACGCAGACACCAGACTTTGACCACATCATGACGATATCGCTGGCGGCGCCCGCTTCTTTTCCCATATTCAGCTTAATGGCCGATGACGAAACCCACATGAAAACGGAACAGACCGCAGCTTCCCCAAAGCCTGCGGCGGGGCTGCGCAATGGTGTGAACGTAGCGTTCCGCCAGATTTTGGCGCTTACCGGTCTGATCATGATCGTGGTGGCCATTCCAATCGCTTTCGTCACGCCGATCATTCCTGTTGGCTTGCCGATTGCCATTCTTGGTGTCGTGCTGCTGGGGCGGAACGCGATGTGGGGCAGGCGGTGGATGGAGAGCGTGTTGGCAAGGCATCCCCGGGTCGAACGGTTTGCGCCAAACTGGCTGATGCGCTTGGTGTTCGGGCGAGACAAGAAAGACCCGTCTCAACCGGAACAGTAGAAACAAATTGCGGCAAATTCGGCCGGGCAGGCAAGAATTTCACGCGTGTTTCCGGCTCAGGCCTTGAAGCCGGGAGAAATGTCAGCAGTATGCGCCAAACCTTTCTGCGGACACGGGGCGAAATGAAATGCGAATACTTTATGGGCTGGCAGCTGTTTGCGCTGCGGCACTCCTGCTTTCAGCGTGCGGTGGAGGCGACGATGCCGACAAGGCTGCGTCGTCGGAAGACGCGTTCGACCGCAATCCCTATCCCTCCACATATGCGCCCTATCCGAATGCGCCTGTCCTGATCACCAATGCCACAATCCTCGATGGCGAAGGTAACCTGATCGAAGATGGCAGCCTGCTGTTGCAGGATGGCAAGATCGTCGCACTAGGCGCCGATATCGAAGCCCCGGATGGTGCCGAGACCATTGATGCGACAGGTCGCTGGGTGACTCCGGGCATTATCGACAATCACAGCCATCTCGGCGTCTATCCCTCGCCCGGTGTGACCGCGCACGGCGATGGCAACGAAATTTCTGCGCCGGTCACAGCGGAAGTGTGGTCGGAGCACGGTGTCTGGCCGCAAGATCCAGGCTTCACGCGGGCGATAGCCGGAGGCATCACCTCGCTTCAGGTGCTACCGGGCAGCGCAAACTTGTTCGGCGGGCGCGGCGTGATCCTCAAGAACGTGCCGAGCCGGACCGTTCAGGGCATGAAATTTCCGGACGCGCCCTATACGCTGAAGATGGCCTGCGGCGAGAATCCCAAGCGCGTGTATGGCTATGGCGGCGGGCGTTTTCCTGGTGGCGCCCCTTATTCTCGGATGGGCAACGTGGCGGGATACCGGCAAGCCTGGATCAAGGCTGCAGAATACAAGCGCAAATGGGAGAAGTACGAGGACAAAGGCGGTGAACCACCTGCGCGTGATCTCGAACTGGACACGCTCGCGGGTGTGCTGAATGGCGACATCCTCGTGCACATGCATTGCTACCGCGCCGATGAGATGGCGCAAATCATGGATATGTCGAAGGAGTTTGGCTACAAGGTCACCGCCTTTCACCACGCCGTTGAGAGCTACAAGATTGCCGACAAGCTGGCCGAATATGGTGCGTGTTCTTCCATGTGGGCCGATTGGTGGGGCTTCAAGATGGAAGCCTATGATGGCGTCCGTGAGAACATCCCGATGGTCCACAAGGCCGGCGCGTGTGCCATCGTCCATTCGGACAGTGATGTCGGTATTCAACGTCTCAACCAGGAAGCCGCCAAGGCATGGTCTGATGGTTTGAGGGCAGGTATCGATATTCCGAAAGAGGTCGCTTGGACGTGGCTTTCGCTGAACCCGGCCAAGTCATTGGGCATTGACGATCGTACGGGCAGCCTGAAGCCCGGCAAGATGGCGGATGTCGTCGTCTGGTCCGATGACCCGTTCAGCGTCTACGCCAAGGCAGACCAGGTCTTTATTGACGGCGCGCTGATGTTTGACCGCGACCATCCCGAGACCAATCCTGTGATGGATTTTGAAATAGGCCAACCTGGTGAAGGAGATCGCAAATGATCCGTACACTACTTACAAGCGTTGCCGCCTTGGGTCTCGCAGCGGCGCCCGCGTACGCCGATACGTTCGTCATTCGCGGTGAAACGGTCTGGACCGGCACCGCTCAAGGTATGATCGAAAACGGCGTTGTTGTCATCGAGGACGACCGGATTGTCATGGTCGGCGGGGCAGATACTGAAGTGCCAGGTGGCGCCACCGAGATTTCCGCTGAATGGGTCACGCCTGGTCTGATCGCCTCCTTTGCCCGAACAGGCCTGGTTGAAGTTGGCGCGGAAGATTCTACGAATGACACGGCGGCGGCAATGTCTCCGTTTTCAGCCGCGCTGAATGCAGCCGATGGGTTCAATCCGGACGCCACTGCGATTGATGTCACCCGGATCGAAGGTTTTACGCGCCTGGTGGTTGTACCCAACACCGGCAATGCGCTATTTGCCGGGCAGGGTTTCGTAGCTGATACGAGCGGTGATCTCGATACGGAGCTGGATGAGAAGGCGTTCACCTTCATCAAGCTCGGTGAAGCAGGCGCGGGTCTTGCTGGCGGCTCGCGGCAGTCTGCCATGACGCTGCTGCGGGCGGCGCTGGATGATGCGCGCAGCTATCCAGCGCGCTACATCACGCAGAATGATGGTGCGGTTCTGAACCGGATTGATGCACAAGCGCTGTCGCCCGCCGCACGGGGCCAGCAGTTAATCTTGATTGAAGCGAGTCGTGCCAGTGACTTGAATGCCGTGATGGATCTGGCCGAGGAGGAGCCGTCACTGAAGATCGTGATTGTCGGCGCGGACGAAGCGTGGCGTGTGGCGCCACGGCTGGCCGAGATGGATATCCCGGTGATCATCAATGCGTTTTCCAATCTTCCGGGCTCGTTTGAGAAACTGGCAGCGACATCTGAAAATGCAGCGCGACTGGCCGCAGCAGGCGTTACATTTGCCATTGCCAATGTTGGGGATAGCAGCCATCAGGCGCGGCTTGCGACACAGCTTGCCGGCAATGCAGTCGCCAACGGACTGAGCTTCGATGATGCTTTGGCGGCGTTGACCACCGCCCCGGCAGACATGTTCGGCCTGACGGGGTATGGTCGCCTCGCGCCCGGCGCACCCGCTGATGTGGTTGGTTGGGACGGGGATCCTTTGGAGGTCGCGTCTGCACCCATCGCTGTCATCATTGCCGGCGAGCAGCAGTCACTCGAGTCCCGCCAAACGCGACTGCGTGACCGTTATCTCAGCCTGGATGAGAGTGAACGGCCGCGCGCTTTTACACGGCCATAACACTAAGACTTGGCGCGAGCGTTCAGACTTTCGATCAGTTCCGGCGTGATGGTTCCTGTCACGTCGAGAGACTGAGCGGTTTGATAGTCGCGAATGGCGGTCGCTGTATCCGGCCCAAGGGCTCCATCGGCGGAGCCAATGTTGTAGCCAAGTACGGTCAGGGCCTGCTGTGTCGCGCGTACTTGAGCCGCATTCCCGATGTTCCATGATTGCGCGCCGAACCGGCCATTGGCTGCTGCGTTGGCGCGGGAGGCGGTCCAGTCTTCAGACTGTACACGGGCATGGTTCACCGCTTCTGGTGAGACGCGCTTGGAAATTTCCATGACTTTTGCCGGTGCGCCTGCGTCGCCATTCTTGGCAGCGACCATGAACCAGTAAAGGGCTTCGGTCAGATTTGGGCTGATGCCGAGGCCTTGCTCGTACAGTACGCCGAGATTGTATTGGCTATCGACAATGCCGAACTCCGCGCCTTTTCGAAACCATCCAACGGCACCGGCATAGGTTTGCTCGCCGCCCTCGCCCTCAGCCATGAAGACGGCAAGGTCATGCATTGCTTTCACGTTGCCACCGTTTGCAGCCCGTTCCGTCCATTCCCGGGCCAGTGTCAGATCCTTCGGTACACCCGTACCTTTTTCGTGCAATTTTGAAAGCGTGTACTGAGCAATTGGCAGGCCCTTCTCTGCGGCCTGCCGCATCAGGACTGCGCCGCCTTTCAAGTTGCCATCGGCAAGCTGCTGTTGCGCTAGTTGGAATTGCGCGATGCCGTTCCCGGATGCTGCGGCATTTGCCAGCGTGTCGACTTTCGGGATCGGCGGGTAGCTCGTGGTCGGCTCAATACGCGCGGTCGCGATCATTGGCGTTGGTTCAATCAGTTCAGCCATCGGGTCGGATGGCTCTTCAGATGGTGCAACCTCGCCGCTCTTGTCTGCGGCCGCAGTCTCCAAGTCAGTTGGCGGCGCGACATCATCTTCGAACAGAAGGGCATCATCGGATGACTCGGCGGCTTCTGCGGGTGGCAATTCTGTTTCAATTAGACTCGCAGCCGCCCCATCGACGGGCGCGGCCAGTTCGGTTACCGAAGTCGGGGCCTGCTTACCGCGCAGATAAAGGTACCCGCCCACAGTGGCGCCCGTGATGATAACGGCTGAGGCCGCAGCATAGAGTGGGAGCTTTCCGTTTCCGAAGCGCAAGCCTTTGTCAGCCTGATCACTTGGAGGTGCAAGCGATGGGGAAGAATCCTTGCGACCCGACGACGCCGCAATCGCAGCGCGGCGAGCCATGTCGATATAGTTCGCAGCCGGCGAGGCGGCCTCAGGCTCGTCTTCTAGCGCCTCTGTAAACTCAGGGTCGGCGAATGTTTCTCCGGCCGGATCGACTTCCGTGTCGAATTCGTCGTCTTCGAAAATATCCGATTCACGTGGCTCGGCAGAATTGTCCCCATAGTCCTCAAGCTCGGCAAGTGCATCAAATCCGACTGGGGAAGGAGCTTCATCAGCATCGGCGAATGCGTCGTAGAAATCGTCTTCTGCATTGTCCGGATCTGCGTCAACTTCGAATTCGTCCTCGACGAGATCGTAGTCTTCTTCATAAGCATTTGACTTGGCGTTCGTCCCAGCTTCTATCTCGACTTCTTCGACTTCCTCTGTTTCGGTCCAGTCTGTGAGGAATGCGTCGCTGGTATCGTCATCTGCAATGTCCTCGGGCAGGCCGGGCTCAAACACTGCATCATATTCATCCGAGAGAAGATCAGACGATGCGTCTTCCTCTTCCTGGAATTCTTCGAGCAGGCGATCAGTCTCGTTCAGCGCATTCATGGTTGCCAAATCAGTTGGCTCGACTGCACCGGACTTGGAGGGCGCAGCGGTGTCTTCGAGCATTTCCAATCGCGTCGCGAGTGACGCCATCGCCTTCTGGATTGGCGAGAGGGATGCGCTGGTCTGGGTTTGCGCCTGCTCGAGTTTATCGGTGACACTTGATATCGCTTCGGAGAGCTTCAGGTCTGCGCGCTTGCGGTTCTCATCAATCTCGGTAGCGAGGGTCTGCAGGGCCTTGTCCTGGCGCGCTTGCAGGCGGTTGGCGACGGTCGCAACCTGATCCCCAATCTGGGAAATTGCCTCGGCGCTACGCTGCTCACTTGCATTGACCCGCTTGTCGAGGTTTGCGCCAAATTCTTCCATCCGTGTGCCGACCAGGTCACCAATCCGTCCGATCTCGGACGAGACCTTGTTCATGTCCTGAGTCTGACGATCTTCGCCTGCGACCAGTTTTTCGCGAACTTCGTTCAGACCGGTCTGAAGTTCGGCAACGGCTTCCTCACTGGCGCCCGAGGCCGCACGAGATATTTCTTCGGCCAGTTCTGCGCGGGCCGTGTCGACGGTACTGCGGACAGTCGTCATGATTTCGTCGAAGCGCGATTCAAACTCTGCCCGAAGGCGGTCCGCCAAATCAGGCTCGACCGTTTTCGACAGGGTCTCGATCTTGGCGTCAAGATTGTTGAATGTGGACTCAAGGCTGAGCAGGGCCGCATCCGTTGTGGTTTCTGCTCGGTTCAACCGGTCCTGTGTTTGAGCCAGTGTGGTTTCGACAGTCGCCAGGGATTTCGTAATCTTCGTCTCGACACTTTCCAGACGTGCATCGCTCTTGTCGACCTCAGACAGACGCAAGTTCACATGCGTTTCCAGATTGGATAGACGATCGGCAAGCTCGCGGGCTGTGCCCTCGGCGCGCAACTCTGCTTGGTCCACGGCGCGCTCGACGCGAGAGGCCGCATCGGACAGGGTCTGTTCGACCTTCACTTCCATGTTTTCAACGCGGTCGGTCAACTCGGTGAAGCCTGTCTCGACCCGGCCCTGAATGGCTTGGGCCTCATTCTGAGCCAGTTCGCTTTCTTCGAAGACATGGCTGGCAAGTTTGCCTAGCGCCTGTTCGAGTGATTTCAGCGCTTCGAGATTTTCGCGGGTCGTGTCGTCGGCTTCAAGCTTCTGCACTTTTGCCTGCAAAGCGGAATGTGTGTCCTTCAGTTCTTCGATCAGGCTATCCACATGGCCCGCTACGGCAGCAGAATTTTGCTCGGCCTCTTCCAGGCGAGCCACCAGGCCGAGGATCGTGTGGTCCATACCCGTTATGGCAAGTGTGGAGCGCGCTTCTGTTGCCTCAATGCGGCGCGTCAACGTGTCGAGCGTGTCGTTCGCCGCGTTTGCCGTTGGTCGGCGATTCTGGAAAGGATACGCAACTTCGTTTGGCCGGGGGGCATCGACCGACATAAGTAGCCGGTTCAGATATTCCCCCAAGGTGATGCCTTCAGCATGCGCTGCCTCGCGAGCGGCGTCGCGCGCGCGCTGGTCAATTCCTTTGACGCTCCAGGGCCCCGTCTGGCTCATCCCCACTCTCCTAAGCACTCATTTTGCCCGCGATTGTTAATGCTTCGGGCAAAATCATTCAGATTCAGCATCGGTGATGACAGGAGCCGGATTAAGGGCAGGTTAAAGGTAAAGAAAACCTCCAAATCCGGTAACTCTACCAAGGGAATCTGCGGGGAAACGAAGAATGCCAAAAAAGTTTACGTTGACGTTCGCGTAAGCCTTGATCTAGATTTGCGGAATGATGAACAACAAGCTCTCCAAGATTTCCGCTGCGGATTCCCGCACCTACACAATTTCCGAGCTTGCTCGCGAGTTTGGCGTTACGCCGCGGGCGCTGCGTTTCTACGAGGACAAGGACATGCTCCATCCCGCTCGGGATGGCATGACCCGGGTCTATTCCAATCGGGATCGCGCGCGGCTCACCATCATCGTGAGGCTAAAGCGTCTCGGCCTGCCGCTTGCCGATATCCGTGAAATCCTAGACCTTTACGTGCTCGATGACGGACAGCGCGCTCAGATGCGAATGTCGCTCGACAAGTTCCGCAAGCAAGTGAAGGAGCTGGAAATTCAGAGAGGCGACATCGACACCGCCCTGACGGAGTTGCGCAAGGGCATCTCATGGCTGGAAACGCAAATNGCGAATACCGGCCCGTCTGATGAGAACAAGCGACAGCTTGCGGCATATGACGAAATTGCCCGCAGGCAGCTCGACGAAGTCTGAATCTGCATCGACCAAATTGTGCCCCACCCAGCAGATGCTACGGTGGGGCAAATTAATTTGTACAAGCGCGCCGCAGATATCTGCGATTTTCGTGCTTTATTGACAGGAAATACAAAATGCCACGTTACGACGCGCCGATCCGCGACATGCAATTCATCCTGCAGGACCTGTTGCAGATCCAGAACTATTCAAACCTGCCGGGTTTCGAAGAGGCCACGCCGGACCTGGTGAATGCCATCCTCGAGGAGGGAGGCAAATTCGCCAAGGAAGTCCTGTTTCCGCTCAACGCTGTGGGCGACCAGCAAGGGTGTGTGCGCGGCGATGACGCCAGTGTAAAAACCCCGGATGGCTTTCCAGAAGCTTATAAACAACTCGTTGAAAACGGCTGGCCTTTGTTGTCGGCCGATCCGTCCATGGGCGGTCAGGGGCTTCCGCACGTTGTAAACATTGCTTGGACTGAAATGGTATCATCGTCGAACATGGCGTTCGGGATGTATCCGGGGCTGACGCACGGTGCCTATCAAGCGCTGATGGCGGGTGGCTCCGATGAACTCAAGGCCAAGTACGGGCCGAAGATGGCGTCGGCCGAATGGGCCGGTACGATGAACCTCACCGAGCCGCATTGCGGCACGGATCTGGGCCTGATGAAAACAAAAGCCGTGCCGCAGGGCGATGGCTCCTACAAGATCACAGGCCAGAAGATCTGGATTTCCGGCGGCGAGCAGGATCTGACTGAGAACATCATCCACCTCGTGCTCGCCCGCATCGAAGGCGCGCCAGAAGGCATCAAAGGCGTTTCCCTGTTCGTTGTGCCGAAATACATGGTGGGCGAAGATGGCTCGCTGGGCGAGCGCAATGCCTGTTCCTGCGGTGGCCTCGAAGAAAAAATGGGCATTCACGGGAATGCGACCTGCGTCATGAATTATGACGGCGCGACAGGCTTTCTTGTTGGCGAAGAGCATAAAGGCATGCGCACGATGTTCGTCATGATGAATGAGGCGCGCCTCGGCGTGGGCCTGCAGGGTCTGTCCCAAGCCGTCGTCGCCTATCAGAATGCAGTCGATTTTGCGAAGGACCGTCTTCAGGGGCGTTCCCTGACCGGGCCGAAAGCACCTGAAAAGCCTGCCGATCCGATCATCGTTCATCCGGACGTGCGCCGCATGTTGATGGACCAGAAGGCATTCCTCGAAGGCGCGCGCGCGCTGACTTACTGGACGGCCTTCCAGGGTGACCTTCAGCACAAATCTCCAGATGAAAAAGTGCGGGAAAAGGCGGGCGACTATATGGCCCTTCTGACGCCGGTCATCAAAGCATACCTGACCCATATGGGCTTTGAGAAAGCCAATCAGGCGCTGCAACTTCACGGCGGCTCTGGCTTTACGCGTGAATGGGGTCTGGAGCAGATCGTCCGCGATTGCCGTATCACTCTTATTTACGAAGGCACCAATGGCGTGCAGGCGCTCGACCTCGTTGGCCGCAAGCTGGCGTCCAATGGTGGCCGGGCTGTCTTCAGCTTCTTTGGTGAAGTTGACGAATTCATCAATTCAGCCGATGGCGATGCCGATATGGCCCCGTTTATCGAGGGCCTGACGACACTGAAGGCCCAGTTGCAGGAGGCCACAACCTGGCTGATGCAAAATGGCATGACCGATTTCAACAATGCGGGCGCTTCCAGCCACGATTACCTGCACCTGTTTGGCCTCACAGGCTTGGCATTCATGTGGGCGAAAATGGCCAAGATTGCGCTGGAGAAGAAGGCGGCGGGCGATCCCTTCTATGAAGAGAAGCTCACAACCGGCTATTATTTTGTGGACCGGATGGTGCCGGATGGTGCTGCACACCTGGCCAAGGTGAAGACCGGCGCGAAGTCGATGATGGCGTTGCCAGCGGAGGCGTTTTAGCGCGCCAGTCCGATTTTGATGGCGCGTGGCCCAAATAAGTGGGTTTCACGCGCTATCACACAAAAAAATTATGCGATTCCGCTCGTTCTGACGTTGGGAGAGGGCTGGGAATTCCTCGGAGCGACGCTTACATGTTTACGTGAACGTAAGCGGCAAGCAAAAGCCGCCCATAGCGGAGGAAGACGAATGCAGGCCAGCCCACTAGATGTCCCGAAGGCCAATTGGCGCCAGGACGAAGAGCTCGAGATTTTCTCTGACGCTGTTGGCCAGTTCTTCGAAAAGGAATGCGTGCCGCATGTGCCCCAGTGGCGCAAGGACGGTATTGTTCCGATGGAAATCTGGAAAAAGGCTGGCGAAATGGGCCTGCTCGGCGCATCCGTGCCCGAAGAATATGGCGGCGCGGGTGGTGATTTCCGTCATGAAGCCATCATCATCGAACAACAGCAGTGGAAGGGTGTCGACGGATTCGGCATAACCCTGCACAATGCGATTATTGCACCCTATATCGTCGCCTATGGCACCGAAGAACAAAAGCGGCGTTGGCTGCCCGGCATTTGTTCGGGCGAACTCGTAACCGCCATTGCGATGACGGAGCCCGGTGCAGGCTCTGACCTGCAGGGCATGAAAACGACCGCCAAGCGCGATGGCGACGAATATGTCATCAATGGCTCGAAGACCTTCATCTCGAATGGCCAGACCGCAAACCTGATCCTCGTTTGCGTGAAGACGGACCCGACCCAGGGCGCCAAGGGCATTTCGATTGCCGTTGTCGAGACAGACAAGGTGGAAGGCTTCCGCCGCGGCCGGAACCTTGAAAAGGTTGGCCAGCATGCTGCGGATACATCGGAGCTGTTCTTCGATGAAGTGCGTGTGCCAGCTTCCAACCTTCTTGGCGAAGTCGAGGGCAAGGGCTTCATCCAGCTGATGCAGAAACTGCCGCAGGAGCGCCACATAATCGGCCTTCAGGGCGTCGGCATGATTGAGCGTGCAATTCACGAGACCGTCGAATATGTGAAGGGCCGCAAGGCGTTCGGCGGTACGATTTTCGATTTCCAGAACACCCAGTTCAAACTGGCCGAATGCAAGACCGAAGCGACCGTCGCCAAAGTGTTTGCCGATCATTGTACGGAGCGCCTGCTCAAGGAAGAGCTCGACGCCGCCACCGCGTCCATGTCGAAATACTGGATCTCTGATCTCCAGTGCAAGATCGTCGACGAGTGTCTCCAGCTGCATGGTGGGTTCGGCTACATGGACGAATATCCGATCGCCCAGATGTATGCAGATGCGCGCGTTCAGCGTATCTATGGCGGCGCCAATGAAGTCATGAAAATGCTGATCGCGAGGACGCTCTAGTTTCCCATGCCTGACAGTCATCTCATTCGTGATGTCTTTCCGAAGCCGAGCCCGTCCTCGACATCGCTTGGCTTTGAACTCCTGGCGCTCGACATGAAAGCGCTGACAACCCGGGTGCGCTTTGAAGGCCGCCCGGAGTTCTGCAATCCGGCAGGCGTTATCCAGGGCGGCTATCTTGTCGCCATGATGGATGATACGATTGGCATGCTCGCCGGAATGAAGGCGGGCAAGACGAAGCTCCCTTCGACGGTTGATTTGCATACCCATTTTCTACGACCTGTCCGCAAGGGCGTCATCGAAGTTACAGCGCGTCTAAGGAATGTCGGCCGCGCCATGTTGTTCGCGGAAGCCGAACTGTTTGATTCCCGCGGCAAGGAAGCTGCCCGTTCCACCGCGAGCCTGACCCTCAATCCGGTACTGAAACCGGCAACCTGATCTTATGTTTAGAAGGAGCCTCTCCAATGACTGAAGCCTATATCTACGACGCGGTGCGTACGCCCCGCGGTAAAGGCAAGAAAAGCGGATCACTGCACGAGATCACCGCGCTCAGCCTTGCGACCCAAGTCCTGCAGGCCATCCGTGACCGGAATGAACTCGACACGTCCAAGGTGGACGATGTTGTTCTTGGCTGCGTCAGCCCGGTGGGCGAGCAGGGCGCAGACATCGCGCGCGTCGCCGTTCTGAATGCTGAGTATGCTGAAACGACCGCGGGCGTTCAGGTTGACCGCTTCTGCGCCTCCGGCCTCGAGGCCTGTAACATGGCCGCGTCGAAAGTCATGACCGGCGAGGCAGATATGGCCATCGGCGGTGGTGTTGAAAGCATGAGCCGCGTGCCAATGGGCGCGTCCGGTGGCGCGTGGTCTTCCGACCCGCAAGTCGCCCTCAAGACCTATTTTGCCCCACAGGGCATTGGCGCTGACACGATCGCCACCAAGTATGGCTTCTCCCGCGATGACGTCGATGCGTTTGCGGTCGAGAGCCAGAAGCGCGCCGCAACGGCTTGGAAAGAAGGCCGCTTTGCCAAATCCATCGTTCCGGTGAAAGACCAGATGGGCGGCATCCAACTGGCCCATGATGAACACATGCGCCCGGACGCTGACATGCAGTCGCTCGCCGCACTGAACCCGTCTTTCGCTGGCATGGGCGCGATGGGCTTCGATGAAGTCATCAAGCAGCGCTATCCTGAATTGGAAGCGATCAATCATGTGCACCATGCCGGTAACTCGTCCGGTATCGTGGATGGTGCTTCAGCGGTCCTGTTCGGCTCGAAGGAAATGGGCGAGAAGTTCGGCCTCAAGCCGCGCGCACGCATCCGCGCCATGGCGTCCATCGGTTCCGAGCCGGGCATCATGCTGACCGGCCCGACCTATGTGTCCCAGAAGGTCCTTAAGAAGGCCGGCATGGAAGCCAGTGACATCGACCTGTACGAACTGAATGAAGCCTTTGCATCGGTCGTCCTGCTGATGATGCAGAACCTCAACATCCCACATGAAAAGATGAACGTGAATGGCGGCGCCATCGCTATGGGCCACCCGCTCGGCGCGACCGGCGGCATGATCCTTGGCACGATGGTCGACGAATTGGAGCGCTCCGGCAAGGAAACCGCCCTTGTCACCCTTTGCGTCGGCGCCGGCATGGGCACCGCCACGATCATCGAACGCGTTTAATCAAGATACAGACGAACGGAATACACGATATGGAACTCGAAACATTCGGTTGGGACGTCGATGGTGACGGCATTGCGCACGCAGTCTTTGATGTGCCAGGCCGCAGCATGAACACGCTGACGGCAAAAGCTGTCGCTGATATCATCGCAATCTCCAAGGAAGTCGCGTCCAATGACGCCATCAAGGGCCTGGTGATCTCGTCGGGCAAGCCGAGCGGCTTTTGCGCCGGGGCGGATCTTGGTGAAATGAACCAGAGCGCTGGCGCCGGAAAGTCGCCTGCGGACATGTCCGAAGCAGAGCTGAAAAAGGCGCAATTCGATCGCGGCTTTTCGCTCAACAAGACGCTGCGCGAACTGGAAACCTGCGGCAAGCCGGTGGCCGTTGCGCTGAATGGCCTCGCCCTCGGCGGCGGTCTCGAAGTGGCGCTGGCCTGTCATTATCGCGTTGCGGCGAATGACAATCCGAAGCTGCAATTCGGCCTGCCGGAAGCCAAGATCGGCCTCCTGCCAGGCGCTGGCGGCACCCAGCGCCTGCCACGCCTGATCGGCGTTCAGGCCGCTCTGCCACTGATCCTGCAAGGTGAAAGCTTCAATGCCGAGAAGGCGCTCGCCATGGGTGTCGTTCAGGAACTCGCCCCATCGTCCGAAACGGTCGACAAGGCGAAGGCCTGGGTCAAGGCCAATCCGAAGGCGCAGGCGCCGTGGGATGAAAAGGGCTTCAAGGTTCCGGGCGGCGTCGTGCATCGTAGCCCCGGTGCGGGCCAGGTCGCGACCATGTCCAATGCCATGCTGATGGCCAAGACCTATGGCAACTATCCGGCCCAGAAGAACATCCTGTCCTGCATCTATGAAGGCATTCAGGTGCCGATCGATGCGGGTCTCCGGATCGAGACCCGCTACTTCATCAACACCCAGCAGCGCCCGGAAGCGAAAGCCATGATCCGGTCCCTGTTCCTGTCGATGCAGGAACTGTCCAAGGGCGGCAACCGCCCGGCCGGTCATCCGAAGACCGAATTCAAGAAGATCGCTGTCGTCGGTGCGGGCCTGATGGGCGCGGGCATTGCCTATGTGCAGGCCAAGGCTGGTATCCCGACTGTTCTCGTCGATGTCTCGAAAGAGAATGCCGAGAAGGGTAAGGACTATTCCCGCCGTCTCGTCGAAAAGGCCGTCTCGCGTGGCAAGTCCACACAGGAGAAGGGCGACGCACTGCTCGACCTGATCACGACGACCGACAATTATGATGATGTCAAAGGCGCTGACCTGGTCATCGAGGCCGTGTTCGAGAATGTCGAACTGAAAGCCAAGATCACCAAGATGGCTGAAGCTGTTCTCGACAAGGATGCTGTCTTCGGATCAAACACATCCACATTGCCGATTACAGGCTTGGCTGAAGCATCGGAGCGCCCTGAGAACTTTATCGGCATCCACTTCTTCTCGCCGGTCGAGCGTATGGGGCTTGTCGAAATCATCAGCGGTGAAAAGACCAGCGAAGCGACCCTCGCCAAGGCGGTCGATTATGTGCTCGCCATCCGCAAGACGCCGATTGCCGTCAATGATAGCCGCGGCTTCTACACGTCCCGCTGCTTCGGAACTTATACGCGCGAGGGCATGGAAATGCTGGCAGAAGGCATCAAGCCAGCGATCATCGAGAATGTCGGCCGACAGTCCGGCATGCCGATGGGCCCGCTGGAAGTTTCCGATTCGGTTGGCCTCGACACCGCGCTGAAAGTGACGCGGGCAACCGCTGAGGCAGCTGGTATCGATCTGCAGACGGATGACCGGACGCAGTTCCTTGCATGGCTCGTCGAAGACCAGGAGCGTGTGGGCCGCAAGGCCGGAAAGGGCTTCTACGACTACAATGAAAAGGGCAAGCCGGAACGCCTCTGGCCAGACCTGAACACGCAGCTGGAAGTGAAGGTGGACGAATGCCCACCAGACCTGAAGAAAGAGCTGACCAACCGCTTCCTGATCCGTCAGGCTGTGGAGGTTGCCCGTTGCTTTGAAGAGGGTGTTATCACCGATGCGCGCGATGCCGACATTGGCTCCATCCTCGCTTGGGGCTTTGCACCGTATACGGGCGGTTGCTGTTCCTATATCGACCTGATGTGGGGCAT
>JGI24655J20075_1000406_pt1 | contig 16428 bp, 15 predicted proteins | sample MalvirmetaMSP112_FD_20075 | JGI IMG/M metagenome (IMG submission 20075) | reverse complement strand
CCGCCACCCTGGCCGGGAGCGGGCTCAATGTGGCGGTGATGGAGCAGCGCGGCCAGGGCGACAGTGCGTTGCGGCCCGGCCGGCGCCACAACTGGGGCTTCGCCGAGGTGCTCGACAACGACCTGCCGGCGCTGCTGGATTGGGCCGAAGCGCGGCGGCCCGGCGCGCCGCTCTACCTGATGGGCCACAGCCTGGGCGGCCATTTCGCCGCCATCACCGCCGGGCGCTTCGCCGAACGCATCCACGGTTTAATTCTGGTGGCCACCGGCAGCCCCTGGTGGAAAGCGTTCGAAGGCGCCCGCGCCCGACCCGACGCCAAAAGCGTGCGCCGGTTGATCCGGCTGATTCCCGCCGCCGGCCTGCTGTTCGGTTACTTCCCCGGCGAGCGCATCGGCTTCGGCGGCAACGAGGCGCGCGGCGTCATGAACGACTGGCGCACCCTGGCGCAGCACAACCGCTACCAAGCCCGGGGCCTGGACGAAGACCTGGACGCCGCCGTCGCCACCTATACCGGGCCGGTGCTGGCGGTGCGGCTGGCGGACGACGCCCTGGCCCCGGAAGCGTCAGTGAAAGCGGTGACGGACAAATTCCGCAACGCCCCGCTCCGCCAGCAGGTGATTACCGCCGACCAGCTCGACGACCGCGCCGATCATTTCCGCTGGGCCCGTCAGGCCCGGCTGGTGGCCGATCTGGTCACGCCCTTTGTTGCCGGCCCGCGATAGCGGTAATCTTGCCCCTTCGCCCGGCAACCACCCGACCGTAACCGTATGGCCCGCCATTCCGCCGTCACCACAACCGTCCCACCCGGAGCCCGCCCGTGAGCGGCCCCATTCTGATCTTCGATTCCGGGGTCGGCGGCCTGTCCGTGGTCAAGGCGCTGCGCGAGCAGATGCCGGGCGCGCCGCTGGCCTACGTGTGCGACAACGCGGCGCTGCCCTACGGCACCAAGGCGGACGCCTGGCTGGTGCGGCGCATCGTCCAGGTGTGCCGGGCGGCGGTGGCCGCCAGCGGCGCCCGGGTGCTGGTGGTGGCCTGCAACACCGCCAGCACCCTGGCGCTGGACGCGCTGCGCGACGCCCTGGCCATCCCGGTGGTGGGCACGGTGCCCGCCATCAAGCCCGCCGCCGCGCTCAGCCGCAGCGGCGTGATCGGCCTGCTGGCCACCTCCGCCACCGTCCCCCGCCCCTACACCGACAAGCTGATCCACGACTTCGCCGGCCACTGCACCGTGGTGCGGGTGGCCGCCGACGGCCTGGTGGAGCAGGCCGAGCGGCTGCTCGCCGGCGAGCCGGTGGACGACGCCGTCATCGACGCCGGGCTGGCGCCGCTGTGGTGCGCGCCGACCCTGGACACCGTGGTGCTGGGCTGCACCCACTTCCCGCTGCTGCGCGACCTGCTCAACGCCCGCGCCCCGCGCCCGCTGCAATGGGTGGACTCCGGCAGCGCCATCGCCCGCCGCGTGGCCCAGGTCATTGATCAATACCCCCATCGTTCCTCTACTAAAAGGGATGATAGCTGGGCGACCGACGCTGATCGGTTCGCGCTCACTCGCTGCTTACCTGACTACGGCTTCCTGCCACCGCAGCGCCTGGCAGTTTTAGAGAACGCCGATTAAGGATTGTCGATGCTTTTCGGATCGGTGTCGTCTATGGGTGAATAGGCCGGTACGTCTGCCGGATGCGACCGCATCGAGCCGGTGCTGTAATCTTTTTCGTTATAGTCATCATCGCTGACCGGATCCAGCGAGGGGCTTTCAATGCTAGGTTCGTTGCTCGCCGTGGCTTCAGTTTGTTTGGGGCGAAGCTTTGGTGGCGGCGCGACATAGGCTCGTAAGTGTTGTCCGGCATTTTTGTAGAACCAGGGCACCGCTTCTTCGAGTTGCTCAATAAAAGTCTTTACGCCGCTGAATTTTCCGGCCATATCATGGACCAGCATGATCTCGAAGGAGCTGGGAACCAGTGCTTTATTGTCGCCTTCGATATTTGTCACATTGTCACGAAGCAAGGCCAATGGCGCCTGGGTGGAAGCGGCGCGTCCGGGCCAGTTTGCTCGAATGTACAAATTGTCCGCCTTGGCATTTTTTAGTTGTTTGATCAGCCAGTTGACGCGTGCGGGGGTTTTCTTCTTATCTTTCGGCGCAGAGAGTGTCATGTAAACACAGATGCTCCGTCTGACCAGGTCAGCCACAACTTCCAGTGGCGCGGCGGCATCCGGGATGTCGAGTCGAGCGTGAAGTTTTTGCTCCTTTATTAGCTTTTCACAATCATCTTTCATTCGTGTTTCGGGGCTGTCGCGATGCGACCGGGAGAGGTGCGCCCTGACCGTTGTGTTGAGCTTACGGCTCATCAATAAAGCTAAATCTCTCACTTCCTGATGCCAGGACGAAACCGAGGTCTCCAGTGCGGGATCGTTCTTCATAATAACGGCGCTGGCTTGAACCTTGCTAACAAGGTCCTTCCAGTCGGAATTCATTCGGTCAAAGCGTGACACGCCAATGCTGGGGTGGCCGAAATAGCGAACCATCTCGGTAAGAATGTATCTCTCGGCGTCGTTCGAAAAAACATCTTCAGTCAAGAGAAGCTTGGCCTGCGTCCAGACGTACACCCAGGACCAGTGATAGAGATTGACACCTTTTGAAGAGTTTTTGGCGACTTTGATCGGCGAGTGCGTAGGGACGGTGGCAAACTGGTTCGATAAAGTGATTACTGCATCGACGCCTTCCTTTTTTGCCAGCCCGAGATATCGCTCTATCTGCTCAGGTTGCAGATCCGCTTTGCCCACTTTTGCTTCGATGAGAGCGCTCCAGCGTTTTCCGCGCCCCGACTCAAGCACTAGCAAACCATCTGGGCGGCAGCCCGTTTCCTGAGCTTTCTGGAAAACGACTTCGGTGTAGCTAATGACGGTTGAGCGCTTGCCTACTTTAAGTCCGAGGGACTCCAGGAGGACATCCTGGAAAGGTTTGACCGCGGCCATTGTTGCCAAGAGAATCGAGGCGGCGCGGGCCTCTTTGCTTGTGTCCGAGGCAACGGGCAATAGACGGGCAATCTCGCCGGATTTGAGGTTTTCTGGGAGGGCCATTTTGTTGTCCTTTTTATTTTTCTGTGATCCAGTTCGCTCAAGGTAGCAGATATCCTTTTGTTTAGATAATCATCAGGTTCTGTCTTAACTGCGCGCGGGAAGCCTTCCAAAAGTATCGCCGAGGAGAGAACGTGAAACCAAGAATGAGTTTATTGACGCTCGGTGTGCGGGATCTGGCGCGTTCGGTGCGGTTCTACGAGCAGGGTTTGGGGTTGCCGCGCATGCCGTCGCCGCCGGAAGTGGCGTTCTTTACGCTGAACGGCACCTGGCTGGGCCTCTACGGCCGTCAGGCGATGGCCGAGGAAGCCGGCGTGGCCGATGACGGCGGCGGCTTCGCCGGCTTTACCATCGCCCACAATGTGCATTCGGAGCAGGAGGTGGATCAGGTGCTGGCGCAGGCCGAGGCGGCCGGCGCCACCCTGGTGAAACCCGGACACAGGGCGCACTGGGGCGGCTACCTCGGTTACTTTTCCGATCCGGACGGCTTCCTGTGGGAGGTGGCCCATAACCCGGAGTTCTGGGTCGGCCCGGAAGACAACTAATCCGCTACCTCAATATCAGTCACGCCGCACGGGGCCGGTCAGCCATTGCTGGATCGCGCCGCGCGTGTCGGCGCTTTTGATGAGGCCCAGGTGGCCGACCCCTTCCAGCACCTTTACTTCGGCGTGGTCGGTGTGCTCGCGGAACAGGGGCGCGTAGGCGTCGCTGTTGAAGCTGCTGTCGGCGCTGCCGGCCAGCACCAGGGTGGGCGCGTTCAGCGCGGCGATGTCGGTGCCGTAGTCGTCGCGCGGGTGCATCGACGTCTGCATACGGTAGCTGTAGGCCAGGGTCTCGGTGCCGTCGCGCACGGCTTCCGGCATCTTGAATTCGATCACCGTGAGGTCGTTCAGGCCGGTGATGCCGACGCCGTTGAGCAGGCCCAGCAGGATCAGCCGGAGTACTTTCGGGTCGGCCCAGTCCGAATTGCTTTCCGCGCTGGTGGGGGCGCTGTGGTGGATGTAGGGCGCCAGCAGGATGTAGCCGTCCACCGGCACCTGCGGGTCGCCGCCGGCGTGGCGTATCGCCAGGCCGCCGCCGCTGGAATGGCCGGCCAGCAACAACGCCGCCTCGGGGTGCGCCCGGCGCACCAAGCCCAGGAAGTCGTCCAGGTCGTCCTCAAGCTGGCCGATGTAGTCCACGTCGCCGCGCCGCACCGGGTCCGGGCCGTGGCCGCGCAGGTCCGGTGTGTAAACGCGCACGTCGTCGCTTTCCGCCAGGCCGGAGGCCAGCGGTTGCAGGTAGCCGCTGTGGTAGCCGGAGCCGTGCAGCAGCACGATCACCCGCGCCGCGTCGCCGGTGCCGGCATATTCCCGGTAGTGCAAGGGCGTGCCGTCGCGGGCCTGGTACTTGTGCAGCGCCGGCGGCGGTGCGCCGCCGGTGACCTGATCGAAATCCATGCCGCCGTCCTGCTGACTCCAGAGCGGCGTGGCGAGCAAGAGGAGCAGGGCGCCGACCAGTGCCGGCGCCCATGGAGGGGTGCGGCCGGTGCGCCACATAAGAGCCTCGTCGTCGTGCGCCTGATGCCCGCACTGTGCGTTGTCATCGCGGTGGTCGCAAGGCCCGGGCCGTTCAACCCAGGATCATCACCGCCTGGCCGGCATTGATCTGCTGGCCCTCCTGGCGGGCGATGTGCACCACCTTGCCGGCTTCCGGCGCGGCCACTTCGATTTCCATCTTCATGGACTCCAGCACCGCCACCACCTGGCCTTCTTCCACGCGGTCGCCTTCGGCCACGGTGAGCTTCCAGATGTTGCCGGCAGTGGGGGATTCCACCGGAGTGCCTTCCGGCAGGCTGTCCGCTTCCTCGGCGTTCAGGTCCTGCTGGGATTCGAAGTTGATCTGGCCGCTTTCCACCCAGCGTTGCAGTTCTTCGTCGAAGGCTTGGTTGCGGGCGTCGGTGAAGGCGCGGATGTCGGCGTCGTTGTCTTCCAGGAAGCGCTGGTACTCGCCCAGGTTGAAGGTGGTCTCCTCGACCTGGAACGGATAACGGCCCTTGGGGAAGTCGCGGCGGATCCGTTGCAGCTCCTCGGCACTCACTTCATAGAAGCGGATCTGGTCGAAGAAGCGCAGCAGCCAGGGCTGGGTGAACGCCTCGGTGCGGTGGAAGCGGTTCCACATCTGCATGGTGCGGCCCACGAACTGGTAGCCGCCGGGGCCTTCCATGCCGTAGACGCACAGATAGGAGCCGCCGATGCCCACCGAGTTTTCCGCGGTCCAGGTGCGGGCCGGGTTGTACTTGGTGGTCACCAGCCGGTGGCGCGGGTCGTAGGGGGTGGCCACCGGCGCGCCCAGGTAGACGTCGCCCAGGCCCATCACCACATAGCTGGCCTCGAACAGGATCTTCTTCACCTCGTCGATGCTGTCCAGGCCGTTGATGCGACGGATGAACTCGATGTTGCTGGGGCACCAGGGGGCGTCCTTGCGCACCGACTGCATGTATTTCTCGATCGCCAGGCGGCAGGCTTCGTCGTCCCAGCTCAGCGGCAGGTGGACGATGCGCGAGGGCACTTCCAGGTCGTCCTGCTTGTCCAGGGTCAGCTCGGCCCGTTTGAGCATTTCGAGCAGATCCCGGCGCGGCAGCACGGACGGCTCGAAGTGCACCTGCAGGGAGCGGATGCCCGGAGTCAGCTCGAGAATGCCGTCGGGTTTTTCCTCTTCCAGCCACAGCATCAGCGCGTGGGCGCGGAACCGCAGCCGCAGGTCCAGCTCCAGCGGGCCGTATTCCACCAGCAGGTAGCGGTCGCCGGCGGCGCGGTAGACCACCTCCGGGCCGTCTTCCTTTTCTTCCAGCCGGTCCAGGATCGGCGTGGTGACCGGCGCCGCCGCCGGGGAAAGCGTCGGCGCGCTCAGGCCGGCCAGGCAGGCGTCCTGTTCCGCCGCCAGGCGGTCGGCGTCCTCCAGGCTCAGCGGCACGAAGCGCAGGCGGTCGCCGGCCTTGAGCTGGCCCAGTTTCCAGCGGTCCGCCGAGATCACCGTGGCGGGGCACACGAAGCCGCCCAGCGACGGCCCGTCCGGCCCCAGGATCACCGGCATGTCGCCGGTGAAGTCCACCGTGCCCACGGCGTAGGCGTTGTCGTGAATGTTGGACGGGTGCATGCCCGCTTCGCCGCCGTCGCTGCGCGCCCACTCCGGCTTCGGGCCCACCAGGCGGATGCCGGTGCGGCTGGAGTTGTAGTGCACCTGCCAGTCGGCGCTGAAGAAGGTGGCCATGTCGTCGTCGGTGAAAAAGTCCGGCGCGCCGTGGGGGCCGTAAATCACGCGCAGCTCCCAGGTGTCGCCCAGCGCCGGTTTCAGGCTGTCCGGCACCGCCACCGGGGCCGTGTCCGCCGCCGGGGGGCCGAAGTGCAGCACGTCGCCGGTGCGGATGGCGCGCCCGCCGTGGCCGCCGAACTGCCCCAGGGTGAAGGTGCTGCGCGAGCCCAGGTAGGGCTGGCACTGCAGGCCGCCGGCGAGGGTCAGGTAGGCGCGGGCGCCGTCGCCGCGCACCTTGCCCAGCTTGAGGGTCTGGCCGGCGGCGACGGAAACCGCCTGGTAGTTGGGCACCGGCTCGCCGTCCAGGGTGGCGCCCATGTCGGCGCCGGTAAGGGCGATGCGGGTGCCGTGGTTAAAGCGCAGGGTGGGCCCGTTGAGGGTGAACTCCAGGCCGGCGGCGTCCTCGTCGTTGCCCAGCAGGCGGTTGCCGAGGCGGAAGCTGAGCGCGTCGAAGGGGCCGGACGGCGGCACGCCGATCGGCCAGTAGCCGCGCCGGCCCGGGTAGTCCTGCACCGTGGTCAGGGTGCCGCCGGCGAGCACGTCCAGGGTGGTGGGGTGGTAGTCGAAATCGTTCAGGTAGCGGGTGGTCATCTCGCCGTTCTGGAACGCCCGGTCGGCGAGGATCGCCAGCACATAGTCGCGGTTGGTTTCGATGCCCTCCACGCAGGTGTGTTCCAGGGTGCGTTGCAGGGCGGCCAGCGCCGCGTCGCGGTCGTCTTCAAAACGATCAGCTTGGCCAGCATTGGGTCGTACAGCGGCGAGACCGTGAGGCCCGGTTCGATCCAGTGGTCGATGCGCAGCTTCTCGCCGTCGGCCTCGGGGAACTCGGCGGTGGTGAGCAGGCCGGCGCTGGGCTGGAAGTCCTTGTTGGGGTCTTCCGCGTACAGGCGCGCCTGCAGTGCGTGGCCGCGCGGCGTGAGACCTTCGCCCAGGCCCGCCAGCGGCGGCAGCTCGCCGGCGGCCAGCTGCACCATCCAGCGCACCAGGTCGATGCCGAACACCTGCTCGGTGACGCCGTGCTCCACCTGCAGGCGGGTGTTCACCTCCAGAAAGTAGAAGCGGTTGCTGTCCTGGTCGAGGATGAATTCCACCGTGCCGGCGTTGCGGTAATCCACCGCCGCCACCAGGCGGCGGGCGGTGTCGTGCAAGGTGGCGCGCACCTCGTCGGGCAGGTTGGGCGCCGGGGTTTCTTCCAGCACTTTCTGGTGGCGGCGCTGGGCGGAGCAGTCCCGCTCGCCCAGGGCCAGTGCGCCGCCGGCGCCATCGCCGAACACCTGCACTTCGATGTGGCGGGCGCGCTCAATGTATTTTTCCAGGAACACGCCGTCGTTGGAGAAGTTGTTGGCGCTCAGCCGGCGCACGCTGTCCCAGGCTTTTTCCAGGCCGGCGTCGTCGTGGCAGATCTGCATGCCGATGCCGCCGCCGCCGGCGGTGCTTTTGAGCATCACCGGGTAGCCGATCTCCGCGGCGGCTTTCAGCGCCGCCGCCGGGTCATCCAGCAGGCCGGTGCCGGGCAGCAGCGGCACGTCGTTGTCCTCGGCCAGGGCGCGGGCGGTGTGTTTCAGGCCGAAGTCGCGCATCTGTTGCGCGGTGGGCCCGATGAAAGCGATGCCGTTGTTTTCGCACCGCTCGACGAATTCGGGGTTTTCACTGAGAAAGCCGTAGCCGGGGTGCACCGCGTCGATGCCGTGCTCGGCCATCAGCGCGAACAGCTTGTCCTGGTTCAGGTAGGTCTGCGCGGCGTTGCCGTCGCCCAGGTAAAGCGCCTGGTCCGCCAGGGCCACGTGTCGGGATTCGGTGTCCGCGTCGGCGTAGATCGCCACGCTGGTGACGTCCAGATCCTTGAGGGTACGGATGATGCGGGTGGCGATGGCGCCGCGGTTGGCGATCAAAACCTTGTTGAACATGACGTCGGCTCTCTTGCGAGGGCGGGCCGTCCCGCCGTTGTGTTTCCTTGCGCCGGGGTCGTCCCCGGGGGCGTTTTCGGTGAACGCCGTTACCAGATCAGCACTTCAATGGGGGTCGGGTTGTAGCCGTTGCACGGGTTGTTGAGCTGCGGACAGTTGGAAATCAGCACGGTGGTGTTCATCAGTGCTTTCAGTTCCACGTACTTGCCCGGCGCGGAGATGCCGTCCTCGAAGGTGAGCCCGCCGTCGGCGGTCACCGGCACATTCATAAAGAAATTGATGTTGTGGGTGATGTCCCGTTTGCCGAGGCCGAACTCTTCGTGCTCGTTGACCGCCAACATCCAGCTGTCGCGGCAGGCGTGCATGCAGCGCTTTTCCAGGTCGTAGCGCACGGTGTTGCTCTCGGTGGCGCAGGCGCCGCCCAGGGTGTCGTGGCGGCCGCAGGTGTCGGCGGTGATTTCCAGCATCGGGTTGTTGCGGTTGGAGCGCAGCACCGTGCCGGCGGTGAGGTAGACGTTGCCCTGTTCGCGGATGGTGTCCACGGCGCTGTAACGTTCGGCGCTGTCGTCGGCGTTGAAGAACAGAGTGTCGGCGGCCTGGTTGCCTTCCAGATCCAGGATTCGGACCGTCTCGCCTTTTTTCACCACTTTCAGAAAGTAGTCGCCGGCGGGGACGGTCTCCCGGAAGGTGGCGTCTTCGGGTTTCAGAATGCTTTCTTTGATCATCTTGTCCTCCTTACGGCTCAGGCTTCGTCCAGGTAGTACAGCCGGTTGTTTTCGAAGGCGCGGCCGTTCTCCGGGCGGAAGTTCAGGCAGTAGTCGTCCGCCGTCACCGGGTCGGCCTTGAGCATTTCCACGTGCACCGGCTTCTTCGGGTATTCCGTGGCCGGGTTGAGCGGGTGCGGGCAGGTGTGCATCACCACCAGGGTTTCCATCTCGAAACGCAGCGTGACCTGGGCGCCGGGCTTCGCCGCGGACGGGTCGAAGAACATCTTGCCGTCGTCGTCGGTGGCCACCTTGCTGAACAGATTGAGGTTGGCGGCCAGGTCCCGTTCGGTGAGGCCGTACTTGGCCAGCTCGGTGAGGAAGCTGGTGTGGCCGCTCAGGTACCAGTCGTTGTGGTGGTCCTGGTAGCGGTGCTCGCCGTACTTCTCCTTCACCTGTTGCGGGTGCAGGTTGCCGCACACGGTGTCGTGCCAGCCGAAGCTGTCCTCGACGATGGAGGCGAACACCCGGCCCATGTCCGAGTACAGGCAGTTGCCGCGCGTGAGCTTGAAGGTGTGCTGGCCCTTGAGGCTGTCCGGGGCGTTGTAGCGCTCCAGCTTTTCCTCCGGGTTGTAGAACAGCATGCCCACGTTGGCGCCGCCTTCCACGTCGGTGAGACGCAGGGCGGTGCCGCGCCGCATCCGGAAGGACCAGTGCGCGCCGCCGGGCAGGGTGTATTGGTAGAGCGGGGTTTGCATGGGGTTGCTCCTCGTTCTCTGGTTACGGGGTCGGTATCAGGCGCCCAGCACCCGGGCGGTGGAATCCACGCTCTGGGTGATCGACTGCAGGGTGCCTTTGTCGCTGTTGCCCACCGGCAGGTCGTAGGTAATGCGCGCGCCGTAGCTGCCGGGGGTCTGCGGGTCCAGCCGCTCCTTGTCGAACACCCACATGCGGGTGCCGAGGAAAAAGCCCTCCGCCAGGTCGTGGGTGATCATGAACACGGTCAGGTCCTGTTTGCGCCACAGGTCCAGCACCAGCTCGTGCATGTCCCGGCGGATGCCCGGGTCCAGGGCGCCGAAGGGTTCGTCCAGCAGCAGAATGCGCGGCTTCTTGATCAGCGCCTGGGCCAGCGCTAGGCGTTGCTGCATGCCGCCGGACAGCTCGTGGGGGTATTTGCCCAGGGCCTGGTCCAGCCCCACGGAGGCGAGCATTTCCTCGGCCTGCTCGCGCAGAGCGCGGCGCTTGCCGCCGAACACCCGGCCCAGCCAGCGGCTGCTTTCCAGTTCGCCGGCCAGCATCACGTTTTCCACCGCTGTCAGGTGGGGCAGCACGGAATAGCGCTGGAACACGATGCCCCGGGTCTCGTCCGGCTCGTCGGGGATCGGTTTGCCGTCCAGCAGCAGTTGGCCCCGGGTCGGGCTTTCGGTGCCCAGCATCATTTTCAGGAAGGTGGTCTTACCGCAGCCGGAGGCGCCCACCACGGTGACGAACTCGCCTTCTTCCACCTTGGCGTTCAGGCGCTCCAGGACCACGTCCTGGCCGTACTCCTTCCAAAGATTCTTGATCTCGATGGCAGCCATATCGGTCTCCTTATTGCGCGCCGTGGAACCAGGGGTAGCGCCACTGGGAGTAACGCTTGAGGGCGAAGTCGAGGGCGAACGCCAGGAAAGTGATCCAGGCCACGTAGGGCAGAATCACGTCCATGGCCAGGTAGCGGCGCACCAGAAAGATGCGGTAGCCCAGGCCTTCGGTGGCGGCGATGGCTTCCGCGGCGATCAGGAACAGCCAGGCGGAGCCCAGGGACAGACGCACGGAACTGAGCAGGCGCGGCATGATCTGCGGCCACACCAGCCGGGTGATGATCTGCCAGGTGTTGGCGCCCAGGGTCTGCATCTTGATGATCTGTTCGGTGGGGATTTCCTCCGCCCGCTGCTGCAGGTCGCGGATCAGAAAGGGGGTGATGCCGATAATGATCAACATCACCTTGGCCAGCTCGCCGAGCCCGAAAATGATGAACAGGATCGGCAGAATCGCCAGCGGCGGCACCAGAGACATGCCGGTGACCAGCGGCGAGATGCCGGCCCGGAACAGCGGCAGCGAGCCGGTGGCGATGCCCACCACCAGGCCGATCAGAGCGCTGATCGCCACGCCGATGCCGAGCCGCTGCAGGCTGGCCAGGGTGTCCACCAGCAGGGTGTACTCGCCGCTGCGTTTGCTGGGCTCGAAGGCCATGCGCTCGATGGCTTCGGAGAAGCTGCTCAGGGAGGGCAGCAGTTTGTCGTTGGGGTTCGCGTCCAGTCGTGCGTCGGAGGCGACCAGGTACAACACCGCCAGGATCACGAAGGGCAGCAGCCCGAGGGCCCAGCGGCCCACCGGTCCGGCCTGGCGGTTGATCAGTTTCTTCATGGCGACCTCCTTGGTTACAGGCGATGAGGAATCCAATGACAGGGCGTCATCATGTCCTCCCGGGCTTTTGTCCCGCCGTGTAACCTCCCCGGCGCGCCGGGCGAAGGTCGACCGCTCTCGGACCAGGCATCGGCGTTGCCGACCGGAACCCTAGCGATCCATTGATAGCAAATTGTCGAGTCGTGATGGCAAAACCGGCCATTCGATTCCTGACTTCGATACAGCAAAACCGATGCCAGGGTGGCCAAGGTGTTGTTTTGTAAGGGCTGGCGCCCGGAGGCGGGGCGTGGCGGGGTCGTTTTGGGGCAGCGGTGTGCGCTTTATTGGTGCCCGGCGCCCCAGGGTGGGGCGCCGGGGTGGGAATCAGGGCTGCTCGATAAAGTCCATCAGGGCTTCCCAGCTCACCAGATCGGCCTCTTTGTCGTAGGCCAGCGGCAGCTCGAACCGTTTGCCGGTTTCGTCCGCCTTGGGGTTGGTGAAACCGTGCTGCACGCCCGGGAAGCTGAGCAGCTGGAACTGGGCGCCGGCCTGGGTGAGCTCTTCCACCAGGGCGCTCACCTGGTCCGCCGGCACCATCGGGTCGGCCTGGCCGGTGGCCACCAGCACGCGGGCGTCGATGTCGCCTTCGCCGGCGCGCTGGTTGGTGCCCAGCGTGCCGTGGAAGCTGGCCACGCCGGCCAGGTCGTTGCCCTTGCGCGCCTGTTCCAGCACCACGCCGCCGCCGAAGCAGTAACCCACCGCGAAGATGCGCTCGTCGTCCACGTACTGCTGATCACGCAGTATGGTTTTGGCGGCGTTGAAGCGCGCGGTCAGTTTTTCCGGTTCCGACAACGCCTGCTCCATGAACGCCTTGGCGTCCTTGGGGTGGCTGGCCACCTGGCCGTCGCCGTACATGTCCACCGCCAGGGCCACATAGCCCTCCTCGGCGAGCAGGCGGGCGCGGTTGCGGGCGTAGTCGTTAAGGCCCCACCATTCGTGCACCACGATCACGCCGGCGGTGGTGCGGTCCAGGTCCTCGTCCATGAACAGCACGCCCTTGCCCAGACCACCGGGCAGTTTCACGGTCTTTTCCGCCACGTCCGCGATGGCGATACCGCTCAGCATCAGCAGGCCCAGCACAATACTCAGTCGTTTCATGGTCGCATCCTTCTTGGTTGGTGGTGATCTCACTCGTCCCACACCCAGCGCAACGGTTCGCCGAAATCGTCATAGATCAGTTTGCGCCNTGGCCGGCGCTTGTGCGTGGGGCGGGTGGTTTTGCGTTTGCGCGCGTCAATCGCCGCCGCCACCGCTGAAATGTCCGTGCGGGTGGCGCGTGGCGCCTGGGAAAACGGAAAAGCACGCTTTCCCTGGGGCTGCGCCGGGTCATTGCCGGAAACGCCGTGCGGCACTTCCTTAATGCGTCCGCCGTGGGAGAGAAAACGCTCCATATCCCGTTGCAGGCGCCGGCGCTGCTGTTCCTTACTATTGCGGACTTTCATCGGGTCGGGGGGATCGGGCAAGTAGCCTTCCACCATAGCAGTGCAAGGCAGGGGCGAGAAGACGCCGGGCCCCGATGGGCCTAAAAGGTATAGACAGTGGCGCCGGCGGCATCGGGAAGGGGCAGGCCCTGGTTGGCGCGGATACCGGTGGGAACATTCCGGCCGGAGGGCCAACTGTCCTGGGACTCGGTTTCTTCATCGGCGGCGTCCAGGGAGGGCAGCCGCGGCGGCTCGCCGGCGCTCGCCATGCCCGCCACCAGCATAAGCAGCCCCAGCACTGAATATCGGATCATAACCACCTCCCCCTTGATGTGTGCGGGAATAGTGGTCGGCGCCGGGTCAAGGCGGCGCGAAGGCGGCCGCCGCCAGCGTTTTCAGCGGGGTCGCCTCGCGCCCGGGGAGGCTTACAGGCCCTTGTCGAGGGTCTCCGAAGGTGCGGGCGTATCGCCGGCGCGCAGCGGGTTGCAGTTCTTGATCACCACCTTGCCTTCCAGCACGTTACCCCGTGAATATTCCTGGAAGATGCAGCGGTTGGTCTCCGGGTCGTAGTTTTCGATCCACAGGTTGTCGCCTTTCCAGGTGGCCGCCACGTGCTGGTGCCCTTCTTCCACGGTCACGTTCATGGTGCCGCCAAGGCGCTTGACGAAAATCTGTTCCAGCCAAAAATAGTAGAGCAGGGTGCTGAGCAGCCAGATCACCACGGCGGTGATGAGCGCCGGTTTCCACTTGCCCATGCGGACGCCGATGCCGAACAGGGCCAGGAAGATAGCGGCCGCCACCAGCAGCCAATAAAGGTAGGTGATCATGCGAAGCTCCTTGTTTCAGGCTATTGTTGTTTCAATGCGAAGATATCCGTTGATGATAGCAACTCCCGGGAAAACAGGTGTAAAACCGTGAAACAGAGCACGGCGCCGGCGGCCGGCGACTGGTGGGTGTACATGCTGCGCTGCGCCGACGGCTCCCTGTACACCGGCGTCACCACCGACGTGCTGCGCCGCTGGCAGGAACACAACGACGGCCCGCGCGGCGCCCGCTACACCCGCGCCCGGCGGCCGGTGGCCCTGGTGATGTGCGTGGCGGTGCCCGGGCGGGCCGCCGCCGGCCGGCTGGAGGTGCGCCTCAAGGCCCTGTCCCGCCCGCGCAAGGAAAAACTGATTCAGGCGGTCACCGGGGTTTCGGTTGCTAATCCACCGGGGAATTGCTTGACTGCGTCCACTTCTGAATTGGAGAACCCGGAATGAACTTTTGGCGTGCTTTCATGCTGATGTGGCTGGCGGTATCGCTGGCCGGCTGCGGCATCAACAATATTCCCACCTACGACGAGCAGGTGAAGGCCGCCTGGTCCCAGGTGCAGAACCAGTACCAGCGCCGCGCCGACCTGGTGCCCAATCTGGTCAACACCGTGCAGGGCTTCGCCGACCAGGAGCGCGAAGTGCTGGTGGAGGTCACCGAGGCCCGCTCCAAGGTGGGCTCGATTCAAATGGACGAGAGCATTCTCGACGACCCGCAGAAATTCCAGCAGTTCGAGCAGGCGCAGAGCCAGCTCGGCTCCGCGCTGCAGCGGTTGATGGTGGTGGTGGAGCGCTACCCGGACCTGAAATCCAACCAGAACTTCCTGACCCTGCAGGCGCAGCTGGAAGGCACCGAGAACCGCATCGCGGTGGCGCGCCGGGATTACATCCAGGCGGTGCAGCAGTACAACACCGAGATCCGCACCTTCCCGGGCCGCCTCTGGCACAGCGTGCTGTACAGCGAACTGGAACAGCGCGAAAACTTCGAAGCCACCACGGAGAACGCCGACCAGGCGCCCTCCGTTAACTTCGAATGAGTACCGCGCTGACCCCCAACCGTCTCGGCGCCGCGCTGCGGCTCGGCGCCCTGCTGATGCTGGCGGCGCTGGCGCTGCCGGTGTCCGCCGCCCCGGACTTCCCGGAACTCACCGGCCGCGTGGTCGACAACGCCGAGCTGCTGTCGCCGGCCCAGGAACAGGCGCTCACCGAGCGGCTGGCCGCCGAAGAGCAACAAAGCTCCAACCAGATCGTGGTGGTCACCCTGGCGGACCTGCAGGGCTATGACATCGCCGATTACGGCGTGCGGCTGGGCCGCGAGTGGGGCATCGGCCAGGAGGGCACCGACAACGGCGCCCTGCTGATCATCGCGCCCAACGAGCGCAAGGTGCGTATCGAAGTGGGCTACGGCCTGGAAGGGGCGCTCACCGACGCCACCTCTTCCAGCATCATCCGCAACGACATCCAGCCCGCCTTCCGGCAAGGGGATTTCGCCGGTGGCATCAACGCGGCGCTCACCTCGATCTTCGCCGCCATCCAGGGCGAGTATCAGGCCCCGGCCAGCGGCGGCGACGCCGACCGGAAAGAAGCCTCCAGCCTGCAGGCGCTGCTCTACCTGATCGGCCTGGTGGTGTTCACCTTCTTTCTGTCGTTCGGTGGCCTGGGCCGTAAAGGCGGCCGCCGCGGCGCCGCCGGCCTGATGTTCCTGCCCATGGGCATGGGCGGCTTCGGCGGCGGAGGCGGCGGTGGTTTCGGTGGCGGCGGCTTCGGCGGCGGCGGTGGCGGTTTCGGAGGCGGTGGCGCCTCGGGAGGTTGGTAATGTTATTGAATGAAGAGAATCAGAAACGGGTCGCCCGGGCGATTGCCGCCATTGAAAGAGACACCGACGCCGAGGTGGTCACCGTGCTGGCCCGCCAGGCCGACGACTACCGCTACATCCCGATGATGTGGGCGGCGCTGCTGTCGCTGCTGGTGCCCCTGGCGCTGGCGTTCATGCCGGTGGGCCTGGACGCCCTGGAAACCCTGCTCGCCCAGTGGACCGTGCTGGTGGTGCTGGCGGTGCTGTTCCGCTGGCCGCCGCTGATGATGAAGCTGGTGCCCAAGCGCGTGAAGCACTGGCGCGCCGCCAACCTGGCCCGGCGCACCTTCCTCGACCAGGGCCTGCACCACACCCGTGGCGGCCACGGCGTGCTGATCTTCGTCAGCGAAGCGGAGCACTACGTGGAGATCCTCGTCGACCGGGGCGTAGCCCAGCATGTGCCGGACGAAACTTGGAAGAAGATCGTCGACACCTTCACCGCCCACGTCCAGCAGGGCGAGGTGCTCAACGGCTTCCTGGAGTGCATTGCCTCCTGCGGCGACCAGCTGATCATCAAGGTGCCGGCCACCGAAAAGAAAAACGAGCTGCCCAATCACCTGGTTATCCTTTAACCGGCTGCCCCTAACCGGGCATCCTGGTGCGGGTGGGCCTTGTGGGAGCGGGCCCCGCCCGCGAAAGGGAGCGAAGCTCCCGGCAGGATCCCAGAGATGTCTGACAGCAGCACCATCAGCCTCTGGGATCCAGCCGGCCGGCAAGCCGGCCTTTCGCTTGCAAGGCAAGCTCCTACAATCCGAGCTTCGTAGAAAGGTCCGGGCGCTCTCTCTGAAAGGGTGGAGCTGACCCGTGGCGGTTCCGCTGCCAAGTGAGCGGGGCAATGGTGGTGCCTGGAGGGAGCTGTTTGGCCAGGGAGGGCCAAACTAACAGCGGCCAGGGATGGCTTGAGCGGTCCCGGAA
>JGI24655J20075_1000400_pt1 | contig 16620 bp, 12 predicted proteins | sample MalvirmetaMSP112_FD_20075 | JGI IMG/M metagenome (IMG submission 20075) | reverse complement strand
CTGCACGGGAACGCGCCAATGTGTCACGAACAACGTTGTCACCCCCCGCGTGCCCTTTCGGACACTGGCCAATGGCGCTGCAATGCAGCATAGGAATTGCAATTCGCCCCCCGTTAACTTGGGGGACACGACATATGTATCGGAAGGCAGAATTCATGGGTGAAGCAGCACTGAAGCCAGCAGACGAAACCTGGGTGTATGCTTTTGGAGGCGGAAGCGCAGACGGCGACGCCTCAATGAAGAATTTGCTCGGAGGCAAGGGCGCGAATCTCGCTGAAATGGCGAAGTTGGGTTTGCCCGTGCCACCGGGATTCACGCTGACGACTGCAGTCTGTACTGCTTATTACGAATTGGAGCGCCAGTATCCGGCAGCTCTGGAAGCGCAGGTTGATGCCGCGCTCGCAGCCGTCGAGCAGGAAACCGGCAAGGGCTTCGGCGACCCTGAAAATCCACTGCTCGTATCCGTACGCTCAGGCGCGCGCGCTTCGATGCCGGGCATGATGGACACGGTCCTGAACCTCGGCCTGAACGAATCAGCTGCCGCAGGACTGGCCAAAAAGGCCGGCGAACGCTTCGCCTATGATTCCTATCGCCGCTTCATCCAGATGTATTCCAATGTCGTGTTGAACATCAGCCATGACGAGTTTGAGCACATTCTGGACGATTACAAAGACCGTCAGGGCTATGATCTCGATACCGAGATGACGGCCGATGACTGGAAGCAGATCATCTCGCTCTACAAGGACGCGGTTCAGTACAATCTTGGTCGCCCTTTCCCGGATGATCCGAAGGAACAGCTCTGGGGCGCCATCACGGCGGTGTTCGGTTCGTGGATGAATGACCGCGCGATCACCTATCGCAAGCTGAATGATATTCCTGAAGAATGGGGCACGGCGGTCAATGTGCAGGCCATGGTGTTCGGTAATCTCGGCGAGACGTCTGCCACAGGCGTTGCGTTCACACGCGACCCGTCGAATGGTGACCCGGTCTTCTATGGCGAATATCTGATCAATGCTCAGGGCGAAGACGTGGTGGCGGGCATCCGTACGCCCGCGCCGATCTCCCGCGAGCGCGCAGATACGCTGGGCTCAACCGATGCGCCGCTCGAAGAGTCGATGCCGGAAGTCTACACCCAGCTGCGCGACGTCGCGAACACGCTGGAGCAACACTACAAGGATATGCAGGATCTCGAGTTCACGGTCGAAGATGGCCGCCTCTACATGCTGCAGACCCGTAACGGCAAACGTACCGCTGCCGCAGCGCTCAAGATCGCTGTCGACATGGCACGCGAAGGCCTGGTGACGGAAGAGGAGGCCATCCTGCGCCTTGAACCGTCTCAGCTGGACCAGTTGCTTCACCCAACCATTTCTGAAGATGCCAAGCGCGACGTAATCGTGATGGGCCTTCCCGCCAGTCCCGGCGCGGCCGTTGGGAAGGTCGTGTTTGAGTCAGAAGATGCCTGGGCCATGGCTGAAAAGGGCGAGGACGTGATCCTCGTGCGCATCGAGACCAGCCCGGAAGACATCAAGGGCATGCATGCTTCCCGCGCCATTGTTACGGCACGCGGCGGCATGACCAGCCACGCCGCCGTTGTGGCCCGTGGCATGGGCCGGCCGTGTGTCTGCGGCGCCGGTGGCCTGCAGATCGATACCAAGGCGGGCGTGTTCCGCGTGATGGGCCGTGAAATCAAGAAAGGCGACGTGATCACTGTGGACGGGGCGACCGGTCAGGTGATGATGGGCGCCGTCGAAATGCGCCAACCTGATCTGTCGGGTGATTTCGGTTTGCTGATGAGCTGGGCCGACAAGGTGCGCACGCTGAAAGTGCGCGCCAATGCTGAAACGCCTCTGGATACGCGTACGGCGGTTGAATTTGGCGCCGAAGGCGTTGGCCTCTGCCGCACTGAGCACATGTTCTTTGAAGAAGAGCGTATCCCCGAAGTGCGGGCGATGATCCTTGCGGATGGCGAAAGTGGCCGTCGCGCTGCGCTCGACAAACTCCTGCCGATGCAACGGAGCGATTTCGAGGAAATCTTCCGCATTCTGGAAGATCGGCCAGCCACGATCCGACTGCTCGACCCACCGCTCCACGAATTCCTGCCGCACACAGATGCGGACATGGACGAAGTGGCCAAGGCTTCTGGCGTTAGCGCGGATGAGTTGCGCCGCCGGGCTGCAGAACTGCATGAGAGCAATCCCATGCTGGGCCATCGCGGCTGCCGTCTCGGCATCACCTATCCCGAAATCTATGAGATGCAGGCGCGCGCGATTTTCGAAGCCGCCGTTAATGTTTCAAAGGAGACGGGTCGCAAGCCAGTTCCGGAAGTGATGATCCCACTGGTCGCCACGCACAAGGAGCTCGCAATCCTGAAAGCGGTTGTGGACGAGGTTGCCCAATCGGTGTTTTCCGAGACGGGTGTCACGCTGGACTATATGGTCGGCACGATGATCGAGCTGCCACGCGCGGCGCTTCAGGCTGCTGAGATTGCACAATCCGCCGCGTTCTTCTCGTTCGGCACGAATGACTTGACCCAGACGACACTCGGCATTTCGCGCGATGATGCAGGCCGTTTCCTCAAGATTTATGAGGACAAAGGCATATACGAAAAAGACCCATTCGTGACGCTCGACCAGGTCGGCGTAGGAGAATTGGTCAAAATCGCTACTGAGCGGGGTCGTAAATCACGTCCTGGAATCAAGCTTGGAATCTGCGGTGAGCATGGCGGCGACCCGGCTTCGATTAACTTTTGTCAGTTGGCGGGACTCGATTACGTGTCGTGCTCTCCGTATCGTGTGCCAATCGCGCGTCTCGCTGCGGCACATGCGGCGTTGAAAGCCAAATAAAGACGACTGTCCGCTAGAAACCGGCAGGATTTGGGTGTTGCTTCCGGGCAACACCCATTTTTGTGCAGTGCGAAATATTTCACGAAATTTGCAGAAATATTCCACTGTATTACAGAGGCTTGGCCGCTTTCTCCTAATGTAACGGTTTAAATCGAAAATCCGGGGCGTATCTATCCTGACAGAAAAGTCACTCACGTATCTGGCCAGCTTCTTGCTAGGTACCGGGAGAGATGGATATCCAACTCGAAGCGGGGCCAGAAACGGTCTCATAATTTTTAGTCAAACCAACAACACCCGGGGTTCGTAGGACGGAATATACCGTCTGCCGGGGGATTGGGGAGCGGTGATGTTAAGGGTTCTTCAACCACGAAGGGCGACTCTATCGCCAATGCGTGGGCTCCAAGAGCAGCTCAAGCGTTGGTGGATGGCTATGACGAACGAAGAGCAGAGAGATATTGTCATTCGCGGGGCGACCGTTGCGGTCTGCGCTGTGGCTGCGACTGTAACTCTTCCCCTGATTGGCGAACTCCAGATGGAGAAGCGCGCCGAAGCTGATTTCCATGCGGAAGCGGTACGCTTGGCTTCTATTGAAGACGGCGGCGTCACCGTGCGCGCTGATCCGATGACGCCAAGCCTGCTGGATACGCCTTGGATCCGTACCGTCGAGTACACTCTCAAGCGCGATACCGGCGCTTCAATGAGCCGTTATGCGATGCGCGACCGCGATGGTGCTGCACTTTCATCGCTGGTTTCGTTCCGTCCGGAGCACATCAAACGCGCCGAAAAGATTAACGACGAGGCACAGTGTCTGTCCCAGGCTATCTATTATGAGGCCGGAACAGAATCGCTGGGCGGCAAGATGGCCGTTGCCGAAGTCATCGCGAATCGGGTTCGCGACCATCGCTATCCTGACAGCGTCTGTGACGTCGTTTTCCAGGGTGCGACTCGCACAACCGGTTGCCAGTTCACCTTCACCTGTGACGGTGCCATGACCCGCGAGCCACGCGGTCGTAATTGGGATACTGCCCAGAAGGTCGCAGCTCACGTGCTGATGAACCTCAACGAGGAACGCACAGGCGGCGCGACGCATTATCACGCCACTTATGTTGACCCGATCTGGAGCGCTGGCCTCATCAAGACCGACAAGATTGGTTTGCACATCTTCTATCGGTTCCCGCGCGGCGCCGAATGGGCCCAAGTGCGCCAGAACTACAATCGCAAGCGTGAGCGCGTCATCACGGCTGCGGCTGAGGCTGATGTGAATGCTGCGGCGACGTCTGTGATCAAGACCACCGACGACGCCAAGGTTGAGAAAGTGGCCATGAATGCCCCGGCACCAACTCTGTCGCCGGCCTCTGTGACCACCTCTACGCGCACGATTACGAATGGTGCCCCGAAGTTCAACACGATGCGTAAATCGTCCGAGGTCCGACTATACGGCAGCCCAGGTGACGCAGGCGGCGGTAAGAAGCTCCGCTTCAGCCGCCGGCGCCATGAACTAGGAAACATCAGTCGCGTGGGGGCACACCCGCCTTCACGCGCTTCTGGATAGCGCCTGGCAACCAGCGCGCCATGAAACGTGCCCGTTCAGCATCTTTGCCAACCATGAAATGTGTATCTTTGCCATGAGCGGCGTCCCAGGCGCGTTCCGCAGCCATGGAAACCGGATACACATTCATGCCGTTTTCCTTGAGCTGGTCAGACATCTTGTGGTTCGAGCCGTCGCGATCCCCCATTTCGAGGATCGGCGTTTCAATGAACCACGGCATCAGACTGGTGACGCGAATGTCGAGATCGCGAAATTCGGCGTCGAGCGCTTCGGTCAGACCACGCACAGCGAACTTGGTTGCAGAATAAACAGCCAGTTGTGGTGAGCCGACAACTCCCGCGGTAGAGGCCGTGTTCACAATGCGTGCGCCTGATGTCGCCTTCAGAAGGGAGAGTGAAGCCTGCACGCCGTTCACTACACCTTTCACATTGATGTCGATGATCGCGTCATTATCCTCGCCTGTGATGTCTTCGAACCAGCCATGACGTCCAATGCCCGCATTGTTGAAGAGTACGTTCATTGCCCCTTCAGTGGCTTCGCTGAAATCCTTGATGGCAGCGGCCCAGTCCTCGCGGTTGCGAACATCAAGCCTGGCTTTCAGGCAGTTCTCGGATCCGATCTCGGCTTCGACGGCATCGAGGCCAGCAGTGTTCACGTCATAAAGGCCGCAGAACCAGCCGCGTTTTGCAAAATAGCGCGCGGTCTCTGCTCCGATGCCGGATGCTGCGCCCGTAATAAAGATACTCTTTCGCCCGCTCGCTCGCGTCATGGGCTTTTCCTCCTGCTGATATCAGGGACTGATCGCCCTTTGCAGCAGTGTCAGACCACATCCATACCCACGTCAAGATTGGGAGCAGAATGCGTTAGCGCCCCCACGGAAATAAAGTCCACACCGGTCTCAGCGATTGCCGCAACGGTACCCAGATTGACTCCGCCAGATGCTTCGAGCGTGACGCGGCCCTGATTCATTTCAACGGCGCGGCGCAAGGTGTCGGTATCCATATTGTCGAGCAGGACGGCATGCGGCCCATGTTTCAGCGCTTCCGCGAATTGGTCGAGTGTATCGACTTCAATTTCGATCATGCGCAGGTGGCCCGCATAGGCCTTGGCGCGTTCCAGTGCGAGCGCCACGGAGCCACCGCAAGCGGCGATGTGATTGTCCTTGATCAGGATGGCATCATCCAGGCCGTAGCGATGTGCTGTACCTCCGCCGCACCGAACGGCGCGCTTCTCCAGCGCCCGGTGACCTGGGGTCGTTTTCCGGGTGCAGACAATTGTTGCGGACGTGTGAGAAATCTTTGCGACATAGTTGCGCGTCATCGTGGCGACCGCTGACAGTCGTCCAATAAAATTCAGCATCGTGCGCTCAGCCGTCAGGATAGAGCGCGCGCTGCCGTCAAGGCGCGCGACAACATCGCCGGGTTTTACTGCCGTGCCATCATCCATCCGAACATCCAGTTCCACGCTTGGATCGATCAGGGTAAGCGCGTGGGCCGCAGCGTCGAGACCTGCGATCACGCCGGGCTGGCGCGCTGCAATAACGACGCTGAGTTGGGTTTCCGGCGCAATGGTCGCGTCCGTGGTCAGATCACCTGCGCGGCCAAGGTCTTCTGACAGGGCAAGCCGAACGATGGGATCGAGGATGATCGCGGGCAGCGGCGGGGGGAGCAGTTTCATACGCGGACGGTCTCCTCAAAATCTCTCAGCAGGAACTGGCGTTCCGGCTCGATCATGTCTGGATAGTCAGACCGGAAATGTCCGCCCCGGCTTTCCTTGCGATTGATTGCGGCCTGAACGATCAGTCTCGCAGTGGTCAGCGCGCGAGCCGGCCCATGTATGGTGTTCAAGCGCTCGATCAGTTCAAGCACGCTGGTCATGCCGGTGGCATTTCGCACAACTCCACATTTTTCGGACATGGCGCCGCGCAATTCCTGCAGGGCTGGAACGGGTAACGCCCCTGGAACATGACCTGTTGATGCGTTAGGGGTGGCGAACTCAGCTTCGCGCAGGCGCTCGGCAATGCGGTGGGCAAATACGACAGCTTCTAACAAGGAGTTGGATGCAAGGCGATTTGCGCCGTGTACGCCGGTAGATGTACATTCGCCGCAGACGGACAGTCCATCGAGGCTGCTGCGCCCCCAAAAGTCTGGGACGATGCCACCCATATGATAGTGCGCCGCTGGAGCAACCGGGATCAATTCGGTGCGTGGGTCGATGCCGGCAGATTTGCAAGTGCCAAATACTGTTGGGAAATGGTCCGGGAAGTGTTCACCCACAGCCGTGCGGCAATCGAGGAATGCGCCTCGGCCAGACAAGCGCTCTGTGTGCACGGCGCGCGCCACTTCATCGCGCGGCGCGAGTTCGGCCAATTCATGGTAGCTTGCCATAAAGGCCGTGCCGTCTCGATTATGGAGCGTGGCGCCTTCACCGCGGAGGGCCTCGGTCGCGAGGGGGGCAGGATCGCGGCCAATGTCGATGGCCGTAGGATGGAATTGGACGAATTCTAGATCTGCAATCAGTGCGCCCGCTTCCCAGGCCATCGCAACAGCGTCGCCGCGCGCTTCGGGTGGGTTGGTGGTAACCTGGAACAGGCCGCCGGAACCGCCAGTGCACAGCACCGTTTCCCGCGCGGTCCGTGTGGAGAGCGTTCCGGCATTGTCCCGCAATATGACGCCTGCCACCTGAAGATTGGCATCCTGCATCAGGCCGGTGGCGCGGACGCCTTCGATGATGGTGATATGTGGCGCGGCGGCAACGGCCGCGACCAGCGCATCCATGATGGCCTTGCCCGCAAGGTCTCCGGCAACGCGTGCCACGCGCGGGTGAGAATGAGCGGCTTCAAGCGACAAGGCCAATGCGCCATCCGGCGTGCGGTCAAACGGAACGCCCAGCGCGACAAGATCGCGAACCCGGGCCGGGCCTTCCTCTGCAATGAGGCGGGCGATAATTGGGTCGACGAGTCCCGCGCCGGCCGCAACGGTGTCTGCGGCATGTTGTTCGGGGCTGTCCAGGGGGTGCATGGCAGCGGCCAGGCCGCCTTGCGCCCATGCGGAGGATGCGGCTTGGCCAAGCGGAGCCGGGGAGATGACGGTGCAGGGGCGCGGCGCCAGTTGCAGCGCCAGGAACAGGCCAGCAAGGCCGGCGCCTACGATCAGAACGTCATCATCGACTGGCCCATTGGCCGTCAGGGTTTGCGGAATGGAGGCGCTCACGGATCAGGAGATGCCGTCATTCGCGCGGCGGAATTCCGCCGGTGCGGTCACGGCAGACACCAGCGCGCCAAACATCCGGTCAGCGGATTGGATGGTGAGCGTGAAATTGTCTGGTACATAGATCAGGCCCTCGACCTTGGCTTCCAGCATTTCCTCGATCTGGGACCGAATCGAAATTTGGTCTCCGAAGCGGCGAGCCTTGCAGGATTGGCGTACAACCGACCGGCCCCACATTGAGCAGACTTCAACCGCTGTGAGCTCACAGCTATATTGGCCTTCATCCGGGTGCGGAGAAAGATACATGGTGCCAGACATCATGCACTCTCCATTGCGATAGGGTTTTGTCTGGAAGCTCCAGGTGCCAAGGACATCCGATGAATCTCCCTCGCGTTTGCTGTCGGCATGAGCGGGAGTGCAGACCAAAAGGCCTGCGATCGCCATTGCCGCGAGACCGTATATGCCTCGGACCATTCTACCTCTCCTTGCGCCCTGAGACACATTACGCCGCTCCCCCGCGATTGCACAACCTGTCTGGCTGCTAGACGACCATTTCAAGCTCAAGTGGTTTCAAACCGGTCTTGAACGCGAGCGGCTTGACCATTTTCGGCAGGGCCATCATGGCGTCGAGGGCTTCCTTGGCGCGCACGCGGACATCCTCAGGGATGAGCACCTCGTACTCGCCCGTGACCAGGCAATCATAGATGTTTTCCAGCGTGATACGCTTCATGTGCGGGCAGAGATTGCATGGACGGATGAAGTTCACGTTCGGATTGGCTGACGCCACATTGTCACTCATCGAGCATTCCGTCAGCAGGACGACCTTGTTCGGGCTTTCCTCGGCAACGTAATTGGCCAGCGCGGACGTCGAGCCGGCAAAGTCGGCGGCTTCCAGTACATCCGGCGGACATTCCGGGTGAGCCAGGATGACGACGCCTGGGTGGGCTTCGCGCAATTGCTCGACATCGTCGGCGCTGAACATCTCGTGCACTTCACACGCGCCCGGCCAGGTCATGACGCGGATGCCGGTCTGGGCAGCCACGTTCTTGGCAAGGTATTGGTCCGGCACGAGGATAACCGTGTCAGTATTCCATTCAGCAGCGATGGCTTCGACGACCTGCGCCGCATTCGAACTGGTGCAGGTGATGTGGCACTCGGCCTTTACCTCAGCGGTACAGTTTACGTAGGTCACGACCGGGTAATTCGGGAATTTCTCCTTGATCAGGCGCACATCGGCGCCCGTGATCGAGGCGGCGAGCGAACAGCCCGCGCGGGTATCCGGAATAAGGACGGTCTTTTCAGGCGCGAGGATCTTCGAGGTCTCGGCCATGAAGTGCACTCCGGCCTGCACGATGATATCGGCATCCACATTGGCAGCTTCACGGGCCAGCTGGAGGCTGTCACCACGGAAATCGCCGACAAGCTGGAAGATGTCCGGCGTCATGTAATTGTGCGCCAGGATGACGGCGTTCTTCTCTTTCTTGAGCCGATTGATTGCCGCCACGAGGGGCGCAATGGCTGGCCATTCCATCGGAGTGATGAAATCCTGTACCAGCGGGTACAGGTCATCGGTCTCCACTTTCACCGCGTCATCATAGACGAGGCCGCGCACTTCAGCGGCAGAAGCGCCGCGCAGCGGAGTTGGCGTGGGGCAGCCGGGGCCGGAATCAATAAGACGTGCCATGTCGTCCTCCTTCGTAGCAGACCGACTTATGCTCGATCTGAGTATAATATGGGCCTGAAGCCTCGCGTTTCAAGGGGGTCGGCCTTCAAACGTCCGCAGACAGGTGGCTCTTGTGACAGCAGCTTGAAGCTTTTGCGCAGTCTGAGCAAAAGGGGAGTAGCGCTTTCAGCCTCGTCCGGCAAGTTCAAACACGCGTGAACCCGGCGTCAGCTTTCGTCAAACAGTGCCAGCGCGGCGGTTGTCATGGCCGCCACAACCACTGCGATGGTCGTGTCATGATCCGCCCTATGACAGCTCTCAACGCCACCTTGCCTGCTCTCCGCTCACCAACGATTTCGCACTTCTTCGGCAAATCCGGGCAAGTCCTTCACGGTCATCTGGCTGCCATCGTCAAGAATGACACGTCCTGAGAACAGGCCAAAGACCTGGTCCTGCGCAGTTTTCAATATGCCAAGGTCGGTCGTCTGGTGACGATTGATGATGGGAGCGAAATCCATCTCAAATCGATTGTCATTGCTGGTAAATTTCCATAGCGCGGAATCAGGCGCACCTTCAGGCATATGGAATGTGACATGGTCGAGCTTGTGGGCTTTACCATCCACGAACAGCATGTTTTCGCTGGCGGCGGATGTGTCGCCGAACCCATAGCCGATGTTAAACCCAAACGGTCGCCCCTTGACCAGGCCGGAAGCAGAGCCCCAATACCATGTGTTGTTATACGTCCAGACGCCGCGGCCCCAATCGAGTACAGCAAAGGCACTCTCAGGGGAGAACTGATACGTCTCCTCGTCCAGGGTGATCTTCCCGCGCGCGGGCATGCCGTTGATTTTCTGATTGTAATAAAAAGCGTTCGGGGCTTTTGGAAACGGTGTCGCAATGACCATCCGGTCCATATCGGGCTGATCGAGCCATAATTCCCCGTGCAGTCCTTTTCCGTTGGCGAAAGCCGGATCATTCACCGTCAGGCGCCGCCCTCCTGCCTCATGCCGAAAGCTCAATTCCAGATCGCCCTTGCGCTGGGAAATGTCGCCACTATCGGCGCTGGCTGGCAACTTCATCTTGCCCATCGACCACGGGATGATAGCTCCATGATTGGTGGCTGTTTTCTGTTCCAGGTCGAGCCAGGATGTGCCTAGGAACCCAAGATAGCCATTGTCAGCGACAGTCAGAGCCAGCCCGAAACGGGGTGTCAGGATGCAGTAATAGTCCCACTCCTTTATGCGCAGGGCGCCCGCTTTGATGGCAGAGCGATCATAAGTCCTGACCTCGCTGGTCGCATATCCTCGTTCGACCAATCGTCCCCGCGCATCAAGTAGAGGGCCTACGCCCATTCTGTGTTGCATTCTCCCTCCTGTCGCGCCGGATATCTGAGATTTCGGAGCTTGTGGAAGACATATAAAGATAAGGTGGGCGTGGCTTCTACCCTCGACGTTAGGTCACTCCATGTCGTCTTTCCTGTGCCGCATGGGAAAGTGCCTTGCGAATTCGTCTGAGAATCTATGCCCTCATACTCTTCCACATTTGCGCGGACACAGACTTCCTCTCCTTTAGCCTTCAGCAGGCGTGCCGCGCGCTGATCGAATCAATCGCGGGCGATGATTTGAAGCTGCATCCGGTAAAGATGTCGCGCTAGCGGCGGGCGAAGGCGAATGGACGGGTGAAGCAGGTGGAACAGGTCGTCCGGCAGCTGATAGTCCTACTCGCGACAAGGCTGCATATCGTATTTGCGCCTTTGAAGGCGCGGGGGCCGAAAATTGTGGCGGACCTGCCGGACGGTGTGGAGCTGGCGATCTTCCCGCGCCGCTCGCGACAGCGCTCCCTTGCCTAGTGTATGCCAAGTTGGACGAGGCGTAGGAGGACTCAGGTTTAGCTGTGCGAAAGCGAGGAGCACGTGCCGTGCCGCACCTGCGTGTCCGGCTAGGGGCGCAGGCTCACCCCTCGAACAGTTCCAACGCGGCCGCAGTCATAGCCTCGACGCCTGTGGCAATGGTCGGGTCGTAATCCGGAGCGAAGAATGGCGAATGCAGTGAAGGCAGGGGCAGGGAACTGTCTTTGGCGGCCTCATAGCGCGCAGGCTCCACTGCGCCGACCCAGAATAGGAGGCCTGGAATGTTTTCTTCCGTCCGTCCGAACTGGCTGAAATCCTCGCCGCCCATGACCGGGGCTACTTCCTTGACATTGTCTTCGCCGATTGCGTCCGCAATGGCCGCCATGGCTGTTTCGGCCAGGTCGGCGTTGTTGAAGAGCGATGGTGTATAGTCCTGCTCGATCGTGATCTCTGGCTCAGGCGCCCCGAAGGCCTCGGCTTGCGCCTTGGCAATGCGCTCAATGCCGCTCAGCAACATTTGACGGGTCGCGTCGTCATAGGAGCGCACCGTCAGGAGCAGCGTTGCTTCGTCGGAAATGATGTTGTGCTTTGCGCCGGCCTTGAACGAGCCGACTGTAACAACGGCAGAGTCTTGCGGGTTCGTATTACGCGAGACGAGGCTCTGCAGAGCTACGACGATGTGAGATCCGATCAGGATCGGGTCGCGTGTTGTGTGCGGGTAGGCGCCATGCCCGCCGACGCCTTTCACGGTGATGTCGACACTGTCGACATTCGCCATGGCGTAGCCCTTCGTATAGACAACCGTGCCAGCGGGCGCGGCTGCGGAAACGTGCAGCGCCAAATTGTAGTCCGGCTGAGGGAAGCGGCTGTAGAGGCCATCGGCCAGCATGGCCTGGGCGCCAAGGCCGATCTCTTCGGCTGGCTGGGCGATCATTACAAGCGTGCCGCTCCACTGATCCTTGCGGGCAGCCAGTGCGCGGGCGGTGCCGATCCAACTGGTCATGTGGATGTCGTGGCCGCAGGCATGCATGACCGGGCTCTCGACGCCAGTCCATGTGGTCGACTGGACCTCTGAGGCAAACGGGAAACCCGTTTGGTCAGGAACGGGCAGGGCATCCATATCGGCGCGGATCATGACGGTCGGGCCATCCCCATTGCGCAATACGCCAACGACGCCGTGTCCGCCGACGCCATCCTTGACCTCACCTACATCTTTCATTGCCTTGGCGACCACCCAGTCCTGACCAATGCCGGTGGAAACGTCGAAGTCGAGATTTTCAAGTTCAGAGGCCATCAGAGCGGCCGATTTGGCTTCCTTGAAAGAAAGTTCCGGATTGGCGTGAAGTTGTTTGTAGATTTCGATCAGTTCTGCATCAGCCTTTGGCAAGTTGGTTTCTGCTGAAGGAGTGGCCGCGGATGAGGCCGGGGCGACCGTATTCGATGCTTCGGCCTCGGTCGTTGCGCCCGTGTCGGAGGCGACCGGTTGCGGCGTTTCAGCGGCGTCATTTCCGTTTCCGCAAGCAACGAGCGCAAGCGCGAGAGAAGAGATGGCAACATTACGGAACATGGGTTTCGACCTCCGGCTAAGGTAAGAAGGCACCGTAGCGGCGTTTTCAGCGCTGCCAAGGGGGCGAAAATGTCCTGCATTCTACGGCAATCGCCGGGTTGCGTCGGCGTGCTGCGCTGCATATAAGGGGCGGTCCAAAGGAGATTATCTGCTCATGGCCCGCGTTACCGTTGAAGACTGCGTCGAAAAGGTTCCAAACCGTTTCGAGCTTGTCCTGCTTGCTGCACATCGTGCCCGCATGATCCGCGAAGGTTCGCCGATTACTGTGGACCGCGATAATGACAAGGACCCAGTTGTGTCGCTGCGCGAGATTGCTGACGAGTCGATTGATCTGAAAGTGGTCAAGGAAGCGCTGATCTCGAATCTGCAGGACATTCGTCCAGGCGAAGAGAACGAGCGCGAAGCCGACCGTTTGGCTCTGGAATCTGCACCTGCTGCAACCGAAGAAGACGTCATGCGGGCCTATCAGGCCGAGCTGGAGTCCGGACGGGACGACCGGCTGTAGGAGGCCAGATGGACGGCAGCACCCTATCCGCAAAGGATGAAGGGGCTGGCGACATGGCTGGCACAGAGCGACCGGCTGCGGAAAAACCTAAAGATGTCCTGACCCGGCAGCAGCTGATCGATAAGGTTCGCGCCTATCACCCTCGGGTGAAGTCCGAACTTCTCGGTGCCGCTTACGATTTTGCCAAAACGCATCATGGCGAACAGATGCGCGATTCGGGCGATGCGTATTATTCGCATCCTGTTGAAGTCGCGAGCCTTCTGGCTGACGTCAAGCTCGACGAGATCACCATCGTCGCGGGCCTCCTTCACGATGTGGTCGAGGACACCGAGATCGATATCGGCGATGTCGAAGTGCGCTTTGGTGCGGATGTGGCCGAACTGGTCGATGGGGTCACGAAGCTCGACAAGCTTGAATACAGCTCCAAGGAATTGGCTCAGGCCGAGAACTTCCAGAAGTTCATTCTCGCAACCACCAGCGACATTAGAGTTCTGTTGGTGAAGCTGGCCGACCGGCTTCACAATATGCGCACGCTGCACTTTCGGAAGAAGGCATCCAGCCGCGAACGCACCGCGCGGGAAACCATGGACATTTACGGCCCGCTCGCCCGCCGCGTCGGTCTTTACCAGATTGCTGCCGAGATGGAGGACCTGGCTTTCCAGGAGCTCAATCCAGAAGCGCGTCGTGCCATTCTCTATCGTCAGGACGAACTTGCGCTCGAAAATGCCGATGATCTTGAGCGTATCCGGGGTGACCTTGAGCAATTGATGGAGGTTTCCGGAATTCCTTGCCGCATCAAGGGGCGTCGGAAACAACCTTATTCGCTATGGCGCAAGCTTGAGAAGAAATCGATTTCCTTTCGGGATGTCGCTGACTTGTTCGCTTTTCGCGTGATCGTGGAGAGTGTTGAGGATTGCTACCGGGTTCTGGGAGAAATCCACAGACTCTGGGCCTGCATCCCTGACCGTTTCCGTGACTATATCTCCGTGCCCAAGCCGAACGGTTATGCCAGCCTGCACACAACCGTACGCGCTTCCGGCAACCGGCGTGTCGAACTCCAGATACGCACTGAAGAGATGGACCGCACCGCCGAGTTCGGCGTGGCTGCGCATTGGGGCTACAAGAACCGCGCCTACGGCTTTGACATCGATTCGGCGCGTGCTGCCGGTCTTGACCCTGCCGCCAATCTCGAAGCCTTCGCAGAATTGCTTCAGGATGGCGGCGATCCGAGCGAGTTCATGGAGCACGCCAAGCTCGAAATGTATCGCGAGCACGTCTTTGCTTTCTCTCCGAAGGGCAAGTTGATCATCCTGCCAGCCGGCGCCATGCCGTTGGACTTTGCCTATGCGGTGCACTCGGCGGTGGGTGACACATGTGTTGGCGCCAAGATCAATGGCGAGGTGAAGCCGTTACGCCGCCCGCTGAAAAATGGAGACGTTGTCGAGATCATCCGGGGCAAAGCGCCTCACGCCATTCATGGCTGGGAAGCGCTGGCGATCACCGGGCGCGCGCGCTCTGCGATGCGCAAGCTGGTGCGCGACAAGGAAACAACAGAGTTCCGGCGCCTCGGTCAGGGGCTGATCAATATGGCGCTGCGACGGGCAGGTATTGATCCGGTTGATGTAAAGATGAACCATACGGCCCGCCTCGCCGGTTTTGAGGATATGGAAGACATGTCCGAAGCGCTGGGGCGCGGTCGAATTTCGTCAAACGATGTGATCCAGGCGGCCTTTCCGGGTTACCGGCCGGAACGCGAGGACGATCCCACGAAGGTCCGCATGGACAGTGAGCATACGCCGCTCATGGTATCCGGCACGGAGCTGTCACCGGGCGTGACGCTTCATCTCGGAAATTGCTGCTGCCCGTTGCCTGGGGACCGTATCATGGGGGTTCATGAACCGGGCAAGGGCATTGTGGTCCATGTCGCGAGTTGTCCAAAGCTCGCCGAATATGACGATAAACCCGAGCTCTGGGTGGACCTGCGCTGGACCGAACTGGCGCGCACGGGCGCGGTGGCAATTGGGCGAATTCGTATCAATGCCTCCAATGAGCGCGGCGTACTGGCCAAGCTCTGCGCTGCTGTGGCACAGGCCAGCGGCAACATCACAGCCATACATACGGTAGACCGCCACGAGGACTTCACGGAAATCTTGATGGAAATTGAGGTTGAAGACCTCAAGCGTCTGACGCAGATACTGGCCGCGCTCCGGTCGATCGCTGTGGTCGACAGAGCTGTGCGCGACCAGGAGGGCGAAGATGACGAATGATGATGTGCTGAATGTATTCCGCGAGGCCGGGGCTTTGCTGGAGGGGCATTTCATTTTGTCGTCTGGTCGTCGCAGTCCTGTTTTCCTGCAGAAGGCCCTCGTATTTTCCCAGCCCACGCTCTCCGAAAAATTGTGCAAGGCCCTTGCGGCGAAGCTGACTGCCGAATTCGGCAAGATTGATGTTGTGGCTGGGCCAGCTGTCGGCGGCATCATTCCGGGCTATGAATTGGCGCGCCAGCTTGGCGCACGGTCGATCTTTGCCGAGCGGGTCGATGGCCAGCTTCAGTTCCGCCGGGGCTTCTCCATTGCCGAAGGCGAACGTGTGCTGATCGCGGAAGATATCGTCACGACGGGGCTGTCTTTTCGTGAAACTGTTGAAGCGCTGGATGCGCTGCCCGGCGAGGTCGTGGGTGGTGCCTGTATCATCGACCGGTCGAACGGCCGCGCTGAAGTTGGCTGCAAGCTAATTTCGCTCGCGGCGGTCGATTTCCCAGACTATGACGCCAATGATTTGCCACCAGATCTTGCCGCGATGGAGGCCGTCAAGCCTGGCTCCAGGGGCCTCGCCTGATGGCAAGCCCGTTGCGCCTTGGTGTGAACATTGATCACGTTGCAACCATTCGCAATGCGCGCGGGGGGGATCATCCCGATCCGATGCGCGCGGCGCAGATTGCGGCTCAGGCAGGCGCAGACGGCATCACGATCCATTTGCGCGAGGATCGGCGCCACATCCGCGATGGAGATCTCGAAGCCATACGTGCGGCTTCCAGCCTTCCGATCAATCTCGAAATGGCTGCGACAGACGAGATGACGGAGATTGCCTGCAAGTTCCGTCCGCATGCAGCTTGTATAGTTCCTGAAAAGCGCGAAGAGCGTACGACCGAAGGCGGGCTCGATGTCGCGGGCCTGCATAACCAAATTGCGCCCGTTGTTCGCCGCCTCAATGAATCGGGTGCGCGGGTGTCACTCTTCATCGAACCCGACCCTGTTCAGATTGCAGTTGCGGAAGTGCTTCAGGCACCTGTGGTCGAACTCCATACGGGCAAGTACGCTGAGCTATGGATCGAAGGCGGTGCAGAGGCCGCGGCGCCAGAACTCGAACGGCTGAAGATCGCGGCGATAGAAGCGCGCAAGCGCGGTGTCGAACCGCATGCCGGACATGGCCTGA
>JGI24655J20075_1000396_pt1 | contig 16673 bp, 16 predicted proteins | sample MalvirmetaMSP112_FD_20075 | JGI IMG/M metagenome (IMG submission 20075) | reverse complement strand
TCCTGCCTGCAGCACGCCCGCAACAAAATAGGCCAGCGCCGCCGCCAGCGCGGTGCCTTTGGCATCCGGCGCCACGAAGGCAGCCGGGATCAGGGAGAGGTTCAGCAAGGTCGGCGCGCCCGCCGACAGGATGAATCGCTCAGCCGAATTCAGGACACCCGACAGGAGCGCCGCGATGGCCATGAAGGTCAGATACGGCATCGTGATCCGCGTCAGCAGCACCGCGAGGCCATAGCTTTCCGGATCATCCGCCTGCCCGCCATGGATCAGCAACAGGACCCACGGCATGAAAACCTGCGCAAGGATAGTCAGCGCCGCTGTCGCGGCGAACAAGACGCGGAGCGCCTCCTGTGCCACATCGCGCGCGGCTTCCGCCCCCTCGGCTTCCAGCGTGCGGGCATAGGTTGGCACGAAGGCCGAGGCAAAGGCGCCTTCAGCGAAGATACGGCGGAACAGGTTCGGGAATTGCTGCGCGGTCGCCCAGGCGTCGCCGATCGGCCCGGCACCAATCTTCGCGATCAGCAGAATGTCGCGAACCATGCCGAGGATACGGCTGCCCAAAGTCAGGGACGATTGCACCAAGGTATTGCGGGCGACGCTCATGCAGGAATCCCTGATCGCATTCTCAGAAACTGTCCACGGCGCGCGAACGCCTCAGCTTCCGGGCCGGTGTTTCCGGCGCATCGGGTTCATGCTGGCCCAATGCGTCAAGAAGACGATCCTTCAATGTCTCAATCTGGGCAGAGCCTGTCAGTTTTTTTCCGTCGCTCGTCTGAACATAAAACGCGTCAAACATGCGCTCGCCATAAGACCCCACATGAGCCGAGTGAATGGACAGGCCACTGTCAGCCAGTACGCTGGCAACATCATAGAGCAAGCCTGGTCGGTCTCGCCCGGCAATATCGACCACCGTGTACTCGGTCGATACATCGTTCCGGATTTGCGCAGAAGGCTGCACAAGGAAGGCTGCCTGGCGGCGCCCAGTGCGGGAGGTTGCCAGATCCTTGACGCTGGCCCCATCCAACGTTTCCGCCAACGCCGTCTCGAGACGCCTCAGTCGCGTCTCGTCCTTTTGACCGAACGGCTTTTGCGCGGCGTCTTGCACCATGAAGATATCGACAATCCGTCCACTGCGGTTTGTGAAGACTTGCGCCGAAACGACGTTTGCACCGAGATTGGCCAATGTGCCGGCAAGGTCCGCAAACAGCCCAGCCCGGTCCTGTCCTGATACGAGCAGAGTGAGCGCACCGCCTTCCGGCGGAAAGCGGTAGCATACGACATTGCCCGATCCTTTCAGGGCGGTTGCATGCCAGGTGAGCTCAGGCACATCAAAGCCCGTCCAATACGCTGTTTCCATTTCCAGCAGGACCGGCGGAATACTCCCTAAATCCTCAACCAGCGCTTCGCGCCGTGACTCGGCACGCCCCTCAAGATGCGCCTGCACACCCGCTTCATCGGCTCGACCCCCGCGCAGAGCAGCGGCTGTATTGTGATAGAGATCGGCCATCAACTGGCCTTTCCATGCGTTCCATACGCCGGGACCAACGGCTCGAATATCGGCTGCAGTAAGGATATAGAGCAATCGCAATCGCTCCAATGAGCCCACAAGATTGGCAAATTGCGTCACGGTGCGCGGGTCCGAAATGTCGCGCTTCTGTGCCGTTTCGCTGAGTTCAAGATGGTTGCCCACGAGCCAGGCAACAAGCTCAGTCTCGTCCGCAGGTATGCCAAGGCGTTGACAGGCGCGGGTCGACGTTTTCATGCCTTCAATCTGCTGGTCGCCCCGTCCCTTGCCCGTGTCGTGCAACAACATGGCGAGGTAAAGCGCGCGGCGGTTTTCGATCAGCGGGAATATTTCGGTTGCAAGCGGCACGCGCTCAGCGTTGACCTGCTCCATCTCGGCAATTGCCTCAACTGCGCGAATTGTATGCTCATCCACCGTGTAGTGATGATACATGTTGAACTGTGTTTGCGCGACAATCCCGCCAAACTCCGGAATGGCCTTTCCCAGCACACCTGCTTCATTCATGCGGCGGAGAATCAAGGCAGGGTCCTTGCTGCCAATGACGGCGTCGAGGATCAGTGCGCGAGCTTCATCCGTACCCCGAACTTGTTCGTTGATGCCCCTCAGATTGCGTGTAATTGCCGATAGGGCATCGGGATGAATATCCTTGTTCTCACGCCGGGCAATGATGAAGAGCCGCAGCATGTTCAGCGGGTCACGCTTCATCACATCCTCTGATGTGATGCCGACCCGCCCAGAATCAATCACAAAACCAGGATCGTCCAGCGCCTGTGGTGTTTTTTGCGGCAGCAGGCGGCGAAACCCTTCAGGCTTTTTCTTCTGCTCCGCTTCCAGCTTGGCGGCGATAATTCGCGTCAATGCGCCAACGTCTTTTGCAACCAGAAAATAGCGCTTCATGAACCGTTCAACACCAAGCTGACCCGTTCTGTCGCGATAGCCCATACGCGCCGCAATTTCTGGCTGCAGGTCAAAACTCAGACGTTCTTCGGCGCGGCCAGTCACGAAGTGCAGATGACACCTAACCGTCCAGAGGAACTTGGCGGATCGTATAAATGAGCCGTACTCGCTCCGCGTAAAGGGGCCGCCTTTCATCACGTCTTCCAACGTTTGACCGCCGTAAATGTGCTTCACAATCCAGTAGAGTGTCTGCAGATCGCGAAGGCCACCTTTGCCTTCCTTGATGTTCGGCTCAACGACATAGCGCGCATCACCCTGGCGCGCATGCCGCGCATCGCGCTCAGCCAGTTTGTCGGCGATAAACTCAGCATCCTTGCCTTCGACGGCATCCTTTTTGAACTTGGCCTGCATCTCGTCGAACAGTGCCTGGTCGCCACACATGAAACGTGCATCCAGCAGGGATGTCTTGATGGTAACATCCTCTGCCGCCAATTTCACGCATTCGGCGGGCGTACGGAACGCATTGCCAACTTTGAGCCCCATATCCCACAGGGCATAGAGCATATACTCGATGACACTCTCCGTGTGCGGAGAGGCCTTATATGCGCGCAGGAACAAGAGATCGGTGTCGGAGGACGGCGCCATCACCCCGCGACCGTATCCACCCGTAGCAGCAATCGCCAGGCGTTCAGCCTCTGTCGGGTTGCGCGCACGGTGAACGTGCGTCGTGGTAAAATCATATAGTGCATGGATCACCTCGTCCTGCACCGCAGATAGAAGTCGCGCGGTGTCCAGCCCTTCGGCGCCCTGTTGCAAGCGCTCCTGTGCAATCATTCGGCCGCGAAACATGGCCCCGTGCAAATGGTCCAGTGCGGCCTTACGCATCGCCTGAGCATCGCCGAGGTTGTCGAGCGCCGCAGCGGTCAACTTCACACGAAGCGCGCGGCCATCAATGATGTTCGAAATACGCCATTTGCCCGGTCGGCGGCTCGTCCGATTGCGGGATTCAACAAGAGTGGGCTCTTGCGGTGACTGGTCGAGGGAATCTGTGCTCATCACTTGCCTATATAGCAGGTCCCTCCCCCGCGCCTATGCGGGATCACGGCGCAAGTACAGGAAGAGCCGGAATTTCATCAAATTTCAGCCGCTACCCGCCACAAACGGGTATTCAGGCCTGAATCTTGACGGGCAGCACTCGGGACTTCTTCACTACGCCATAGGCAAAACTGGTTTCAACCGACGAGATGCCCGGTAGCTTTTGAAACGTATGGCGTACTAGCTCCTCATATTCATCGAGTCCGCCGGTCACCACTCGCAACTGATAGTCCGATCCGCCCGCCATCAAATGGCAATCCAGCACTTCGGGCGTATCATGCACGATCCGCTCGAATTTCTGGATGGTGTCTTCGGTGTGGATCGACAAGCGAATGCGCACGAAACACGTAATGGGATACCCGCACGCCTTCTGATCAATCGTGGCGCAATAGCCCTTGATGATCCCCGCTTTCTCCAGGTTCCTGACCCTGCGCAGGCAGGGCGAAGGCGACAATCCGACCTTTTCGGCCAGATCCTGATTGGTCAGACGGCCGTCCTCTTGTAAGGCGCGCACAATTTTAGCATCAATCTTGTCCATATAACCCCCAGTTGGTTATTTCTGCCAATCTCTGCTTCTTTATTGGCATAAATTGACAGCACATGTCCCAAGTGTGCTGCTAGATTGTGCGAACAGTTCAGGAGGTTTCCCGTTGCCACACGATACCGCTCGCTCTCACGGACCCGCAACGCGCGCCATCCACCATGGCTACGCACCTGCAAATCATTCGCACTCCCTTACTCCGCCCGTGCATATGACGTCTACCTTCGTTTTCCCTGATACTGCAACAGGTTCAGCACTTTTTGCAGGCGAAATCGAAGGGCACATATATTCCCGCATCTCAAATCCAACGGTCGCCTTGCTCGAATCGAGAGTGGCAAATCTCGAAGGTGCAGAGGCGGGGCTTGCAACCGCCAGTGGTATGGGCGCCATCTCCGCTACCTTGTGGACATTGGTAAAGCCAGGCGACGAAATTATCACCGACAAGACGCTGTATGGTTGCACATTTGCGTTCATGCGCGACGGCCTTTCGCGCTTCGGCGTGAAGGTCACTCATGTCGACCTACGCGATCCAGACAATTTGCGCGAAGCGATCAGCGAGCAGACCCGGATCGTCTATTTTGAAACCCCGGCCAATCCGAACATGCGGCTGGTCGACATTGTCGCCGTTTCAGCCGTCGCGAAACAGGCCGGAGCGTTGACGGTGGTCGACAACACCTATGCGTCGCCCCTCCTGACCCGGCCAATCGAACTGGGCGCCGATTTCGTGATTCACTCAGCAACAAAGTACCTTGGCGGGCATGGTGATCTCGTCGCGGGCGTGGTCTGTGGCCGCGCCGACCTTATCCATGACATTCGAATGATTGGCGTGAAGGACATGACCGGCTCGGTGATGGCCCCACTGACGGCGATGCTGGTTATGCGGGGCCTGAAGACACTGCAACTGCGGATGGCGCGCCATTGTGAGAGCGGGCAGACCGTAGCGGAGTGGCTGGAGCGCCACCCTGCAGTTTCCGAAGTCTACTATCCCGGCCTCCCAAGTCATCCGCAACATGAGCTTGCGTGCTGCCAGATGAGTGCCTTTGGCGGCATGATCGCTTTTGAGCTGAAGGGGGGCTTCGAAGCCGGAACGGCCATGATGGACCAGCTCCGCCTGATTCAGCGCGCCGTCAGCCTCGGCGACGCGGAATCCCTCATTCAGCATCCTGCCAGCATGACCCACTCGACATACTCACAGGAAGAACGGCTGGAGCATGGTATCTCTGACGGCCTGGTCCGTTTGTCTGTCGGGCTGGAGGATTTGGTCGATATTCTCGCGGACCTTGAAAACGCTCTGCCGACCAACGCACTTTAGCCGTCGTCACGATGCACATTCACCTCGTTCACTCCACGGGGCTTTGTTCATCCAGCAGGTCATCTTCGGTGTTGTTGGCGCGTTCAGCCGCCACCTTTTCATCAAGGGTGTTGTCGGCAGCGACATCCGTCGCTTCGCGCGTATCAACATGGGGCTTGGGACGTCTAACATCTGCAGATTGCTGCGTGCCAATCTCCGGTTTACCGCTTTTTAGCGCATCTTCTACGCCGCTGTCGAAACGCAGCCGATAAATCGGCTCCGGCAGAGTAAAGCCCGACTCTTCCAGAACATCCTTGGTCGCGGCTATCGCGAGGCCGCGTCCCTTCGCAAAGTTTGTTTGTGCCTGATCCACCCATCCCATGAAATGAAGGATGATGTTTGAGTCTCCAACCGTCTGGATGAAAGCTTCCGGCTCTGGATGGTCCAACACGAAACGTAGCGATTTTAATTTATCGAGGCCAAGCTGCATTGCCGCGACAGGGTCATCGGCCGCATCGACGCCAAGGTCGAACTCAAATCGGCGCTCAGGGTTGCGCGTGTAGTTCAGGATAACGGCCTTGAAAACAGTCGAGTTGGGGATGCGGAGATGATTGCCATCCATCGTCATCAGCACGGTGGCACGAGAGGTCAAGCGCATCACCTTTCCCTCATATTCATCAATCAGAACATGCTCATTCGCCCTGAATGGCTGGCGCACACTCAGCATTATGGAAGAAATGTAGTTTTCCAGTGTGTCTCGGACAGAAATGCCGATCGCCAGGCCGATGACGCCGGCTCCGCCGAGAATAGTTCCCATTACCGTTGTAGCACCCAAAATGCTCATCGCGACCACGAGAGCGACCAGCAGCAAGACAATACGGAACGCACCCGAAACCAGTTCTACGAGAAACGGATTTGGCAGAATCCAACGCCAAAAACTCCGCCAAGAGGCAACCAAGTGTCCAATCAGCGCAATCGTGAGAAATACTCCCAATGCGATACCGTAAAGTGGAAGAGCGCGGACAACACTTCCCCACGTACCAGACGGGTCCCCAAAAAACGGCGTCGCGCTATCTTGAACTGACAAGCTTCGGTCGATTTCGTTCTCAACCGTGACAACGCCATTTACACGCAAGGCCAAATCTTCGGCGCGGGCAACAGCGCTGGAGCTGGGGACTTCCCCGGCCAGCCGTACGACACCGTGATTAACTTCGACCGTCACACGATTCAGCGATTCGATCTCATCAAAGATGGCGGAAATACGAGATTTGATGGACGCATCGCTGACCGCCGGAGGAGTCTGGATGATCGAATTGAGATCTTCGCTCGTATCCGAAGTCTGTGCCACGGAGATTGGGACGAGCCATGCCAAACACAGCACAACCAGCACTGCGTATTTGACATTCGACGCCGCAGAGCGAGCACCAGTCGGAAGTTGTAGCGAATTCACATTTCCAAAAACACGCTACAGGAGGCAAAGTTCCCTATGCGTGGCAATCCGGGCTGCTCGCGCGCACAACCGTCCGCGCGAAAAAACTGAGTTGTGACGTTCACGGCGAACTTCAGGCGAAGCGAACGTCGAGCGCTGCGACTAACCTACGATCTCATACTCCCTTCCAAACCAGAGCGGCGAGTTGGCAAGGTCGATGAACTTCTTCTCGTCCTCCAGCAGCTCGGCACCGGCGTTCGCGGCCGCCTTGCTGGTATTCGCGGCCATGGATTCCTCGCTCTCGAACCACAATTCGGCAACGCCGTCATACGCTTCCGGTCCGCCACGCGACCCTTGCATGGCGCCGTTCAATGCGTCGTGCCCCGTGTGACATTGCACATAGCGGAGGATGCCTAGCGTTTCGGCATGTTTCGCCACCAGCGGGGCATGCTGCTCCCGCCAGTAGCGTTGGAATTCCTCACGGCTCAGATGGGGCAAGCGGCGCAGGCAAAAGGTCAGCTTGATCAAAGCAGATCCCCGCCCGCTGCGGCTGCGGTCGTGCCGTCCTTCCGGAACGCGCGAATAACATTCTTGCCGGTAATCCATTTGTGCACTTCGTCCGGCCCATCTACGAGGCGTTGGGACCGGATGTGCGTGTACCAAGCCGCCAGGGGTGTATCGAGCGAATAGCCAAGGGCGCCATGCAGCTGGATCGCGGTGTCGACCACCTTGTGAACCATGTTCGCAAGGAACACTTTCGCGATGCCGTTCTCTTGTCTCAGATCCATGCCATTTTCGGCCTTGTAGGCAATATGCATCAGCATCAGCCGGGCAATGTAAAGTTGGCTCGCACATTCCGCCAGCATGAACTGGACACCCTGGCGATCTTCCAGTGGTTGGCCGAAGGTCTCACGGCTCGTGACGTGTTCCGTGGCCAGATCAAGTGCGCGCTGAGCCATCGCCACATTGTGCATGCCGTGACGCAGGCGACCATAGGCCAGGCGATGCTGGCCCATGGAGAATCCGCCCCCTTCCCCGCCGAGCAGATTTTCTTCCGGCACGACGAGGTTCTCGATCTTCACTTCAGCATGGCCGCCGCCCATCTCTTCATAGTGGGGCCCATGCACTGCCATGGTGGGAATATCACGGATGATCTTGTAACCCGGATTGGGCAGCTCCACGATGAAGGTGGAGAATTGTTGATGGCGAGGCGCGTCCGGATTGGTCTTGGCCATGACGACCGCGATGTCAGCAGCGGTGGCGGCGCTGGAAAACCATTTCTCACCATTCAGGACGTAATTGCCCTTGCCGTCCTTTTCCGCACGCGTCTGCATGCCAGTGGCATCCGCGCCGGCCGCCTTCTCCGTCATGGAATAGCAAATGCGCTTTTCGCCATTCAGCAGCGGTTTCAGGTACTTTTCTTTCTGAAAGTCGGTGCCGTGGGCCAACAGTGTGAGCATGGTCGCATCATCCGGACCTTGCGAATTCATCGACAGCGCACCGAGATGGCTCTGGCCAAGTTCCATTTGGACCAGCGCATTGGCCAGCGGCCCAAGGCCCATTCCGCCATGCTCGACTGGGATGAAGGGCAACCACAGGCCTTGCGCGCGCGCCTTCTTGCGCAGTTCTGGCAACACGTCCTTGAACGCGCGACCGTTGGACATTTCCTGTTCAGCAGGAATGCATTCTTCCTGCACCCATTTGCGCACGCGCTCGCGGACTTCTTTTGCCTCTTCCGGTATCGTAAAATCGATGGCCATCTTTTCGCTCCCTATTGTTTTTCAGGAAGGCTAAAGCGGAAGCGGAAATATGCACAGACTGACTTCGCGTCAGGCGGGACTATTCATAATCTACTTTTTCAAGATAGAGCCCGTCCGGAGGGGATATGGGCCCGCACGCCGTCCGCTCGGCAGCCGCCAGGATCTCCGCGATCCATTCGACAGGTTGCTTGCCACGCCCGACATCCACCAGGCTACCCATGATCGAACGAACCTGCCTGTGCAGGAAACTCTTCGACCGACAGGTCATCTCGACCCGATCTCCATAACGTGAAACAGAGATCGCATTGAGCGTCTTAACCGGCGATTTGGCTTGGCAATCCGTATCGCGGAATGTCGTGAAGTCATGCGTCCCGACAAGTATCTGCGCGGCTTCATGCATCTTGTCGGCGTCCAACTGTGACGATATCCGCCAGGCTCGACCGTCATCCAGCGTGAGGTGAGCGCGTCGATTGATAATGATGAAGCGATAATGCCGCTCGGTTGCGCTGAAGCGGGCGTGGAAGTCATCATCCACTTTATCTGCCTTCAAGACGGCAATCGGATGTGGGCGCAGATGAAAATTCATCGCATCTGGCACTTTGGTTCCGCGGTCAGTTCGCAGATCCATGTGCGCGACCTGCCCTGTCGCATGAACGCCGCTATCGGTACGCCCAGCGCCATGCACCTCAACGGGTGCACCATCGAGCTTTGCGGCTGCTTCTTCAAGGGCGCCCTGAACGGTCGGAATTCCGGGCAGGCGCTGCCAACCCTGATACGGGCCACCATTGTATTCGAGGAGGAGTCTGTAACGTGGCATTCAGCGGCCCTAGCCAAAGGCCGCCGGATAGGTCAACCGGCCGGATGTTGGTGCCGCCGGATCAAGACGCAGCGCCATGAAAGCCTCGCCGGACCATTTGCATTCGAATGGCTGGGCAAGGTCAGCGGAAAACCCAAACCGGGGATAGTATTCGGGGTGCCCCAGCACGAAGACAATCTGCTCCCCCGCTCCTTCCAGCGCCATCAGGCCCATCTGGATCAGGCCGCTGCCGATACCGGTCTTCTGAAAATCAGGATGAACCGACATTGGCCCAAGACCGACGGCCACCGGTTCGCCATCGAGCTGCATGCGGAAAAACTGAATATGGCCGGCAATGGCCTTATCGTCGCTCGCCACGAGTGAGAGCACGCTCTCACCGCTCTTGGCGAGATCCCGAACCATGCGGCCCTCAGCCTTGCCGCCAAAGGCAAGATCATTCAGCGCAACGATCTCATCAAGGTCTTCTTCACGGGCGGGACGAATCCAGAAGCTCATCAGCCAAGCACCGTATCCGGAGCAATCGCCTGCCCCTGCAGGAATTGGTCTGCATTCATTGGCTTTCCCCCTGGCTTTTGCAGGCGGAGGATACGCACAGCGCCGCCATCGCCGCAAGCGACCAGCAGGCGGTCATCCAGAACCATGCCGGCCGGCGCAGTGGTTTCCCGACCGGAGCGACGGCACATCAGCAGTTTCAGGCGCACCGGATCGTCCTTGCCCGGCGGCGTCCAGTAGCACCACGCCCCCGGGAACGGCGACAGGCCCCTGATATGGCAGTCGACCTCTCGCGCAGGCCGCGACCAATCGACCTTCTGGTCATCCGGGCCCAGCTTGGCGGCATAAGTTATCCCCTCTTCCGTCTGCGGAACGGGGGTCAGGCTGCCATCGGCGAGGCCTTCAAGCGCACGCGGCGCGAGTTCTGCGGCGAGCGCGGCCAGCCGATCATGCACGCTGCCGGCCGTATCTTCTTCGGTGTCTGCGTGCGCGCCGAGGCAAGCACCGGCCCCGTATCAAGCCCGGCTTCCATTATCATCGCATCGACGCCGGTTTCCGTATCCCCTGCCATGATGGCGCGCTGGATTGGCGCAGCGCCCCGCCAACGCGGCAGGATCGACGCATGCATGTTGAGACAGCCAAGGCGCGGTGCATCGAGAACGGCCTGCGGCAGTATCAGTCCATAGGCCACGACCACAGCCGCATCGAGATCCAGCGCCGCAAACGCCTCCTGCTCCGGCAATTTCTTCAGGGATTTGGGCGTACGCACTTCGATCCCCCTGGCCTCAGCGAAGGCATGCACGGGCGTGGGAGTCAGTTTCTTGCCCCGGCCAGCGGGACGTGGCGGCTGCGAATAGACACAGACGATCTCATGTCCGGCTGTGATCAACGCATCCAGCACATGTGCGGCGATATCCGGGCTACCCATGAAAGCAAGGCGAAGGGGTTTGGTCATCATGCCGGGAATAGTTTGTTCGGAGCCATTTTGAAAGCAACGTTTCGCAAGTGGCTCAGCGCACTGCGCCCGACATACTGAATGGGGTGAGCCCATTGCCGCCCACAATGATCACGATCAGGGCAGCCAGGAAAAAAGCGGCGGTCCAACGAACCCAGGGACGCGCGAAGAAGCTGCCGCGCTTCTTCATGACGATCAGGCCGATTCGCGTGCGTGCAGGCGTTTGGCCTTCTTGACCTTGTCGATCGCGCGCTGGCGTTTCAAACGCGAAAGGTGGTCAATGAACAGCGTTCCCTCCAGATGATCCATCTCATGCTGGATGCAAACCGCATACATGCCGGTTGCAACTTCATCGACTTTGAAGCCGTCATAGTCGAGGTAGCGGACGCGGCACTCGGTCGGACGTTCGACTTCATCGAAAATGTCCGGCACCGACAGGCAGCCCTCTTCATAAGGCGCCATGTCCTCAGTCAGAGGCAGGATTTCCGGGTTCACGAAATAGCGCGGCTGGGGCTCTTCGCCCTCTTTTGCGAGATCCATCACAATCACGCGCAACGGCACGCCGACCTGAATCGCCGCGAGGCCAATACCCGGCGCGTCATACATGGTTTCCAGCATGTCATCCATGAGCGCGCGAATCTCGTCGGTGACGCCGCCCTCGACGGGCTTCGATACTTCCTTCAGACGCGGGTCAGGGACGGTGAGGATTTCTCTGATAGCCATGCTTTTCAGATATGCACGCAGGGACCTCTGGTCAACACTTGGCCGTCATTCCGCCGCCAGCGGCTTCTTGGCGCCGCCAAAGTCCAGTTCCCCTGTATTCTCCGATACATTCGCCCTGTTCTCGATCTGCTTGGGCTCAGCCAGCGTCTTGGCGGGCGGGGCGATCTCCATGTCCTCGAACTTGCGCAGGGTCGGGAGGACTCGTTTGTCGAACGATCCCATCGCGGAGTTGAAATGGTCCACCGAGCCGTTCAGCGATTTTCCGAGTCTCTCGATATGGCCGAGCATTACACCCATCCGACTGTAAAGCTCTGCACCCAGTTCCGCCGCGGCCATCGCATTTTCATTCTGGTGATGCTGGCGCCAGAGATGGGCCACCGTCCGGGCCAGCGCGATCAGCGTGGTCGGCGTCGTCACAATCACTTGCCGGCTCATGGCCTTTTCAATCAGGTCCGGAGAATGCTCAAGCGCCGCCGCGAAGAAATTCTCTCCGGGAATGAACATCGCAATATAGTCAAAGCGATTGCCCAGATTCGACTGGTAGTCCTTTGAGGCCAGCGTGCTCACATGCCGCTGGACGCTGGTCGCATGAGCCTTCAGATGAACGACCTTCTGGGCCGGATCCTCGGCTTCTACCGCCGCCATGTAGGAGGCGAGCGAGACTTTGGAGTCGATCACGATCTGTCGCTCGCCCGGAAGACGGATGATCGCATCCGGTCGCTGGCGTCCCTCCTCCGTCTGGTCATGCACCTGTTCGGAGAAGTCGCAATGCGCAGACAGGCCGGCCTGCTCCATGACGTTTCTCAAGGTCATCTCGCCCCAGCGCCCACCGCCCTTTGGAGCCGTCAACGCGTTGACCANCTTGCCGGTCTCCTGCGTNTTGCGGTGCAGACTTTCCCCGATCGCCTTGACCTGTTCCGACAAGAGAGACTTGTCTTGGGTGCGGACTTTTTCGATTTCGTCGACCCGTTTCTTAAAGGCATCGAAATTCTCGCCGATCGGCTTCATCAGCTCCTTGAGATGCCCTTCAGCGCCTTCCTTGTGTCGCTGGAATCTCTCATCCGCAAGCTGCAGAAACTGCTTGTTCGCGCGCTCGAGGACACCCTGCGCCATTTCGCCAAACTTGCGTTCATCCTCGGCGCTGCGGGCTTTCGCCTCGGCCAGCTCCAGCTCTGCCTTGCGCGAGACCTCTTCCAGCGTGCGGATGCGCTGTTTCGCCTCGACCAGTTCATCGGTCGCACGCTCAAGGTCCAGTGTCAGCCGCTCCGCCTTCGCGCCGAACTTGCTGGCAAGCCACCAGGCCGTGCCCGCCAAGGCGAGAGCCAGGAGGAACAGAACAAGGTGCACGACGTCAAAGCCGGCCCCGCCGATAATGATGATTGGGTCCATACGGCCATCCTCGCACGATTCTGCTCAGAACATATAAGGAACATGCTGCATTGTCTATTGAACGCTGTGGTTTGCCCACCGCTTGACTTCCCGCTCAGGCTGATCCTCTTTTCCACCGGGATGGCACAAGGGCAGCGAGATGCGACTGATATGGATGAGTCTGTTTTTGACGCTGGGGGCCTGTGCATCAGCATCTGGCCCAGTACCTCAAGCAGAACTGCCACCAACCGGCACAATAACATACCTGCCGCCGCTGGCCGAAGTCACTTTGGTTACTGCTTCTGGCCAGCGAGAACCGCAATCGGACTCCTCAGAAACGGCTCGCATTAACCTTGCCAACGCATTGTCGAACGCGGTTCCAGCCGATGCGTTCGATCAATCTGACGAAGGACAAGAACGAGCAAAATTCCTTGCGATCAAGCTGGAGGAGGCTGCGGTCAATCCTGGTCCGGTTCAGACCTCCGAAGTCGACACACCAGAGCATCTGGTCGCTCTTATCCAGGTTAGATTCGATGTGGAAAGCTCCGCCAGTAAGCTGTTGCAAGGCGGTCTAAACCTCATGTTCGGCGGCGTTCCAGGTCCAGATGGTATAGACCAGACGGCTCAAATCGCCCTGTTCGCCCAAGGGACTGATGATCTGGTATGGTCGCGCACCCTTGTTGCTCAGGATCCACGCACCCCCGATGATGCGGAACGCCTTATAAACGAGCTGATAGCCGCATCCAGCCAGGATACAGAGTTCTGACACTGTTCCCATCTGGAGGAATCACGCATGCGTGGCATGGGACTTGCTGGCAAGTATCCCGACATGTTTGACGCGTATGAAGCCCCCTATGAGGTCGCCGAATTGACTATCGATATTTGCGTCTGCACCTATCGCAGGCCTTCAATTGAGGACACGCTGCGATCGCTCGACCGGCAAACCCTGCCGGACGGCGTATCGGCGCGCGCAATTGTTATCGACAATGACGAAACTCCATCGGCCCGCGACCGGGTCGAGGCCATCGCGGCAAACTTGTCCATGCCCGTCAAATACATTCATGCCCCCGCAAACAACATTTCGATCGCGAGAAACGCCGGTTTGGATGCCGCCACCGCCCAATGGATTGCTTTCATCGATGACGATGAAGTGGCAGAACCGGATTGGCTGGCCTCCCTGCTCCAGATGGCACGCGTGAATTCTCTGGACGCTGTCTTCGGCCCAGCCATCGCCGTTTATCCTGAGACGGCGCCTAACTGGATGCGCCAGCAGGATTACCATTCGAATGTCCCTGTACGCCGAGGCGGCGTGGTGCAAACCGGACATACCTGCAACGCTCTGATGCGCGCCAGTTCCCCTATCGTGAAAGGCCAGCGCTTTCTGATCGAAAAAGGCAAGACTGGTGGCGAAGACACTGAGTTCTTTTTCAGGCTCTGGTATGCAGGCGCCAAGTTTGGCATAAGCGAAGCGGCGATCGTGCATGAAGCGGTAGACCCGAAGCGCCTGGACTCCGAATGGATCCGCCAGCGCAAATTCCGTTCAGGGATGAGTTTCGGCTACCACTCCCTGACCACACGCAACACGGTTACGCTGACCATTACTGTGCTCGCTTCGCTGGCGAAGATTGTTTTTTGTTACGCGATGGCTGGCATCTTCTTCTGGTCCACACAAAAGCGGAATTTCTGGGCGATGCGCGGCGTCTTCCATCGTGGCTGGCTGGCCTCGGCCTTCAGCACGAAGGAACCGGAACTCTACTGAGTCGCCCCTAAAACGGTAGCTTGAAGCCGGGCAACATGCCCCCGCCAAGACCTTGCGTCGCATCCTTCATAGCCTTTTCCATGGCTTCATCCAGACGCTTGCGCGCATCCGAATGCGCAGCCTTGATAAGGTCTTCAACGATTTCGGCATCATCATTCATCAATGATGGGTCAATCCTGACACTGACCATATCGCCCTTGCCCTTGAGGCGCACGGATACCAGGCCCGCCCCGGCGACCCCTTCGGCCTCGGTCGATTCGATCTTTTCCTGCGCTTCCTGCATTTTGGCCTGCATCTGCTGGGCCTGTTGCATGATCTTGCCAAGGTCTTTCATGGGAAGCGGGCCTCCTTCAGGCCGATCGTCTGGAGTTCAGGTCAATAACGTTGCCGTCGCTTGCGGCAGGCTCGGTCACGTCAACAATGGTAATGCCGGGAATACTCTTCAAGGCGTCTGCCACAGCCGGGTGCGCCGCCGCTGAGGCAAACAATTCCTCGCGCGTCCGAATTTCCGTCTGGCGCATTGTTTCGGCATTGGTACGGATCTGCTCGACGACCCAGTCATCGCCTGTGTCGCGTTCGAGGAACGCCTTTAGCCGGGCGAGCAAATCGTTTGGTGCATTGTCTTCAAGTTCGCATGAGAAATAGCCGTAGCGCACAGGACCTGGCCGAATGTATCGCTCCAACTCGACCTGCAGGTTCACTTCCCGGTGCTCACCCAGATAGGCGACAATTTGGGCAAAGCTCTCCAGCCCGCCGGCGGGAGACGGGGCCATGCCATGTTGTTCAGGCTTTCCCGGCGCACCGCCTGACTCGGCGATCATGCGCGCAGCCTCCTCCGGTGACGGAAGGTTTGCCGCCGCCGCAAGGCGCAGGATGATCATGTTCAGCGCGGTCGCCGTGTCAGGCGCCGTCTGGAGGTCATTAAACCCGGAGAGCAGGATCTGCCAGTAGCGCGCGGCCTGCGCAGCGGTCAGTTTCTGCGCCATGGCCAATGTGCGCTGGGTCCATTCGGCGGGCCCGGCAGACTGGAACTCTCCCCCCGTGGCCTGAGCTACGGAGACATCGGCACAGACATCCATCAGGTCTTTCAGGATAACCGCCGGATCAGCACCTGCATGAATCTGGTCTTTCACCTCGGCCAGCGCCTCTGCAGCACTGCCGGAGATCGCTTTCTCGAACGCATCCAGCAGGCGCGCCCGGTCGCCGAGGCCCAGCATGTCACGCACCGCCGCGCCAGTGACTTCTTCGCCATCCATGGTCTGCACGATGGCCTGATCGAGAATCGAGAGGCCGTCGCGAACGGAACCTTCGGCAGCCCGGGCGATCAAAGCGAGTCCCTCTTCCGAGACTTTCGCCCCTTCATGCGTGGCGACCCGACCGAGATGTTCAGACAAATTCACGGCATCGAGCCGTTTCAGGTCAAACCGCTGGCAGCGCGACAGGACCGTGATCGGCACTTTGCGGATCTCAGTAGTTGCGAAGATGAACTTCACATGCGGCGGCGGCTCTTCCAGCGTCTTCAAGAGCGCGTTGAACGCGGCCGTCGACAGCATGTGAACCTCATCGATGATGTAGACTTTGTGGCGGGCCGAGACCGGTGCATAGCGCGCGCCATCCAACAGGTCACGCATATCGGCAACGCCGGTGCGGCTGGCGGCATCAAGCTCCAGCACGTCCGGATGGCGGCTCGACATGATCGCATCACAATGCTCGCCCTTGGGGTCGAGCCGGATCGACGGACCGTCATGATCGTCTGACTGATAGTTCAGGGCCCTCGCCAGCAGGCGGGCGGTCGTCGTCTTGCCGACCCCGCGCACGCCGGTCAGCATGAAGGCATGCGCCACTCGGCCCGTCTCGAAAGCATTCGAAAGCGTGCGGACCATGGCTTCCTGGCCGATCAGGTCCTCGAACCGGCGGGGCCGGTATTTGCGCGCGAGCACCTGATATTCGGCCGATTTCGGCGCCTCATCCTCCCCGAACATCGAGAAGGTCTGGTCGTCGCGTTCTTCGGGGAGTTCGGA
>JGI24655J20075_1000344_pt1 | contig 18800 bp, 19 predicted proteins | sample MalvirmetaMSP112_FD_20075 | JGI IMG/M metagenome (IMG submission 20075) | reverse complement strand
CTACACCCTCGAAAAGAGCGTGATAGGCAAGAAGGGCACGTTCGGCGAGGGCGATATCCGGGGTGTGGTGGCGCCTGAGGCGGGCAACAACGGTGCCTCATCAGGCGCGCTCGTACCCATGTTGACCCTGGGCGTGCCAGGTAGCGGTACCACCGCGGTGCTGTTGGCGATGCTGATTTCATTGAACATCACTCCGGGCCCGCTGATGTTTACCCAGAACGCCGATATTGTCTGGGGCGTCATTGCCGCCCTGCTGATTGGCAATGTGCTGCTGCTGGTGCTTAACATCCCGTTGGTTGGCTTCTTTGTGCGCCTGCTGTCGGTGCCGCCCATGTACCTGCTGCCGATTGTGACCATGGTTGCCTTCGTGGGCATCTATTCCATCAGCAACAGCGCCTTCGACCTGTATTTCATGGTGGCGTTTGGCGTGGCGGGTTATTTCCTGCGCAAACTGGAAATTCCGGTGGTGCCGATTATTCTCGGGCTATTGCTCGGACCGGAGATGGAGAAGAACCTGGGGCATGCCCTGGTGTTGTCAGACGGCGACTGGAGCATTCTGTGGGAAAGCACCCTGGCCAAGAGCTTCTGGCTGGTTGCCGCTCTGAGCCTGGTGTTGCCTTATGTGGTGGGTCCGGTGCTGCGTCGCCGCATGAACGCGGCCATGAAGGAAAGCCCGGCCAGCGACTGATTCGGTTCCCGGTCGCTAACCTCCGTTTTGCCGCACCGGATGATCGGTGCGGCTTTTTTGTGCGCGCTGGTTAGAGATTCGCTTCGGCGTACTCCGCCAGAACAGAGCGCGGGACGCCCTGCAGGTGGATGTGCCCGCCATGGCGGAAACTCTTGAAGCGCTCGGTCATGTAGGTGAGTCCCGAGCTCAGGGCGCTCAGATAAGGGGTGTCGATCTGAGCCAGGTTACCCAGGCAGATCACTTTGGAGCCGTTGCCGGCACGGGTGATGATGGTCTTGATCTGATGCGGCGTCAGGTTCTGGGATTCGTCGATGATGATCAGGCTGTGTTGGAAGCTGCGGCCACGAATGTAGTTCATCGACTTGAAGTGCAGTGGCACCTTGCTGAGGATGTAGTCCACGCTGGCGGTCATATTTTCATCGTCTTCGTGGAGAGCTTCGAGGTTGTCCACGATGGCCCCCAGCCAGGGCTCCATTTTCTCCGCCTCGGTGCCGGGGAGGAAGCCAATGTCCTCGTCCAGACCCTGGGTGCTACGGGTGGCGATGATGCGTTTGTACAGCTTGCTGGCAACCGTCATTTCGATACAGGCCGCGAGGGCGAGGATGGTTTTACCGGAGCCGGCGGAACCGGTCAGGTTTACCAGGTGGATATCGGGGTCCAGCAGCAGGTTCAGGGCAATGGCCTGGTATATATCCCGCGGTACGAGGCCCCAGACTTCCTCGTGCATCAGATCGTGCTGGTGCAGATCCCGAATGACAATCTGGTCTTCGCCCACATCAGACACCTTGCCAACGAATCCCTGTTCATCAATAACGAACTCGTTGATGGTCAGCCTGGCCAGGTCGCCCTCACGACGAAGGATGTGTTCGGTAATACCCTCCCGCTGGATGGTTTCGACCTTCTCGATGGTGTCCCAGAACGAGTTCGGGAATTCTTTGTACCCTTTCGGCAGCAGGTCAATATCGTCCAGCAGCATGTCGTTGTGATAGTCCTGGGCCTCCACGCCGAAGCCCCGGGCTTTCAATCGCATGTTGATGTCCTTGCTGACAAGGATGATGTCGCGCGATGTGTGGCGGGTTTGCAGGGCCGCCAGGGTATTGATGATCTTGTTGTCGTTCAGGTGCTCGGGCAGGCCATGGTTGCCCTGGTAGTCCGTGCTCATCAGTATCGATAACGCGCCGAGCGGTTCTGCTTTCTTGCCGCGCACGATGGGTACGCCTTTCTCGATTTCTCCTGGGCTGGCGTCACCCAGCAACTTGTCGATGTTGCGGATGGCCTGTCGGCAATCGGCAGCAACGGCCTGTTTGCCGGATTTGAGACTGTCGAGTTCTTCGAGGACCGTCATCGGAATGATGACGTCGTGTTCTTCAAAGTTCAGGAGGGCGTTCGGGTCGTGGATGAGGACGTTGGTGTCGAGGACATACATCTTTCTGCGAGCCTGCGATGCTCTTGGCATAGGGTGTGATACCTCTCTGGTCAGCCGTTCCCGGCACAGCGGTTGGTGAGCTCCTGGTCGGAGATCAGTTTGAGCATGTCATACGTGGTCACAATACCGGTGATCTTTTCGTCTTTGGTGATGAAAATCCGGTGCAGGTGTTCACGCATCATAATATCGGCAATGTCGCGCACAGGCGTTTGCTCGTCAACCGATAAAACGATAGGGGTCATGATGTCACGCACTTCCACCGGCACCTTGCCCATCTCCTCAAAAATGGCCATGCGCAGGCGCCGGGCTTCGTGTTCTTCTTCCGGGGTCATGCGCGCATCGGACTCGGAACGGCTGGCGTTCCAGCGGAATTCGGTGATGTCCTTCAGGGTGGCAATGCCGACAATCTCGCCCGTTTCGTCGGTAACCGGGCTGCCGGTGATTTCGTTGTCAGTGAGGAACCTGGCCAGACGGTCCATCGTCCAGGATTGGGGTACGGCCTTGATGCTCGGGGTCATGATCTCGTAGGCGAGAACGGTCATTGACGAATCGGCTCCGTTAGCAGGTCCTTTGTAAAAGAGCTTAGCTGTTNCTGATGTTCTAGTCATCCCCTGATTCAGCTTTGGGGGCTACATCTTTCAGTTGGCCCTGCGAGTCATAGATCAGTTCGTAGTTCTGGTAACGGTCCCACTGGGCAACCCGTTCCAACTGCTCCATGGAACGGATAGGAATGTCCACCAGCAGGGTGTTGACCAGCCAGCCGGGTATCGAACCGTTTGGCTCGGTGTGTTGAACCCAGATCATCCGGGTCTGGCCGTCTTCGGGAATAAAGCGGTAAAGGGTGTCGGACTTGTCGACACGGATGTAGTCATCTTCCTCGGCCCGTTGATCGGGAATGGCGTTGAGGTCCATCACGATTTCGCCGTCGACCTGTTGGCCCCGGGTGCGAATCCGTAGTACGTAATCCCGGTCGGTGACCGGCCAGGGCATATCGTTGACCGAGTAGGCGTAGCGCTCATCAAAGTCACCCGAGCCGAAGGCATAGGATTCCGAGCAGTTATGAACCCACTGAACACAGGATTTGGGATTGATCATAACCGCCATCAGATTCTCGATCGGCACATCCAGCACAGCCACAGCCTTGAAGGCCTGGAAGCTGGAGTTCGGCTGATCAGTGGTATAGACCCGGATACGATCGGTTTCCTTGCGAAGGCTCCAGTTTTCTGAGTCTTCGGCTGGCAGCCCGGCGAAGGTCAAACCTGAGGCCTGCAGGAAAACCGTGGTGGCTGCGAGCCAGATGACGCGTCGATTGGCCGGGCGTTGGTTGCCACGGGCTCTCAGGTTTTGCATGAGGTACACTTCCTTGAACATGGTCGGGCGAGTCTAGCACGACTGATCTGGTGCCAACCTGCTACGATCGGGGGTTTGTGAACTGGGTAACTGACTGAATTCCTGACGTTAACATTTGGCCCGAATTGACGATGAAAAAACCGAACAAGCGACTGATCGATGACCGAGGGCGGATTCCCTACGGCGTATTGGACACACCAGTGGATGTCATCAACTACCGGGACTTTGACCTCCGTACGGTGATGGATAAACCGCGCTCGGCCCTGGCCCGTAAAGCCCGTTTTAACCAGTTCCAGTTCGTCAGTGCGATGGCGCCGGGTTGGGTGTTCGGGCTGGCGGTAGTGGATCTGAAACTGGTCAGTACGGCGTTTTTCTATCTTTATGATTTCAAGACCGGGCAGATGCTGGAGCAGTCCCTGACGCAGCCATTGGCGAAGGGAACTCACATTGAGCCCAGGCCTGAAACCGGCGTGACGGAGTTTCGTAAAGGGAAAACATGCGTTCGTATTACGTCGGACGGCCACTCGCGTGGTGTGTTGGTTTCCGGCCCCGGTGACCTCCGGATAGCCCTGAATATAGAAGGGGACACCCGCCCTCTGCGACTGGTGTGCCCAGCCGGTTACAGCGGTTGGGTGTTTACCCGTAAATCAGCGGGTCTGCCGGTGTCCGGAGACATTCGGTGGCAGGGACAGAGCTGGCAATGCGACTCGCTGTCACGCGCAGCCGTTGATTGGAGTTGCGGCTTTATGAGGCGCGAAACCGCCTGGAACTGGGCGAGTGTGGCAGGGGTGCTGGCAGATGGTCGTGCCGTTGGTCTCAATCTGGCGGCGGGCGTGAATGAAACCGGTATGACGGAAAATGCGCTCTGGCTGGAAGGGCGCTGTATCAAGCTCGGGCAGGCCCGTTTCGTGTTTGATCGCTACGATGAAACCGCACCCTGGCAGGTCACCACGGACGATGGCAGGATCGATCTCTGGTTTGAGCCATCGGGGGTTCGGCGGGAGCGACTCAATGCATGGCTGATTGCCTCCAATTTCCGCCAGTACATTGGTACCTTTTCCGGCACAGTGCGCGATGAGGCGGGCAACTCAGTCCCCGTAGACGGGCTACGGGGACTGATGGAGGATCACTTCGCACGCTGGTAGTGGCGCGGTCAGTGTTCCGGCAGGGTAACGTTTAGTTCCAGTACCGAACAGCTGTCGTTGCGGTCAACTTCCACCTGGACCTGGTCATCGCTGATCTGAACGTACTTGCGGATGACCGCAAGCAGCTCTTTCTGCAATTCTGGCAGGTAGTCAGGTTGGTCGCGCTGGCCCCGTTCGTGGGCAACAATGATCTGTAGGCGTTCCTTGGCAACGCTGGCGGACCGGTTGTTTTTCTTGCTCTTGAAATAATCCAGGAAACTCATCCGTCAGCCCCCCTTGAACATCCGTGAGAAGAAACCTTTTTTCTGGGACGTCATGAAGCGATGTTCTCGCTCCTCACCCAGAAGGCGGGCCACGGCATCATCATAGGCCTGTCCGGCATCGCTGTCTTCCTCAAGAATGACCGGAACGCCCTGGTTGGAGGCATTCAGTACCACCTGGGACTCCGGAATCACGCCCAGCAGGGGGATGGCGAGAATTTCCTCCACATCGGCCACGGAAAGCATTTCGCCCTTTTCCACCCGATCCGGGTTGTAGCGGGATAGCAGCAGGTGTTCTTTTACGGGGTCCTGCCCCATCTCGGCTCTCCGCGATTTGCTCTGCAGGATGCCGAGAATACGGTCTGAATCCCGCACGGAGGACACTTCCGGGTTGGTAACAACTACCGCCTCATCGGCATAGTAGAGCGCCATCAGGGCGCCATGCTCAATGCCGGCGGGAGAATCACAGACAATGTAGTCAAACCGCTCGGACAGCTCGTTGATCACCTTCTCAACGCCATCTTTGGTCAGGGCTTCCTTTTCCCGGGTCTGGGAGGCCGGCAGGATATACAGGGTGTCGACCCGTTTGTCCCGGATCAGAGCCTGGTTGAGAGTGGCTTCGCCCTGGATCACATTCACGAAGTCGTACACCACCCTGCGTTCGCAGTTCATGATGAGATCCAGGTTGCGCAGGCCCACGTCGAAATCGATCACCACGGTTTTGTGGCCTCGCTTCGCCAGGCCGGTGCTGATAGAGGCGCTGGTTGTGGTTTTACCTACGCCACCTTTTCCTGAGGTAACGACAATGATTCTAGCCAAGGTTGCATTCCTGTTTTGCGGTGGATTCGTCGTTTTTCCCGCCCGTGCGGGTAGTTACGTTCTTTTCAGGCCTTCTCCAGTGGCGTTACCACCAGCAGGTCATCCCTGAGCTGGATCTGTACGGCGGTTTTCCAGCCGTTGTCCTGAAGATCTTCGGAGATTTTATAGTGTCCGGCGATGGACACAAGCTCTGCTTCAAGAGACTGGCAGAATACCCGTGCATGTTCCGCGCCGTGAATACCCGCGAGGGCCCGCCCGCGCAATGGTCCGTACACATGAACGTTGCCGGCCGCAAGCACTTCGGCGCCGGCTTGAACCGGCGCAAGGATGATCAGGTCGCCCTCGGGTGCGTAAACCTGCTGGCCCGAACGGACTGGCTGATTGATGATTTTCGCGGGCGCTGGCTCACCCGGATTCTCGACCCTGGCGGGAGTCGGGTTTTCGGTCGGTTCAGTGGCGGCCGATTCCGTGGCCGGCGCGGTATCGATGTCCCGGTCGCGCTGGTTGCCACCGGGAAGCAGCGCCAATGACGCACCGCGGGCGAGGCGGCGCTGATCATCGTTGCCACCGCGTACGCCGATGACATGGATGTTGTGGCGGCGGCAGGCGCCGATGATCTTGAAAAAATCCAGTTCGCTGCTCAGCCCCTCATACTTTTCCAGGCTGATGATCAGGGGGATGTCCTTGAAGAATCCGGGTGCCTGGCTGATTTTGTCTCTGAGCGTGCTTTCGAAGTCGTCATTGTCAAAAAAATACAGCTCCAGTGCGGTCATGGAAACGTTCGCACTCTTCAGTTGGAAGCACTGCTTTACCCCGGATACGGCGGTCTCGCTCATGGATGGGTCTCTTCCGTGGTGTCGTCCTGAGTGGTGCCCGGGCGTTTACGAAGCGCCGGGCCGTCAAAGCGGATACCGGACCAGCCGGTGCCCATGAACTGGCGGATATTGCCATGGCTTTCACCTGCCGGTTCGTCCAGCACTTGCTGGTAGTGCTGGGCAAACAGACGCAAAGTGTCGGATTCGGTCAGGTTGCAGTATTGGGCCAGGGAAAATACCCGGCATGAACCGGCGTTCTCGCCGGTGCCATTGTACAGCGGTCCGTTGTGAAACCCGGTGGGCTGATAGTCGAAGAATCGGTCAATCAGCGCCAGGGTATCGTCAAAATCGCCATGACCGGCCTCAACCGATGCCAGGTGGATACGAACCGCGTCATTGACGTTCATGCCTTGTGGTCCTGTTTGGGCCCTTGCTGATAGCGGGCTTTCCACTCTTCATAAGGCATGCCATAGATGATCTCCCGGGCGTCCGGGTCAGACAGCTCGAAGCCTCTCTCGGCGGCTTCGGCGCGATACCATTTGGAGAGGCAATTGCGACAGAACCCTGCCAGGTTCATAAGGTCAATATTCTGGACCTCGGTGTGCTCGCGCAGATGGTTGACCAGCTTTCGAAACGCGGCGGCTTCAATTTCCGTCTGCGATTGTTCTGGGATCGGGTTTGTCATGATTGCTCACACCTGTCTCTGTCGTCGTTGGGAGTTGCTAATTGGAGCTCCTGACATTCTCAGCATGTTACCGTAAGATACAAGGCTGTACATATGTACAGATAATTTACTTGATTGAAGAGTCATGGCCCAGCGCAAGATTATCCATGTAGATTGCGACTGCTTCTACGCCGCCGTGGAAATGCGGGACGATCCCTCATTAAGGGAAGTTCCGTTGGCCGTGGGTGGCGAAGGTGGCCGCGGAGTGGTTACCACCTGCAACTATAAAGCGAGGGCTTTTGGCGTGCGGTCCGCCATGCCTGGCGGCGAAGCCCGGCGCTTGTGCCCCGGCCTGGTGACCGTGCCGCCGGACATGGCCCGCTACCGGGCGGTGTCGAAACAGGTGATGGCCATCCTGAGGGAATTGACCGATCTGGTGGAGCCGCTGTCGCTGGACGAAGCCTTCCTGGATGTCAGCGAGGTAACCGAGCATAAGGGCAGTGCCACGTTGATGGCGCAATACTTGCGCAAGCGAGTGAAAGATGAGGTGGGTATCACTATTTCCGCCGGTGTGGCCCCCAACAAGTTCCTGGCGAAGATTGCCAGTGACTGGAAAAAACCTGACGGCCTGTTCGTGATCCGCCCTGAGGACGTCAAGGGTTTCGTTCAGGACCTGAAGGTCGAAAAGCTTTTTGGCGTGGGGCAAGTGACCGCTGGCAAACTTCACACGATGGGCGTTGCCACCTGTGGCGACATTCAGGCGCTACCCGCTGAAGCCCTGCCGGAGAAGTTTGGCAAGCAGGGGTACCGGCTGCGGGAAATGGCGTTCGGCCGTGATGATCGGGATGTGGTGGTGTCGCGCATTGCCAAGTCCGTCAGCGTGGAACGGACCTTTTCCCAGGACCTGCCGGACAAGCGCGCCTGCGAGTCGGTGATGGCCTCGCTGGTGGCCGATCTGAACCTCCGGCTCAGCCGCAAGGCCGGCCGAAAACCCATTCACAAGCTGTTTATCAAGATTCGTTACAGCGACTTTTCCACCCATACCCTGGAGCGTGTGCGCGACCGGATTCAGGAGCCCGAGCTGGAAGACTATCAGCCGCTGCTGGATGAACTGGTGACTGATACGGGCCGCCCGGTGCGCCTGCTGGGGTTGGGCGTGCGCTTTCGCAGTGATGAGTCGCCGGTTATGCAACTGCGGCTATTTGAATAAACCGGTCGTACAGGCCGTTAACCGAAGCCAGGCCCAGGCAACCGCCGATCAAGGCGCCTGCCGCTACATCGCTGGGGTAATGAAGGCCGAGCACGACCCGGGAGGCGGCAACACTCAGGGTGAACGGCAACAACAGCCAGGCCACCTCAGGCGCTGTCATGGCCAGCACCGTATTGAAGCAGACGGCATGTAGGGTGTGACCGGACGGAAAGCTGTAACGGTCCAGGGGCGGTGTGCCGCAGTTTATCGAAGGAAACGATATAAACGGGCGCTCGCGGATCAGCCAGCGCTTCAGCAGCTTGTAGGTAATGGTGCAGGTCAGGCCGGTAGCCACCATCAGCAGCGCGATGGCGAGCCCGGCCTGAGGCATAAGCACTGGCATCGACAGGATGACCAGATACCATAGCCAACCATCACCCAGCCGGCTGACAACCTTAAAGTACCCCTGAACCGGTCGAAACCGCAGAGAGCGATTGATGGACTGGCAGAGGGCAAATTCCCTCTGATCCACCACGTTAAAGAAGCGAGATGCCTTGCTTGTGGAGGGCATTGTAGCTGTTCCTCAGTGGCTGGTTCAGTATCAGGTGTTCGAACTGCTCAACCTGTGCGGCCCAATTCAGGTCCAGTGCGTCCAGGCGTGCCTGTGCCCGTACCCTGTTCATCAGGGTTGGCTGGTCAGCCAGGCGCAGGGCATGGTCGACAAAACCTTCGTCGTTGCTGAGCTGAGCCTTCATGCCGTTGTCTTCATGGCGGATATGTTCGCTGGCGGCGGCATCGTCAAAAGCAACCACCGCCAGGCCGCTGGCCATGGCTTCAGTAACCACGTTGCCGAAGGTGTCGGTTTTGCTGGGGAACAGGAAGATGTCACCGGAGGCATAGTGCCGGGCCAGATCTTCGCCACGGCGGGTTCCTGCAAAAACGTAATCCGGATGGCGTTCGGCAAGGCGCTTGCGCATCGGCCCATCACCTACGAGTATGAATTTCGCGCAGGGGTGCAGCCCGCGGATACGCTCAAAGCATGACACCGCCATCTGAAGGTTTTTTTCCGGAGCGAGGCGACCAACATAGAGTACCGCGCGGTCGTTGGCTTGCAGCCCCCATTGTTGCCGGAGCACCGCGTCCCGTTTGTGGGGCGAAAAACGGGTGCAGTCAACGCCGCGACTCCAGACCGATGTCGGTTGAATGCCCATGTCATGGGTGGTTTGTGCGATTTTCCGGGTGGGGACCAGTGTTATGGCCGTCCTGTTATGAAACCAACGGCCGTAGCTGCACAACAGTTTTTCCAGGAACCCGGCACCATAGTAGCGACTGTAGGCATGGAAGTTGGTGTGAAAGCCGGAACTGACCGGGATGCCGGCCCGTCTGGCGGCCGCAACGGCCGCTACGCCGAGGGGGCCTTGAGTGGCAACGTAAATGGCATCCGGGCGTTGATGCTTCCAGAGTGAGGCCAGGAAGCCCGGCCGGGTCATTCCGAACCTCAGGTCACTGTAACCCGGTAGCGGCAGGCCGGTCACAACTTGCTCGTCGGAAAACAGGCATTCCCCGGCACCTTCGAATCGCCCTTTTGATTCATGGCGCTGGCGTGGACGGATGACCGTTACCTTGTGGCCACGTTGCATCAGGCCCAGGCATAGGTGCCTGAGGGTGTTCGCCACGCCATTGATTTCCGGAGGAAAGGTCTCCGAAACAATGGTAATGTGGTGCTTGCGCCCTGAAGCCTGGGTGACTCTCATCGCGGTGTTACCTGTGGTTTCCTCTTTCATGCCTCCACTATGGAAACCTGGCATGACAGTTCCGGGACAATCCCGTGACAATCCCTTTACCTTTTTCACCAATCAGATTCGGGAGTACGCATGAAAACCCGCAAGCTCGGCAGGACCGACATTGATGTAAGCGAGATTTGCCTGGGCACCATGACCTGGGGCGAGCAAAATACCGAACAGCAAGCGTTTGAGCAGCTGGATCTGGCCACCTCCGAGGGCATTAATTTCATCGATGCCGCGGAGATGTACCCGGTGCCCCCGCGGGCTGAAACCCAGGGCCTCACGGAAAGCTATCTGGGCAACTGGCTGGCGAAGCGGGGCCGTCGCGACGACCTGGTGATAGCCTCCAAGGTGGCGGGGCCGGGTAATGGACTGGATTACCTCCGGGATGGTCCGCGCCTGACCCGGGACCATATTCGTCAGGCCTGTGAAGACAGCCTGCGCCGGCTCAAGACCGATTATATCGACCTCTACCAGGTGCACTGGCCGGATCGTAACGCCAATTTCTTTGGCAAGCTGGGGTACCGGCACAGTGTGGACGAGCAGGCTACCCCCATTGAGGAGACACTGGGCACACTGGCGGAGCTGGTCAAGGAAGGGAAAGTCCGCCACGTAGGAATCTCCAACGAAACCCCATGGGGAACGAACGAATACCTCAGGCTGGCCCGGGAGCATGACTGGCCCAGGGTTGTCAGCGTGCAGAACCCCTATAACCTGCTCAACCGCACGTTTGAAGTGGGAATGGCGGAAATTGCCTGCCGTGAGCAGGTTGGTCTGCTCGCATACTCCCCGCTGGCCTTCGGCATGCTCTCTGGCAAATATCTCGACGGTAAACGCCCGGAAGGCGCCAGGATGACCTTGTTTGAGCGCTTCACCCGTTACACCAGCGGTCGTGGTGCCGAAGCGACCCGAGCCTATGTAGACCTGGCGGCCAGCCACGGGCTGTCACCGGTACAGATGGCGCTGGCGTACGTGACCAGCCGTGATTTCGTTACCAGCAACATTATTGGGGCCACGACGCTTGAGCAGCTTCGTGAGAACCTGGGGTCAGCGTCGGTGTCCCTGAGCGAAGAGGTGCTTGGGGAGATAGAGAACCTTAACCAGGTGTACACCTACCCCTGCCCTTAATCCTGCAAGCGTTACGGTTTTTTAACAGTTCCCATCGTGAAGCAACCACTCTGACCGTTACAGGCGGCAGAGTGGGGTGCTTACAGTTTGCAACAAAGATTGCTGTTTTCTTGACAAAAATGCGGTGATCCTGTGACAAAAAATCGGCGCTTTTGTGTGCAAAATCACATCTTTCTGACCTTTAATCATTAGACTTAAGCATTACATGACAGTAGAATTCCGCTTCGATTACAGGTTGCCAGATTTATTATGATTATCCGTATCTTCGTCGCACTACTTGCACTCAACATGATCGCCTTCGTCGTTCGCGCCGAAGCGAGCGAACGTGTGTTTGCAGACGAAGTTCCGGCCGAGAACGTGTATCAGCTTCAGGAAGAGATGTCGGGTGACTTCGAGCGTGAAGAATCCGACATGTATGCGACCATTGGTTCTCGCCTGCTGAGCCTCAGTCTCAGCAGCTCAGATTCAGGAAAGAAGTCCTACGCGTCAGATCGCGCCAAGCCGGACCACGGTATTGCATTGCTTGAAGAGGGCGCCTGCCTCAACCTTCGCTGGAATTTCTGAACCCCCACCGACGTTTTCTCCTTCTGAACCCTGACTAACCTCCCACGAATCCTCGCCACCGCTTATCTGTCTCAGTGCATTGCCTGTCGCAATGGCACATGTGATTATCCGTACCGGTAAGCATTCTGACGGCAACTAAGGGAGTAACACTATGGCCGAGATGGTGGAGGAACAACCGGTAACGCTCGCAGACAGCAGCGCCTGTGTGGACGAGCTGATTCGCCGGGTGGGTAAGCGCATCACACTCGGCCTGCCACTGGGGCTTGGTAAACCCATACGTTTTACCAATGCTCTCTACCAGCGTGCCAAGGACGATCCGTCCATAGAGCTTCACATTGTCACGGCGCTATCCCTGACCGCGCCCGGTGGCAGTTCATCGCTGGAAAAGCGTTTCATGGGCCCGTTCGCCGAGCGCCTGTACGGGCGGATTCCGGAACTTGATTACGCACGGGACGTGATTGGCCAGCGTTTGCCTGGGAACGTGCGGGTATCCGAGTTTTTCTTCAAGGCCGGGTCCTTTCTGAGTAACAAGGACCAACAGCGCAACTATGTCTGTACCAACTACACCCATGCCGTGCGCGACCTTATGGCGCTCGGTGTCAATGTCGTCGGCCAGATGGTGGCTCCGGCGACCGAGCCGGATCAGGAGGGCTACGTTAGCCTGAGCTGCAACCCGGATCTGAGTCTGGACCTGCTGCCCCTGTTACGGGCGCGGGAAGCGGCCGGAACCCCCGTGGCGTTGGTGGCAGAGACCAACAGCCATTTGCCCTTTCTCGGCAATGACGCCGCCGTCGAGATGGGCCAGTTTGATATCGTCCTGGAGCATGCCGCCTCCGACTACCCCCTGTTTTCGGCACCGCAAATGGCGGTCAGCCCGGAAGATCACCTTATCGGGTTCTACGCCAGTGCGTTGCTCCGGGATGGAGGGACCCTGCAGGTGGGGATTGGCTCGCTGGGCGCGGCGTTGGTTCACAGCGCGATTCTGCGGCATCGTCACAACGAGCATTGGAAGCAGGTGTTTGATCACCTGAAGGTGGCAGACCGCTTCCCGGTGGTTTCCGGGTACGGTGGCACGGATGTCTTCGAGGAGGGACTCTACGGCTGCAGTGAAATGATGGTGGATGGTTTTATTTACCTCATGGAGGCGGGTGTCCTGACCCGCGAGGTGTTTGATCATGCCGGACTGCAAACATTGATAAACCGGGGCGAACTTACTCACAGTGTTTCTCTCGACACCCTTGATGTCCTGCGGCGGGAACAGTTGATCGACTCGCCGTTACGGGCCAGGGACGTGCAGTGGCTGTGTCGTTACGGCATCCTGAATCCGGAGGTCGAGTTCAAAGGCGGGCGGTTGCGTGTGGGCGAGCAATCCCTGGATCCGGATCTNGACAGTGANGAGGCGAGAAGCGCCATTGAGTCGTTGGCCCTGGGAAAGTCACTGACCGGAGGGATTGTGGTGCATGGTGGNTTCTTCGTCGGCCCCGAAGCCTTCTATCAGCGGTTGCGGGACCTGGCGCCGCGCGACCGCCAACGCATCTGCATGACCAGCGTCAACTACATCAACCACTTNTATGACCACGCGTTCGGCAACCAGCGTCTGAAAGCTGCACAGAGGGTGCATGGCCGGTTTATCAACTCGGCNATGATGCATACGCTAAGCGGTGCGGCCGTGTCCGACGGGCTGGAAGACGGCCGTGTGGTCAGCGGTGTTGGCGGCCAGTACAATTTTGTCGCCATGGCCCACGAGCTGCCGGGCGCGCGGTCTATCCTGACCCTGCGCAGTACCCGTAGGTCCGGTGAGGAAACACTGTCCAATATTGTCTTCAGTTACGGGCACTGCACCATTCCCCGTCATCTTCGCGATATAGTCATCACCGAGTACGGTATTGCGGATCTGAGGGGCCAGTCCGACGAGCAGGTATACCTGCAACTGATCCGCATTGCAGATTCCCGTTTCCAGGCCGACTTGCTGAAGCAGGCCCAGAAAGCGGGAAAAGTAGATGCATCGTTCCGTCTGCCTGAGCACTGGTGCAATAACACGCCGGAGGCGGTTGGAGAGGCTGTAAAGATCGCCGGGGACACGGATATGTTTCCAGCATTCCCGTTCGGGCGGGACTTTACCGATGAAGAACTCCGGCTGGGCAAGGCTTTACAAACTCTGAAGGCCGCAACGGCGACTCGTCGTGGTAAACTGTTGACCGTGTGGCGCGCCGTCAAGGCAAACGATGACGAAAATCGCTACCAGCCGTTGCTGGAGCGTATGAGCCTGGATAAGCCCCGGAGCCTGAAGGCGAGACTGGACCGGCGCCTGGTTATCCATGGCCTGAATCTGACTGATACACCCCCGAATACAGGAAACACAAACGCCTGATGCAAAAACCTGCTGTATTAACCGTCCACTATGTCCTCAAGAACAAGCTCGGTGAGCTGGTTGACACCTCCGAGGGCAGCGAGCCGCTTCATTTCCTGGAAGGCAGCCCGGAAATCATCGAAGGCATCCAGAAAGCGGTGAAAGACCGTAATGTCGGNGATTGCCTGGAAGTGACCGTACCNCCNGCCATGGCGTANGGAGAACATAATCCGGAGCTGATCCGCAAAGTACCCCGNTCCATGTTCGAGAACGTGGAGAACCTGCAGGTAGGGATGAANTTTCAAACCAACACCGGCGACACGGCCCAGGTGGTACAGGTGGTAAGCATTGATGGCAANCTGGTGCGNGTGGATGCCAANCATCCGCTGGCGGGTTTTACCCTGTACTTTGATCTGGAGATCATCGGTAAGCGTGAAGCCACGGAAGAGGAAATCAACGCCGGCCATCCGCTGAGCTGANTTACAGCTCCGGGCCGGCAACCGCTGTCGGCCNGTCTGATGCCTGGTCTGAAAGNCGTCCCGCCTGAATCTGCCGCAACCCNTCGTGTACTGTCTGCCGCAAATCCCGCGTTACATCTNNCANGTCCGTGCTGTCGTCGATCGTCACCACNGGATGGGCGATAACGCCGACCTCGACCGCCGGCTGGCGCAGCATGCGCATTAGATGATGCTGAAACTCATCGTCGCCAATGAACGGCGCCAAATGGTCGGGATGGCCGTTTCTCAAATAACCGATGCTCAGAGGTTGTATGTCCACGCCTGCATCCGCCGCGGCGTGAAGCAGNCNGCTATGGAAGGGCAGGACGGTCACTCCGGCTGTGGTGGTGCCTTCGGGAAACACCAGCACCGACTGCCCGTTCANAAGGGTGCGGGCAATTTCGTCGCGGGCCTGGCCGGCTTTGCCACTGCCGCGCTGAATGAACAGCGTGCCCGCCTGCGTGGCCAGCCAACCGATCACCGGCCAGCGGCCCACTTCCGCTTTGGACAGGAAGCGCAGGGGCACCTGTCCGCCAAGTACAGGAATGTCCGACCAGGAGATATGGTTGCTGACGTAAAGCACGGGCTTTTCGCTGAAGGTGCCCTGCGTGGACATGCGAAAGCCAAGGCAGCGACTGGCTCCGTTAAAGCAGATGCGGGCGAAGGGTGCGCGGTCGATTTGGCAGCGGAGCAGGGTCTCAACCAGTAACAGGGTGCCGGCAAGCGTTGCCGTCAGGCCCATGAAGCCGGTAAAGAGCACCAGTCTTGCGGTCAGGCGTATCAGTTCCATAACCAATCCTCGGGTTGCCAGGGTAGTCCCGGTTGTCTACTGGGCCTGTTTACGCATGAAATGGCGGCTGTAGCGACTGGCCAGGTTGTTGACGTCCAGCACCACCAACAGGTCTGCGCAACGGAAGTCCGGGTCCCAGCAGGGCTCGCCGCAGACGCGGGCGCCGAGGCGCATGTAGGCCTTGATCAGTGCGGGAACGTCCACCGGGCGATCCTCGCTGACAGTGTGGGTCAGGTGCGGCATTGCCCGTAACGGGGTTACCCGGTACTCCTCGCCGGCCAGGAATTCCCGCTGCAGGTATCGGGCTATGCGCCAGGCTTTCAGGCCGCCATCTGACATACCGATACTGGCGCAGCCAATCAGGTAATCCACGTTTCGCGATACCAGGTATTCCGCAACGGACGCCCACAACAGGCTGATGGTCGCTCCATTACGATAGTCCGGGTGCACACAGGTTCTCCCAAGCTCGGCGACAGTCCCGGGGAGTTGGTAAAGGGAAGAGAGTTCGAACTCACCCTCGGAATAGAAGCCTCCGGCTTCCATGGCCTGGCTGTGGTGAAGCACTCGTGTTGTAGCCACCAGTTCACCGGTGTTCTCATCGGTGACAATCAGATGATCGCAGAATCGGTCAAACTCGTCCGCATCAACGCCGGGGACGGTAGCCCCCAGGTCAGAACCATACTCTTCCGAGAAAACCTGATAGCGCAGTTTCTGAGCGGATTCAACGAGATCCGGCTGTTGGGTTATGACGGTTTTGAGCTGTCGGGCCGAGCGTGACAGGCGGGCGGTCTGGGCGTTCATGGCAATGCCTCTTTGTTTCCACTTTTCGACAAGGCTATGAATCCGGTGTGACATCGGAATGAACGGGGGATGACGACTTTGTGACAAGTCCCGTTACCGGTGTGGCGGTGTGACGTTTGTCACGGGCTGTAACGAACAGGCGGTTCCATGTATATTTCTGAATAGCATGTATAATTGCTGTTACAGGAGGTAGCCTGTATTGTCAGTTGGATAGCTGATCTTCTGACAGGCAGCTCTGTTCCGGCCATGTAGGGTGACGTTGGCCGGACGTTTCAGAAACCGGAAAAACAAAATCAGAGATGGATGGCGTGGAACAGACGAACGAAAGTTGGCGGATTCTTATAGTCGAAGATGATGAGAGGCTGGCAGAGCTGACCAGGGAGTACCTGGAGAGCAACGGGTTGACTGTCACCCTCGAAACTCACGGTGGGAACGCGGTGGAGCGCATTCGCAAGGACCAGCCGGATCTGGTCGTGCTTGACCTGATGTTACCGGGTGAGGATGGACTGTCTATCTGCAGGCGCGCGCGGCCTTTCTATCCGGGCCCGATTATCATGCTTACCGCCCGCACGGACGATCTGGACCAGGTGCTCGGCCTGGAAATGGGGGCCGACGATTACATCGGCAAGCCGGTTCAGCCAAGGGTGCTGCTGGCAAGAATCCGCGCCTTGCTGAGGCGGGTTACCGAGAATGGTTCGGTGGCTGCGGAAGAGGGTAGCGGTGAAGAACCGGTCAGGCTGCAGTTCAACAACCTGGTGGTGGACAGGTCAATGCGNGAAGCATGGTTGANCGACGACAGTATCGACCTCACCAGNGCGGAATTCGACCTGCTCTGGCTATTGGCAAGCAATGCTGGCCGAGTGCTCAGTCGGGAGGAAATCTTCACCGCCCTGAGAGGGATCGAATACGACGGCCAGGACCGTTCGATCGATGTCCGGGTTTCGAGGATACGTCCCAAGATTGGCGACGATCCCATCCACCCGAGGCGCATTAAAACCGTACGCAGCAAAGGCTACCTGTTCGTAAAGGAAGCCTGACTGTTCAGTCTCTGGCGCTGGCCCGGCGGGGCCGGCGTTCATTGCCAGGGTTATCGCAATGCCCCTCAAGTTTTTTCTCAAGCTTTACGCCCGGCTGATTGGTCTTACCTTTCTGATTCTCCTGTTTTGTGCCGCATTGTTCCTGGGTGTGAATTCCGTCAGGGAGCAGTACTGGCAGGAACGTTTTTCAGAGCCCCTGTTGCGTTGGCTTGTCGCGACACCTCATTCTCAGCAACAGTATCCGTGGCTCAAGTCCTTCTACGATTTCCGGGTGACGCCGCCGGGTAACCTGTCGGTGTCCGATGTCATCATGGAGCGCCTTTCCTACGGTCAGGTAGTGGCGATGGACACCAGTATCGGCCAGCAGGTCATGGTCCGGAACGACAGCGGTGGGATCATCGACCTGCGATTTCGGGATATCTACAGCGATGTTGCCGAGGCAACCGCTCTCATCGCGCGTCTGCATCTTGATGACATGTCTTCGGATGGCCGGGAAGGTGCCATGTCGCAGCTATCCGATACGCTCGGGGTAGAGCTGCTGCCGGTTCGGGATCAGGCTGCACTTCCGGATTCCGAGGTTCTCGAACGCGTCTCCGAGCGGGGTATCTCGCTGTACCATCATCCCTCCCGGGATCGTGCCCAGGTGTTGATCCGTCTGGAAGATGGCACTCTCGTGGACATGGCCATGCCCGCGCCCTTCAGTCCCTGGGCATGGCCGGTAATGCTGCTATTGCTTGTAGTGGCGGGAAGCGTTCTCGCACTGGCTCTCTATCTGGCGTTAAGGGATGTGGACAGCAATCTCCGGGCCGTGGAGTCGGTGGCAATCCGCATAGCCCGGGGCGAGATGGGGGCGCGGGTGGATGCCGGCGACAGTCGCCTTGTGTCCCGGTTGGCCGCTGCTTTCAACAGTATGGCGGAGCATATCCAGCGTCTGGTAGGGGTTCAGCGGGAAATGATCCACGCGGTTTCCCATGAGCTGAGAACACCAGTTGCCCGTATTCGATTCGGTGTCCAGATGATCGAAAGCGCCAACTCTCCGGAGGCGCTCCAGAAGCAGCTTGACGGCATTGACGGCGACATCCAGGAGCTTGATGAGCTGATCGATGAAATCCTGACCTACGCCCGGTTGGAGCAGGGTGGCCCTGTATTTGCGCTTCAGGAGCAGTCGGTCAGTGATATCGTTCGCCAGGTGGTGGGCGAACAGCAGATGATCCGCCCGGACCACACCATCGAGGCAGATATTGACGATGAATCCGAGCGTTGGTCGCTGTCCGACGTGGAGCCGCGGTATCTGCACCGGGCGGTTCAGAATCTGGTAGGAAACGCTGCCCGATACGCGGCCGGCCGCGTGAAAGTCCACTGCCAGTTTGATGAGGATAATTGCCGCATTGATGTGGAGGACGACGGCCCCGGTATTCCCGAAGAGGATTGGGAAAAAGTGTTTACTGCATTTGCTCGCCTCGATGACAGCCGTACCCGAACCTCGGGCGGTT
>JGI24655J20075_1000342_pt1 | contig 18967 bp, 20 predicted proteins | sample MalvirmetaMSP112_FD_20075 | JGI IMG/M metagenome (IMG submission 20075) | reverse complement strand
CTCCGCCGGCACCGGCGTGATCGCACCGGCGATGCCCACCACCGCCAGGGTATTGAACAGGTTCGAGCCTAGCACATTGCCCAGCGCCAGATCGTGCTCGTTCTTGCGCACCGCCGCCAGCGCCGAGGCCAGCTCCGGCAGGGAGGTGCCCACCGCCACCACGGTCAGGCCGATGATCAGATCGCTGACGCCCAGGCCCTCGGCGATGCTCACCGCGCCCCACACCAGCAGGCGCGAGCTGGCCACCAGCAGCACCAGCCCGAACACCAGCCAGAAGATGGCGCGACCCAGCGGCATGGGTTCCTCGGCGGCGGCGTCCACGTCGCCGACAATGGGATCGCCCTTGCCGGTCATGCCCTGGTACACCGACCAGCCCATCAGCATAAAGAACACCGCCAGCAGCACCACGGCGTCCAGGTGGCTGACCTGGCCGTCGTAAAGCTGGTAACCGGCCAGCAGCATGATCACCGCCAGCACCGGCAGCTCGCGCCGCAGCACCGAGGAGTGCACCGAGATCGGGCTGAGCAGCGCCACCAGGCCCAGGATCAGCGCGATATTGGTGATGTTGGAGCCGTAGGCGTTGCCCAGGGCCAGGCCCGGGTTACCGTCCGAGGAGGCCAGCGCCGAGACCACCATCTCCGGCGCCGAGGTGCCGAAGCCGATCACCAGCATGCCGACCAGCAGCGTGGGCATGCCGGCGTGCCGGGCGGTGGCTGAAGCACCGTCCACGAAACGGTCGGCGCTCCATACCAGAACCACAAGACCGGCGATCACCGCCCCCAGAGCAAGCCACATAGTCAGACACCTTCGTTATTGAAAACCAAAAACCAACCACACCGGCCCGGCGCTCAGGGTCGGCGGTAGAGTTGGGCACGTACGTCGCCGCCGTCCTTCTCGCGCAGGCGCTCCCAGGATTCGGGCACCGCCGGCGCCGCGTCGTGACGGCGCGATTCTACATAAATCCGCGCATCGGGTTTCAGCAGCCCGAGCGCCTCCAGTGCCTCGCAGGCCGGCGCCGCCAGACCCAGATCATAGGGTGGATCGATAAACACCAGATCGAAGCGCTCCTCGCAGCGCGCCAGCCATTTGAGCGCCTCGGCGCAATGAACGCGCACCCGCTCGCCGAACAGCGGCGTCAGCTGCCGACTGAGGTCCGCGCAGCGGTCGCGCTTTTTCTCCACCAGCAGGGCCTGGCCGGCGCCACGGCTCAGCGCCTCGGCGCCCAGCGCGCCGGACCCGGCGAACAGGTCCAGCACCAGGGCGCCGGGCAGTTCCGCCTGCAGCCAGTTGAACAGGGTTTCGCGCATGCGATCCGAGGACGGGCGCAGGTCACCGCGCTGGTCGACGAAATGCAGCCGGTGGCCGCGCCGTTCGCCGCCGATGATACGCACCTGCCCCTTGCTGGTTTTGCCTCTTGCCTTCATTGCCGGTCCGTTTGCGGCGCGCGGGGGCCGATGCTGACGATGGCCAGCCGGTCGGCGTCCAGCGCCCGCTGGAACGCCGCGCGGATCTCTTCCACGGTCACCGCCTCCACGCGCTGGTTAAAGCGCTGCAGGTAGTCCAGCGGCAAATCATAGAAGCCGATGGCGCCGAGCTGGCCGATGATATCGCTGTTGTCGGCGGTTTCCAGTGCCCGGCTGCCAAGAATGTTCGCCTTGGCGGCCTCCAGCTGCGCCTCGGTGGGACCGTTTTCGATGAAATCCCGCACGATGCCCATGGACAGAGCCAGCGCCTGGTCGGCGTTGTCGTTGGCGGTCTGCAATTGCAGGATAAAGGGGCCGCCGGCGGCCATCGGCTTGAAGAAGCTGGACACCCCGTAAACGTAGCCTTTCTCTTCCCGCACTTTCTGCGTCAGCAAGGACGCGAAGCCCCCGCCGCCGAGGATGTAATTGCCCACGTACAGCGGCACATGGTCGGGGTTGCCGCGCCAGGTGGCCTGGTTGCCGATCAGGATGTGGGTCTGGTTGGACGGGAAATCCACGTGTTCGGTGACACGCGCCTTGAGACGCTCGGCCCGGGCCAGCTCCGGGGCCGCGTCGCCGCGCGGCAGGGCCTCGCTGAGCTGTTCGGCGACCGCTTCCGCCTGCTCGCGGCTGACGTCACCGACCAGGGCGATCACCGCGTTGCCGGCGGCGTAATAGCGCTGGTGGAACGCCACCAGATCGTCGCGCTCGATACCGGGCAGGCTTTCCAGGGTGCCGGACTGCGGGTGCCCGTAGGGGTGGTCGCCGAACAGGGTGCGCTGGAACGCCTTGTTGACCTGCGGCCCGGGCACCTGCTTCTCCATCTTCAGGCCCTGCAGGGCACTGGTGCGGATCCGCTCCAGGGCGTCCTCGGGAAAGGTGGGGGTGCCGATCACCCGCGCCAACAGGTCCACGGCGTCGTCACGCCAGCGCGGCCGCGACAGGGTGCGCAGGCTGATCACGCCCATGTCCTGATAGCTGCCGGTGGAGAAGCGGGCGCCGCGATCCTCGAAACCACGGGCGATGTCGTCCACGCTCAGCCCTTCGGCGCCCTCGCCCAGCAGGGCGCTGGTGAGCGCGGCCACGCCGGGCTGGTCGCCGTCGCGGGCGCTGCCGGCGTCCATCACCAGGCGCACGTCGAGCATCGGCAGCGCCGGCGAGGGCACGAACATGACCTTGGCGCCCTGTTCGGTACGCCAGGACTGAATCTCCAGTTCCGGCGCCGCCGGCGTCGCCTGGCCGACCTGCTCGGCGGTGGTCGGGAAGCCGGCGCAGCCGGCCAGCAGCAGCGCCGCCACCCATACCGCCACTGGGGCGGACAAGCCTTTTATCGTCTGCATCATTCTTCGCCCTCCGGAATCACATGGGCCACGGCGCTGCGTTCCGCCACCAGCCACTTCCGTGCCGCTTGCTGAACCTGCTCGGGGGTCACCGCTTCCAGGTTGTCATCGAATTGCCCGGCCAGCCGCCAGTCCAGGCCCAGCACCGACAGGGTGCCCAGCTCCATGGCCTGGCCCATCACCGAGTCGCGCTGATAGATCTGCTCCGCCAGCACCCCGGCCCGTACCCGGTCCATTTCCGCCTCGCTGGGCGGCTGCTCGGCGATCTTCTTGATCTCCGCTTTGATCGCGGCCTCAAGCTGGTCGAGGCTCACCGCCGGGTTGGGCGTGGCGGTGATGGTAAAGGTGCCGTTGCCGCGCTGCAGGCCGTCGTAACCGGCCCCCAGGCCGGCGGCCAGGCGCTGGCCGCGCACCAGGTTGCTCTCCATGCGGGCGCTGGTGCCGCCGTCGAGCACCCCGCCCAGCATGGTCAGGGCATAGAAGTCGTCCTGATGGTCGGCGGTGGTCAGCGACGGCACGTTATAACTCATATAGAGCGCCGGCACCCGCACCGGCAGCCGCAGGGTCATGCGCCGCTCGCCGGGGGGCGGGTTGAGCGTGGTCTCCGGGCGCGGCGGCGTTTCGCCGCGGGGCAGATCGGCGAAGAACTTTTCCACCAGCGGACGTACCTGCTCCGGGGTCACGTCACCGGCGATCACCAGGGTGGCGTTGCCGGGCACGTAGAAGCGGTCATACCAGTCGCGGGCCTGCTGCGGCTGCAGCTGGGCCAGCTGGTCGCGCCAGCCGATGATCGGGTGGGCGTAGCCGGTGCCGGGCCGCGCCACCGCCTGGAATTTTTCCCAGGCCAGCGCCGTGGGCTTGTCGTCGGTGCGCTGGCGGCGCTCTTCCATCACCACCTGCAGTTCGCGGCGGAAGGATTCGTCGTCGATCTTCAGGTTTTTCAGGCGCTCCGCCTCCAGTTCCAGGGCCAGCGGCAGCCGCGACGCCTCGTACTGCTGGAAATAGGCGGTGAAGTCGTAGCTGGTGAAGGCGTTGTCGCTGCCGCCGAAGCGGGCCACGGTGCGCGAAAACTCGCCGGCGTCGAGCCGCTTGCTGCCCTTGAACATCATGTGCTCGAGCACATGGGCCAGGCCGGTTTCATAGGGGGCCTCATCGATGCTGCCCGCCTTGAACCAGACCATGACGGTGATCACCGGCGCCCGGTGATCCTCGCGTACCAGCACGTCGAGGCCGTTATCGAGCTGGAACTCGTGGGTCGGCAGTTCGGCGCGGGCGGTGAGCGTGATCAGGCTCAACCCCAAGGCGATCAACAGTGGTTTCATCCGCAATCCTCTACGCTGTTTATGGCGGGCAGCAATGACAATGGTAGGATAGCCGCGCGCCCGTGATGAGCGGGCAAGGCATTTCCGGGCTCCCACCCTACCCCATCAGGCGGGCGGGTGGCTCCCAACCCGATGGATACGACTGACCATGAACGACGAAGTTTCACGCGACGACGATCGCGACCCGGCCGAGGACAGCGCCCGCACGCCCCGTGACGACGAACCGCGCGGCGGCGCCAGGAAGGCCGGCCTGTTCTCGCGCATGTTCGGCAAGCAGCCGCAACCGTCCGAACCCGAGCCGGACAGCGCCGAGCCGGCGGAAGCCCCGGCACAGCCCGAGCGCCCGGCCAGCGAGCCGGTAGCCGCGCCCGAGGAGGCGCCCGCCGAATCCGACGGCGGTTTCTGGGCGCGCATGAAGCAGGGCATGAGCAAGACCAGCAAGAACCTGGGCAAGGGCCTGGCGGACCTGCTGGTGGGCGCCAAGGAGATCGACGACGAGATCTTCGAGGAAATCGAGACTCAGCTGCTGGTGGCGGACGTGGGCGTGGAAGCCACCGACACCATCATCGGCAACCTCACCGACCGGGTCGGCCGTCAGGAACTGGTGCACGCGGACGCGCTCTACGAAGCGCTGCAGGAAGAGCTGCGCAACCTGCTGGTCCCGGTGGACCGGCCGCTGGAAATCGACACCTCCAAAAAGCCCTATGTGATTCTGATGGTGGGCGTGAACGGGGTCGGCAAGACCACCACCATCGGCAAGCTGGCCTGCCGCTTCAAGGCCGAAGGCAAGAACGTGATGCTGGCCGCCGGCGACACCTTCCGGGCCGCCGCCGTGGAGCAACTGCAGGTGTGGGGCGAGCGCAACAGCATTCCGGTGGTCGCCCAGCACACCGGCTCGGATTCCGCCAGCGTGGTCTACGACGCGGTGCATGCGGCCCAGTCCCGGGGCGCCGACGTGCTGATCGCGGACACCGCCGGCCGCCTGCACACCCGGGGCAACCTGATGGAAGAGCTGTCCAAGGTCACCCGGGTAATGAAGAAGCTGTCGCCGGACGCACCCCATGAGGTGCTGCTGGTGCTGGACGCCGGCACCGGCCAGAATGCCATCAATCAGGCCGAGGAGTTCCGCGACACCGCCGGGGTCACCGGCCTGGTGCTGACCAAGCTGGACGGCACCGCCAAGGGCGGCATTCTGTTCGCGCTGGCCAAGCGCACCGGCCTGCCGATCCGCTTTATCGGCGTCGGCGAACAGCTGGAAGACCTGCGCCCGTTCAACGCCGAGGAATTCGTCCAGGCGCTGTTCGAGGACGTGGCCCGATGAAGGACTCCCATGATCAAGTTTGATCGGGTCAGCAAGCGCTACCCGAACGGCAAGGACGCCCTGCGCCGCATCAACTTCGAGCTGCCCGCCGGCCAACTGACCTTTCTCACCGGTCACTCCGGCGCCGGCAAGTCGACGCTGCTCAAGCTGATCATGATGATCGAACGCCCCACCCAGGGGCAGGTGTTCGTGGAAGGCCAGAACCTGAACGGCTTCAGCACCCGGCAGGTGCCCTTCCTGCGCCGCAAGATCGGCATGGTGCACCAGAACCACCAGTTACTGTTCGACCGCAGCGTGTTCGACAACGTGGCCCTGCCGCTGGTGATCGCCGGCTTCGCCCGCGCCGACATCGGCAAGCGGGTGCGCGCGGCCCTGGACAAGGTGGGCCTGCTCAACAAGGAAAAGCTCAACCCGATCATGCTTTCCGGCGGCGAGCAGCAGCGCGTGGGCATCGCCCGGGCGGTGGTCAACAAGCCGCCGCTGCTTCTCGCCGACGAGCCCACCGGCAACCTGGACCCGGCGCTCAGCGCCGAGATCATGGACCTGTTCCATGACTTCGCCCGGGTCGGCGTGGCGGTGCTGATCGCCACCCACGACCTGTCGCTGATCGCCCGCCACCGGCACCGCCTGCTGACGCTGCGCGAAGGCCGCCTGATTCACGACGGCGAGGACGACGACCATGGCGCCTAACAGCCCCCGCGCCCGCCGGCCCGGCGGCGCCCGCAGCACGCGCACCTCCCTGGGCGACCGCCTGCGGGCCTGGCGCCACCACCACCGGGACTCCCTGCGCGACGCCCTCAACCGGATGCGCGCCGCCCCCTCCAGCGCCCTGATGACGGTGCTGGTGATCGCCATCGCCCTGGCGCTGCCCGCCGGGCTGGCGGTGCTGCTGGACAACGCCCGCGTGATCACCAAGGGCTGGGACGGCAACGCCCACCTGTCCGTGTTCCTGGAAATGGACGTGGACGAGGACCGGCAACGGCGGCTGGCCGACGACTGGGCGGACTTCGACACGGTGAAACGCACCGAGGTGATCACCCGCGCCCAGGCCCTGGACGAGTTCAAGGCGCTGTCCGGCTTCGGCGACGTGCTCGAAGCCCTGCCGGACAACCCGCTGCCGCCGCTGATCGTGGTCTACCCGGACAACACCGCCCCCGGCCAGGTGGAGGCGCTGCAAACCCGGCTCAACGCCCTGCCGGAAGTGGACAACGCCCAGCTCGACGTGGCCTGGGTGCGCCGCCTGCACGCCATTATCGAGCTGGGGGACCGGCTGATCGGCGTGCTTACCCTGGGCCTGGCCGCCGCCGTGGTGCTGGTGGTGGTGAACACCATTCGCCTGGCCATCGAAAGCCGGCGCGAGGAGATCGTGGTGATCAAGATCGTCGGCGGCACCGACGGCTTCGTGCGCCGCCCGTTTCTGTACAGCGGGTTTTGCTTCGGGTTCGCCGGGGGCGTGCTGTCCCTGGTGCTGGTGGGCACCGCGCTGTGGTGGCTGGGCGGGCCCATCGACGAGCTGCTGAACCTCTATGAAAGCGAGCACTCGCTCACCGGCATGAGCCCGTCCACCGTGCTGGTGTTGCCCCTGTTCAGCGGCACCCTGGGGCTGCTGGGCGCCTGGCTGGCGGTGAGCCGGCATCTGGGCGATGTGGAGCCGCAGTTCTGAGCCCTGCTTTGGGGCCGCCGCTTTTTTTCGTTTCTTTACCCCTCCGGAGGGAAATCTCTCCTACATTGGGTGTCCCAGCATTGACCGGGATCACGGAACGGTCACCCGCTTCGGGTAGCCTGGATCCCCCGTCCGGCCCCGTCATTGAGAGGATGAATGACGGGGAACCAATCCGGCTATTAGCACTCCAAGAATCCGAGTGCTAACATCATGCCCAACCCAATAAGGGAGAAGGGAGACATGAAAACACAACTGCAACAGGCTAACGCATTACCGCTGGCGGTCCCGGGTCACGACCTGGATGCCTATATCCGCGCGGTGAACAGCGTGCCCGTGCTCAGCGTCGACGAAGAGCGTCAGCTGACCGAGCGGTTGTACTTCGACGAAGACCTGGACGCCGCCCGTAATCTGGTGCTCGCCCACCTGCGCTTCGTGGTTCACATCGCCCGCAGCTACACCGGTTACGGCCTGCCCCTGGGCGACCTGATCCAGGAAGGCAACGTCGGCCTGATGAAGGCCGTGAAACGGTTCGACCCGTCCAAGGGCGTGCGGCTGGTGAGTTTCGCCGTGCACTGGATCAAGGCCGAAATCCACGAATACGTGATCAAGAACTGGCGCATCGTCAAGGTGGCCACCACCAAGGCCCAGCGCAAACTGTTCTTCAACCTGCGCGGCCAGAAGAAGCGTCTCGGCCGCCTGACCACGGAAGAAGCCCAGCGCGTGGCCGACGATCTGGGGGTGACCGCCACCCAGGTGAAGGAGATGGAAGGCCGTCTCGGCGCCTTCGACGCCAGCTTCGACGGCCCCACCAGCGACGACGAAGACAGCCCGATTCCGTCGCCGGCGGCCTATCTGCACAGCGACAACAGCGACCCGGCCGACCTGGTCGCCGCCGAGGACGATCAGCAGCGCAGCTCGCGCCAGCTGGGCTCGGCGATCATGACCCTGGACGAGCGCAGCCGCGACATTCTCGAGCGCCGNTGGCTGGCCGACCAGAAGTCCACCCTTCAGGAACTGGCTGACGAGTACGGCGTTTCCGCCGAACGCATCCGCCAGCTCGAGAACAACGCGCTGAAGAAGTTGCGTAACGCCATCGCTGCCTGATTTGGCGGCGGGCGACTCTGATCGATCTGCCTTGCAAGCAAGCCCCGCCGTGTCCCGGCGGGGCTTTTTTATGGGCGCGGCGGGGTTGAGGACGCCCCCTTTTGACTCCACATCTTTTATACTGCCGCCCACACTCATTACACACTGCCGATTATGAAACTGCTGCTGATTCTGGGCGCGCTCAACGGCGCCCTGGCCGTGCTGCTCGGCGCGTTCGGCGCCCACGGGCTGAAGGCCCGGGTGGACGGCCCGATGCTGGAAATCTGGGGCACCGCCAGCCAGTACCACTTCTACCATGCGCTGGCGTTGCTGCTCACCGGGCTGCTGGCCAAGCAGTTCGGCGCGTCCGGGCTGGTCGCCGCCGGCTGGATTCTGTTCGCCGGCATGCTGGTGTTCAGCGGCAGTCTTTACGTGCTGGTGCTGAGCGGCCAGAAATGGCTCGGCGCGGTGACCCCGCTGGGCGGCCTGGCACTGATCATCGGCTGGCTGTGGCTGACCTGGTCCCTGGTGAAAGCGCTATGAATCTGATCGTTAACGGCGACCCCCACACCTTCAACGGCACCACGGTGACCGATCTGGTGGCGGAGCTGAACCTCACCGGCCGGCGGCTCGCCGTGGAGGTGAACCGGGAGATCGTGCCGAAGAGCGAACACGACACCCATACCCTGCGAGAGGGCGACACCGTTGAAGTCGTCCATGCGATCGGAGGGGGGTAAATCGCGACCGAAGCAAGCTTCGCAGCGCGATTTACGACCGGACACGGATGTCCGGGCCGGGCGACCCGACAGGCACGGCGTCGCGCCAGAGATGGCGGGCACGGCCCACCAGAATGCAGAACCTTCCAACACGGAATCGACCATGAGCGAAGATCTACTCACCATCGCCGGCAAGACCTACGCCTCCCGGCTGCTGATCGGCACCGGCAAGTACAAGGATTTCGAGGAAACCCGGGACGCCATCGAAGCCAGCGGCGCGGAGATCGTCACCGTGGCCCTGAGGCGCACCAACCTGGGCCAGAACCCGGACGAGCCCAACCTGCTGGATTTCGTCAGCCCGGAGCGCTACACCATCCTGCCCAACACCGCCGGCTGCTTTAACGCCGAGGACGCGGTGCGCACCTGCAAGCTGGCCCGCGAGCTGCTCGACGGCCACAGCCTGGTGAAGCTGGAGGTGCTGGGCGACCAGAAGACCCTCTACCCGAACATCGCCGGTACCGTGAAGGCGGCCCGGGAGCTGGTGGACGACGGCTTCCAGGTGATGGTCTACACCAACGACGACCCGATCGTCGCCAAGGAGCTGGAAGACATGGGCTGCGTGGCGGTGATGCCGCTGGGCTCGCTGATCGGCTCCGGGCTGGGCATTCTCAACCCGCACAGCCTGCTGCTGATCATGGAGCAGGCCAAGGTGCCGATCATCGTCGACGCCGGCGTGGGCTCCCCCAGCGACGCCACCCTGGCCATGGAGCTGGGCTGCGACGGCGTGCTGCTGAATTCCGCCGTGGCCCACGCCAACAAGCCGGTGCTGATGGCCGGCGCCATGAAAAAAGCCATTGAAGCGGGCCGCGAAGGCTTCCTGGCCGGGCGCATGCCCAAGCGGGTGTACGCCAACCCCTCGTCGCCCGGCGAAGGGCTCATTTAGCGCGCTCCGTGGGAGCGGGCCTGCCCGCGAAAGGGTGGCGTCAGCCACCCGGCGGGATACCAGAGACGTTGTTTCGGACCCTAATAGCCATGCTCGATTTTCTACACCAGGACAAAGACCCGGAAACCGGCAAGGTGATGCGCCGGGTACGCAGCTTCGTGCTGCGCGAAGGCCGGCTCACCCATGGCCAGCGCAAGGCGCTGGACACACTGTGGCCCCGCTATGGTCTGGAACGGGCCCAGGGCGTGCTGGATGCGCGGGCGGAGTTCGGCCGCGACGCGCCCCGGGTGCTGGAAATCGGCTACGGCATGGGCCAGTCCCTGGCCGGGATGGCGGAAGCGGAACCGGACAAGGACTTTATCGGCATCGAGGTGCACCGGCCCGGTGTCGGCGCCCTGCTGCTGGAAATCCAGGAGCGCGGCCTGAGCAACCTGCGCACCTACTGCGACGACGCCGTGGACATCCTCAAGCTGTGCATCCCTGACGGCTCCCTGGACCGGTTGCAGCTCTATTTCCCCGACCCCTGGCACAAGAAAAAGCACCACAAACGGCGCATCGTGCAGCCGGACTGGGTGGCGCTGGTGAACACCAAGCTGCGCCCCGGTGGCGTGCTGCATATGGCGACGGACTGGCAGGATTATGCCGAGCACATGATGGCGGTGATGAACGACTCAGCCGGCTTCGTGAATACGGCGGGCGAGGGCGGTTTCGCGGAGCGCCCGGGCTGGCGCCCGGAGACTAAATTCGAGCGCCGTGGCGCCGGTCTGGGCCACGGCGTTTGGGACTTACTGTTCGAGAAGACCGGGCGGGAGGGCGCTTAAAAGCGCCACTCCAGACCCAAGCCCAGGCTGTCGTATTCCAGATCGTCGCTGGAATCCTCGACTTCGAAGCTGTACTGGTTATAGAACAGCACAAAAGACGACGCCTCGCCCATGGCCCAACGAGCGCGAACCCCGTAGAAGTAATCGCTGGCGTCATCGCTCTCGCTGCTACTGAGGCTCCCGCCGCCAAAGAAGTGCCGTTTGGCTTCGAATTCCGCGTCAATCCGCTGTACACCGACCGTAGCGCCGATGGAAAAGCCGTCCGTCACCGGCCACATCAGGTCACCGGCCACATAGAAACCGTCCGCGTCGACGCTGAGTGAGCCGCCACCAAAATCCGACTCCCCCTCCCCGAAGTAGCGTTTCCCGCCCCGCAGCGTGAAGTAGCGATTAAACGCGTAACCGAAATACACGTCCCAGCCCCAGGCAGGATCCGCGGAGCCGCCGCCAGTCAAGTCGTCGAAGTTACTGGCGTCGCGAGCACCCCCAATCCCAAATACAACCCCACTGTCATCGGCCGGAGCGGCGACGGCAGTGAGTGGCGCGGCGGCAAGGGCGGCGGTGCTGGCAAGTAAGAGTAGTTTTCGTTTCAAGGGATATCTCCATTTGTCCCGTTATTATCGAATAAAGCCTACTGACTTTACCCAAAATCGTTATAAAAGGTAAATCTTCACGCCGGTTTGATAGCCGGGCCCGACCGTTTTGCGACAGGCTAAGCGGGACTTGGAACGTCACCCGTTTCCACAAGGATCAGGAGAACCCGTGCCCGCGAACGAACCGGCCCTGGGGCTGACAGACATTCTCGTTAAGCTGGCGGACGAGCCGGACGGCAGCGAGCTGTCGCTGGTATCGGTGGTGGAGACCATGCAGGGTCGGGGCTTCGGGCCCTTGCTGCTGGCGCCGACGCTGATGGTGCTGCTGCCCACCGGCGCCATCCCCGGGGTGCCCACGCTGAGCGCGCTGCTGATCATGCTGGTGGCCGGCCAGCTGGTGTTCGGCAAACGCGCCCCCTGGGTGCCCGGGCGGCTGCGCCGGATGTCGTTCGAGCGGGCCAGGTTCCGCGCGGCGGTGGAGAAGGTGCGGCCCTGGACGGAGCGCATCGACCGGCTGCTCAAGCCCCGGCTGCGGGCCCTCACGGTGTGGCCGTTCAACCGCCTGGGCGCGGCGCTGTGCCTGGTGTTGGCGGCGGCGATGATACCGCTGGAACTGGTGCCCTTCGCGGCGGCGGTGCCGGCGCTGATCATCGCCTTCTATGCCCTGGCGCTGGCCGCCCATGACGGCGCTCTGGCGCTGTTCAGCCTGGCCGGCGTGGTGGCCGCGGGCGCGGCGGCGGTGTACTTCTGGCCGCTGTTCTAAGCGCCGTGCATCCGCCGCCCGCGACTACTCCACTTCCTTAAGCTTCCAGGACCAAAACGTCCCCAGAACGCCCATGGCGCCCAACAGCAACAGCGCCCACTGCGCCCCCAGCAGGGACACCGCCGCGCTGACACCGCCCAGCACCAGCAGCAGCACGCCGATCACGGTGTTGCTGACGGCGGTGTAGTCGGTGCGCTTGGTGCCGCCGGCCATGTCCACCAGATAGGTCTTGCGGCCGATGCGGACGCCGGAATGGGCGATGCTGAGCAAGAAGAACGCCACCGGATAGAACCAGGTGAGCCCGTTCCAGGCGGGGTCGGCCAGCGCCACCGCCGCCACGCCCAGACACACCAGCGCCGCCAGGGCGCCGCCGCGGATCATCACCTGGCGGCTGGAGGCGTCCGCCATATAGCCCCAGACGCTGGCGCTGACCGTGCTGGCCAAGCTGGACGCCACCAGGAAGCCGCCCAGCAGGGCGGCGCCGTCGGCCCGGTTCTGGGCCAGCACCACCAGAAACGGCGACCCCAGGGCGGACGCCATCAGCAGCGCCCGGGCGATCACGAAGTCGCGGAAGGGCGCGTCACTGACCAGCAGGCCCAGGCTCTCGAACGCCTGGCGCAGGGCGTGGCCGCCGCCGGCGGTCTCGCCTTGGAACTCGTCCACCTTGGCGAACACCGTGGCCGCCAGCCACCAGGCGAGGCCGGCGGCGAGCAGCAGCACCGTGTAGAACAGCATGCCCGGCTCGCTGTCGCCGCCGAACAGGGACACCCCCACCGCCAGCGTCGCCGCCCCGGACAGGGTGGACGCCAACCCGGTGAGGCGGCCCCGGCGGGCCTTGGGGATGCACTTGCCCTGCACGTCCTTCATCGCCACCGAGCAAAAGCCGCGCCCCAGGCTGAACACCACCAGCAGGCCGACGATGGCGAGCCCGGCGGCCAGGCCCTGCAGCCACCAGACCGCCGCCGCCATGGCCAGCACACAGGCCCCCTGCAGCACCGAGCCGAACACCCAGAACCCCTTGCGCACCGGGTGGCGGCGCATCCAGGCCCCGATCGCCAGCTGCGGGATCAGCGAGCCGGATTCGCGGATCGGCACCAGCAGGCCGGCCAGCGCCCCGGGCGCCCCCACCGCGCCGATCAGCCAGGCGAGCACGGTCTTGGGGTTGATCAGCAGGTCGCCGATCTTGGTCAGCACATTGGCGAGAATGATCTTGAAGAAATTACCGGGCACTTCCCGGCAGGCTTCTTCGCTGATATCGCGGCAGGTGCGCGCGTCTTCTTCATTGGCGACCAGCGCGTACAGCCGGTCCAGTGGTTCACGACGACTCATCGTCTCCCTTCCCTCTTTCTCTACCCCTTGTTTACGCTCCCCCGGGCACCATGTGTTTTCCAAAGGATAAGTGATCCGGCGATAAGGAGCGCATCACCATGTTCAGAGTGTATTACCTCGTAAACAGCATGGATCAGGTGAAAACAGCCCTGAAAAACATCGAACAGTCGGAAATCGGCACTAACCGGGTGCACGTCATGGCCCGCGACAACGGCGAACTGAGCCGCGAGGGTATCCATGCCACCACGCCATGGGAAGACACCAACATCATGACCACCGGCTTCTACGGGGCCGTGGTGGGCGCGGTGATCGGCCTGCTGGTGGGCTGGGCACTGAGCGGTATCGACCCCTGGGGGCTGGAAATCGGCTTCTGGGGCGTGATGGTGAGCGTGTTGTTCTTCGGTTCACACGGGGCCTGGGCCGGAGGTATCCGTGGGATCTCCCACGCCAATTACCATCTCAAGCCGTATCTGGACGACATTCGAAAGGGGCATTATCTGATTATCGTCGATGTGGACCGGGAGGAGCAGCGCAAAAAAGTGCACCGTCTGCTGGACCACAGCCTGGACGTGGAACGCCAGGGCGACGAAAGCGCGTTCAGCCCGCTGCTGTAGGCCAGGGAAGGAACGGAGCCGCCCGGGGGCGGCCCGCCACGCCTCAGGCGTGCTGCTTCTGGTGGCGGCCTTCCGCCAGTTCTTCCATCAAGCGTTTGCAGAAGGCGTCAAGGTCCTTGGGCGTGCGGCTGGTGACCAGACCGTTGTCGACCACCGCTTCCTGGTCTTCCCAGGTGGCACCCGCGTTGCGCAGGTCCTGTGCCACCGAGGGCACGGACGTCAGGGTGCGGCCCTCGACCACGCCGGCGTTGATCAGAATCCAGGGCGCATGGCAGATCGCCGCCACCGGTTTGCCGGCCTTGAAGAAGGCGCGCACGAAGTCCAGCGCCTGTTCATTGAGGCGCAGCTCATCCGGGTTGAACAGGCCCCCGGGCAGTACCAGGGCGTGGTAGTCCTCGGGCTGGGCCTGGTCCAGGGCCTTGTCCACCTCATAGGTGTCGCCCCAGTCCGTTTCCGCCCAGGCGCGAATGCCGTCCTTGCTGGGCGCTATCACGTGCACCTCGACGCCGTAGCTGCGCAGGGTGGATTGCGGAACCGCCAGTTCGGATTCCTCGAAGCCGTCGGTGGCGAGGATCGCCACCCGTTTGCCGTCCAGTTGCTTGCTCATGATGCTCTCCTTTGACCGCTCTCGGTTTGAAACGAGCCGGACCCATGCTAAAGCGTGCGCGCCGGCGCGCCTGCCCGGCGCCGATAAAAAACTGCAAAAGCTGGCCGCTCGCTCGCGTTGCACGGCCAGGGGGCGGTCGATAGACTTTGCCCCACCTTTGGATGGTTGCCCGAAATGCCCGAAACGATTCCCCAGGACTCCGTAGGCCTGGTACAACCGCAAACCCTGCACGTGGACCAGCCCCTGGAGCTGGAGTGCGGACGGGTGCTGCCGTCTTACGATCTGGTCTACGAGACCTACGGCACCCTCAACGCGGACGCCTCCAACGCGGTGCTGATCTGCCATGCGCTGTCCGGCCACCACCACGCCGCCGGCTATCACAGCGCCGATGACCCGCGTCCGGGCTGGTGGGACAGCTGCATCGGGCCGGGCAAGCCGATCGATACCAACCGCTTCTTCGTGGTCTGCCCCAACAACCTGGGCGGCTGCCACGGCTCCAGCGGGCCCGGCTCCCAGAACCCGGAAACCGGCCAGCTTTGGGGGCCGGACTTCCCGATGATGACGGTCAAGGACTGGGTGAAAAGCCAGGCCCAGTTGGCGGACGCCCTGGGCATCCAGCGCTGGGCGGCGGTGGTGGGCGGCAGTCTGGGCGGCATGCAGGCCCTGCAGTGGTCGATGGATTTCCCCGACCGGCTGGCCAACGCGGTGGTGATCGCGGCGGCGCCGAAGCTGTCGGCGCAGAATATCGCGTTCAACGAGGTGGCCAGGCAATCGATCCTCACCGACCCGAATTTCCACGGCGGACGTTACTATCTGCACGACACCTACCCGCGCCAGGGGCTGATCCTGGCGCGCATGGTCGGGCATATCACCTATCTCAGCGACGACGCCATGCGCATGAAGTTCGGCCGTGACCTGCGCTCCGGGCGGTTTCATTTCGGCTTCGACGTGGAATTCCAGGTGGAGTCCTACCTGCGCCACCAGGGCGAGACCTTTTCGCGCAATTTCGACGCCAACACCTACCTGTTGATGACCAAGGCGCTGGATTACTTCGACCCGGCGCGGGAGTGCGACGGCACCCTGGAGGACGCCCTCGCCGACACCCGTTGCAACTTCCTGGTGATGTCGTTCAACTCCGACTGGCGCTTCTCGCCGGAACGCAGCCGGGAAATCGTCAACGCCCTGGTGCAGGTGGGCCGCAATGTGAGCTACGCGGAGATCGACACGCCCAAGGGCCACGACGCCTTCCTGCTGCCGATTCCGGAGTACCGCAAACTGTTCGGCGCCTATATGGGCCGTGTCGCGGAGGCCACTTCCAATGCGTGATGATCTGGCCCTGATCAGCCGCTGGATTCCCAAGGGCGCCCGGGTGCTCGACCTGGGCTGCGGCGACGGCGATCTGCTCGCCCATTTGCAGGACGACAGGCAGGTGAACGGCTACGGCCTGGAGATCGACCAGGACAACATCGCCGCCTGCTTCGCCAAGGGCGTCAATGTGATTGAACAGGACCTGGACAAGGGCCTGGGCAACTTCCAGAGCGACCGCTTCGACTATGTGGTGATGACCCAGGCGCTGCAGGCGGTACTGCGCCCGGACAGCATTCTCGACGAGATGTTGCGGGTGGGCCGCGAAGCGATCATCACCTTCCCCAACTTCGGGCACTGGCGGGTGCGCTCCTATCTGGGCTTCAAGGGCCGCATGCCGGTGTCCTCGGCGCTGCCCTATGAGTGGTACGACACGCCCAACATTCACCTGTGCACGGTGAAGGATTTCGAAGCCCATTGCCGTGAGCGGAACATCCGCATCATCGAGCGGCAGGTGGTCAATCGCCATCACCGCAGCGGCCGGCTGACCCGGGCCTGGCCCAACCTGTTCGGGGAAATCGCCATTTACCGGGTGACGCTCTAATCACTCTCTCGGATCACCAGGATCTCGACCATGGATACTCTCGTACTCGCCTCCGGCAACCAGAAAAAGCTGGATGAGATGCGCGCCATTCTGGAACCGCTGGCGCTGAAGGTGGTGCCGCAAAGCGACTTCCAGGTGCCGGAAGCGGAAGAAACCGGCCTGACGTTCGTTGAAAACGCCATTCTCAAGGCGCGCAACGCGGCGGCGCACACCGGCCTGCCGGCGATCGCCGACGATTCCGGCCTGGAAGTGGACGCGCTCAACGGCGCGCCGGGCATCTATTCGGCGCGTTTCTCCGGCGCCGACGCCAGCGACGCCAAGAACAACGCGCTGCTGATCGACATGCTCGGCGATCTGCCGGACGCGCCCCGCACCGCCCGCTATCAGGCGGTGCTGGTATTGATGCGCCACCCGGACGACCCCACGCCGCTGATCTGCCAGGGCACCTGGGAAGGCGAGATTCTGCTCGCCCCGCGCGGCAACGGCGGCTTCGGCTATGACCCGCATTTTCTGATTCCTGAGCTGGGCGTCACCGCGGCGGAAATGGAGCCGGCGGAGAAGAACCGCATCAGCCACCGCGGCCGTGCGTTGAAGGCCTTGATGGACGCCCTGCGAGAACCCCCTGAGTAATTCCATGCTCGCCGCCCCGCCACTGACGCTCTACGTGCACGTGCCCTGGTGCGTGCGCAAATGCCCCTACTGCGACTTCAACTCCCATGAACGCCAGTCGGAGCTGCCGGAGCGCGCCTACCTGGACGCCCTGCTCGCCGACCTGGACCAGGACCTGCACTGGGTGCGCGGCCGCCCCCTGGAGGCGATCTTCATCGGCGGCGGCACGCCCAGCCTGATGAGCGCGGACTTCTACGCCGCCCTGTTCGAGGGGCTGCGGCAACGGCTGAGCTTCAGCGACGGCATCGAAATCACTCTGGAAGCCAACCCCGGCACCCTGGAAACCGGCCGCTTCGCCGGCTTCCGGGCGGCGGGCATCAACCGGCTGTCGATCGGGGTGCAGAGTTTCAATGCGCGGCATCTGCAGGCGCTGGGCCGCATCCACGGGCCCGAAGAAGCCCTGCGCGCCGCCGCCGACGCCCGCGACGCCGGCTTCGACAATTTCAATCTGGACCTGATGCACGCCCTGCCGGGGCAAACGCCGGCGCAGGCGCTGGATGACCTGCGCCAGGCGGTGGCGCTGGAGCCGACGCACCTGAGCTGGTATGAGCTGACCATCGAACCGAATACCGCCTTCTTCCGCGCCCCGCCGGAGCAACCCGACGGTGACAGCCGCGCCGACCTGGAAGAGCAGGGCCTGGGTTTGCTGGCCACGCAGGGGTTCGAACGCTACGAAGTGTCGGCGTTCGCGCGGCCCGGGCGACGCTGCCGGCACAACCTGAATTACTGGCGTTTCGGCGATTATCTGGCGATCGGCGCCGGCGCCCATGGCAAGGTCACCACCGCCCGGGAATTACTGCGTTTTCAGAAAACACGCATGCCCGAGCATTATCTGGCCGACCCGGTGAACGCGCGGCGCGCCCTCACCGTGATTGATGAGCCGCTGCTGGAAGCCTTGCTGAACGGGCTGCGTCTGGTGGAAGGCGTACCGATTACGATGTTGTCGCAACGCACCGGTCTTGAGGCCGAGACCATCAACGCGGCGCTGGCGTCCAGCCGCGCGCAGGGGCTGCTGGTGGCGGACGAACAGCGGGCCGCCTGCACCGAGCTGGGCTTTCGTCATTTGAATACGGTTCTCGAGCGCCTCGCCACGCAAGTCGGATGACGCAGCCGGACTGTCATGATCCGGCGCTTGATGCCTGTTTAATTTCTGTTCACACTTCGGGGTCGATTCAGTCCGTCGATCATCGACAAGGATGCAAACAGCGCGTTTCTGCAGAGACGTGCGCAACAAGGACCATTGCCTGACGACGGGGCCGCCGGATGAATCCCCCCTCCGCCTACGGGCAAACAACTAAAATACAGCCGCACATCAGGGGTTTAGGTCAATGAGTAAGCGCATCTTCAGCAAGCGCATGGTGATCATGCTGATCATCCTGGCTGTCGTCTTCGGCCTTATTTTTGGCTTCAAGGCGTTCATGGGCAAGATGATGAACGACTTCTTCGACAACATGCCGCAGCCCGCCGCCGCCGTTTCCACCTACGAAGCCCGCCAGGACAACTGGGCGTCGATTCTGGAAGCCGTGGGCACCGTCAACGCCGTGAACGGCGTCAACGTGACCGCGCAGGTGCCCGGCGAAGTGGAAGCGATCGAGTTCGAATCCGGTGACTCGGTGAAGAAGGGCGACGTGCTGATCCGCCTGGAAGCCGCCGCCGACCGCGCCCAGCTCAATGCGCTGGAGGCCACCGCCGGCCTGGCCCGCCAGGAGTACGACCGCTACCAGCGGCTGTTCAAGCAAGGTTCGATTTCCCGCTCCGAACTGGACAACCGCCGCGCCCAGCGCGACCAGGCGGTGGCCCAGGCGCAGGCC
>JGI24655J20075_1000327_pt1 | contig 19444 bp, 18 predicted proteins | sample MalvirmetaMSP112_FD_20075 | JGI IMG/M metagenome (IMG submission 20075) | reverse complement strand
GACCTGAACCCTGATGACAACGTCTGGCAGGCCATTTCGGGCGGGGCCGAGATCATCAAGCTTGGCGATGCCGAAGTGAACTCCCGCGCCTATTGCGGTGCTTTCAACTTCAAGGGCGGCGACCAGCAGAAGAAAGTCGGCCTGCTGTCGGGCGGTGAACGCAACCGTGTGCACATGGCGCGTCTGCTGAAAGAGGGCGGCAACGTGCTGCTGCTCGATGAACCTACCAACGATTTGGACGTTGAAACCCTGCGCGCGCTCGAAGACGCGCTGGTCGATTTCGCGGGCTGCGCCGTGGTCATCTCGCACGACCGTTTCTTCCTTGACCGGATTTGCACGCACATCCTCGCGTTTGAAGGCGACGCGCATGTTGAATGGTTCGAGGGCGGCTTCTCTGACTACGAAGAGGACAAGAAGCGTCGTCTGGGCGAAGACGCCATGGAACCCAAGCGCATGAAGCACAAGAAATTCTCGCGCTGATCTAGGCGAAAGCTTCAAGAAAAAGGCCCCCGCAGGAAACTGCGGGGGCCTTTTTTTGTGTCGGTCAACGCGCCGCAGCGACACGGCACGGGTTTCCCGTTACAGCCCGTCGGCCAGCTCGGCATAGCCATCGGTGCGGTCGGTGCTGGTGCTGTCGGGAACCGTTTCACGGCCCAGGAAATCGCGCAGCGTGTTGCAGGCAGACAGCCCCGACCACAGCCGCTGGTTCGACACCAGCTTCACCGTGACATCGGCGCTGAAATCCCCGCCGATACGTGCGGCCGTGCCATCGTGGGACAGGATGTCTTCGATGTCTTTCTGTATCTCTTCGGGCTTGATCCGGTGGCGGCCCATCACGGTGCCCACGATGATCCCCTCGCCCGCATAGCCCATAAAGCATTTCTCATGGGCCAACGCCGCGACCGTGGCCTGCGCAACCAAGCCCATCTGGCGACAGAACTCAGCCGGGCTTGCGGCCTCGAAGATATTGCGGATCTGCGGGAGTTTGACCGCAAAAAGGCTCATGGCATAGCAGCCTTCGGGCAGACGCAGCATGTGGTTTTCGAACCCGTGCAGATCGTCGACGCCGACAACGTTCAGATCAAAGCTTTCCTCGACCCGTACCTTCATCAGGCCCGACAGCTCCGCCAGCGTATGCGCGGCCTCGCGTTCACGCCGCAGACTGTCGCTGAGCATGCCCGCCATGTTGATACGCGCGCCCAATTCGATCCCGTTCAAGGGCTTGAAGATGAAATCCGTCGCCCCGGCGCGGAAGGCGGTGTCCATCAGATCATGTTTCCGGCTGCCGGTGATCATGATGATCGGCGCACTTTTATAGGCCTGCATATTGCGGATGTCGTCACATAGGGTGATCCCGTCAACGCCGGGCAGCATGATATCCAGCAAGAAGCAGTCAAAGCTTGCCCCGTGTTCGTCGATCTTGGCCAACCCATCCTCGGCCGAGTCTGCACAGACCAGATCGAACCCCAGCGACGGCGTCAGACAGTCGCGCAACAGGTCAAGAATGGTGGGGTCGTCATCTACGGCTAGGATTTTCATACGGTGGCTCACTCGTTGTCGTGTCGGCATAAGGGGGACTGGTTAAATTCTCTTATGGCTCGGAGCAAAATCGCAGATGAATCTGGCAGCAGTTAGGCAATTTCGGCCAATCCGTTAACCCTTTGCCCCGCTGCCTCTGCCAATGCACGTTAGGGTTTCGCCTTGCCCCTCCGAAGAATACGGCGCAAATGTGCCGGAATCAGCAAGGATCGGCCTGTTTTTCAAGGCCCATTGACAGCCCCTTGCGCGAATCCCCACGACCTGCCATATCCGAATGGCTAACGTTATTCTTTTTCGACCAACTGTCTCCCTCATACGGCGTTCAGACTTCGATCCAGACCGACAACGCCAAGCCATCGCACGACGCGGATGGCATACTAGAGGAGACTACGGATATGGCCACTGGCACCGTAAAATGGTTCAACACAACAAAAGGCTTCGGCTTTATCGCACCCGATGGCGGCAGCAAAGATGTATTCGTACACATCTCCGCTGTTGAGCGCGCAGGCCTGACCGGTCTGGCCGACAACCAGAAAGTGACATTCGACATCGAAGCTGGCCGTGACGGCCGCGAATCCGCGTCGAACATCGCACTGGCATAAGCCATGCAGGGCCTTAGGCCCGCAGGATGAATTTGCCGGCTGACCCTCACGGGACAGCCGGTTTTTTTATGTCCTCAGGGTTGCCAAACACAACCCAAGGGGCAAAATACCGTCATCACATCCTAAAGGAGCCCCCATGCGCCGCCGTCAGTTTATCGCAGGTTCTTTGGCCGCCCTCGCCTTTCCCCACGCGCTGTTTGCCGCGGGTGCCGCTTATGACCCCACACCGCAAATGGTTTCGATCAAACCACAATATGCCGTGGGCGAGCTCCTGATCCTGCCCCGCAGCCACTACCTGTATCTGGTGACCGCACCCGGTCAGGCCATGCGATACGGCGTGGGCGTCGGCAAGGCGGGGCTGGAGTTTACCGGCACCGCGACGATCGACGTCAAAAAGGAATGGCCCACCTGGCGCCCCACGGACGAGATGATCGAACGAGAGCCCAAGACCTATGCGCGGTTCATCGGCAATACCGACGCGCAACCCGGTGGCCCGTCCAATCCGCTGGGGGCGCGCGCGCTCTATCTGTTCCAGAATGGCCGCGATACATATTTCCGCATCCACGGCACCACCCAACCCAGCAGCATTGGGCGCTCTGTCTCGAACGGGTGTATCCGCATGCTGAACGAACACGTCAAAGACCTGTACCAACGTGTGCCCATCGGCACCAAAGTCACGGTGCTGTAACGCCGCTGGCTTTATTCATCACGCAAAAGGGGCTGGCATCGCTGCCAGCCCCTTCGCATTTCTGCACCGTATCGGGGACGTGTCCCCTTAGTTCAGCGCGCCTTAGTTCAAGGCTTTGTCGGTGATCGCATGGGTCCATGCGCCCGACGGCTCTACCGTGATGACGGGGTCCGACCCACCGGACAGCAGCGATTGCACGGTCCGCTCGTAATCCGCCTCGTCCAGCGCGCCGTTGCTGCCTGCGGTCAGCTTGGCCACTTCGCCCATCATGCGTTTCTGATGCTCTTCGGTTTGCGCACCGGAGGCATCGTTGTCCAACACGATTTCCGCCGCTTCATCTGGGTTTTCCTCGGCGTATTTCCAGCCCTTCATAGAGGCCCGCACAAAGCGCACCATCTTGTCCTCGAACGCCGGATCGGCAAGGTTCTCTTCCAGCGCGTAAAGCCCGTCTTCCAATGTGGCAACGCCCTGCTCTTCGTATTTGAACACGTTCAGATCATCCGGCGTCAGACCTGCGTCGATCACCTGCCAGTATTCATTATAGGTCATGGTCGACACGCAGGCGGCCTGATTTTGCAGCAGCGGATCCACGTTAAAGCCTTGTTTCAGCACGGTCACACCATCCTCACCGCCTTCGGTGGGCAGCTCAAGCTTGCTCATCCAGCTGAGAAAGGGGAATTCATTGCCAAAAAACCAGACGCCCAACGTCTTGCCCTTGAAGTCATCCGTGGTCTCGATCCCGGCATCCTTGCGGCAGGTCAGCATCATGCCCGAGGATTTGAACGGCTGCGCGATGTTCACCATCGGCAGACCCTTCTCGCGCGCGGCCAATGCGGCGGGCATCCATTCAACGGCGACATCGGCACCACCACCGGCCAGCACCTGTGTCGGCGCAATGTCTGGACCGCCCGGCTTGATCGTGACGTTTAGATCTTCTTCGTCATAGAACCCTTTGTCCTGCGCCACATAATAGCCCGCGAACTGCGCCTGCGTGACCCACTTCAGCTGAAGCGTCACATCATCCGCCGCTTGGGCCATGGTCCCCATCAGGCCCACAGCGGCCCCGGCGACATATGTTGATAGTTTTTTCATTTTTATATCTCCCTCTTGGTTGGTTGGTCGTCTTGGTTAGTTCCGCGTTAGTTCCGCTGGCTCGGGTGCCAAAAGGTCACCCGCCGTTCAAACAATGATATCGCGCCGTAGAATGCGGACCCGGCAATCGCCGCGACAACAATCTCGGCCCAGACCAGATCAAGCGCAAGCTGGCCCACCGAGGTAGAGATCCGAAACCCCATCCCCCGCACAGGAGAGCCGAAAAATTCAGCAACAATCGCCCCGATCAAGGCAAGGGTCGTGCCGATCTTCAGCCCATTGAACACGAAAGGCATCGCGGCAGGCAAGCGCAGCTTGAACAGCGTCGCCCAATAGCTGGCCGCATAGGTCCGCATCAGATCGCGCTGCATGGCGTCGGTGGCTTGCAAGCCCTGCACCGTGTTCACCAGCATCGGAAAGAACACCATGACGACGACCACGGCGGCCTTGGACTGCCAGTCAAAGCCGAACCACATCACCAGAATCGGGGCCATCCCGATCACGGGCAGCGCGGCCACAAAGTTCCCTACCGGCAAAAGCCCCCGTTGCAAGAATGGGAAACGGTCAATCGCAACGGCGATCAAAAAGGCCGCACCGCAGCCCAGCACATAGCCCGACAACGCGCCCTTCAGCACGGTCTGCACGAAATCCACCCAAAGGATATCAAACGATGACACCAGCCGCAGGGCAATCAGCGACGGCGCAGGCAGCAAGACCTGCGAAATCTCGAGCCCGCGCACAATGCCTTCCCAGACAGCGATCAACGTCGCGCCAAAAACCAAGGGCGCTGCAAAAGACACCCAGCGGGCCGGCCGCAATCGCGCCAACCGGATGTTGACCCACATGCCAAAGGCCCAGGCCACTGCGGCAAAAACCAGCCAGATCATCGCGCCATCCCCATCCGTTTCAATGTCACACGCTGGATCAAGCCGATGATCCCCACCAGCAACGCCGCCAGGGCCGCCGCCATGATCAGCGCGCTCCAGATCTGGATCGTCTGGCCATAGTAGCTGCCAGCCAACAACCGCGCCCCCAGACCCGCAACGGCACCCGTTGGCAGCTCACCAATGATGGCCCCCACCAGCGACGCAGCCATCGCGATCTTGAGCGAGGTAAAGAAATACGGCATCGACGCAGGCAACCGCAGCTTCCAGAAGGTCTGGCCCGCACTGGCATGCCAGGTGCGCATCTGGTCCAGCTGCATCTGGTCAGGGCTGCGCAGCCCCTTCACCATGCCGACAACGACGGGGAAGAACGACAGATACATGCTGATCATCGCTTTCGGCAGCAGCCCCGACACGCCCACGGCGTTCAGCACCACAATGATCATCGGCGCAATCGCCAGAATGGGAATGGTCTGGCTGGCGATCACCCAAGGCATCACCGACATATCCATCACCCGGTTGAACACGATCCCCACCGCCAGCAAGACGCCCAGCAAGGTGCCCATGCCAAAGCCCAGCAGGGTCGCGCTGAGCGTGATCCAGGAATGATAGACCAAGGACCGCTTCGACGTGACTTTCTTCATCACCGTCGTGTCCCAGATCTCTGACGCGACCTGATGCGGCGCGGGCAGTTTGGGCTTTTTCTGCGCCCAGGTATCCGCGACCAAAGACGTGGCGGTCACCGTCTCGCCCGACCGTGTGGCCTTGTCATAGGTCCAGTCCGCATTCAGCCAGACCGCCGCCGCATACCACAGCGCAAACAATACCCCGACCACAGTCAGGACAGGCAAGAAGCTCGACTTCATCGCGCGCCCCCCTGCTTCCAGATGGTCCGAAAATCCTCCCCGAAGGGCCGGATAGCAGCGGGCGCGCGATCAATCATCCGCATGCCCCGCCCGCAATCCTTCCCGCACCCGATGCGCGATCTCCAGAAACTCGGGCGTTTCGCGAATGTCCAGAGGGCGCTCTTTCGGCAAAGGACTGTCGATAACATCTGCAATCCGTCCGGGACGCGGGCTCATTACCACGATCTTGGTGCTCAGATACACCGCCTCCGGGATCGAGTGGGTGACAAAGGCAATCGTCTTTTGCGTGCGCGCCCACAGGCGCAACAGCTGTTCATTCAAATGGTCGCGCACGATCTCGTCCAGCGCGCCAAAGGGTTCATCCATCAGCAAGATATCCGCATCAAACGCCAGCGCCCGCGCGATCGAGGCCCGTTGCTGCATGCCCCCCGACAGCTGCCAAGGGAACTTGCGCTCGAACCCTGCCAGCTCCACCAGTTCCAACACTTGGCGAACCCGCGCCGCCTGATCCGCCTTGGAATACCCCATGATTTCAAGCGGCAGCCGGATATTGCCGCCAATCGTCCGCCAGGGATAAAGCCCCGCCGCCTGAAACACATAGCCATAGGCCCGCGCCCGCCGGGCCTCGGCAGCACTGACGCCATTCACCGTGATCTCGCCCCCCGTGGGCTGCTCAAGGTCGGCCATACAGCGCAGGAACGTCGTCTTGCCGCAGCCCGACGGCCCGATAAAGCTGACGAAATCGCCTTTCTCGATATCAAGCGACACGTCTTTCAGCGCATGCACAGGGCCGTCGTTGGTTTCAAATGTCAGGGATAGGTTCTGGGCCGAGATCACGGGCGCGGTGCTCATAAGCTGCGTCCCTCTTCTGCCGTACAACGTGCTCGCATCTATGCTGGCCTCTTTCTTCTTCAGGGCAGCGCGGCGCAACCGCCGCGCTGCGTTGATAGTCCCGCGTTCAGATCCCCGCAGGGATGTTCAGCGGATCGCGTTTGATCAGTTTCGGCGCAGTCAACTCTTTCCACTTGCTCAGCGCAAGGTTGGCCGATGGGAAAGCAGGCCGCGGCACAAAGCGCCCGCGTCCGGGGTTGGGCTGCGAATTCTGCCCCCAGGCCCAGATGACCTCACCACGGCTTAAGGTATAGCGCGCCTGTGCCTTCACCTCGAAGCCTTCAAAGACGTTGTAATCCAGAATGGAGTGGTGGTTCGCCGTCGAAATCGTCTTGCTGATCTTGGGGTCCCACACCACGATATCCGCGTCGGCCCCTTCGACAATCGCGCCCTTGCGCGGATAGATATTCAGGATCTTCGCCACATTGGTCGAGGTGGCAGCGACGAATTCATTGGGCGTCAGACGGCCCGTCTCCACCCCTTCGGTCCAGAGCACCGCCAGACGTTCCTCCAACCCGTTGGACCCGTTGGGGATGATGCGGAAATCATCGCGGCCCGCGCGTTTCTGCTCGGTCGAAAACGCAGCGTGATCCGTGGCAACCACCTGCAACGACCCCGACTGCAAGCCCGCCCATAGACTGTCCTGATGGTCCTTGGACCGGAAGGGCGGCGACATGACACGGCGTGCGGCGTGATCCCAATCTTTGTTGAAATACTCGCTCTCGTCCAGGGTCAGGAACTGGATCAGCGGCTCGCCATAGACCCGCATCCCCTTTTGCCGCGCACGGCGGATCGCTTCGTGGGTCTGCTCGCACGAGACATGCACGATATAAAGCGGCACACCGGCGGCATCGGCAATGGTGATCGCGCGGTTGGCGGCCTCGCCCTCCAGTTCGGGCGGGCGGGAATAGGCATGCCCCTCCGGTCCCGTGATCCCCTGATTGAAATACTTCTCCTGCAAGGCCGCGACCAGATCGCCGTTCTCGGCATGGACCATCGGCAGCGCCCCCAGTTCGGCACAGCGCTGGAAGGACGCGAACATCTCGTCATCCTCGACCATCAAGGCCCCTTTATAGGCCATAAAGTGTTTGAACGAATTCACCCCCATGTCGACGGCGTCTTTCATCTCGTCAAAGACGTTCTCGTTCCAGCCGGTGATCGCCATGTGATAGCCGACATCCGAACAGATCTGCGGCGCGGATTTGCGGTGCCATTCGTTGATCGCGTTCTTGATCGACCCGTCCGCCCCCGGCAGACAGAAATCGACGATCATCGTGGTCCCGCCCACGGCCGCGGCCCAGGTGCCTGTCTCGAATGTTTCGGCCGCTGTGGTGCCCATAAAGGGCATCTCAAGATGGGTATGGGGATCGATCCCGCCGGGGATGACATAGGCCCCTTCGGCGTCGATATATTCGTCGCCCACCAGATCCTCACCGATCTGCTTGATGATCTCGCCCTCGATCAACACGTCTGCTTTCCAGGTGCGATCCGCCGTGCAGACCATGCCGCCCTTGATAACCTTGCTCATCTGTCCTCTCCCCTATCTGTCTTCCAAATGGTCCAAATCCCGGGGGTCTGGGGGCTGGCCCCCAGGGCGCGCCCGCTCAGGNCCCCGACGGGTTCAGCCCACAATCTCNGCCGTTTCCAGCACCGCATGCAGCAAAACATCGGCACCGGCCTTGGCCCATTCCTTGGTGATCTCTTCGGCCTCGTTATGGCTCAGCCCATCCACGCAGGGGCACATGACCATCGCGGTCGGGGCCACCCCGTTGATCCAGCAGGCATCGTGCCCCGCCCCCGAGATGACGTCCATATGGCTGTACCCCAACCGCTCTGCCGCGGAACGGATGGCCGAGACGCAGCCTTCGTCAAAGGCGACGGGATCAAAGCCACCGACCTTTTCGAAAGCGACCTCAAGTCCCATGTCATCGGCGATCTTCTGACCCTCGACGCGCAGGCGCTTTTCCATATCCTCGATCACGCTCAGATCGGGCGACCGGAAATCGACGGTAAAGATCACCTGCCCCGGGATCACATTGCGCGAGTTCGGGTAGACCTCGATATGCCCCGCGGCACCAACCGCATGCGGCGCGTGGGACCATGCGATCTGGTCCACCGCTTCAAGCATACGCGCCATGCCAAGCCCCGCATTCTTGCGCATCGGCATCGGCGTTGATCCGGTATGCGCATCCTTGCCGGTCACGGTGACTTGGGTCCACGACAGCCCCTGCCCGTGGGTCACGACACCGATGTCCTTGCCTTCGGCCTCCAGGATCGGGCCCTGTTCGATGTGCAGCTCGAAAAACGCATGCATCTTGCGCGCGCCGACCTCTTCGTCGCCCTGCCAGCCGATCCGCTTGAGCTCGTCGCCAAAGCGCAAGCCCTCGGCATCGGTCTTGGCATAGGCCCATTCCTGCGTGTGGATGCCGGCAAAAACGCCAGACGACAGCATCGCGGGGGCATAGCGGGTGCCCTCTTCGTTGGTCCAGTTGGTCACGACCACGGGGTGTTTCGTCTTGATCCCCAGATCGTTCATCGTGCGCAGCAGTTCCAGCCCGCCCAGCACACCCAGCACGCCGTCATACTTGCCGCCTGTGGGCTGCGTATCCAGATGCGACCCGACGTAGACCGGCAGCGCATCGGGGTCGGTGCCGTCGCGCTGCGCGAACATGTTGCCCATCGTATCAAGACCCATGGTGCAGCCCGCCTCCTCGCACCATTTCTGGAACAGGGCCCGACCTTCGGCATCTTCGTCGGTCAGCGTCTGGCGATTGTTGCCCCCCGCCACACCGGGGCCGATCTTGGCCATCTCCATCAGACTGTCCCACAAACGATCCGGGTTGATCTTCAGGTTTTCACCGGGCGCGGCCATAGCGGTTTCCTTTGCGTTTTCTACCTTGTGCAAGGCGTAAATTTTTACCATTTGGTAAATCCACGATTGCGGCTAGGGTTAAGTCTGTCAAGAAATGCTTTCCCATAGGACCACCCGTCCGAAGTGGGGTGCCGCATTTTCAGGCACTTACACCGAAAGGGGACGCGCCATGCCCGAGACAACCGCCAAGAAAAAGCCCAGCCGAATCCAAAGGCGCAACCGCCGTGTGATCCTGGATGCGGCGCTTGATGTGTTTTCGACCTACGGGTTTCGCGGGGCCACGCTGGATCAGATCGCCAGCGAGGCGGGGCTGAGCAAACCGAATATATTGTATTATTTCAGCGGGAAGGAAGAAATCCACACGACCCTGCTGAGCCAGCTGATGGAGACATGGCTCGACCCTTTGGTCGAGCTCGACGCCGATGGTGACCCGCGCACAGAGCTGTTGGATTATGTGCAGCGCAAACTGGATATGGCGCGGGATCTGCCCCGTGAAAGCCGCTTGTTTGCTGGTGAAATTTTACGCGGTGCGCCCCATATGGAGCCGCGTTTGCAAAGCGATCTGAAACCGCTGTTCGACGAGAAATGCGCCGTTATTTCCGATTGGATGGCGGCGGGAAAGATCGCGCGGATGGACCCGCGCCATCTGATTTTCTCGATCTGGTCGACCACGCAACACTATGCCGATTTCGCGCCGCAAGTCGCGCTGCTGCTGGAAGGCGATGCCGATCAGCACCAGCAGGCGTCGGACCATCTGCGACTGATGTTCTCGACGTTGTTGACCCCCGCCGCGCCTCAACAGTAGCGGCGGGGGCAAGGGTCACTCGGCCGCAGTGGCGGAGGGGTTGTTGGGGTGCGTCGTCCAGTTGGCGTAATTCGGATCGACGGGCTTGCCCGTGCGCGGGTCCGTGGTGCCGGGGGCCAGCTCCACCATCGAGATACAATCCTCGACCGGGCAAACATTGACGCAGAGGTTGCACGCCACACATTCGTCGTCGATCACGCTGAAGGTGCGATCTTCGGACATGGCAATCGCCTGATGCGAGGTGTCTTCGCAGGCGGCAAAGCAGCGCCCGCACGAGATACACAGATCCTGATCGATCTTGGCCTTGGCGACATAGTTCAGGTTCAGCTGGTTCCAGTCGGTCACATTCGGCACCGCACGGCGCACCAGTTGATCGACCGAGGTCATCCCCTTGTCGTCCATATANTCCGACAGGCCCGAGATCATCTCTTGCACAACCTTGAAACCATAGGTCATCGCCGCCGTGCANACCTGCACATTGCCCGCGCCAAGGGCCAGAAACTCTGCCGCGTCGCGCCATGTGGTCACGCCGCCGATGCCGCTGATCGGCATATCCGCCGTCTCGGGGTTGCGCGCGATTTCCGCCACCATGTTCAAGGCAATCGGCTTTACCGCCGGGCCGCAATAGCCGCCGTGGGTGCCTTTCCCGTCGATCATCGGTTCGGGCGCAAACAGGTCCAGATCAACCGAGGTGATGGAGTTGATCGTGTTGATCAGGCTCACCGCATCCGCGCCGCCGCGTTTGGCGGCCTCGGCGGGGTAGAGCACATTGGTGATGTTCGGCGTCAGCTTCACGATCACCGGCATGCGCGTGTATTGCTTGCACCAGCGGGTGACCATTTCGATGTATTCCGGCACCTGCCCCACAGCCGATCCCATGCCGCGTTCCGCCATGCCATGTGGGCAGCCAAAGTTCAGCTCGATCCCGTCGGCACCGGTTTCCTCCACATGCGGCAGGATCGCTTTCCACGCTTCCTCCTCGCACGGAACCATGATCGACGCGATCAGCGCGCGGTCAGGGTAATCCCGTTTCACCGCTTTCATCTCGCGCAGGTTCACTTCAAGCGGGCGGTCAGTGATCAATTCGATGTTATTGAGCCCCAGCAGCCGCCGGTCCGCGCCCCAGATCGCGCCGTAGCGCGGGCCGTTGACATTGACGACGGGCGGGCCCTCCATGCCGAGGGTCTTCCACACGACACCGCCCCAGCCTGCCTCGTAGGCGCGGCGGACGTTGTATTCCTTGTCCGTGGGTGGCGCGGATGCCAGCCAGAACGGGTTGGGGCTTTTGATGCCCACGAAGTCGCTTCTTAGATCAGCCATTTGCGTTCTCCTGTAGGGGCTTAGCCCATCAATACCATGTGAATGTCCATCGCCGCGTCGCGCCCTTCGGCGACAGCGGTCACGGTCAGGTCATCGCCGCCGCTCGCACAATCGCCACCGGCCCAGACCCCGTCGACACTGGTGCGTCCGGTGCCATCCACCTTGATCTTGCGCGCCTCCAGCGTGGGCAGCGCGTCACCTTGAAGGGTCTGGCCGATGGCCTTGAACACTTGATCCGCAGCGAGGCGCAGGGTCTGACCCGTGCCCTGCATCTGGTCATCCACATACTCGAACTCGATCTCGCGCACTGCACCGTTGCCGATCACGGCGACCGGCGTGGCATGGGTCACGATCCGCACGCCCTTGGAGGCCGCGAGATCCTGTTCAAACACGCTGGCGTTCATCCGGTCGCGCCCGCGACGATAGACCAGCGTCACATTGAGCGCGCCCAGCAGTTTCGCCTGAATGGCGGCATCGATCGCGGTCATCCCGCCGCCGATCACCACCACGTCACGACCGATCGGGACCGCAGCCACATCGCTCGCCTGACGCAGGTGAGAGATAAAATCGACCGCATCCAGCACGCCGGTCTTATCCTCGCCCTCGGCCCCCAAGGCGTTCACACCGCCAAGGCCCATACCAAGGAACACGGCGTCATAGTCGGCCCGCAAACTGTCCAGCGTCATCGCCGCCCCAAGGGCTGCGTTGTTCTGCACGGTGATGCCGCCGATCTTAAGCAGCCAGTCCACCTCTGCCTGCGCGAAGCCGTCGGGTGTCTTATAGGTAGCGATCCCGTATTCGTTCAGACCGCCGGGCTTGGGCCGCGCGTCAAAGACGGTGACATCATGCCCCATCATCGCCAAACGGTGCGCACAAGACAGCCCCGCCGGACCTGCACCGACCACGGCCACGCGCTTGCCCGTCAAGGCCGCGCGTTCAAACGGATGTGCGCCCTGTGCTTGCAGATGGTCGGTGGCATAGCGCTGAAGCTCGCCGATCTTGACCGGCTTGCCCTCGGCCACTTCGCGCACACAGGCCTGTTCACAAAGCTGTTCGGTCGGACAAACGCGGGCGCACATGCCGCCCATGATATTCTGGCTCAGGATCGTTTTGGCGGCGGCATCCGGTGTGCCCGTGGCGATCTGCCGGATGAAGAGCGGAATATCGATATCCGTCGGGCAGGCCGTGATGCACGGCGCGTCGTGACAGAAGTAGCATCGGTCCGCCGCGACAAGCGCTTCGTGCACATCCAGTGGCGGGTGCAAATCGGAAAACTGCGCGGCATAGACGTCGGCGTCCAGCCGTCCGGCAGCCACCCCCGGTTCAAAGATTTTCTGCGACATTTTTTTATCCCTGCTGTCACTATTTATGCTGAAACGCTCCCACGGAATGATTTTTTTATCAACTGGTAAAATTATTTCATAACTGTGAAATTTCTTGCGCAAATGCCCGCCGGTTACGCGTTTCGGGGCAAAAACTCTTGATTTTGTCCTATTTGGCGCCAAAGTCAGAGGTGCGACGCGAAAGACTTTCGACCCCTCAGCCCTCCGGCGCTGGTGCGATCAAGTTCTGACCGAGCCACGCTGCCGCATAATGTGGGCAGGACAAACACGAGGAGAAACGGGGCATGGCGACTGGCACCGTAAAATGGTTCAATACCACAAAGGGATACGGCTTTATCGCGCCTGATGGTGGCGGCAAAGATATCTTTGTTCACATCTCGGCGGTTGAACGCGCTGGCCTGACCGGGCTTGCCGACAACCAGAAGGTGACATTCGACGTAGAAGCGGGCCGTGATGGCCGCGAAAGCGCCGCGAATATCGCATTGGCCTAACCGGCCCAAAACCGGTTCGTAATATTTTTGACGACGGGCGCTTCGGTGCCCGTTTTTTGTGCAAAACTACTCGTTTTCGTTGATCTGATCGATCAGCGTCAGCACTTTCGGGCCCAAAGCATCAACGATTCTCGTGACGCCTTGCGCGTTCGGATGCACCCCGTCGGCCTGGAAAAACCCGCGCGCCTGCGCCAGATCTGGCGTCTCGCCATTGTCGGACAGGCCGTCAAAGAAGCTGCCCATCAGGCTCGCGTCATATTGCGCGGCCAGATCGGGATAGATGCTGTCAAAGGCGGTTTTATATTCAGGGCCAAAGTTGCCCGGCGCGGTCATGCCGACCAGCAGCACCTCTACCTCGGCGTCTTGGGCGGCCTTCATGATTCCATCCAGATTGGCGCGGCTGACCGCGGGGTCGATCCCGCGCAACAGGTCATTCCCGCCAAGGGTCACGATCATGCCATCGACCTCGGGCGTCATGGTCCAGGCGACCCGCGCCAACCCGCCAGCGGTCGTATCCCCCGACACACCGGCGTTGATCACCGTCACATCCGCACCGTTCTGATCCAGCCAGTTTTGCAACTGTGGCACGAACCCGTCCTCGGCGGGCAGGCCGTAGCCCTGCGTCAGACTGTCGCCCAATGCTGCAATAACAAGCGGTTCCGCCAGTGCGGGGCCTGATAATACCAGAACAAGTGCCGTCGTAACCTTGCGCATCATGGTCGAACCTCCATATCCAACAGGGACCGTATTTCAAAAGGCAGCCCTATGACCGACCCGGTGTTCCAGCTTCAAGATGCATCCCTGAAACTGAATGGCAACGCCGGAAAGGTCGATATCCTACATGGGATCACGCTGGACGTCGCACAAGGAGAGACGGTCGCCTTTACCGGCCCTTCGGGGTCGGGCAAGTCGTCGCTGCTGATGGTCATGGGCGGGCTGGAGCGTGCGACCGGCGGATCGGTGCGCGCCTTGGGCGAAGACCTGAGCACCCTGTCCGAAGACGGGCTGGCCAAATTTCGCCGCGGGCGGATGGGCATCGTGTTCCAGTCCTTCCACCTCATCCCCACCATGACCGCGCTGGAAAACGTCGCCACCCCGCTGGAACTGAACGGCGTCGCGGACGCCTTTGACCGGGCCGAGGCAGAATTGCACGCGGTGGGTCTGGGGCACCGGCTCAACCACTATCCCGCACAGATGTCGGGCGGCGAACAGCAGCGGGTTGCATTGGCCCGCGCCTCTGCCCCGCGTCCGGCGATCCTGTTGGCGGATGAGCCGACAGGGAACCTCGACAGTACCAATGGTGCCGCGATCATGGAGCTATTGTTCGATCTGCGCGAAAAACATCGCGCGACTTTGGTGTTGGTGACCCACGCCGATGAATTGGCCGCGCGCTGTGATCGGATCGTCACCCTGACCGACGGGCGGATCGTCAGCGGGACAGGCGCATGAGCCTGCGTCTGGCCAGCCGCTTTGCCCGCCGCGAGATGCGCGGGGGGCTGCGGGGGTTCCGTCTGTTTCTGGCCTGCCTCGCCCTTGGCGTCGCGGCAATCGCTGCCGTCGGCTCTGTCCGCTCTGCGATCGAGGGTGGCTTGCAGCGCGAAGGTGCGGCCCTGCTTGGTGGCGCGGCAGAGATTGATTTCACCTATCGTTTCGCCACCGATGCCGAACGCGACTGGATCGAGAGCCAAGCCAGCGCCGTCTCCGAGGTTGTCGAGTTCCGGTCCATGGCTGTCGCGGGTGACGGGGCCGCCGCTGACCGTGCGCTGACGCAGGTGAAGGCGGTCGATGATCTTTATCCGCTGGTGGGCGAGATGGTGCTGGAACCGGCGATGCCGCTGGAGCAGGCGCTCGGGCTGGAAAACGGCCTGTCCGGCGCGGTGATGGAGCGCGCCTTGTCCGACCGTCTAGGCCTGTCCCCCGGCGACACCTTCAAGCTTGGCGTCAAGGAATTCCGCCTCTCCGCCCTGATCGTGCGCGAACCCGACAGCGCCGCCAGCGGCTTTGCCCTTGGGCCGCGTACCCTGCTTCGGACCGAGGCGCTGGATGGGGCCGGCCTGCTGGCGGAAGGGACGCTGTTCAACTCCAAATACCGGATGTTGCTGCCTGCCGATACCGACCTTGATCAACTGCGCTCTGCCGCCCGTGCGCGGTTCGAAAACAGCGGGATGCGCTGGACCGATGCGCGCAACGGAGCACCGGGGGTGTCGCGCTTTGTCGAACGGTTGACGGCGTTTCTGATCCTTGTGGGCCTATCCGGTCTGGCTGTGGGCGGTGTGGGCGTATCGGCTGCGGTGCGATCTTACCTCACCGGCAAGACCGAGGTGATCGCCGTGCTCCGCGCGCTAGGGGCAGACCGCGCGACGATCTTCCAGACATATTTCATTCAGATTGGTGCCTTATCGCTTCTGGGCGTCGCCATCGGCGTGGTGCTTGGGGCGGTGGCCCCGCTGGTCTTTGCGCCGCTGATCTCTGCGCGGCTGCCGATCCCTGCGGCCTTTGCCATCTATCCGGCCCCCTTGGCCGAGGCGGCGATTTACGGGTTGCTGACCGCCTTTGCCTTCACGCTGTGGCCGCTGGCCCGCAGCGAGAATATCCGCGCAGCGACCCTGTTTCGCGATGCCTGGGACGGGGCCGCGCGTTTTCCGGCACCGCGCTATGTGGCGATTATCGTGATGACCGTGGCGCTGCTGGTCGCGCTGGCGGGGTGGTTCAATGGCAGTTGGTGGCTGACGCTCTGGACCTTGGGCGGCATCGCAGGCGCGCTCGGGATACTCACGCTGGCAGCGCTGCTGGTGCGGTTCCTCGCACAACGCGCCGCGGTTCTGGCACGCGGGCGCCCGCGGCTGCGTTGGGCCCTCGCCGCGATTGGCGGCAGTGGCGAAGGTGCCGGGGCCGTGGTGCTCTCGCTGGGGCTCGGCCTGTCGGTGCTGGCCGCCGTGGGGCAGATCGACGGCAACCTGCGGCAGGCGATCTCGGGCAACCTGCCCGATGTGGCCCCGTCGTATTTCTTTGTCGACATCCAGAAAGACCAGATCGACGGCTATACCAAACGGCTGACCGACGACCCCGCCGTGCGCCGCATCGACAGCGCCCCAATGCTGCGCGGCGTCGTGACCCAGATCAACGGCAGGCCCGCCAAAGAGGTCGCGGGCGATCACTGGGTGGTGCGCGGCGACCGCGGGCTAACCTATGCCGAGGCCCCCGACGACGACACCGTGATCACCGCGGGCGAATGGTGGGCGCCTGATTACGCGGGCCCGCCGCTCATTAGCTTTGCCGCCGAAGAGGCCGAGGAGATCGGGTTAGAGCTTGGCGATACGCTGACCATCAACGTGCTGGGGCGCGACATCACCGGCACCATCGCCAGCTTCCAAGAGGTCGACTTCTCGACCGCGGGGATCGGGTTTATCCTGACCATGAACCCCGCCGCCCTGACCGGCGCGCCGCATACCTATATCTCGACCGTCTACGCTGACGCAGAGGCCGAGGCACCTATCCTGCGCGATCTGGCCACCGCCTACCCCAACATCACCGCGATCCGCGTGCGCGATGCGATCGACCGCGTGGCGGCGGTGCTTAGCGGGTTGGCAGCGGCGACATCCTACGGCGCGGCGGCTACTCTTCTGACCGGCTTTCTGGTATTGATCGGGGCAGCCGCCGCCGGGGCGGATGCCCGTCGCTATGAAGCCGCCTTGCTGAAAACGCTGGGGGCCTCGCGCCGCAGCATCGCCGCCAGCTTTCTGATGCGTGCCGCTCTGCTGGGGCTCTTCGCCGGTGCCGTTGCCCTGCTGGCAGGTATTTTGGGCGGATGGGCCGTGAGCCGCTTTGTGATGGACACCAGCTTTGCCGTGGTATGGCCTTCGGCGCTGTTGATCGTCACTGGGGGCGCGCTGGCGTCGATCCTTGCCTCGCTTGGCTTTGCGATCAAAGCCTTGAACGCCAGACCCGCACAGGTGCTGCGCGCCCGCGAATAGATGGAACCGATAGACCGAAAGAGGGATATAACAATGACGCAGACCACCCAGACACTGCCCGCCCCCCTGCCACCCGTTCTGACGGCAGCCCAGCAAACGCATGTGGTGAACGTCCTGCGCCGTGCCGCACGGGCCGAGGTGCTGCCGCGTTTCCGCAACCTCGCCCCCGCTGACATCGACACCAAATCCGGCCCCCATGATCTGGTGACCGCTGCCGATCTGGCTGCCGAGGCAATGATCACCCGCGCCCTCGCCACGGCCTATCCGGATGCGCTGATCATCGGCGAAGAGGCGGTATCGGCCGACCCCGCCCTGCAGGACAAGATCGCCGACGCCCCGCTGGCCTTTATCCTTGATCCCATCGACGGCACATCGAATTTCGCCCACGGGCTGTCCACCTTCGGCATGATCCTCGCGGTCACGCGCTTTGGCAAACCGGCCTTCGGCGTCATCTATGACCCGGTCAATGACGACTGGGTGATCAGCGACGACACCAGCACGCCGCGCTTTGAACGCGCCCTTGGGCAGTCGCGCCCGCTGCGGGTCAGCATGGGCAAACAGATTGAGGACCTCAGCGGTTTCGTCCCGCTGGGGAACTTCAGCAAAGAGCTGCGGGTCAAAGTCGCGGCCACCCTGCCCAGCTTTGCCAAGGTAAACTCGCTTCGTTGCTCGGCGCATGAATACCGTACTGTCGCCCAAGGGCACGCCGATTTCGTGCTCAGCGGGACGCTGCACCCTTGGGACCACGCTGCCGGCGCGTTGATCTGCGCCCAAGCCGGTGCCCATGTCGAGATGCTGTCGGGCGGCCCCTATGACGCGACGCTGCGCACAGGGCATATTCTGGTGGCACCGGACAAAACGACATGGAACCGCCTGCGCAAGGTCTTTGCCTTCCTCGCCGACGACTGAGCCCGCAATACAAAACGGGCGCGAGGTTTCCCCCGCGCCCGTTCGATCGCATATATAGGGAACAGCTTACTCAGCCGCCTCTGCGTATTCCTCCATCGGGGGGCAGGTGCAGATCAGGTTGCGGTCGCCATGCACGTTGTCGACACGGTTGACCGGAGGCCAGTATTTGTCGACGCGGAACGCACCGGGGGGGAAGCAGCCCTGTTCGCGCGTGTAGGGACGATCCCACTCGCCGACCAGATCCTCGACCGTGTGCGGCGCGTTCTTCAGCGCGTTGTTCTCGCGCGGCATATCGCCATTTTCAATCGCGCGGATCTCGTCACGGATCGCGAGCATCGCATCACAGAAACGGTCCAGCTCGGCCTTGGTTTCCGACTCGGTCGGCTCGACCATCAGCGTGCCTGCGACAGGGAAGCTCATCGTTGGCGCATGGAAGCCGGCGTCGATCAGACGTTTCGCAATGTCATCCACCGTCACGCCTGCGCTGTCCTCGAACGGGCGCACGTCAAAGATACATTCATGTGCAACGCGTCCCGTCGGCCCTTTGTACAGCACCTCGAACGCCCCTTCGAGCCGCTTGGCAATGTAGTTGGCGTTCAGGATCGCCACCCGCGTCGCCTGCGTCAGCCCGTCACCCCCCATCATCAAGCAGTATGACCACGAGATCGGCAGCAACGATGGCGATCCGTAGGGCGCCGCCGAAACAGCGCCTTCACCGCCGTTCGGATGACCGGGCACATGGGGGATGAGATGTGATTTCACGCCAATCGGCCCCATGCCGGGGCCACCGCCCCCATGCGGGATGCAGAAGGTCTTGTGCAGGTTCAGGTGGCTGACATCCCCGCCCACATCGCCCGGACGCGCCAGACCGACCATCGCGTTCATATTCGCCCCGTCGATATAGACCTGCCCACCGTGGTCATGGGTGATCTTGGTCACCTCGGTCACGGTTTCCTCGAATACGCCGTGGGTGGATGGGATAGGTGATCATGCAACCGGCAAGGTTCTCGCTGTGCTTTTCCGCCTTGGCGCGGAAGTCATCCAAGTCGATGTCACCATTGGCCGCCGTCTTGATCACGACCACCTTCCAGCCGACCATATTGGCGCTGGCGGGGTTGGTGCCATGGGCCGACATGGGGATCAGGCAGATGTTGCGATGCCCCTGCCC
>JGI24655J20075_1000311_pt1 | contig 20223 bp, 16 predicted proteins | sample MalvirmetaMSP112_FD_20075 | JGI IMG/M metagenome (IMG submission 20075) | reverse complement strand
TCCGGGATATTCTGCACCGCATCGGGGACCGCTTCCCGGTTCGCGTCATCGTCTGGCCGGCGCTGGTTCAGGGCGACAACGCCGCAGGCCAGATCACAGCGGGTATCCAGGGCTTCAACGCCATGACTGGCGCCGACCGACCCGACGTGCTGATCGTTGCGCGCGGCGGGGGCTCGATCGAGGACCTCTGGCCGTTCAACGAGGAAAATGTCGTCCGCGCGGCCTTCAACAGTGAGATCCCGCTGATCTCTGCCGTCGGTCACGAGACCGACACGACCCTGATCGACTATGTATCTGATGCACGCGCGCCCACTCCGACCGGCGCGGCAGAAATCGCGGTACCGGTTCGCTCCGAGCTGCTGCTGACAACCGGCGAACAGGGTGAACGCCTCAAGCGCGCCTTGGCCCGCCGCACCGGGCAGGCCAGGGACAAGCTGGCTGCGGCACGCCTACCCCGACCAGAAGCCTTGCTTCAACCCAAACGCCAACGCCTGGACTATGCCAGCGCCAGCTTGCCCAAGGCCGCGCTCGCCCTCGTCCAGACGGCCCGCCTTCGGCTGTCTCGGCTCGCGATTAGTCCGGCCAGCCTGAAATCGGACATACGCGCGTCGAAACAGCGCCTGCGCGACACAGCTGTTCGCGCCCGCCCGGCACTGACCCGGTTGATCGAAACCCGACGCACCGCCCTCGCCTCTCAGGGAAAGTTGCTTGAGACCCTGTCGTACCAGTCCACACTGAAGCGCGGTTACACTATTGTGCGCGACACGAACGGAAACCTGATCCGTTCGGCCAGTTCTGCTGCGGCGAGCGACGCTTTCAAGATCAGCTTTGGCGATGGTGACGTAATCGCCCACCCGGATGGATCCAGCCCCCCAACGGCCGCAAAGCCTGCCAAAGCGAAGCCCAAGGGCGATCAAGGCTCCCTGTTCTAGCTTTCCGGCGCTGAATGCCTCCTCACAACTTCCGCGGTGATTCCCTCACTGCGCTGCCAGATTGTTAAGCAAACGTGCACGGTGTGACAAAATGGCTTCACTTGATCGCCTGCGCCATAGTTGGAAATTGTTCATCCGTATACCTCTTGCACGTATCAACAATCTAACTTTCCAGAAGTTTTCGTGACAATCTTGTTGAATTTATCGCGCTCCGCGCGAACGCCTGTTCTGCAGTATTTGCTGTAGCAAAACTTTCATTTGAGCCCATTCACCCTGCTGAGTACCCAGCGCGCGACAGCGCACGGGGCGCCTTCACAATGGGTTCAATCATGAAACATGCATACCTTTCCGCGACGGCCGTGGCCGCGCTCAGCCTTTCCGGGCAATTGTCCGCTCACGCACAGGAATCGGGAGCCGAACAGACTCGCCACCTACAGGTCGTCACCGTCACCACACAAAAGCAGCAGCAATCCTTGATTGATGTGCCAATTAACGTCTCGGTCGCCGACCAGGACTTGATCGACCTGCTGGCCGCAGACGATTTCGAAGACCTCGGAAACTTTGTTCCGGGCTTGCAGGTTCAGGCCCAGAGCCTCAACGCGCCAAGCTATTCCCTGCGCGGCGTCGTCTCAGATGGCGGCACGCCTCGCGTTGCCATGTTCCAGAACGGTGTTGCCATCGGTAATGTGTCGTTCGCCACCAACCTTGCCATCTACGACATGGAACGGGTCGAAATCGTCAAAGGCCCACAAGCGACCCTGTTCGGCCAGGGCGCCCTGGTCGGCGGTGTGAACTTCATCCAGAACCGCGCCTCTCTTGACGGAAATTCCGGCAAGGTCAGCCTCGAAGGTGGCGATTACAGCTCGGTGCGCGCGGAAGGCCACTACAACTACGTGCTCAGCGACACACTGGCACTGCGCGTAGCTGGACAGGTCAAGAATATGGACGGCTATGTGCCGAACACAGCCAACTCACCCGACCTGATGGGTCAGGACACGCTGGCCTTGCGCTCCGCATTGCACTGGGAGCCGACCGAAAAGCTCCGCGCCGACCTGTTCGTCAACTATCAGGATGACGACTCCACCGGCACGCAGTTCACCTCCGGCTTCTTTGAGGTGAACGGGAAAGTCGACCCGTTCGGCGCCACCGCCATGAACGTCAATGACGATCAGGTCCGCGGCAAGCTCGGCAATGACCGCGAGCTGTTTTATGTCACCGCCAATGTGGAATACGATCTCAATGATGCCTGGTCGCTGACCTCGCTCACTGACTATCGCAACCTGTTCTCGAACGAAGCCTGGGATTCCGACGGCGCCGCCTTCAATCTTCTGCAATTCTACCAGGGGCGCCAAGCGAATACGTTCAGCCAGGAACTGCGCCTGAACTATGATGATGGTGGCAAACTGTCCGCCTTCTTCGGAGGCAATTACTTTACGGTCAGCGGCAAGGACGAATTGATCTTCTCAACCGACGAAGCCTATGCGCAGTCCCTGTTTGCGCCGTCTCTCGCTGCCGCTGTGGCCCCCGGCGCGTCTGTCGAGCAACTGGGTGCGCAGCTGGCCTTTCTTGGCCTGCCCGGCGGTGAAAACCTCGGCAGCTTTGATACGCCGCTTCAGTATTCCATGCTCGCCTTCCTGCTGGGGGGCAGCATTGTTCCGCTCTATGACGAACACCTCGAGCAACAGGTCGCGACCTATGGACGTGACACGTATGATCTCTTCGGCGACGTGACCTATCAATTGACCGACCGGCTCGAAGTCACCGGTGGTCTTCGCTACACGCAAGAGGAATTGTCGGCCAGCACGCGCGCAGCGATCCTGAAGTCCAACCCATATCTTGGTGGCCTGAACGGTGTGACGATGGGCCCGAGCATGCTGCTCAGCGCAGCGACGTTGAATAACGAAGCCTTCGGGTCCGCTGATACGGATGGCGCTTTCACCTGGCGCCTGAACGCGGCCTACCGTGTCTCTGAAAACGTGAACGCCTGGGTTGCCTATGGTCGTGGCCGACGCCCGGAAGTGCTGTCGGCCTCTGGCGCGGACTATAATGTCATCGACGCGGAAACGCTAGACAATATCGAGGCTGGCTTCTTTGGTCGCTTCTGGGACAACCGCTTCCAGATGACCAGCTCGGTCTATTATGGTGAGTACAAGGACTTCCAGACCACACGCTTCGACCCGATCCAGGGTATCTTCATCACCGAGAATTCGGGCAATGCCACCCAGTATGGCCTCGAATTCGATGGGCAGGCCCTGGTCACCGACAATATCCGCCTGCTCGGCACCTATGCCTACACGCATTCGGAATATGACGACGAAGATGACAATGGAAACCCGCTGCAGTTTGCCGGCAACAGCTTCCGCATCAGCCCGGAGCACAGCTTCTCCCTCGCAGCCGACATCACCATCCCGGCTGGCGAGCGCGGCGACTTCTCGATCGTACCGAGCTATGTCTGGAAGGATCATCACTATTTCGAAGATGACAATGGCTATGACTATGCAGCTGATGGTGCGGGCGGCTTTGCTCGTGTGCGTGAATCCTATCCCAACGGAACCTTTGTGGAAGAAGAGCAGGACGCCTATGGCGTCGCCAATCTCCGTCTCGGTTTTGACAGCGCAGATGACGCATGGGGCGTCTATGTTCTCGGCGAGAACATCTTCGATGAGGAATACCTGATCGACGTTGGCAATACCGGCGGTGCGTTCGGCCTGCACACGATCATCCGTGGCAAGCCGCAAATGTTGAAAGCTGGCGCCTACATCAAGTTCTAGGCGATTGACCCACCGGGGCGGGCCCGTGTTCGCCCCGGATTTCCCACACAGGAATCATTCCATGAGAAAATACCTGATCCTTGCCAGCCTGTTTCTGGCCGCCTGCAACCAGGCGGCAGATACGGTAGCGCCTGCCGAATCTCCGGCGGAGACAGACACAAATGGCGCCGCCGAGACTGAAGCGTCCGCTGCTTACAAGACGCTCGACGGCACGCCGCCGATCATTATTGCGCATCGCGGGGCCAGCGGCCTGTATCCCGAACACACGCTGAAAGCCTATCAAACGGCCATTGATCAGGGAGCTGACTTCATAGAGCCGGACCTGGTGATGACAAAGGACGGCGTGCTTGTTGCCAATCATGATGGGTATCTGTCTGACACGACAAATGTCTCCGAACATGCGGAATTTGCCGATCGCAAAACCGTTCGCAAGACTCCGATGGGGGATCTTGATGACTGGTGGTCGGATGATTTCACACTGGCAGAACTGAAAACGCTGAAAGCCATCCAGCGCGTCGAAGGCCGCTCGCATGAGCATGACGGCCAGTATGACATCGCGACCTTTGACGAAATCATTGATCTGGTTCTCGAAAATGCTGAAGCAGGCCGCCCGGTCGGCCTGCACATCGAAGCCAAATGGCCCGCGAACTTCTCCGCTGCCGGGCTCGACATGGTCGACCCAATCCTCAACACGATCAGGGAACGCGGCCTGGTCGAAGCAGGCATTCCGATCTTCATACAATGCTTCGAGCCGACCTTCCTCGCCCAAGTCGCTGCCAAGAGTGACCTGCCTTTGATCCAGAACCTTGTCGGCCCGCCCTATGCCGCACTGCTGGGCCTCGACATGAAGCTGGAAGATATCCCCACAATGGGCGTCGGCGCTCACAAGGCGATGATTCTCACGCCGGAGGGCGGCACGACCGATTATGTCGCCCGTGCCCATGAACTCGGTAAAATCGTGCACGTCTACACCGTCCGCGACGATGAGCCCGCTGAAGGCTTCGACTCTGCGGAACAGGAACTGAAAGTCCTGATCGAGGCGGGTGTCGACGGCATCTGGACTGACTATCCCGAGACAGCAATCAATGTTCGCGACGAGGCTGAGTAGTCGCTGAAAAAACAAGCACGGCAGAAGCCGGGCCTACTCCCTGACGGGGCTGGCGATCCAGAAGGGTCGTCAGCCTCCGCCTACGGATAAGTACGCACTTGCCAGGTTCCGCAAGATTCGGTATCCCGCCCGCATGCACAAGACCGCGACACGCTTCCAACAGCAGATTCAGCTTTCCAAGCTGGCGCATGCTTGTGCCTGGCGAATGCCCTGCTGACGACCTATCGTTACAGGGTGATCGACCGACAAGCCCCGCCACCCGGCGGGGCTTTCGTTTGGGTCCCGCCAGACTTTGAAGGAACTGGACCATGAGTTTTGAAACCGATGCCCATATCAAGGCGCTGACCAAGGCGTTCCGCGCTTGCACGCTGCCCAAGGAAAGATGGACCCACGCCGCCCATTGGGCCGGCGCGCTCTGCCTGCTGTCCGAGGATGAACACGCCGCTTTCCGTGACATGCCGGGAATGATCCGCGCCTTCAACGAATCTGTCGGCGGCCAGAACACCGACTGTGAAGGCTATCACGAGACCATTACCATCGCCTCACTGCGCGTGGCGGCCCATGCCCTGACGAGCGCGCCTGACGGCATGCCCCTGCATGAAATCCTGTCGCGCCTTCTGGCCGGTCCCTATGGAAAGCCTGACTGGCTGCTGGAATACTGGCGAAAGGATACGTTGTTCAACAAAAAGGCCCGGCGCGAATGGATCGAGCCGGACCTCAAGGATTTGCCATTCCCAAAGGCACCCGCATAGCGCGGGTGCCGTCAGGGGCATTTATTTGATGTCTTCTTCCAGCACCGTCATCTGGAACTGGTAAGAGGTCTCGCCCTCGTCCACATCCTTGTAAACGACGGCCAGAAATTCGGCGCCGAGATAGCATTCGACGGAATCATCGGTCTTGTCGCGGGCGACCAGGCGCAGGCCCGGATGCAGTTTTTCCTTGAGATAGGCTTCAAGGCGCAGCGTTTCTTCGCGCTCCATAATCGGGCTCCTTCAGGTCTTTCGGTTCGCGGCGCAACGTAGAGGTTTTCGATACGGTTGCAACCGCCATGCCTGTAAATCAGCTGCGCTCTGCTTCCAGCGCGCAATGGGCCGAAAGGCTTTCCAGCACAGTCTCAAACCGGCTCGGAAGCAAGCGCTGAAGTTCCGGCTTGTCGATCTGGTTGCACTCCATCAGGGACAGCACCATCGCGGTCTCATCCTGGATCATTTCCATATTTTCCAGAGCTTCCCGGCTCGCACCGGCCTGACGCAGGGCGATACCATTCTCGCGCGCAGCAATATGGCGAACCGTCAAATTCCAGGCGAGCGGAAGGATGTCGTCGATCCGCTTGGTATGGTCCAGCGCCGCAGGCCAATCCTCATCCAGAATGTGAATGAAACCGATATTCTCTTCAGTATAGGCAACGCCAACTTGTGTCGCGCCCCGCTCGGCCCGTATACGCGCGGCGATGCGAAGTTCCGACAAGGCTTCCTGCAGGGCTTCTTCATAGAGGCGCCCTTCCGGCAGCTGGCGTTGGGCAGCAAGGGCCACCAGAGTTGTCCCGACGCCGTGATGCGCCATCTGTTCCTGTTCCAGCGTGATGTCTTCAGGATCGGCCAGGATCAAATGCGCCGCCTCGCTGAAGGCCCGATAGGCCAGTAACGCATCCCCCCGCTTGCGCAGGCACTGGCCTTTCCAGAGCAGCAGCATCGGCTCATCCAGATCACGGGCACTCGCCTGGTTCACATAGTCCACGACGGTGGAGCAGCCACCATTCCAGACAAGGGACGCATCATTGGCATCGCGGTATTCCAGCATGGCGAGCCCCGCTGCCCCGATCGCCTGATCGGATAATTGCTCGGCATCCATGAGTTGCTGAAAGGCTGCGCGAACATCGCTCGACTCGACCTCGCCGCCCCAGTCGTTCAATGCAGCTTGCAGCAGCAGGTGCTCTTCATCCTTCAGCAGGCGAACTTCCCCATCATCGGCGCGCAGCACCATGCTGACCACTTGGGACGTCACATCATTCATCGTCTTCCCAAGCACATGGCTGCGCGCGATAGAGATGGCGCGGTCCTTGTAAGCCGCAATCTGGCGGGCAGATCCGGCCTGTTGGAGTTCGCGGGAAAGCTCGCCCTGACGACGGGCAGACTCATTCTCTTCGCGGATAGCCACCAGCTGCGCCTGCGTCGATTCCCGCTGGCGGCTGGCTTCCCCTGCCACAATGCGCAGGTTTATCTCGTTGAGGCGCGCTTGATAGGCATATTCGGATTTCAGCCCCTGTAGCGCCACATAGAAATAGATCACGCTGCCGACCGCGATCACCGCCGCCGTCACCAGCAGAACCGCCAGTGCCCGGATCAGGAAGCGAAAGGCTTTCTGCTCGCCTTGCAACTCACGAAGCAGGTCCAGTGACGTAACCGGGGTCTTGCCGATATCTGATTGCGGGCTCATGCGGGGCTCCTGTGAGCGAGAATGGGCGTGTCGGCTCCGTCCCAGACAGTTGGTCCGAATACGGGCTCCAGCAACAGACGAAGGCCGGTGTCTGCATCATCCTCCCGAATGAACGCCTCGGCGATCAGGAGTTTGATCCGCATCTGCCGTTTGCGCCACATGCGCAGCGCCGCGCCAATGGCGGTCGCCACGAAAAAATTGGACGCGCCGATCATGCGTTCCGGATTCTCCGCAAACAAATCCTCACCGAATGGCAGGGGATAATGCCCGAGCAGAGTGGAGATGAAGACACTGAAAGATACGAGTGCCATGAAGATCGCCCCGAGCAAGAGATAGCGGTTGAGCCGCGCCTCTGCCTTCAATTCAGCCCGGTGGTGGCTGATCAGGGGGCTGATCGTTTTCATCCGCTAGTCCCTGTCCCTCGCCACTCGGAAGCCGATCCCGTCATCGCGCCCAGTGTCCGGAAACCCGTCACGAAACGCTGAGCGCACATAGGAGGGCACCTTCTCCCAACTGCCACCCCGTACCGCTCGGGTGCGGCATCCCGGTTCGTCATAAATGGTCGCCGTGCCGAACCGCCCCAGATACGACCGCACGCTGCAATCGGCGATCCATTCGGCGACATTGCCATGCATCTCGTGCAGGCCGAAAGCATTCGGGGGATAATAGCCCGCAGGCATCGGACGGCGTGGCCATGTGCCTTTGGGGCTGCCATTATAGACCCGTGATGCGTTGAAATTTGCTTGTGAGTCGCTGAGCGTCTCGCCGGTATGGAAAGGCGTGGTTGTGCCCGCCCGCGCCGCATATTCCCACTCGGCCTCGCTCAACAGGCGATAAGGCTCGCCCTCCACGCGAGTGTTCAGCCAGTCGATATAGGCCATCGCCTCAACCCAGGTGATATTGATCACCGGGATTGCTGGTTGCTGCCACTGATCGCTGCGTGTTTCGTCGCTCGCTTCATTGCCAACGCACCCTCCGGCCGCGATGCACGTATTGATCTGCCCCCAGGTGATCTCGGTTGCGGAAGCCGCAAAGGGTTCAATCGTGGCGCGCCATTGNGGGCCTTCATTATCCTTGCGCTCTTTCTCTCCGTCAGGTGAGCCCATCAGGAATTCGCCACCCGGAATGGCCACCATTTCCGGNCAATCGGGGCAGTCCCGGAACTTGCGTTCGGAAATGTCCCCGCCCAGTGTGGCCGCATTGAAAGCCGCTGCGCGAAGCAGGCTGGAAACTTCCGTGAAGGCGGGCGTTGAAGCGCCGCCGCCTGTCTCTGCCGTGGCACCGCCTGCGCTACGCGCGGACGAGTTGCGCGCGCCATGCGGTGGCAGGCGGGGCGAGTTGCTGATCGGCGCCGGCTCGGGCGCTGCGCCGCCATCACATCCAGCAAAGCAGAAATCAGCGCCTGTAAGGCCGGAATTGTAGAAAGGAGTCTGCAGGCCGTTGGTGGACTGGTTCACGCGATCCGCAACGCGTTTGAAAACCTGTTCAGCGATCAGATTCTGCTGACCAATCGTCTCGGCCAGCGCCAGGGCAAAGGTCGAATTTCCGCCCTCGCCATCATAGGCGACATAGCCGGGCGCCGTGGAATAGGAAATGAGCAGGCCGCGCGCAGGCTTCACCTCGGCCAGTCCGCCGGCAGCGCTGCGCGTTGCGCTGGGCAACGGATTGTCGCGACAGGCATCGAGAATGACGAAATTCACCGCATTGCCGGCATGCTCAACATAGCGCAGTGCATCCCCAAGACGTGGCGCCTGTCGCCATATGTCCTGCTCTGAACGGGCATTGGCGTCCACCGGAACAAGATAGTTCAGCCCCTGCGACTGCACGCCATGCCCGGCATAATAGATCAGGCCGACGGAGGCCGGTCCGCCAGCTTTGAGCCGCGCGCCATGACTGGCAAAGGCCTGCTCCATTTCTTCTTCAGTGCCATCCAGCACCAGATCGACGGAAAAGCCGACCTTGCCGAGCGTGTCCGCCATGAGCCGGGCGTCTCTTGCCGGATTGGCGAGCTGCCACCCGGTCTGCTGGTAGCCTGAATTCCCTATGATCAGGGCGTATCGAGGGGGATCGCCGCTTTCGGCCAAGGCAAATGGGCCCAGTATCAGGCATAGGAAAGCTGTCAGTACGGTCCGAAGCATTGCGGGCGTCCCCTTCCGCTGGTCGCTACATCGTCCCCCGAGCGCGCAGTGTTAACTAACCCCAATTCCCGGTTTGAGAAAAGGGGTCAGCTGGACCGATTTGCCAAAAGCCGGATCAGGCCTTGCCGGGACGTTGGGCAGCTTCCGGCTGTACCGCCAGCAATTTTGCCTGTCCGACCCAGTCATCGCGCTGGATACGGCCCTTGAAATGCTCGAGCTTGTCATCGACCCACTTGATCTCGTCCGGGCCCCATTCGGCAATCTGCCAGAAATAGAACACGCCGATTTCATTGAGCAATTCGGCCAGCATCGGGCCAATCCCGTTGATGCGCTCAAGATCGTCATCCTGACCGAAAGCGGCGCTGACCAGCAAGTTCGCCTTGTCATCCGGCCGACGGGCCGCCGCGATGGGATCGACGCCTCGGCGAACCTCAACTGTGCGGACGGTTTCAGCTGCAGCCGGAGGAGGAGGGGGTGGAGGCGGCGGTGGTGGCGCAGCCGGAGGCGTTTCGGCTTTTGGCGTGAAATGCGCCTGAGACAGCGGCACGCGCTGGCTATAGTCGATTTCGGTGCGGGAATAGGCCGTTTCCTGCAGGGTGCGCACCATATGGTGCATCGCGGCCATGCCATATTCGATGGAGGTCAACCGATCCTCGACGGCGCCCATGTTCAAGCGGGCCTCCATCTTGCGCAGCGAATTGGTGACGCTGGACAGGTCAGGATCCTGCAAGTTGAGGACAGATTCCTGAAGCGCAGCGAGACGACGTTCCAGCGGCGCAACATCGGGAAGCGACTGCATGTCGATGCGGAGCGCTGCCATCGACGATTCGAAGTTGGCGAGACGCGCCTGGATTGGCGTCAGGTCTACGGGCGTACGGTCCATCACCGACACATGGGCTTCGAGCGCCGCCAGTTTCGAATGCAGCGCTGCGGTGCCCCCCTCAAGATCGGCAAGTTTGTTATGGGTGATCCGCACATGGTCAGGTGCGCTCTTCATATCACGCTCGATCTGGCGAAGCGTTTCAGTAACCGGACCCAGATCAATTTCGGTCTGGGACAGCTCACCAATGGCGGTTTCAAGACGGGCCAACCGGTCACGCAGGCTGTCGACATCCGGCACGCGCAGCGACGCGAGCGACGACGACAAGGTCTGCAGACGGATGGTCATGCTTTCATTGTCTGCCTTGCGCTGGGCATCCAGCCCTTCCGCAAATTCGGCGAGGCGCGCCTCCATCTGGCCAAAATCACTGCGAATCGGCTCAAGATCCGTCATCGGCACGTCGAGATTTTCGAGTGCCAGTTCAAGCCGGGCAAGNCCNCTATGGATCGGTCCCAGATCAACTTCCGGCACTTCAGGAAATGCCGGCATTTCCTGTGGCTCTGAATTGACCAGAACGTTCACATTGTCCTCGATCCTCGACAGGCGTGCCTCCAGGCTTTCGAGGTCAGTGTTCTTCAACTGCCCCACGGCCATGTCGAGATCCGCCAGCCGCGAAATGACGGGGTCAAAGCTGGACCCGCTATCGGTGAGCCGGGTCTCAATAGATTCAAGGCGGGAATTGATCGGAGATACGTCAGGGATGGGCAAAGCCGTCAGACGGTCGCCGAGACTGTGAATATTGGCGTGGAACTCATCTCGTGTGACGGGCGCGGGCAAACTCGAAAGCCGCTCCTCGATAGCCGCAAAATGCGCGAGCAGGTCATCGCGGGTCACACCTGACCGCATTTCCGAAAGCGCGCTGGTCTCCATCAGCTCTTCATAGCTCTCGGTGACATCCTCATAGCGATTGCGCATCCACCAATAGGCCAGCATTGCGCCCGCCAATGCGGCGAACAACATGAGCAGCAAGATCTGGATGAGAAGAAACCACATGATGTTTACTTTCGACGTATCAGGAGGAAATCATTCGGAAACACGGATCACCCGTATCTCTATTCGGCGGTTCAGGGCGCGACCCTGAGCGGTCGTGTTCGGCGCGACGGGGCTGGCATCGCCATAGCCGGTCGCGACCAGCCGGTTCTGCGGTACTCCCCGCGCGATCAGCGCGTTGCGGACAGCCTCGGCACGCGCCTGGCTCAGCTGGCGGTTGGTTTCAGGCAGACCCGTGCTGTCCGTGTAGCCCGCAATACGGAGCGAACCGGGACATGCTCGAACGGCTTCCGCCACATCATCCAGCAGACTGGCGCTTCCGGCTCCGATGACTGCGCTGGAGGACTGAAACTCGATCCGCGCATCACCCAACAGGTCGAACAGCGAGGACTCGCAGGAATCCACGGCCTCACGTGAAATGATATCGACCGCCCCGACTTCGCCCATGGGGACGGGCGCCAGCGCAATGTCGCGGACCGTTGCCGCATCCGCGGCAGGCAGTTCACAGCTGAGCGAGAAGCGGTTTGTGTTGAAGCCCGACACACCGCGATCGCAACGCGAAACCGTGTCCACGCCGCGCAGGGCGATTTCGAGGAAGCCGTCGGGTGACGGGTCATTGGTGATAGACAAGCTGTCCTGCACGGACACGATGCGCGGCGGATCGATTTCCGTACGGGCCGCCGCGACTACCTGCTCCCGAACCGTATTGTTTGGCATGTCGCCGTCCAGCGTCAGCACTCCATTCGCGACCCGGAACGACCAGTTGATGCTGCTGGCGGAGGCCGTCTCTCCCAAACCAGCCCAGTCGAATCCGTCGCGCACGCGCGTGACGGGCCTTGCCATTCCGAGCAGGGTCGAAGCACTCGCCTCGCGCACAGCGGCGAGGGCTCCTTCGGCGGCCTGCCGACTTGGCGGGCGGCCTTCCAATGTCACCCACTGGCCGGACACACGCGGCCGGGCCCAGGCCGCATCAATATCAGCAAGTGCCTGAGCAGCAGCGCGTTCGGTTGAAAGCTGAATGACACCAAACGCAAATGGCCAGAGTGCAAACGCCATGAGCAAGCCCAGCGCGATGATTGGCGCGCCACCATACGGGACAAATGGCAGCCGGTCGCTCTGTGCCCGACGCACCTTGCGCGTGCGCAGAAGCCGGCCTTCGGTGCTGGTGTTCTCACTCAAACTGCCGCCCTCGATTCACATGCAATCAACGCCCCACCCGATACCGGGCATTGCGCTAAACATTATCTGAAACAGAGGCGTGCAACAACATTCCGATCCCGAAATGAAACGCTGGTAGAGACAATAAAACTGCCAAAACTTGCTACAATTCAGCCGTGACGAGAGTTGTATTCACCGCGAACGCCTGTCAGGCGAAACTTGGGATTACTTGCCCATCTCGTCGGGAATCGTCTGGTCCATGGTCTGGGCCGGATGACAGCAGGATGGACCGCTGACAATCCGGGCCGGAACGCCCGCAACGGTGCACTTGGCGGGCACATCTTTCAGCACGACACTGCCGGCCGCAACCTTGGCTTCGTCACCGATATGGATGTTGCCCAAAACCTTGGCGCCGACCGAAAGCAGGACACCCTTGCCGATCTTCGGATGGCGGTCGCCGACTTCCTTGCCTGTACCGCCCAATGTCACACCGTGCAGGAGCGAACAGTCGTCGCCAACAATCGCTGTTTCACCAATCGTGATGCCGGACGCATGGTCCAGCATGACGCCGGTACCGATGCGGGCGGCGGGGTGAATGTCGACGCCGAACAGTTCCGAAGCGCGGCTCTGGAAATGGAAGGCCAGCGTTTCACGGCCTTCGCGCCAAAGATGATTGGCGACGCGATAGGTCTGAAGCGCGAGGAACCCCTTGAAGTAGAGGAAGGGTTGAAGCATGCCCCGGCAAGCCGGATCACGCTCGAGAACGGCCTGCATGTCGGCTTCCGCCGCAGTCACCAGAGAGCGGTGGGTATCATAGGTATCGCTGAGGATATGGCGCACCTGCTGGGTGCTCATGACCGGGCTCTTGAGCTTTTCAGCCAGATGAAATGACAGCGCCTGACACAAGGTTGAATGCGCCAGGATCGCGGAGTTCAGATAGCTCGACAGGGTCGGCTCATCCGCAGCAGCAGCGCGCGCTTCAAAACGCAGGCGGTTCCAGGCGGGCGCCGGGGCGCCGATATCCGGGTTCTCTGGCATGTCTCTTCCTTCCAGTCCCTGACTAAACGAGATGGGCGATTTTTGCCCGAGTGCAAGTGTTGGCAGCCAATTACTCAGCCGGCATTTCCGAGCGGTTAAACACATGACGCATCGCGGTGCGAACGGGTTTTGCTGTCGTGATACGGAATATTGCGGGCGTGAAATACAGCGCCAGCAGCGCCGACCCACCAACTCCGCCTGAAATTCCCGCTGCCAGCGGCATCCAGAAAGAGTCCCCGGTCAGCAGGATCGGCACAAAACCACCCATGGTCGTCAGCGTCGTTGCCACGATGTGCCGGGTGGCGTCCACGACCACTTCGCGCTGGGCAATCACATCGTCGGCCATCGCTGCGGGATTGGCTCTCAACAGGGACAAGACCACAATCGAGCCGTTGATCGCGATCCCGAACAAGCCAAGCCCGCCAATGATGGCGTTGAAACCAAATGGCAGATTGAACAGCCAGACGCCGAAGAAGGCGAAACCGAGCGACAAGAAACCGGAGGCAAGCACAAGCAGCATCATGCGGAACGAGTTGAACACAAGCATGATCGCGCCCGCCATCACCATGACAAGCGGCACACCTACGGCGGCAAGATTGCCAACCGCATCGCTGGAGTTTTCTGCCTCGCCACCGACGACGACTTCATACCCTGCTGGCACATGAAAGCCGGTTTCCGCGAAACGGGCCTGATAGTCTTCCAGCACCGGTGCCGGCAGTGTGTAGGGATCCAGATAGGCCAGGATCTGATTCATCCGCTGGCCGTTCCGGCGCGTGATGACCGCTGTCTCCGGAACGAGCGTAACCTCGCCCAATGCGGAGATCGGTGTGCCTGAACCATTGCCAACCGTTGCCGAGCGCAAATCTGACATNCCNGACCGGCGCGACATCGGCGCGATGACTTTCACGGGCAATTCCTCGGTGCCTTCAAGGACCGATCCAGCCCGGACACCTTCGAGCTCTGCGCTNAGGTCTGCCGCAATATCAGTCAGGCGCTCGCCCGCCATTGCAGAGGCGGCTTCATCGGCCTGCAAGCGCATGGTCGGCGCGCCAAGCTCCAGCGAAGCCACGGTGTAGGTAACTCCGGGGGTTTGTCCGAGCACGGCGCGTGTCTGGTCCCCAATCATGTTCAGCGTGTCAAAGTCATTCCCCATGATGCGGAACTCAATCGGCGCATCCGCAGGCGGGCCCTGTTCGAATGGCAGCGCCAGGAAACGGGCGCTCGGAAATTCTTCGCGCACCCTGCGCTGGACTTCTCCGACGATTTCATGCGTCCGCTCATTCGAATCCAGCTGGACCCAGCCAGACGCAAAGCCTTCAACGCCTTCGGTATTGTTGATGATATTGTAATAGACGCGCGGAGAGGGCTGGCCGAGCACCCATGTCACATCCTCGACCCCCTCGATGCCACTGATCATCTCGGTCGCGCGATGGACCAAATCAACCGTATCGTGGATGTCGGCCTCGGGCGAGAGTTGCAGCGACACTTGAAACTGGTCACGTTCCGTTTGCGGAAAGAATTGTGATGGCAATTGACCAACGAGCCAGAAGCCGAACACCGCAGGGGCGACACCGGCCAGAATACCAAGCGGCGGATAGCGCAGCACCATCTCAATAGAGGCGCGATAACCATCGGAAATGAAATCATTGGTGAAGCCGTCGCGCCACCATCGACGCGGCCGCTTTGCATCCCCCGTCTCCCAGCCCCGCTTACGGTCAAACCAACCGGCCATGGCCGGGATGACGGTAATGGATACCACGAAGGAGGCTGTAATCGAGAACACGACTGACAGGCCGATCATGCCGACGAACTCTCCTGCCCCGCCGGGCAGCATGGCGATGGGCGCGAAAGCAAGCGCCGTTGTCAGGGTGGAGGCCGCGAGCGGTGCTGCCAGATGATTCAGGCTCTTGCGGATCGCTTCGAAACGGTTCTGCCCCTTGGCGCGCAACTGGTCGAATTCGTCCACCACAACGATCGCATTGTCGATCAACAGGCCAAGTGAAATGACAAGCCCCGTCACCGACATCTGGTGCAGCGGGTGACCAAAAAGGCTGAACAGGATCAGCACGAGGCTAACCGTCAACGGGATGGCCATGCCGACCACGATGGCCGAACGCCACCCCATCGTGACGAACAGGACGAGGACGACGATGAAGGCGGAAAACAACAGGCTCTGCGCAAGACCGTTAAGGCGGTCATTGGTGTAGAGACTCTGGTCGAAGATTGTCTCGACCTTGAGTCCTGGCGGCGCGGATGCCGCAAAATTTTCAGATATCTCACGCGCACCTTCAGCCCATTTATCGACGCGCTGGCCGGGCGAAATATAGACCCCGACCATGACCGTGCGGAGATTGTTCTCATAGGCCTGCTGAGTGGACGGATCGGCAAAGCCCTTCTCAACCCGGGCCACATCGGCCACGCGAACAGCCGATCCGTCGGCACGTTGCAAGAGCGGAACCTGGCGAACACGGGATATGCCATCGAATTCACCCCCGACCTCAAAGCCGATCGTGCCGCCTTCACCGCGCAAGCGGCCCGCTGGTGTCTTGCTGTCAGCCGAGGCGATCAATGCCGCGGCCTGCCGGAAAGACAGGCCGGATGCCGAAAGCGCTTGTGGGTCGACGACAACGCGCACTTCCTCGACGGGCATGCCATAGGTTTCGGTTTCTTCTGTTCCGGGCAGGCGTTGAAACTGGTCTTCGAGATCAAGCGCGAGACGCCGCATGACAGTGAGCGGCGGATCTCCCTCGCCGGTCCATGTCAGGCCCACCACAAGCGTCGCGGCGCCGACATAGAGGCGTTCGACTTCGGGCGTGCCGACGCCTGAGGGGAACTGCGCACGGGCCTCCTCAACCTGCCCTCGGATCAGAGTCCAGGTATCATCGACTTCGGCTTCGGACAGGTCTTCCCGAATTTCGACCCGGACCTGCGAGAAGCCCGACCTGCTGGTCGAGGTTACATCTTCGATTTCGGGCAATTCCATCAGCGCCGCTTCAACCGGTTCTGTTATCAGCGCCTCGATCCGCTCAGCGTCTGCGCCGGGGAATGGCGTCAGCACATAGCCATAGCGTTCAATCAGGGTCGGGTCTTCCTGACGCCCCAAAGTCAGCATCGCGCCCAGTCCGCCAATCAGGACTACGAGAATGGCAAGGATCGCCAGGCGCGGCAATTTGAAGAAGAGTGTCGACATCGGGTCTAGCCACCATTCACGGTGGAGGCGCGGTGAACATCCCGCGGCTCAACCGGCAAGCCAGGCACAATACGCTGCAGGCCATTGGTGATAACGCGCTCGCCATCCGTCACCGCGCCGCGCACGAAAGCGCGGTCACCATCAGTATGCACCATTTCGACCGGGCGCGTTGCAACCTGCCAGCCTGAGCCGACCGGCTCCGCCACATAGATAGTCCAGAGGCCGCGAGAGGCCGTCGACAATGCTTTCACCGGAACCCAGAAGCCCGGCTCGTCTATATCCCGCTCCATGGTCAGACGGACCACAGCGCCGGAAGCGACGATTTCGGCATCATTGATCTCGAACACAGCTGCGACCGTGCGCTGCGCCGGGTCGATCACGCCGGTCACGCTACGCAAGACGGCCTCAACCGCCCCTGTATCGGCCTGCAAAGTATACGCATCTCCAGGTATCAGACGCGCCGCGCTGTTGGCGGGTAGCCCGATGCGCGCTTCAAGATGCGCCGCTTCGACCAAGTCCAGAATCGGCTGGCCCGCGCCGGCAATCGCGCCTTCATCCGACCTGCGCGCCGTGACCACGCCATCGAACGGCGCCGGGATGCGGGACAGGTCAATCTGGACACGGAAAATATCGGCTTGCGCCTTGGCCGCTTCGACTCGGGCCAGCGCAGTATTCGCCTGGGCTTCGGCTTCATCGACCGCCTGCTGGGATACATGGCCTTGCATCTTGAGGGTACGTTGTCGCTCGACCGTGCTCAGGGCGAGAGAGTGCGCAGCGCGCGCCTCTTCGACCACAGCGGTGGCAGACGCGAGCTGGGCGCGCAGGCCGCGCGTGTCGAGGCTTGCCAGAATGCTGCCCCGCTTGACGCGGTCGCCCACATCAACGGCAATGGTCTCGATACGGCCACCAGTGGAAAAGCCCAGCGCAGAATTGCGTCGCGCTTCGGCAAGGCCGGAATAGGTTTCGTTCAGCGTGAAGGCCGTGGTCAACTCGACTGGCGCGACCTGCACCGCCATTGGCTCAGGCGCGACCGTAGCCACTTTGGGCCCCTCCTTGCTGCGCAACTGCGTCGCAGCCAGCACAAGGCCGCCGCAAACGAGCAACAGGATAATGAAGAAGAACAGCCCCTTCAGGGCCGTCGGCCGTTTGTCACGTGCGGTATCTCCGGCGGTGTGATCAATGTCGGTCATGGGTTTTGTCCTGACAGGCGGCCACTTCCAGTCCCGGCAGCAGGCTTTAGCAGCCCACGGATCTGAAGATCGGCATGGAATTCAATGAAGTCTGTTGCGGTCATCGGCTGTTGGTTCGGGACGAGCTGATGGAATTGCGGCATGTGGATGAGCAATTGCGCGAGCCCGTGAGAGGCGGCCCAGATTGATTTGGCCGCCATGACGGGATCAAGCGAGGGATCAAAAACCTCAAGCTCCTGCCCTTCAGTGACCATACTGATCAGCACACCAAAGGCCTGTCCTTTCTGAGACGCCACAAATCCGTCCCAGGATAATGGTGCGGCACAGCCTTCCGGGACGGTGCTCTGGATACTGGAAAAGGCTGCGGCGTAGTGGAAGGGGCGAGTTACTGCCGTCTCCACATAAGTTGCCACGCACGCCTTGGCGCGTTGCAGGAAAGGACGGTCTGCACTGGAGCTGCGATCAACCTTCTGAAGGAGCCGCTCGAAAAACGCCTCCTTTAACTCATCAATCAATTCGTCCTTCGAGCCGAAATACTTGTAGATTGCGGAGGGTGAGTAATCGATCTCATCGGCGAGCCGACGAATTGACAAGCCGTTTTCGCCTTCCCTGGCGAAAACGCGCTCTGCAGCGGAAATAATCGATTCCCGCACGCGCAAGCGACGACGATCGGCTGGCGTCGCTTCGGAAGCGTTATCTGTCTGCATATGGCACATTACTCGCGCAAACCGTTCAGAAAGTGAACACTGTTCACTCTTGTACGCCTCCCCACGCAAATGCTCAAGCCTGCAATCGTTAAAGACCGCCTTTAAGAACTAGTCTCACCCTCCTATGTTGCCGCAATGACAAAGCGATTCCCTCCCGCCCCAGCCATTACGACACCCATGCTGGCAACACGTCCAAGCGCCGAGGCGCGGCAGCTGCTCGCCTTGCGGCGCTCTGCCGGAAAACATTTCATTGGTGAGCCGGGGCCGTCTCCTGAGGCGCTGGATGAATTGCTCGAAATTGCCGCGCGGGTACCAGACCACCGCCGGATGACCCCTTGGCGGTTCATCGTATTTGAAGGAAAATCCCGCGAAGATTTCGGACAGGAGCTGGCGCGCATTCGGGGGGAAACGCTTGAAGGCGCTGAATCCCGGGATTTGCTGGAAGCCGCCGGTCTTTTTCTGCGCGCGCCCGTGGTTGTCGCAGTGATATCTGCTCCAACGGATGACGGTCGCACGCCCGTCTGGGAACAGGAACTCTCCGCCGGAGCGGTTTGCTACAATCTGCTGCTCGCTGCGAATGCGAGCGGATGGGCCGGGGCCTGGCTAAGCGAATGGCCAGCCTTCGATAAGCAGGTTGCGGGACGTCTTGGGCTGTCCGAGACCGAACGGGTCGCCGGCTTCATCTATCTCGGAACCTCAAAAATATCCCCACCAGAACGCGGACGGGCGGATATGTCCAAACTCGTGACCCGCTGGACGCGCTAACCGCGACCACGATAGGACGCAACGCCTGTATCCGGAACGTGAAGTCCGGCAGGCACCTCGCCGGACTGCCAGAACACGTCGATCGGGATGCCACCGCGCGGGTACCAATATCCCGAAATACGCAACCAGGTCGCTTCCGTGAAATCGAAGATCTTCTTGCCGATGGAGACGGTGCAATCCTCATGGAAAGCGCCATGATTGCGGAAACTGGTAAGGTAGAGCTTCAGGCTCTTGGATTCCACCAGCCATTCGCCGGGCGCATAGTCGATTACAAGATGTGCGAAATCCGGCTGACCTGTCACCGGGCAAAGCGAGGTGAATTCGGGGGCCACGAAGCGTGTCAGATAGAGCGTGCCAACATGCGGGTTGGGCACGCGCTCCAGCTGGGCGTCTTCCGGGTTTTGCGGTTGGTGGGTCTGCTGGCCGAGTTGGTCCAGGCCCTGATAGATCGGATTGTCAGCCATATTATAGGATCGCCGGTACGGGAATGAGATTGAAGGTCAATCCCATATAGAGCGCATAGCCCAAAAGGAGAACTGCTCCTTCCCAGCGGGCGATCAGCTTGCCCGTGATGGCAAACAGCGCCATCAACGCAACCGACAGGACGAGCGCTGACATGTCGCCGACACTGATCAGGCTGTGGCCCGCGCCAGAGGCCAATGCATCCGTTGTCACATCTCCACTCGGCATACTGCGCACGCTGAACGGGTGGACGAGAGCCGTCAGGCCGAGAATACCCAATATATTGAATATGTTGGAACCAATGATGTTGCCGAGCGCGACATCGGCCTTGCCGCGGAAAGCCGCAATGGCAGACGTGGCCAGCTCTGGCAGACTGGTCCCGACCGCCACGATAGAGAGCCCGATGACCGTCTCGCTGATGCCAAACTCTCGTGCAATGACTACGCCGCCGTCGACAA
>JGI24655J20075_1000301_pt1 | contig 20732 bp, 14 predicted proteins | sample MalvirmetaMSP112_FD_20075 | JGI IMG/M metagenome (IMG submission 20075) | reverse complement strand
ACGATGCCGGCGGCGGTGGCGCCACCTCACGCACCATCAGCGGCACCGCCACGGCACCGGCCGGCGCCGTGGCGTTTCACGAGGCCCCAAGCCTGTTCGAATTGGCGTTGAACGTGCTGATTCCGCCGGCGCACGCGGCCATCACCGGGTTGGATCCGGTCGGCGGGGCGACCGTCGAGCTACTGCGGGTGGATAACGCCGGCAACCCGGTGGGCGAGGTGCTGGCGGAAACCGTCACCTCGATCACCGGCGACTACCGTCTGACACTCCCCGACGGCGTGAACCTGGCGGGCAATTTAATCGTACGGATTACCGGCACCGGCACTGAAATGCGGGCCCAGGTGGTCGATCAGGCGGTGAACATCAACCCGGTATCGGAATTCGTGCTGCGTAAGTTCATCGAGGAAGGCACTGACCTGGACCAGTTGGTGGCCACGGACGTAGTCACCCTGAGCGGCAAGGTGGATACCTTTGATCTCACCGCCGGCAACGACCTCAGTGACATGCTCGCCAAACTGGACCAGGAAGTGGGCGAGTTCGTCGAGCAGCAGGTAGCGGTCATCAAAGAGCAACCCGGCGACGTGGACAGCGTTACCGGCGACTACCGAAGCGCGGCGTTCAGCCTCGGCCTGCATGACAGCGACAACGACAACTTCGGCACCTTCGCCAACGATATGTGGCGCGGCCAGTTCGACTTTGCCGACGGCGGCGGCAATACCGTGGCGATCACCCTGGAAGGCGAAGAAAGCGCCTACTCGAATTTCTCCGGCATGAGCGTGGCGACCGGATCGATCTACTATGAAACGGACATCGACACCGAATCCGAGAACCTCTCCGGCACACTGACCGACTCCGGCATACTGTCCATCGAAGGCGCGTTCGAGGAAGAGATCAACGGCGACAACGCGTTCCGCTATCCGTCAGTGATCTACAACCTGCAACAGGTTCAGAATACAGGTCTGTTCTTCCTTCTTTCTCAGGAAGCGGCGGTTCGCTACGGCACCACCGACACTAACGGCGACGACGAACCGGACGCTCTAAATCCGGACGATCGCCAGGGTGATGAAGTATTCCGCGCCCTGGAAGTGTTCGCCCGCTCACCGTCCGGGATGAGCGATTCGGATCTCAGCGGCGCCTTCGGCCGCGTGTTCCTGGAAACCTACGCGCAAACCGGTGTGATCGAACTGCAGACCGAGGTCAACGTGGTCACCTTCAATGGCGACGGCACCTTCGATTACGGCGACGCCACCGGCCACCGGGTAGGGCTGGAAAGCAACGGCAGCACCTATCAGACCCTTTCCGAAACCGGCAGTACCGGCGACGCCATCAACGTCTCAGCCGACGGCGACATCATTTCCGCCGGCACCGAAGACGGCCAGCCCGTGCCCACTGATGGCTTTATCAACGACACCTTCGATTTCATCGCCTTCGCGGAAACCGAAAACAACGAGAACATCTGGGCTCAGTTCAACAAAACCCTGATGGTCAAACTGCCCGATAGCGCGCCGGACGTCAGTGGCAAGCGGTACCGCCTGATGCTGTTGTCCGTGGCCCTGGATGGCGTGGGTAATGGCTCCAGCGATATTGAAATGATCAACAGCCAGTTCAACAGCTACGTCAATCTGACCAGCAACACCGCCGGAACGCTCAACGGCAGCTTTACGCTGGTCGAGAAAACCGGCCTGGGCGGCGACCTCGTCGTCGAGCAGGACACCGTCGACGAGCCGCTGACCGCCAGCATCGCCGCCAACGGCGCCACCACCCTGACCCTCGCCGGTCAGGACGGCAGCAATATCATGGAGGGCTTTTTCAACCAGGACGCCAGCCTGGGCGTATTCACCACCCGCTGGGTGCCGCAGGGCGGCGACCCCAACGAGCTGGGCCTGGTGGTACTGATCGACGTCACCGAGTAACCGCTTCACCCCCGAACGCCGCAAGGCGTGCCCCTGCGGCGGGCTTCGGCCTCGCCGCACCCTTTGACCCCGGCCCCCGGGGTCTTTTTCGTTGCGCTCCCGACGCGCGCTTCCTATGATCCGGACAACCACCTTGCCGAACCCGGGGCCGACGCCTTGCAGGATGAGAATAACGACCTGATCGGTCGGATCTACGAAACCGCCTTGTCCCCCGGCGACTGGATGGACCTGCTCGATACCATCACCGGCTGGACCGAGGACAGCCCGTCCGGCGACGCCAACGACGCACCCATGGAAGTGGAACAGTTGATCGGGCACCTGGAACGGGCGGTACGCAGCAGCGCCTATATGCACGCTCTTGAGGACCGCACCCAGATTCTCAACAGCATGTATAACCAGATGCCCTGGCCCATGCTGATGCTCGACGAGCGGATGCGCGCCCTGGAATGCAATCCGGCGGCGCGGCAGGCACTCACCCAGGCGCCCATCGAGTTGCTCCCGGACGGCACGCTGCGTTTCGCCGACCGGACCTTAAAGGAGGGCTTGAAACGGGTTCACAGTCTTGCCGCCGGCCGCCACACTCAGCTACTCACCTCCCAACGTGACGCGGTGACCTTGCTCTGTCTGCCAGTCAAAAAATCCGATGCACCAGGCACCATCGCGCGGGTCCGAACCATTGTCTGGGTGCTGGCCGGCCACAGTGTGGTGACGCCATCCCCGGAATCCCTGAAGGCCATATTTCCGATCACGCACGCAGAATCCCGCCTGCTGCATCTGCTCTGCAAGATCGGCAACCTCAGTCAAAGCGCGGCGCTGCTCTCGATCAGCGTGCACACCGCGCGCAGTCAGCTTAAGTCGACCATGGCGAAGCTGGAAGCCAACAGTCAGGTGCAGTTAGTCAGTCAAGCGATGGGGCATGCCTTGGTCCAGGCGGCCCAGCCCCCGGCCCTGAGCCAAACGCCGGAACACACCCTGACCCTGCCCGATGGCCGCGTGTTGAGCTGGTTCGAATACGGTGATCCGTCGGGACGAGCGGTGCTGACCCTCGACAACCTGGGCAGCGCCCTGCCCGACCACCGCCTCTTCGATGAGTGGTACCGGGCGAACGGCCTGCGCATGATTCTGATCGTACGCCCCGGCTACGGACTGTCCACTGCCCGAGCGGACATGGAATTCCGCGACTTTGGCCCGGACATCCGCGCCCTGTGCCACCATCTGGGCCTGCAGCGACCGCCGATGGCGGCGTACTGTGGCGGCGGCCCCTATGCGCTGTGCGCGGCGGCGCTGCATCCCGATCTGTTCGACCGGCTGGGCCTGCTAGCCAGCACCGTGCCGATTGAGCACTTCGAACTGGACAAGCTCGACCGCATCCACGCCATGTTTCTGCGCATCTTCCGCAAGGATCCGCGACTGTTCGTGCTGGTGGGCCGTCTAGCGTTGCGTGGCGTGCGGCGTTCCCCGGAAAAATACCTGGCCCGCCTGGCCAAGTCGCTGTGCCCGGAGGATCAAGCGGTGCTCAACGATCCGGACCTGCTGGCGCGACTGATCGAGCGCATGCACGCCAGCCACTTCCAGGGCGCGCGCATCCTGATCGACGAATACATACGCATGCAGCACCCCTGGTTGGTGGACCTGAAGCAAATCAAAGTACCGATCCTGCACTGGCACGGTGAGGACGACCGCATCATCTCCATAGGCAGCGCCCGCGGGCTGGCAGGGGATTTACCCAACGCGCGCTTCCGCAGCTTCCCCGGCCTCGGGCGTTTTATGATTTATAAAGTCTGGCGGGAATTTCTCACCGAGTTACTGGAGCTGCCGGCGCAGCCGGCGCCCAAGCGCCAGCGGCTCTCGGCCACGATCGACACGCGATGAGACGGCCACGAAGCCACTTGTATCAAGCATCGGCGCTGTCCAGACAATCGCGAAACAGCGTGTTCAAACTGCTCAAGTCGCGACTGACCGGCGCGGCCTTGTCTGAGTAACGCGAAAGCCGGGACAGTTCTTTTTCAATATAATCGTTCAGCTCCGCCATCACCGGGACAAATTCCTTTTCCTCGCTGCGCTGTTTTTTTGCCAGCAGACGGGTAATTTCTTTATCCACCGTTTCATCGTCAGCCACCAACGGTCGCAAGCGCTCGAATTCAACCGGTGCGGGAGAGCGATAACGTTCCAGCCAGCGGATCGCCAATAGGGAACGCAGGACGTAAAAGTATTTCTTCAGCGGCACCAACTTCGCCTTCAGATAGCCGCGATAGTTCTTGTCCGCCATGCTCCAATAATGATGCACGCCTTTGTTCACGTCGTAGATGTCAGGCAGCAGTGCCCTCGCACGGTCGGCAAAACCGACCTCGTCGCGATAGACAATAGGGGAGTGCAGCCACTCCACGAACGACGGGTTGGACTGCCAGAATAATTTCAGAGCTTTGCGAATATCCCAGCCGCTGAGATCCATATCGTCGACGATCTCGCATTCGATGACATCGCGGCGCTCTTCCAGATCCAGCGACAGGTACCATTCACGCGGGTGCGCGTAGATAAAGCGCACGTCGTAATCGCTGTTCGGTGAGGGAAAGCCCCAGGCCCGGCTGCCGGACTCCACCGCAAACAGCACGCGCACACCGCGCTCTTCCTCGACGGTCCTCAGGCGGCCCTGGATATACCGCCGAACGTCCTCGCTGATCATAAAACCGTCCCTGTTCAGTTGCCGCTGTCCTCAAACAACGTATGCATGTGCTCAAGCAACTCGGGGCCGCCGGGCTTACCGTGGCCGGGGATCACCACCTCGGCTTGCGGGTACATTGCCTGTGCATGACGGATCGCTTGCGGCCAATAGCCCAGGTCCGCGTCGGCGGTGTTGCCCAGATTATCGGTGGCCAGCTCGCGCACCGCGCAGCCGCCGTAGAGGATCTTCTGCTCGGGCAGCCACACCATAATGTTGTCGCGGGCGTGGCCACCGCCAGGGTAGAGCACTTCCAAACTGCCGGAACCGGTGGTGCTGCCCGGGGCTTCAATGCCCTTCAACGCGTTAGCTGGCACCGGATTGCCCTCTTCCGCGCTCAGGCGTTGCGTCATCGGGTGCGACCAGACCGGGATGCCCGCGGCTTCCAGCACCGCCACGCCGCCGGTGCGGTCGCTGTGAAAATGCGTGGACAGCGCCCGGTCCACCGGCAAACCGATCTCTTCGTCGATCCAGACCTGCAGCTCTTCGGTGGCCTCGGCGCCCCAGGCGGAATCGAGCAGAACCAGGTGATCGCCTTCGCGCACGATCAACCCGTTGGAGGGATACAGCACGCCGTCGAAGGTGTTGTAGGAGGTGTGCATCCAGACGCCGGGCTCAAGCTGCTCGACCTGAAGACCCGGGTTGCCGGGCGGAGAATGGCGGTGATCGCTTTGGCAGCCGACCGTCAGCAAACCGAGGAGTAACAACCAGGGTGCGTAAAAGGCGTGGTATTTCATGCAAGGAATCCGGGGCCAGGGAGAGGACACCGACAATAAACCGCCAGCGGCGTCCGCGCTATGAACGGCTCGGCAATCCCGGGTCGCCGCGTGTAGGGGACCGGCGTCGCGCTCTTGCCCCTCTGATAAACAGAGCGTATACCTTGGCGTCAGGAGGGCACGTCTTATGGACAATAATCCGGTCCCCGACCATTGCCGGGGCTTCGAGAACCTGGAGCGGGAAGTCAGCCTGCGCATCGCCAAACGCGAGATTCGCGGCAAGATACCGGACGCCGTGCGGGGCACCTTCTTACGCATCGGGCCAGGCCGCAGTGAACTGGGCGGACGGACCTTCGGCCACTGGTTCGACGGCGACGGCATGGTGCACGCGCTTACCTTCGACGAACAGGGCGCCCGCTACCGCAACCGTTTCGTACGCACGCCCAAATACCGGGCCGAAACCGCCGCCGGCCAGATTAAAAAACGCAGCTTCGGGCACAACGCCCCGGGCGGCATCCTCGCCAACATCGGCCGGCCACCGGCCAACGCCGCCAACACCAGTATTGTCCAGCATGGCGATCGGCTGCTGGCACAATGGGAAGGCGGCCGCCCCTGGGCCCTGGACCCGCATGACCTGAAGACCCTGGGCGAAGCCAGCTTCGGTGGCGGTCTGAAACCGTTCGAGCCCTTCAGCGCCCACGGCCACCATCACCCGGACAGCGGGCGCTACTACAACCATGGCGTCAGCCTGGGGCGGCACGGCCCGCAAGTGAATCTCTACCAGATCGGCCCCGGCGGGCGCATGGAACGGCGCGGGCGTTTCCCGCTGCCGCGCCTGACGTTTCTGCACGGCTCCGCCATGTCGAAACGTCACTGGTTGTTCCTGGAGCAGCCGGTGGCCATGACCGGCGTCACCAAGATGATGCTTGGCTTACGTACCGTCGACCAGTGCATGACCCATAATCCGGCCTGGGGCATGCGCGCCCATGTGATCGACCTGAATTCCCTGGAACGCACTCACACCTTCGAACTTGATCCGTTCGTGGTGTTCCACTTCGGCAACGCCCGCGAGATCGGCGACGAATTGATCGTGGAACTGGTGCGCTTTCCTGATTTCACCGTCAACCAGGGCCTGCGGGATTTCACCCGCCACTATCAAAATGACGCCGGCGAACCAGGACAGCTACGGCTGAATCTACGCACCGGCAAACAGACCTATCGGCCACTGCCGCATCAGGCCGGCTGCGAGTTTCCCACTTTCGATAACCGCTATCAGGGCGAGCGCAGCCGCGTTCTCTTTAATACCGCGCTCGCCGACCAGGGCGGCTTCTTCAACGCCGTGCAGAGACTGGACACCGAGAGCGGCCACACCGCCCTGCACAGAATGGGACCGGGGCGCTTCGTTTCCGAAGCGGTCTTCGTGCCTGAGGGTGAAAAAGAGGGTGACGGCTATTTATGCGCCGCCGTCTACGACGTCAATACGCATTGCAGTGAGATCGTGCTGTTGGACGCCCGTAGCGAGAACCTGGAAGAAGTGGCCGCGGTGCCGTTGCCGCATCATATTCCCCACGGCTTTCATTGCGGGTGGGTCAGCCCGGGTTAAAGCGCGGCCGCCGGTCCCGGTGAAGGTCACCCGCAACGCATGACCCGCACATTGTTGCGGTTGCGGCTGTAAGACGGCGGCTGGCCGAACCAGCGCTGGTAGGTGCGGGACAGATGCGCCGAATCGGTGAAGCCGGCCGCGTGGGCAATCTCGGTGATGCTGCGTTTAGAGTGCAGCAGATGGAACACGCGCTGCAGTTTTTGCCAGGATTTATAGTCACGCAATGACATCCCGAACACGTCGCTCATCAGACGCGACGCCCAGAAATACGACGTGCCCAGCTCCCGGGCCAGATCGGTCAGCGTCAGGTCCCGGCCGCTCTCCAGCAGTTCACGTATCAGCGGTTCTCTGGAATCCGGCTGGGACTGAGGCGTCAGATGCCGGAACGGAACGCACAGCGCCTGCTCATAGATTTCCGGCGCCAGAGCCGGCGCCAGACGGCCTTGATAGAGGGCCTCCAGCGGGGCGTCGATATCCTTGAAAAAGTCGCGCTCGAGCGGTGCAACTCCACCCCGCGCCAACGCCCTGAAACCGGCGTACCGGGGCGAACCGGGCGTGATATGGAAACACACCACCGGCACATCACGGGCGCACAGGCCGCGCGCCAGGAACGGCGGTATCACCGCCGCTCGGGTCCACAGCGCCTTGCCTTTAAAAGTGATGCGGAACGGCGCCGCGCCGACCGACACAATCAAGGCCGCGGAAGGCGGCCGGGTTTCTTCACTGACGATCGACGCGGCGGTGTAAATAAACCCCGAGCAGCCCACAATGTAGACGTTGTCTATCGGGTGGTCCGCCGCGCTGGCCGGCAATGCGGTTTCTTGTTCTTGGTACTTTAAACCCATGGGATCTCTCCTGCCCTAGGTGGCGCACTCAATAAACGGCGCCAAGACACAGCTCCCCCTTTTTACCAACCCCGATCATAGCCCAGCGCGTCGATGGCCGGGCTTGTACGTTTTTGCGCTGGTGCGGCAAAAACATTCAATACTTCACTCCCGACTCTATAACACCCTGAAAACACAAATTTCAGAATAAAAACACCTCGGGAGAACAACTTATGAAAAAACGTGACAGCGCTCACGGCCCGCGCAACCGGTTGACTGCTTCAGTGGCGCTGCTGTGCCTATCGCTGGCCGGGTGCGGCGGCTCTTCGTCGTCGGACCCTGAACCAGGCCAGGTGTCTCGCACCGGCATCTTCGGCAGCACCGCGGTGTCCGGGCTGCACTACCGAAGCGGCGACGCGCCGGCAGGCCTTACCGATGAGCGCGGCGGCTTCCGCTATACCGGCAACCAGGAGGTCGCGTTCTCCATCGGCGAACTGGCATTCGGTTCGGCACCGGGCGCGGCAAACGTCAACGTACTGGGGGTCAGCGGTGAGTCCGCGTCCGCCAGCGACCCCGGCGTCCTCAACAGGCTGATACTACTACAAACGCTGGACGCGGACGGCGACCTGAACAACGGCATCCAGCTCACCGAACAGATTCGGGACGCCGTCTCCGCTAACGCCGCCAATCTGGACTTCGACCAGCCCACCGCCGATTTCACCACCGCGCTGGAAAACCTGGTCGCCGACCTGGACAACGCCGGCGCGTTTTCGGACACGGACCCGAGGGCCCGCACCCTGACCGACGCCGCCGACGCCCTGGAGCAGTTCGACCGCGCCAGCAGCCCGCGCCGGATCGTGGACACGGCGGACGGGCGCCTGAGCGGCTTCGAAGCGGACGACAACACCTGGCAATTTCTCGGCATTCCCTACGCGCAGCCGCCGCTCGGCCATCTGAGATGGCGCGCGCCGCAACCGTTAGAACCCTGGGACGACGTTCGCGACGCCACCGCCTGGAGCGACCAGGCGGCCCAGAACGCGGCCCTGGAACGGTTCGGCGAAGGCGGCATGAGCGAGGACTCGCTGTATCTGAACGTGACCGCCCCCAAGAACGCCGACGGCCTGCCGGTGATGGTGTGGTTCCACGGCGGCGGCTTTACCGCGCTGACCAGCAACACCAAACCCTTCAACAACCCGAAAGCGGTGGCCAGCAAGGGCGTGGTGCAGGTGTCGGTGAACCACCGGCTGGGCCCGTTCGGCTACATCGCCCACCCAGGCCTCAGCGCGGAAAGCGGCTACAACGGCTCTGGCAACTACGGCCAGATGGACCTGATCGCCGCGCTGGAGTGGGTGCAGGACAACATCGCCGCGTTCGGCGGTGACCCGGACAACGTGACCATTTTCGGTGAGTCCGGTGGCGGCCGTAAGGTGCTGTCGCTGATGGCTTCACCGGAAGCCGCGGGCCTGTTCCACCGGGCCATCAGCCAGAGTGGCACCCTGATTCCGGATACCCGCAGCCTGGTAGCCGCCGAAACCATCGGCAGCGAGCTGCAAACCAATCTCGGTGCCGCCTCGCTCACGGAAATGCGCGAGAAAAGCTGGCAGGACGTGGTGGCCGCCGCCGCGACCCTGGTGCCCTACACCAACGTGGACAACCACTATCTGCCCTACACCGAACGGGTCGCCTTCGAATCCGGCAACCAGAACGATGTGCCGTTCATGTTCAGCATTAACGCCAACGACACCCCGGACCCGACCAACACGGCGATCAATGTGTTTCCGTGGATGGCGCCGTTGTGCTCGGCCAACCACTACGCCACCTACTTCACCCATCAACCCGCCGGCTGGAAAGCCCGGGGCGTGGAGGCCTACCACGCCGCCGAACTGGCCTATGTGTTCAACATGCCGGAGAGCGTGATCACCCATCACCTGCTCGGCCTGGTGATCGACCCGGCCACCGGGGATTCACTGGAGATCGGCGACCTGAACGGCAACGGCGTGACCGGTTCCCAGGGCGACCCGGCGGACATTTTCGCCTCCGCCGGGTTCGACGCCACCGACCAACAGGTGATCGACCGCATGCTCACTATCTGGACCAATTTCGCCAAGACCGGCGACCCCAGCATCGACGGCGAGATCGACTACCCGCTCTACGACGCCGCCACCGAAAGCTATGTGGAGATCAGCGACACCGCTGAGGTCAAGGCCGGCCTGGGCGATGTCCTGAACGACTAACACCAACAATAAACATTGAGAACAACAAAGGGAGAGCACCATGACACACCCAAAACGACAAGGCGCCCGGCCGGCCTGGCTGACCGCCGCCGTTACGCCCCTGCTGCTGGCGCTGGCCGCCTGCGGTGGCGACAGCGACAGTGACCACGGTGGTTCATCCGGCCCGGCCACCCGCACCGGCACCTTCGTGGACAGCCCGGTGGCCGGTCTCAACTACACTGGCTCCGAGAGCGCCGCCAGCGTCACCAACGACGCCGGCGAATTCCGCTACCAGGATGGCGAAACCCTCACCTTTTCCATCGGCGATCTGCCGCTGGGCAGTGCCGAGGGCGCGCAGCAACTGACGCCGCTGACCATCACCGAGGGCGCCGACACCGCCGAGGACGACCGCGTCAGCAACAAGCTGGTGCTACTGCAAACGCTGGATCAGGACGGCGATCTCAACAACGGCATCCAGATCAGCGAGGCCATTCGCGACCTGGTCTCGGAGAACGCCGCGGGCATCGATTTCGACCAGCCCACGGACAGCTTCCGCACCAGCCTGGCGCCGCTAATGACGGCCCTGGAGACCAGCGAGTTGTTCACCGACACCGACCCGCGCGCGCGCCAGGTCCGTGAGGCGGCCGACGCGCTGGCGCACTTCGGCCGGTCCACCGGCGCGCGTGCGGTGGTCCGCACCACCGGCGGCGAGCTGCGCGGCTTCGAAGCCAACGAAACCACCTGGCAATTCCTGGGCATCCCCTACGCCAAGCCGCCACTGGGCGAGCTGCGCTGGCGCCCGCCGGTGGCGCCGGAGCCCTGGAGCGGTGTGCGTGACGCGGTGGAGTGGGCGGACCAGTCCGCCCAGGACCGGGCGCTGGAGAGCATCAACGAAGGCGGCATGAGCGAAGACTCGCTGTACCTCAACGTGACCGCACCCAAGGACGCCGACAACCTACCGGTGATGGTCTGGTTCCACGGCGGTTCGTTCGCGATCCTGTCCGCCAATTCCGAGCAGTACAACAACCCGGACAGCCTCACCGACAAGGGCGTGGTTCTGGTTACCGTCAACCACCGGCTGGGCCCGTTCGGCTACATCGCCCACCCCGAACTCAGCGAGGAAAGCGGCTACGGTGGCTCCGGCAACTACGGGCAGATGGACCTGGTGATGGCCCTGGAATGGGTGCGGGACAACATCGCCGCCTTCGGCGGCAACGCCGACAACGTGACGATCTTCGGCCAGTCCGGCGGCGGCGGCAAAACCTACTCGCTGATGAACTCGCCGCAGGCCACCGGCCTGTTCCACAAGGCCATCGTCATGAGCGGCTTCGCGCCCATGGACACCGACAGCGTGCCGGCGGACTCCCTGGCGGAATCGGAAGCCATCGGCAGCGCCCTGTTCGACCGGGTCGGCGTGGACTCCCTGGAGGAGGCCCGGCAACTGCCCTGGACCGCCTTCACCGACGCCGACGCGGAGAATAACATTCCGCGCCAGACCTACCGGCCCAACGCGGACTATTACTACCAGCCGAAAACCTACTACCAGAACGTGCTCGACGGCATGCCCAGCGACGTGCCGCTGATGGCCGGCGTCACCGCCGGCGACTACACCAGCCTGCGCGGCGCCCTGCCGGTGTGGCTGGAACAGCGTTCCCAGGATTACCAATCCAACCAGTACGTCTATAAATTCACCCGGGTGCCGGACGGCTGGGAAGCCCTGGGCCTGCAAAGCTGCCACGGTTGCGAACTGCCCTACCTGTTCAATCATCCCACCGGGCTGGTGCAGAACTTCCTGCTCGGCCTGGTGCTGACCCCGGAAGGCAACCAGCCGGTAATCGGCGACCTGAACGGCAACGGCGTGACCGGCAGCGATGGCGACCCCCAGGATATTTTCCTGTCCATGCAGTACGGCGCCGACGACGCCACCGTCAGCGAACTGATGATGACGATGTGGACCAACTTCGCGAAGACCGCCAACCCCAGCCCACCGAGCCTACAATGGCCGGCTTATACCGAGGCCAACGACACCTACCTGGAGATCCGACAGGATACGGAAGCCTCAGTGGAAACCGGCGTCGACGCGGCCATGGGGTTGGATTAGGCATCCGCCTGGATCACAACAAACAGCCGGCTCCTGGCTAGCGCCAAGAGCCGGTCTACCCCGTTACGCCTCCGAGACACACAAACGATCACGGCCACTTTGCTTGGCCTGATATAAAGCGCGATCCACACGGTTGAGCATCGATTCCAGAGTATCCCCCGGCTGCAGCTCGGTCAGGCCGGCGCTTACCGTGACGGTGACCGATTCGCTACCCAAAACCGACATGGGCGTCTCGGCCAGTCGGCGGCGCAGGCGATCGCCGACTACCGTGCCCCCGCCAGCGTCGGTATCCGGTAGCACCACGATGAATTCCTCGCCGCCGAGGCGGCCGCACAGATCTACTTCACGGGTCACCGCGCGGAGCAGCCTGGCGAACCCCAACAGCACCTGATCCCCACCGGCATGCCCCCAGGTGTCATTGATACTCTTGAAATAATCCAGATCCAGCGACAAGACAGCCAACGGCACGCCCGAACGTAACGAATACGCCATTTGCCAGCGTAGCGACTCCATGGTGGCACGCCGATTGGCCAGCCCGGTCAGCTCGTCGGTACGCGCCAGCAGGCTGAGCTGATCGCGCATGGCATTTTGGTGAATCTCGTAGCCCACCGTGTCCGCCAGCAGCTGCATGAACACCAGATCGTCACGGGAAAAGGGCTCACAGGCCCGCACCGAGGAAAAATTCACCGTGCCGTACAGCTTGCCGTTCACCTGGATTGGGCTGCCGATATAGGCCTCCAGGCCGAAATCGCGGTAGCACGGATGGGTGCGGATCTCACTCTCCCCGGCGTGATGAAAGCCCACCGGGCCGCCCGCCTCCAGGGCGTGCACGCAATAGGTACCGCCAAGATCAAAGGTGTTGCCCGGCGACACACCGCCGGCCGGGTCGTGGCAATGCTCGACCCGGTACACGTCATCCTGGATGCTGGACAGAATCGCCAGTTCCAAGCCAAAGTGCCGCGCTCCCAGCTCAAGGATAGCGGCTAGCCTGGCGCCATGATCCCGTTCGGTATCGGCGGTGATGGAATGCAACCGTTGCAAGGTATCAACGGATTGCTCCGCGGAACGCGCGGGCCGAACCAACGCCAGGTATCCCTGGATTTCACCCGAGGCGCTGGGCAGCCCCCCGGCGGACGTTTGCCCCAGAAACGTGGCGCCGTCGGAAGAGCGATATAATACCCTGTACGCTGAAAAGACCGGGTCCGCCTGTGGGTTATAACGCTCCTTGCCCAGGTTCAGGAAGTCGGTCGGGTCCGCATACAGAATTTCGGTCTTCCGGCCCTGCAAGTCTTGCAGACTGTACCCGAAGAGCGTCACCGCCGCCGTATTGACATACCGCACCCGGCGCTCACGGTCCGCCACTACCACGGCCTCAGGGAGCGAGTCGAACAGGGTCGCCAGCGAGAACAACGACCACTCCGTTAAATCATCGCGGTTCGCGGTTTCGGCGTGGTGCGCCTGATCGTGGGAATAAGGATCAGTGGGGGGCATGGCCTATCTCATCGTCGGCGTCAAAGACAGCTAGAAGTGTAGAGTAATCACCGTACAACGCCACCCCGTGGGCCAGCCCCCCATCGCCCGGACGGGCCGGCGCTGTTACTTCTTCAACTGGCCGCTGTCGACCAGCTGCTGGAAGAATTCGTTCAGGGACTGGTCCAACGGGCGGTACTGGATGCCGAGCTGCTCGCGGCTACGGCTGTTGTCGGCTCGCCACGGGAGATTGACGTTACGGCTGACGAACTTGCGGGTGAGGGTTTTGTTCACCACGGGCCCGACCAGCCACACGGCGGCCTTGGGCAGGGTGCGCTTGGGGATCGGGTATTTCTTGCCGAAGCGGCGGCGCAGCACGGCGGCCATCTCCGGGAAGTCGGTGTCATGGCCGGAGAGGATATAGCGGCCATTGGCTTCAGGCAGGTAGGCGGCGCGCAGATGCGCTTCGGCCACCTCACGCACGTCCACCACGCCGATGCCCACATCGGGCACGCCGGGCTTCGCGGTGCCATCGCCGAACTGACGCAGAATATCGAAACTTTCCGAGGTGGCGTTCGGGTTAATACCCGGCCCCACCACCAGGGACGGATTGATGGTGACCAGATCCCAGCGGTCCTGGGCGTCGGCGATTTTCCAGCCTTCTTTTTCCGCCACGGTCTTGGAGTAGGCGTAGGGCTGATGGCTCAGGGACGAACTGGTGTTCCAGTCCGCTTCGGTGAACACGCCGTTGGTGGTGTGCTTCAGGTCCGCGTTATCGCCGTAGATCGCCGCGCAGCTGCTGGTCAGCACCACCCGCCTCACGGACGGGGTGTCGTTGACGGTCTCCAGCACATTGCGGGTGCCCAGCTGCGCCGGTTCCACCAGCTCTTTCTGCGGGTCCTTCACCGTGGTGGTGAACGGCGACGCGGTGTGAAACACCACCGAACAGCCGGCCATGGCCTCCGCGTAGGAGCCGGGGGAGAGCAGGTCCGCCTTGAAGTAGCGGATACTGCCCGGCGTCTTTTCAGCGATGGCGTTCAGATACTGAAGCTTGTGGCTGTCATCCGGGTTGCGCACCGCTGCGTGCACGGTGACGCCCTCTTCCAGCAAACGCTCCACCAGACGGCCGGCCACGTAGCCGGTGGCGCCGGTGACCATCACCGGCGTGCTCGTATCGATTTGCATATTCGGCCCCTTTTCCAAGTCAGAGGCCATCATGGCGGGGCGGAACAGCCGTGTAACGGGCCTTTCGTGCCAAACAAGGTGGACATTAGGTTACCCGTCGCGCCCCGGAGTTCACTCGTGCTGCAGGATGTTGAGCAGCTTGCCGAACGGGTCGCGCACGTAGAAGCGGCGCACGCCCCAGGGCTCGCTGATCGGGCCGTACTCAATCGGTACACCGGCATCATTAAAGCGGGACAGAGCGCCTTCCAGATCGTCCACCTCGATGGACAGATCGGGCACCGGCGTCCCGGAGCCGCCCTCGGACCCGAAGCTCACCTGCACCATCATGGTTTCATGGGAACCATAGGTGCGGAACCAACCGTGATCCATCAACCGTTCCAGGCCCAGGATGTCGCCGTAAAAGCGATCCGCTTTGTCCAGATCCGACGTCGCCGTATTGGCCATGATGCGCTTCACTTTCATTGTGTGCTCCGTCTTGCCTTCTTTTTTCTGCACTGTACAAGGGCGGTACGCGGCAGGAAAAGCGAGCGGGGCACAATCCGCCGGCGCTGATCAGGTGCCGATCACCCCGCCGTCCTCCTTGGTGATCATCACCGTGGTGGAACGGGGGCGGGTCTCACCGTCGCTGGCCGGGTAGCTGATTTTCGGATGCTGGATATTGATCCACAGGGTGCGATGGTCCGGCGTAAAGGTAATGCCGGTGATCTCACAACCGCGCGGCCCCACCAGAAAGCGGCGCACCTCCCGGCTTTGCGGGTCGGCGCACAGCAGCTGGTTGCAGCCCATGTTTTGCATCAGCGGGTCCCGGTCGTCGTAGTCGGTTTGGATCCACAACCGGCCGGCGGCGTCGAAGGCCAGCCCGTCCGGCGACGAGAAAATATCGCCGTTGATGGTGCCGGTGAGGTGATCGGGGTGGCCGCCCTGCGCTTCCCCGGCCAGCAGAAACAAATCCCAGGTGAAGCGGGTGGCGGTGACATCCGCGCCCTGCTCGCGCCAGCGAATGATCTGCCCATGGTGATTGTCGTGGCGGGGGTTGGCGGCGTTGATCGGGTGGGCGTGGCCACGCTTGTGGTTGTTGGTCAGGGTGGCGTACACCTCCCGATTATTCGGGTCCACGGCCACCCACTCCGGGCGATCCATGGGCGTGGCGCCCAGCCGGTCGGCGGCGGCGCGGGCGTTGACCAGCACCTCGCCCTGGTCGGCGAAGCCGTTGGCGCGGGTCAGGCCGTTCTCACCGTGCACCAGCGGCAGCCAGACGCCGCGCCCGTCGCCATCGAAGCGGGCCACGTACAGGGTGCCGCTGTCGAGCAGGTGGCGGTTGTGCTCGCGGTCGCCTTCGATGTAGCGGCCCTCCGGCACGAACTTGTAGAGGTATTCGCCACGGGAGTCGTCGCCGGAGTAAAACGCCATGCGGCCGTCGTCGCCCAGGGAGGCGGTGCAGCCTTCCCGGCAGAAGCGGCCGAAGGCGGTGCGTTTGATGGGCCGGGAGTCCGGGTCGAAGGGGTCGATCTCCACCACCCAGCCGAAGCGGTGCGGTTCCTGAACGTGGCCGCCGAAGGGCCGGCTGTGATCGGCGGTGGCGTCGAAGCGCGGCTCCGCCGTATTCCAGGCGTACTTGTCCGCCCGCTCCCCATCGAGGATCCCGTAACGCCGATGGGACGTCCGCCGGTCGCTGCTGTCCCGGTTGACGAAATAGTCGTGCCAGTTCTCTTCGCAGGCGAGGTAGGTACCCCAGGGCGTGTACCCCATGGAGCAGTTATTCAAGGTCCCGATCACGGTTTTGCCCGCCGGGTCGTCCACCGTCTTCATCAGATCGTGCCCGGCCAGCGGACCACGGATTTCCATTTCCGTAAGATTGCTGACGCGGCGGTTCCACCGTGAGGGGACGACCCGCTGCCACTGGCCGGCCGGGTCTTTTGCAATCTCGATCACGCTGACGCCATGGGCGGCCTGCTCCTTGCGCACCTGTTCCAGCGGCCGTTTGCCATCGACGAAGTCAAAGCCATCGCGATGCAGCGTCGGATTGACATACTCGTGGTTGACCACCAGCAGGCCACGGCCGTTGGGATCGTCCGGGAACGGGAAGAAGTGCATGCCGTCGTTGTTCTGGCCGCCCTGCTTGAGCTGATCCTGCCAGCTGTTACCGGCGTCCGGCCGCCAGGCGGGCGCGTCCGCCAGCACCGCGTCGCCCCAGGAAAAGAACGGCCGGGCGGTATAGCCCGGCGGCACCACCACGGTGTCGAAGTCTTCCCCGGTCTGTATCGGCACCGCCTCGAAGCCCTGCGGCGCGGCGCGTCCTCCGGAAGCGCAGCCCGATAACGAGCCGCCCATGAAACCGGATACCGCCAGCGCCAGGGAGCCTTTCAAGAAGCCGCGGCGACGCAGCCGGATCACCTCGTCCAGCGACCGGTTGGTTGACGGATTCACTGACACATCACCCTGGGCCTCAAGGGTCCGGTGAAAGTGTTCATGTTGTTGACGGAGTTTTTTCACGATATTCCCCCTGGCCGCGCGCTCAACGACTCAGCCGGTAATGGAAAGTATTTTTGACGCCGGTGACGGTGACCGCTTTACCGTCGATCTTGTGCGGGCTGTACCGGAACTTTCGGGCCGCCGCCAGCGACGGCTGCTCGAACAGCGGGTGGCACTCCCCTTCCTCAATCTTCAAGGCTTCCACACGCCCTTGCTTGTTGACCGTGTAGGTCACGGTGCAGTCCGCTTCCATGTCGCGCATCAGGGCGCGGCGCGGATAGTTCGGCGGTGCCTTGCTCAGTGGCCGGTAGCTGCTCTCGATGTCGCTGGCGGCCACCTGCTCGGGGACAAAGGCCGGCGCCGAGGACTCGGCGGTGGACTCGCCGGCCACTTCTTCCTGCGCCCGCGGCGGTTGCTCCCTCGCCTCGGGCTGGGATTCCGGCCGGGGCTCCGGTTCAGGCTCCGGTTCAGGCTCCGGTTCAGGTTCAGGTTCAGGTTCAGGTTCAGGTTCAGGTTCAGGTTCAGGCTTAGGCTTAGGCTTAGGCTTAGGCTCTGGCTCTGGCTCTGGCTCTGGTTCAGGCTCCGGCTCAGTCCTCTCCCACGCCAGGTCCGCCTGCTTTGGCTCAGGTTCCGGGGCGGGTTCCGGTTCGGGTTCCGGGGCGGGCGCGGGGGCGACGTCCGGGGGTGGCGGCGGCAAGGTCACCAGACGGGCCTCCAGGGTCTGAATCACCGGCGCCGGCGGCGTGGACGGCATCCAGTCGCCAAACAGAAACAACGCCAGCAGGCCATGCAGCAGCACACTGATCGCCACCGCCAGCCACCGCTGGCGGCGTTGCCACACGCTGTCTTCCGGCAGGTGGTGGGCACGGATCACATCCGTCATTGCGGGGCCTCAGTAATCAACCCGAGCTGCGTCACCCCGGCCTGTTGCAGCGAGGCCATGCCGGATACAACCATGCTGTACACCGCGTCTTCATCGGCGCGGATAAAGACCTGCACGTTGGCCTCGCGGGCGACGATCGCCGATACATCCTCGACCATGGCGTCCACGTCCGCCGCGTTGCCGGTCTCCCCGCGGATGTCCAGCTCGTCGCCCAGATTCCAGTAAAAGCTGCCGTCGTTTTTCACCGACAGTGTCAGAATCTTCTGTTCGTTTTCGCTGGGCAGCGCCTGCGCTTCCACCTTCGGCAATTCGATCTGAACGCCCTGGGTGAGCATGGGCGCGGTGACCATAAAGATCACCAGCAGCACCAGCATCACATCGATGTAAGGCACCACGTTCATATCGGCGTTCTGCTTGTGCTTGTTGGCGGGCGGCTTCATGGCGCGCTCCTCAGCCGCGCCCCCTCGCCCGGCTGGCGGCCCCCGTTTCTGGCGTACAGCAGGCGATGCAGACGCTGCTGCAATTCCGTACCAAAGGCGTAACTGGCGGCGACCAGTCGCTGCCCGCGGGCGGCCAGACGGTTATAGGCGATCACCGCCGGAATCGCCGCGAACAGGCCGATGGCGGTGGCGATCAGGGCCTCGGCGATGCCCGGCGCCACCGTCGACAGCGACGCCTGCTGCACCTGAGACAGGCCGATAAAGGAATTCATAATGCCCCAGACGGTGCCGAACAAACCGACATAGGGGCTCACCGAGCCCACGGTGGCGAGAAACGAGAGGCCGGTTTCCAGCTCGGCTTCCTGTTCCGCGATCACCACCTGCATGACCCGTTCGACGCCCTCCTGCACCGAGGCCGGGCTGCTGTCCCAGTCGCCGTGGAGCAGTTCGTACTCGGCGTAACCGGCGTTGAACAGGGTCTGCACCGCCGCCTGGGGGTGCCGCGGCGACGGCATCGCCGTCATCGCTTTCAGGTCCGGTTCACTACGGAAGGTTTGCAGGAACTGTTTGAGGTGTTTTTCACCGCGGCGTAGCGCCAGATGGCGCAGCACGATCACACACCAGCTGGCCACCGAGGCCATCACCAGCAGCAGCATCACCGCCTTGACGACCAGGCTGGCCTCGCCGACCAGCCCCCAGAGGGTCATGTCATCCATGGTTGAATGCATAGCAAATACCTGTATCAAACGGTTGTGTCAGAAAGATGTCGCCCTACAGATCCAGGGCCTCGATCACGTCCGCGAAGGGCAGCAGCTTGTAGTTCTGGTTGCCTTCGGGCATGCGCTTGCGCCCGTCCTGCACCACCAGCAGACCGTCCGCGTAGGCGCCGCCCAGGTCGGCGGCACTGGCTTCCAGGCCGTCGGTTTCCGAGGCGCCGTCGATGCCCAGCCGCGCATTAAGGCCGATGCGGAACGCCCCACGGACCGCATAGGGTGGCGTAGCGTCGGTGATCACATAGGCGTTGTTGCCCTGGCTGGAAATCACCAGATAGGCGCGGCCGCCGCGACGCCAGACCGCGAGGCCTTCGATATCGGCGTCCACCAGGTCGCCGTCCACCGCGATCACTTCCGTCAGCGCGGTGTCTTCCGCCGGGTCCAGCGGCAGGGTCCAGACCGCCGCGTTCTCCTCACCGACGAACAGGCGGCCGGCGGCATCGTCGGCCACGCAGCCTTCCGGCTGGCTGTCGACGTTGAAACGGCGCACCTCCTCGGCCTGCATCTCGCCGTGCGGGGCGCTCAGGCGGTACTGGATGAAGGTGCCGTCCTTGTCGTTGGGAATGGCATAGAACGCCTCACCCTGCTTCGCCATACAGAGGCCGTATATCTCGGTCATCGGCGTGGCGATATCGCCCAGGTTGGTGAGTTCGCCGCTGTCGCGGTCGATGGCGAAAATCTGCAGGCTGTTGCGGTCGCGGTTGCTGGCCACGGCGAGATCAACGGTGCGGTCGCCCAGGGCGAAACCGGTGCGCACATCCACGTTGTTCATGCGCCCCACCGGCAGGTACTGCACCTGCTTTCCGGACAGGTCGTAGCTGCCCAGGCCGCCCTGCTTGTCGGTGCCCAGCACCCGGCTGTCACCGGGCCGCTCGGGGTGCACCCAGATGGCCGGGTCGTCGGCGGCATCGCCCAGGCTGGGGACCGGATCGGTTTCCACCGAGGCGCGCAACCGGGGCAGCACTTCTGGCGCGTCCACGCTGTCCGGCTGCCACGCCAGGGTGGCCCGCGAAAGCCCCGCGTCGTCGCGTATCAACAGCGCCAGCGCGTCGCCCTGGCGGCGAACGTCCAGGCGCTCCGGTTCATCGAGGCTTGCTAACGGCAGGGCCGTGCCAGCCTCCCAGGACAGTTCGTTATCGGCAAGACGATACGGATAGCGGTGCAGGCGTGCCTCTTTCGGGTCCAGCACCAGCAGCGCACTACCCGGCAGGACCGCCATCGCCGCCGCGGCGCCGGTGATGTCACCGAACGGCGCCTTGACGCTCACCGGTTCACGGCTGAGGCCGGCCTCCGGGTGCGCCTGATAGGCCCACAGCCCGACGTTCTCTTCGTTCACGTAGAGACGCTCATGGACGTCATCGACCTGGCAGTATTCGCTTTGCGGCGGCAGGCTCAGGTTGCGGACCTTGCCGGGGTGCGC
>JGI24655J20075_1000283_pt1 | contig 21631 bp, 19 predicted proteins | sample MalvirmetaMSP112_FD_20075 | JGI IMG/M metagenome (IMG submission 20075) | reverse complement strand
CTACTGGCTGGCACGGCAGGCCACGGTGTGGCTGAATGGGGCGCTGTGGGATCGCATCCTCTGGCTGGGCCTGATCGTGGTGGCGGGATTGGCGGTTTATCTGCTCGCCTTGCTGATTCTTGGCCTCAGACCTCGCCACTTGCGCCGATGATTCCTATAATCGGCCCTCTTTTCTCCCGCGTGCCGGCATAAAGCCGGCCGGGCGGGAACCTGACGAGGGCGGAATGCGACTGATTCGCGGCATTCACAATCTGCGGGCGAGCCACCGGGGCTGCGTCGCCACCATCGGCAACTTCGATGGCGTCCATCTGGGGCATCAACGGATTCTCGATCAGGTGATCGACGAGGCCAGGGCGCGTGGCAAGCTGGCCACGGTGATGCTGTTCGAACCTCAGCCGCAGGAATTTTTCTGCCCGGACCAGGCACCGGCGCGGCTCAACAGCCTGCGTGACAAGTTGATCGCGCTGCGCGACTACGGCGTCGACCAGGTGTTGTGCGCCCGGTTCAACGAGTCGTTCCGCAGCCTCACCGCCGAGGCGTTCGTGCGCGATCTGCTGGTCGAGGGCCTGGGCATCGACTACCTGGTGGTGGGTGATGACTTCCGTTTCGGCCGTGGCCGTGACGGTGATTTCGATTACCTGCAGCAGGCCGGCGAGCGGTTCGGTTTTCAGGTCACCGACACGCCGACCTGCGAAGTCGACGGCGAGCGGGTGTCCAGCACGCGGGTACGCGCGGCGCTGGAGCAGGGGAATTTCCGCCTGGCCGAGCGCCTGCTGGGTCGCCCTTATACGATTAGCGGCCGCGTGCGCCACGGCGACAAGCTGGGCCGCACCCTGGATGTGCCGACGGTGAATCTGGCCCTGAAGCGGCCGGTGTCGCCGCTGCACGGGGTGTTCGCGGTGCGGGTGTCCGGCGCCGGCCTCGAGGGCCATCCGGGCGCGGCCAATATGGGCACGCGGCCGTCGGTGGACGGCCAGGAAAACCGCCTGGAAGTGCATCTGCTCAATTTTCAGGGTGATCTGTACGACGCGCATTTGAGCGTCGCGTTTCATCATTTCGTGCGGCCGGAAGAGAAATTCGACGGCCTCGACGAACTCAAGGCCGCCATGTGGCGGGATCTGGAACAGGTACAAGCCTTTTTGGACCAAGACGACGGACTATGACGGATTACAAGGCGACGCTTAATCTTCCCCACACCGACTTCCCGATGAAGGCCGGTCTGTCCCAGCGCGAACCCAAGCGTCTGGACCAATGGCAGCAGCGCGATCTGTACCGCCGGATTCGCGAAGCGTCCGCCGGACGTCCCAAGTTCATCCTTCACGATGGCCCCCCGTACGCCAACGGCGACATTCATATCGGCCACGCGGTGAACAAGATCCTCAAGGACATCATCGTCAAGGCGCGCACCCTGGACGGCTACGATGCCCCCTACGTGCCCGGCTGGGACTGCCACGGCCTGCCCATCGAGCTGAAGGTGGAGCAGAAGGTGGGCAAGGCCGGCCACAAGGTGGACGCCGCCACCTTCCGCAAGAAGTGCCGGGAGTTCGCCGCCAAGCAGGTGGCAGGCCAGAAGCGTGACTTCCAGCGCCTGGGTGTGTTCGGGGACTGGGACAGCCCCTACCTGACCATGGACTACGACACCGAGGCGAACATCATCCGCGCGCTCGGCAAGATCGCCGCCGGTGGCCACCTGACCAAGGGCTTCAAGCCGGTGCACTGGTGCCTGGACTGCGCCTCCGCCCTGGCGGAAGCGGAAGTGGAATACCAGGACAAGCAGTCGCCGGCCATCGACGTGGCGTTCGCCGTCACCGACCCGGCGGATTTCAACAGCCGCACCGGCGTCGAGGCCGCATCCCCGGCCCTGGTGATCTGGACCACCACGCCCTGGACGCTGCCCGCCAACCGGGCGGTGGCGGTGCATCCGGAGCTGGATTATGTGCTGCTCAGCGGTGAGCAGAACGGCGCCGCCGTGGCACTGGTGGTGGCCGAAGATCTGGCGGACACCGTCAGCGAGCGCTTCGCGCTCACCGGTGCCGAGCGGTCCGCGTCGTTCAAGGGCGCGGCCCTGGAACACCTCACCCTGCGGCACCCGTTCCTGGACCGCCAGGTGCCGGTGATCCTTGGCGACCACGTCACCACCGACGCCGGTACCGGCTGCGTGCATACCGCGCCGGGCCACGGTGAAGACGACTTTATCGTCGGCAAGCAGTACGGCCTGGAAGTGGACAGCCCGGTGCAGGACAACGGTCTGTTCCGTGACGATCTGCCGGTGGTCGGCGGCCTGCACGTGAGCAAGGCCAACCAGCCGGTGATCGACGCCCTCAAGGAAGGCGGCACCCTGGTGGCGCTGGAGACCATCACCCACAGCTACCCGCACTGCTGGCGCCACAAGACGCCGATCATTTTCCGCAGCACCGCCCAGTGGTTCATCCCCATGAGCGAGGGTGGCCTGCTGGCCCAGGCCCGCGCCGAAGTGGACAAGGTGCAGTGGCTGCCGGAGTGGGGCAAGGCGCGCATCGAAGGCATGCTGCGCGATCGCCCGGACTGGTGTATCTCCCGGCAGCGCACCTGGGGCGTGCCGATCGCCCTGTTCGTGGACCGCGCCACCTCCGAGCCGCACCCGGACACCCCGCGCCTGATCGAGGAAGTGGCCAAGCGGGTGGAGCAGAACGGCATCGACGCCTGGTTCGACCTGGAGGCCGAGGAGCTGCTCGGCGACGACGCGGAGCGCTACACCAAGGTCACCGACATCCTCGACGTCTGGTTCGACTCCGGCGTGACCCACTACTCGGTGCTCGAGCAGCGCGACGAGCTGGCGGTGCCCGCCGACCTCTACCTGGAAGGCTCCGACCAGCACCGCGGCTGGTTCCAGTCCTCGCTGCTGACCAGCACCGCGATCCGCGACGCGGCGCCCTATAAAAGCGTGCTTACCCACGGCTTCACGGTGGACGAGCAGGGCCGCAAGATGTCCAAGTCGATCGGTAACGTGATCGCCCCGCAGGAAGTGTGGAACGACCTGGGCGCGGACATCCTGCGCCTGTGGGTGGCGGCCACCGATTACCGCGGTGAGATGAGCGTGTCCAAGAACATTCTCAAGCAGATGGCGGACAGCTATCGCCGCATCCGCAACACCGCCCGCTTCCTGCTCTCCAACCTGAACGGCTTCGACCCGCAGCGCGACGCGGTGGCCCCGGACGACATGATCGCCCTGGACCGCTGGGCGGTGGGCCGCGCCGACGCTCTGCAGGCGGAGCTGCGCGAGCTGTACGACGGCTACCATTTCCATCTGGTCTACCAGCGCCTGCACAACTTCTGCGGCAACGAGCTGGGCGGCTTCTACCTGGACATCATCAAGGACCGCCAGTACACCACGCCGGCGGATTCGCTGGCGCGGCGCTCCTGCCAGACCGCGCTCTATCACATCGCCCAGGCCCTGGTGCGCTGGATGGCGCCGATCCTCAGCTTCACCGCCGAGGAAATCTTCGAGCTGCTGCCCGGCGAGCGCCCCGAGTCCGTGTTCCTGACCACCTGGTACGACGGCCTCTTCCCGCCGGCGGACGACGCGGACATGGATCTGGCGTTCTGGGAGCAGGTGCAGGCCGTCAAGCAGGCGGTCAACAAGGCCATCGAAGAGGCCCGCAACCGCAAGGAACTGCGCGCCAACCTGGCCGCCGACGCCACCCTCTACGTGGACGAGCGGCTGGCCGGCCTGCTCGGTCGCCTGGGCGACGAGCTGCGCTTCGTCACCATCACCTCCACCGCCACCCTGGCGCCGCTGGCGGACGCCCCGGCGGAGCTGCCGGACAGCGCCGTGGCCGGGCTCAAAGTGCAGGTGGCGCCGTCGCCGCACGACAAATGCGTGCGCTGCTGGCACCACCGCCCGGACATCGGCACGCACCCCGAGCACCCGGAGCTGTGCGGCCGCTGCGTGACCAACCTGGACGGTGACGGCGAGGAACGCCACTATGCGTGAGCAACAAGGCGCCCAGAGCCAACTGGTCTGGCTGTGGCTCACCGGCCTGATGATCGTGCTGGATCAGGTCAGCAAGCACTGGGTGGTGGCCCGTTTCGACCTCTATGAGCGGCTGGAGGTGCTGCCGTTCTTCAACCTGACCCTGGCCTACAACTCCGGGGCCGCGTTCAGCTTTCTGGCCGGCGCCGGCGGCTGGCAACGCTGGTTCTTCGCCGCCGTGGCGGTGATCGCCGTGGTGCTGATCCTGGGCTGGATGCGCAAACTGCGTGACGAGCGCATGCAGGGCGCCGCTCTGGCACTGATCCTCGGCGGCGCCGTCGGCAACCTCTACGACCGGGTGGTGCTCGGCCATGTGGTCGACTTTCTCGACTTCTATTGGGGCGATTACCACTTCCCGGCCTTTAATATCGCCGATACCGCCATCACTATTGGGGCAGCCTTGATCATTCTCGACATGCTGCTGGGAGGCCGTCGCGGCCATGACTGACACCTTGCGCGCGGGTCCGCAGACCCGCATCACCCTGCATTTCGCCGTGCGTCTGATGGACGGCACCGAAATGGACAGCACCTACGGTGGCGAGCCGGCCGCCTTCTCCTGGGGTGACGAATCCCTGCTGCCCGGCTTCGAGCGCGCCATCCTCGGCCTCAAGGCCGGCGACAAGCGCAGCGTCTTTATCGACGCCGCCTCCGGCTTCGGTGAATACAACGAACAGAACCGGCAGCACTTCAAGCGCAGCACCTTCAGCGCCGACGACGTGGAAGTGGGCACGGTGATGAATTTCGCCGATGCCGCCGGCGCCGAACTGCCCGGCGTGATCGCCGAACTGGACGACGACTGGGTCACCGTGGACTTCAATCACCCGCTGGCCGGCCGCGACCTCACCTTCGAGGTGGAGATCATCAACGTCGAGCACGACGCCCCGGAGCAGGCCGTCCGCCTGAACTGACCTTCTGGCCGGCCACCGCTGGTGGCGCGTATACTCAGGATACATTTCAAGCAGGTTCCGATATGCAAATCCGTCTCGCCAACCCCCGTGGCTTCTGCGCCGGCGTCGATCGGGCCATCGATATCGTCAATCGGGCCCTGGACGTGTTCGGGCCGCCGGTCTATGTGCGCCACGAAGTGGTCCATAACCGCTACGTGGTGGACGGCCTGCGCGAGCGCGGCGCGGTGTTCGTCGACGAGCTGGAGGAAGTGCCCGACGACGCCATCGTTATCTTCAGCGCCCACGGCGTCTCCAAGGCGGTGCAGGACGAGGCCGAGCAGCGCGCCCTGCAGGTGTTCGACGCCACCTGCCCGCTGGTCACCAAGGTGCACATGGAGGTGATTCGCTACGCCCAGGAAGGCCGCGAGGCGATTCTGATCGGCCACCAGGGCCACCCGGAAGTGGAAGGCACCATGGGCCAGTACGACACCAGCAAGGGCGGGCGCATGTATCTGGTGGAAGACGAGGCCGACGTGGCCCGCCTGGAAGTCACCGACCCGGACAATCTGGCGTTCGTCACCCAGACCACCCTGAGCGTGGACGACACCGCCCGCATCATCGACGCCCTGCGCCAGCGCTTCCCCAATATCCTCGGCCCCAAGCGCGAAGATATCTGCTACGCCACCACCAACCGCCAGGACGCGGTGCGCCAGCTCGCGCTGGAATGCCAGCTGGTGCTGGTGGTGGGGTCGGTGAACAGCTCCAACTCCAACCGCCTGCGCGAACTGGCCGAGCGCTGCGGCACCCCGGCCCACCTGCTCGACGACCCGGCCATGATCGACCCGGCCTGGCTCAAGGGTAAGAAGGCCGTGGGCGTCACCGCCGGCGCCAGCGCCCCCGAGGAGCTGGTCCACCAGGTGATCGCCCGCCTGCGCGAACTGGGCGGCGAAGACGCCCACGAGATCCCCGGCCGCGAAGAGAACATCCGCTTTTCCATGCCCCGCGCCCTGCGGGCCTGATCCCTCCGCTCCCTGGAAGCCGCTGTCCCCACCGCCCGCCCGGGGCGAGTGGGGCGGCTTGTCCGCGTGCCGCGCTTGCCATGTAAAAGACTGGCTCTATAGCTAATGAAAAAGTGCGAATAGCGTCACAGCCTATCTTCGTAAAAATCCCCGCTTATCAACCGCTTATGCCGTTTATTGCCGCCAAGTGACCGCTCGTCTAAGTCTCATTGTCGACGGTTTTACAATTGCTAGAGTGTGTGCTCACAAGAATGAAAGTGGAGTGCATCGTGGTGTCTGACACCCGGTTCGGAAGCGGGGGCTTTACCCTTATTGAGTTGATGCTGACGCTGGCTCTGGTGGCGATCGTCCTCGGTTTCGGAGTGCCTAGCATGACCCAGTTAATACGAAGCAATCAGGTGATCAACCAAACCAATAGCGTTCTGGGTGGCATTCAACTGGCGCGGGCCGAGGCCGTTAAACGGGGTGTCGGCATGGCCGTGTGCGGCAGCAGCGATCAGGCTTCATGCGACGGACAGTGGGGCCAGGGGTGGCTTGTCTACGAAGATTCCGACGGCTCCGGGTCCCCGACCTCCACCAACATTGTCCGTGTGGCCGACGGCAGCGCGGAGGTGGATAACACCAGCGGGGGCGTGGTGCGCTTCGATCACCAGGGTCTGCGCCGCGATACGTCGGAGGCTACCGTGACGATCAAGCGCAGTGCTTGCGGCTCCGAGAAAGCCCGGCAGATCAGTATTGCGAGAGGCGGCAGAGCGGCTTCGGAGAAGGTGTCATGTTGAGTCGGCGGCGATATCACGGACGCGGTTTTACCCTGATAGAAGTGCTCGTAACCATGCTCATTCTGTCAATCGGTTTGATGGGGATGGCGGGGTTGCAAGCGGTCAGTCTGAAGATGAATCAGAGCGCGCACTTATCCTCCCAGGCCACCTTTCTGGCCTACGACATCATTGACCGAATGCGCGCCAACCGCAGCGCCGCCCTGAAAGGCGATTATGAGATGACGTTGGGATGCACCGCGCCTACGGCCACCGGGGTCGTGCAAGACGATCTCGAAAACTGGCTGGAGACGCTTTGCGGTATCGAGGGGGAACAAAGCGCGCCGGGCGTCCTGCCGCAGGGTGACGACGGGAAAACCGGTGCGGAGATCGAAGTGGATGACGAAGGGCGGGTTGTCGTGACTCTCGCCTGGTACGACGCCCGCTGGCAGGAGCAGGGCGATAACGGCGAGGAAGACGCCGATCCGATCAAAACCGTCCGTGTCAGTGCAGAACTATAGGAGCTCCCCATTGTGACCCTGTTATCAAGGCAAAGACGTCAGGCCGGCATCGGGCTTGTGGAGATCATGGTCGCACTGGTCGTCAGCTCTCTGCTGATCGGCGGGTTGATACAGATCTTCAGCAGCAACAAGCAGGCTTATGTTCTTCAGGACGAAATGTCGCGTCTTCAGGAAAACGGTCGTTTTGCCTTCCATTTTTTGATGAAAGATCTGCGAATGGCGGGCTACTTCGGTTGCCGTAACAATGTTCCGGTCCAGAATAATCTGGACAGCAGCAGTAGCGATTACGATTTTTCCTATGATTTCGCCGGTTCCCCGCTGATGGCTTACAACGCCAACGACAGCGGAGGATGGAGTCCGGCGTTGCCGGCCTCCATTCAGGCCTTGGAGCCGCTCCCTGGCAATGACATCGTGTTGATCCGCAGCGCGGACGCCAGTTCGGTAAGCCTTACGCCTCCCTACCAGTCCGGCGACGCCAGCAAAGCCAGTATTCATCTGGAGAAGGGCCATGGTCTAAGTAAAGGAGACATCGCGGTGGTGTCCGATTGCTCTCAAGCAACTGTGGTGCAGATTACTGGCGAAGGCGGTGGTGGAACGTCCGCAGCCGTCACCAATAATACTGGCAACTCGGCATCCCCGGGGAACACGACGTCATCGCTGGGTCATAACTATGGCCAGGGTGCCATCATTTCCAAAATCCAAAGTAACGTTTTTTACGTGGCTAACAACGTAGCAGGCGTGCCATCTCTATTCCGGAAAAAGCTGACTGCCGGCGAGAACGCGGAAGAGCTGGTCGCGGGCGTGGATCAGCTCAGTTTTCGTTATGGCCTGGATAGCAATGAAGATCGCGAGCTGGACAGCTACACCGAGGCGCCCACAACGTCGCAACTCAACAGGATTATGGCTGTTCGGACATCCATGCTTCTGCGCGGGGAGCGCCAGAATATCGTCGACGGTGAGCAAGGGTTTGTTCTCGATGGTGACGTCATAAACCGTGACGACGGAAGGCTTCGGTACGTGATGAGCAGCACGGCCACGGTGCGGAACCGAGCACCTTAAACCGAATATCCGAACGACATAACGAAGAGAAAGACCATGAAGAAGCAGGTGCGTTTCCATACACATCAGAGCGGGGCTGCGCTGGTAATCGGCCTGATACTGCTTCTGGTGATGACCTTGCTCGGAGTGACCGCGATGCGAGGAACGACATTACAGGAACGAATGTCCGGCGCACTGTCTGATCAAAACACCGCGTTTCAGGCCGCGGAGACCGCGCTGCGTCAAGGCGAGAGTGTTCTAAGCTCGATTACGGCTCCCAATTTCAACGCAACCGGATGGTATGACCAGGGTGACGGTAAGACACGACCGGATTGGCCGGATAACGCCTCCGATCCCGGCGATACCGGCGACGGTGTCGTGACCTACAGCGTCTCTTCCGGTGGTGGTACCGGCCAGGATATGGAATGGAGCGAGCCACCCGAGTTTTATATCGAGAGGATGCCGCCCGTTGTGATTACAGGCTCATCCGGTGCCTCTAAGGCGATCGGTGACGGTACGGTCAAAGAAGAATATGAGCTTTACCGCGTTGTGGCGCGCGGGTTTGGCAAAAATCAGACAACAGTGGCGATAGTGGAAAGCATATACCGCCGTTGAGCAGGAACTATAACCCTTTGGGGGTAATGTGATGAACGGAGTAAAACTAAACCGTCGTTTTCTTCACGTTGGTATATTCGTGGCGGCGATACTGGCTACAGGGCATCTGCGCGCAGACGTTTCCATCTCGCAGATTCCGCTGTTCGTCATCGGTGGCGTAAGCCCGAACCTCATGTTTGTTCTGGATGACTCTGGGTCCATGACCTGGGGGTTTATGCCCGATGACCTAGTTGACCGGTTCTCAGTTAGTGAACAGATAGTTTATTACTACAGAAATTCTATTGGCGACTGTGATGGCGGCGTGTTCTGGTTCGGTGATGACAGACTATGTGCTCGGGGCATTGACAACGTAAAATATTTGGCCTCACCTAAGCTCAATAACCAATATTTCGATCCAGGAAAAACTTATACACCACCGCCTAAAGCAGATGAATCCCGTTATCCATCAGTGGATTTCAATAAGGCGCCCATCAATGGCTACGATACGAATCCTGACGAAGCTGAATATGTGAATCTGAGCACGAATTATCGAGCCGTTATGGATGACTACTATTATTACGGGGATTGTGGCTATAATTGCGAAGAGAATGGCTTTTCGATCAGTCCAAACGGAGAGGCCGGTGCTGCGTTTTATTATGAGTATGACGCAGGAAAATACGGATGTGGATCGGTGTATGATGACGCTTGTTACGAAAGTGTTAGCCCCATCCCCGACGCGGAAAAACAAAACTTTGCTAACTGGTTCAGCTACTATCGTACCCGAATGATGACAGCCAAGGCGGGCGTAGGGATCGCGTTTTCGGAGCAGCCGGAATCGCTGCGTGTCGGCTTCGGCACTCTCAACCAGGGGTTTCACAACGTTGACGGGCAGAATACAGGTACGCTGCGTCGCGGAGTCCGTAACTTTCAGGGTGATGACCGCGGTGAGTTCTTCCGGCTTTTGTATGCTTCCGAACCGGGTGGCAGTACACCGTTAAGAGGCGCGCTCAAGGACGTGGGGGAGTATTACGAGCGGAGCGACAGCCAGGGCCCCTGGAGCAGCACGCCGGGTTCGGGCGGCGGCAGTGACTACGCCTGCCGGAGAAGCTTCTCTGTTTTGATGACCGATGGCTATTACGGCGGCAATAGCCCTGGTGTCGGCAACACGGACAACGAAGCGGGCCAGGTGATTACCGGCCCTGGTGGGAAAAGCTATCAGTACGACCCGGCCGTCACGCCACTGTACAGAGATGGGCACAGCAATACGCTGGCTGATGTGGCCATGGACTACTGGAAACGTGATCTGCGCACCGACATGGACAACATCGTCGGCACCGACGAGCGCGATCCGGCCTTCTGGCAGCACATGGTGACCTACGGTGTCGGTCTCGGCGTCGATGGGAGCCTTCCTTCTATAGAAACTCTGGCTAAAGAACCTGATGAAACCGTTGACTGGCCCGATCCTAACAGCGGCAATTCGGCCAAGATCGATGACTTGCTCCATGCTGCGGTGAATGGTCGGGGTGAGTTCTTCGGCGCCGACGATCCGGAGACTTTTACCCGCGAAATGACCTCCATGCTGTCCGACATCGTCAATAGAGGGACCGGCTCATCGTCGTCCATTGCCGCTAATTCGACCCGGCTGGACACAGACAGCGCTATCTACCAGGCGCTGTTTGACAGCGACAGCTGGGAGGGCGATCTGGTTTCCTACGAGGTGAACACCGATGGTGAGATAGAGGGTGTTGGTTGGAAGGCCGCGAGCCAGCTGGATAAAGCCAGCGATGACGACATTATGAACGTTAATGGGTCCAGAGAAATTTACACTTACTTTGATGACCCCACCGATAATCTTGACCCCGTACTCACGGAGTTCTTCTGGAATAATTTGTCCGCCGACCAGAAAGATGCGCTGGATGGTGCCGACAACAATGCCACTCTTGGTCAGCAGCGCGTCAGATACCTGCGCGGTGACCGGCGCTTGGAAATGCGTAACGGTGGTGCGTTCCGTAATAGAGATTCCCGTCTGGGCGACATTATTAATTCAAATCCGGCGTTCAGTGGTTCGGAGGGCTACGGCTATCAGTTGCTGCCCAACGAGGCGGGCCGTAAATACACCACTTATCTCGACGATAAGGAAAACCGTAATGAAATGATCTACGTTGGCGCCAACGATGGCATGCTGCATGCGTTTGACGCTGACGATGGTGATGAAGTCTTTGCCTATATCCCGAGCATGCTTTTCGACAAGCTGCCAGCGCTTACCGATCCCAATTATGCCCACAGCTTCTATGTGGACGGCGCGCCGATCGTTACCGATGCGTATATCGGCGGCGGCTGGAAGACCGTTCTGATCGGAAGCCTCAACGCCGGCGGCAAGGGCCTTTTCGCGCTTGATATCAGTAATCCGGACAATCCCACACTAATGTGGGAATTCACCCATCCGGAGCTCGGAGAGGGTGTGAAAGAAGTCTCGGTGGTTCCGGTTAATGAAAGTGCCTCCGAGTGGCACGTTGTCTTTGGTAACGGCTATAACAGTGACAGCGGCAAAGCCGCGCTGTTCGCCCTGGATCTTTCGGACGGCTCGCTGGTTGGCGATGCGCCGGTTATGGTCGGTACCAGCACTGAGAACGGAATGGCCGGTGTCACTGCCATCAACAGCGGTGACGGCTATTTCGCGAATGTCATATACGCCGGCGATCTGCGTGGTAACCTTTGGAAGTTCGAGCCTGGTAACAACGGCTGGAAATCCGCTTTCGGAAACGCCAACAGTCCCGATCCCATGTTCATCGCCACCGATGGAAGCAATCGTCAGCCGATCACATCACGCCCGGAAGTGACCGTCACCGAAAATGATCAGAATGTAGTGGTCTTCGGCACCGGGAAGTACCTGGAGAACGGCGACGTCAGCGATACCAGCGTTCAAAGCCTGTATGGCATTTTCGATGACGACCTAAAAGGCACCGTGAGTCGGGGTGATCTCCTGGAGCAGCGGATTAACTCCGAAGGGGAACTGACCATCAGTGGTGAGTCGCGCCCCTACCGGATCTTCTCCGATAATGAAATATCTGATGGTGATGCTGGCTGGCGTATCGATCTGATATCGCCGAACACCGGCAGCGAGGGCGAGCGTGTCGTGGTTCGCCCCACCATTCGTGGTGAAGCCGTTGTGTTCGTGTCTCTTATTCCTTCCGCAAGCCCTTGTGACGGCGGCGGCAGCAGTTGGTTGATCGCCATTAGTAAGAATAATGGAGGTCAGATCGACGGCGGTGTCATTGACGTCAACGAGGATGGGAAGATCGATGAAGAGGACTATGTCAACGACGGCGGCGTTAAAGTGCCTGCCTCTTCAATCGGCTTTGACAGCATTTTGAGCCGCGTTAATTTCATCAGTGGTGCGGCGAATGTCGATCAGGGTTATGGCAGCACCTCGGATGGCGATATAGCCAGGGTTGGCCTGAAGGGCCTGGGTGGCTTGCTGGGCCGACAATCCTGGCGGCAGCTGCGCTGAACAGTGAAGCGCCGGCTCCGCATCTTGGAGCCGGCTCATACACCGGATGGGTTATGAAAAAAACCATGCAATCTCACAAACAGGTTGGGTTCACGCTGATCGAACTTATGATCGTGGTGGTCATTGTGGCGATTCTTGCCGCTGTCGCTTACCCCAGCTATCAAGAGCAGGTTGAGCGTGGCCGATTGGCGGAAGGGAAAGCCGTACTGACCCAGGCGGCCACACGAATGGAGCGCTGCTATTCCACCAAGGGCACCTATAAAAACTGCATTTCGTCGGCCGTGGACTCAGAGACAGGTATGTATGCAGTATCGGTGAAAGCCCCAGCGGCGGATAACACCTTCACTCTGGTGGCGACACGAAAGAAGGCAACGGGCGCGAATCAGTGCGGCAACCTGACGCTTACCCAGACAGGTAAGACTGATGTGGAAAGCGCCACCAAAACCGCGGCCGAATGCTGGCGCTGATATGGTGCCTGCGTCCTCTCTGTAAGCCACCCCACAAGATCATTTCCGAAAACGCCGACAGACTCTGTCGGCGTCCTCTTATTGTGACTCTCTCCCCATCATTTAGTCTGAAGGCACCTTCCATACACAAGGATGTGAGTGATGGGTGTAGTAAAGCGGACCCCGAACAGGGGACTTCAGGGCTTTACGCTAGTCGAACTGCTTACCACGGTCTTGGTTGTCGCTGTATTGCTGGTCATGGTGGCCCCTTCCATGAGCGCGTTGATAAAGCGGAATAGTCTGGTGGCATTGCATGGGAGCTTGCGCGCTTCGCTGAGTGTGGCGCGGACCCAGGCGGTTGAGACCGGGCAGGCTGTCTCGGTCTGTCCTATGGGTCGCAACGGTGGATGTGCTTTCCCCTCCGGCGACTGGTCGCGGGGATGGATGGTGTTCGAGGACCCGGACCATACTGGCCGTTGTGATAATCCGGCTAAGACGGGTTTTTGCCATGGAACACGTAACCGGGTTCTCGAAATCCGCTCTCCTGTGAAACCGGGCTACGTCATACGCAGTAACCACCACGTTTCCCGGCGGGTACGCTTCGCCGCTACCGGGATGAGCTACGGGCACAATGGACGGTTCACGCTGTGCGCCCTGAGCGGTGCGGTACAGCCCGTTGGTCTGGTGGTGGCGGCTACCGGCAGGGTGCGTCGTGCCCGTGGCTCTGATTTACTCCCGTGCCCCTAGGCGGAGCGGTGAGGAGGACGAGCCTGTGTTATTGTTGCTCCCCTTCCTGTCATCCAACTCCCACGATTTGCTATGGCTGATGTACTCGTTGTCGGTGGTGGAATTGTCGGTTTGCTGAGTGCGCTCAATCTCAGCGACCGCGGTTTGAGCGTCACCGTGATCGACGCCGGCGGGCAGCGTCCGCCGGCGTCCTGGGCCGGTGGCGGTATTCTGTCGCCGCTGTTCGCCTGGCGTTACCCCGATCCCATGAGCCGGCTGAGCCACGACGCCACGGCGCGCTATCGGGCGCTGGTGGATCGTCTTCAGGGCAAGGCCGGGCTGCGCGCGTCGGACCTGCATCACAGCGGCCTGTGGGTGGCGGTGGACGACGACGAGCGCCGGCAGGCGCTGCGCTGGGCGTCGGACTGGGGCCTGAGCTGCCGGGACGCGCCGTTGAGCGGGCATTTGTCGGCGGCGCCGGAGCGGCAAGGTGTATGGTTCCCGGAGATCGGCAATCTGCGCAACCCGCGCCTGTTGAAAGCGCTGCGCGCCACACTGGTGGGGCAGGGCGTGACGTTCGTGAACGCGGCGGTGAACGCTGTGCGGCCCGGCGCCCGCGGCGCCGAGCTGACCCTGAGCCGGGGCGGCACGCTGTCCGCGCCCCGGGTGCTGCTCTGCGCCGGGGCCTGGACGCCGGCGTTGCTGGCGCCTCTGGGCGTGCGGTTGCCGCTGTTCCCGGCCAAGGGCGAGATGCTGCTTTATAGGTTGCCGCCGGGCCGGGTGCCGACCATCGTGCTCACCGACCAGGGCTATCTGATTCCGCGTGCCGATGGCGCGGTGCTGGCCGGTTCCACCCTCAAACCCGGCGATGCCACCACGTACCCCACGGTGACCGGGCGTTGGGCGTTGCAGGCCATGGCGGCGTCGCTGCTGCCGGAGCTGGCGTCGGTGACGCCGTCCCATCATTGGGCCGGGGTGCGGCCGGGCAGCGACCGCGACTGGCCCTATCTGGGGCCGGTGCCCGGCACTCGCGGGGTGTTCGCCGCCGCCGGGCTGCATCGCAATGGTTTGGTGGCGGCGCCGGCCAGCGCCGAGCTGCTGGTGCGCCTGATGTGCGGGGAAACGCCGTCGCTGGATCCGGCGGCTTATTCGCTGTCCGGGGCGCCGTCCTGATCCAGTTCCAGCTTCTTTAGCCGGTAGCGCAGCGAGCGGAAGGTCATGCCCAGCTTCTTGGCGGCCGCGGTGCGGTTCCAGTGGGTGGTGTCCAGCGCCCGCAGGATTTCCTGTTTCTCGATCTCCTGCAGATAGTCTTCCAGCGGCAGCTGCGGGTGGCGGCCGCCGCCGTTGCCGGCGGCCGGCTGCGGCCCGTCGTCGCTGGGCAGGTGCAGATGCTCGGGTTCGATCATCTCGCCGTCGCAGAGGGTGAGCGCGCGCTCCAGGGTATTTTCCAGTTCACGCACGTTGCCCGGAAAGCTGTAGCCGGCGAGGGCGGACATGGCTCGTTCGCTGACCGCCGGCGGCCGGGTTTCCCAGGCTTCGCCAAGCCGCGCCAGGATGTGCTCCACCAGCACCGGGATGTCCTCATGGCGTTCGCGCAGCGGCGGCACGTGCGCTTCGATCACGTTGAGCCGGTAGTAAAGGTCCTGACGGAAACGGCCGGCGCTCATTTCCTCGCCCAGATCCCGATGGGTGGCGCAAAGGATGCGCAGGTTCACCGCGAACTCTTTTGACTCGCCCACCGGACGCACGGTTTTCTCTTGGATCGCACGCAGCAGCTTGACCTGCATGTGCAGCGGCAGGTCCGCCACTTCGTCGAGGAACAGGGTACCGCCGTCCGCCTCCCGGAACAGGCCTTTGCGGTCTTCCACGGCGCCGGTGAAGCTGCCCTTGCGGTGACCGAAGAATTCGCTCTCCATCAGTTCCGAGGGAATCGCGCCGCAGTTGACCGCGACGAACGGCTTTTCCCGGCGCGGGCCCAGGGCGTGGATCAAACGCGCCACGCGCTCCTTGCCGCTGCCGGATTCGCCGCTGATGTAGATCGGCGCCTGGCTGCGCGCCAGTTTGCGGATCTGCTGCTTGAGGCGCTGCATGGCCGGCCCCTGGCCGACCAGGGTGTCCTCTTCCCCGCCGCCGTCGCCGGCTTTCTCGGTGCGGCTGATGCCCAGGCCGTCCTCGATCAACTGCCGCAGGCGGTCCAGCGCCACCGGTTTGGCGATGAAGTCGTAGGCGCCCAGCTTCATCGCGTCGGTGGCCACGTCCATGTTGCCGTAGGCGGTGATCACCGCCACCGGCATGTCCGGGGCGGTCTGGGCGGCGTGGCGCAGCAGGTCCAGGCCGGTGCCGTCGCCCAGGTTCATATCGGTCAGGCAGAGGTCGAAGCGGTCGCTGTCGAGCAGGCGCCGCGCGGCGCCGAGCGAGTCGGCCGCGGTGGCATCCAGTTTCATCCGCCCCAGGGTGATGACGAGCAGTTCGCGCAGATCCGCTTCGTCGTCAACAACCAGAACACGAGGAGTCTTATCGGTCATCATTATTGGAACTGTCGGTCCGGGTGAGCACAGGTTAGCACAAAGCGAGCGCCGGGTTGGGCGTCCTCATAGTCCAGGGTCGCCTGGTTCGCCTGGCACAGCTGTCGGCACACGTACAGCCCCAGCCCGTTGCCGCCGTCGCTGGTGGTGTAGAAGGGTTCGAACAGGTGGGCGGCGGCGTCCTCGGGGATGCCGTCGCCGTTATCGGCCACCGAGATCCACGGCAGCCGGGTCTGCGGGTGGCGGCCATAGGCCACGGTCACCCGGCAGTCCGCGCCGCCATGGTCGAAGGCGTTGCCGATCAGGTTGTCCACCACCTGTATCAGCTGGCTGCGGTCGAAGCGCACTTCCAGGCCCTCGTCGCGGTGCTGCAGGCGCAACCGCTCGCGGGGGATGCGGCGCTGGTGCCAACTGGCGGTGACCTCCTCCAGGACCGGGGCCACATCGAAGCGCGCCGCCTGGCTGCGTGGCCGCCGGGACAAGTCCAGCACATCGGAAATGATGCCGTTCACCCGTTTCACATGGTTGCGGATAATGCCCAGAAGATGGCTGTCTTCCGGCTTTTCCATGTCTTCGTCCAGCAGCTCGGTGGCGTGGCTGATGGCGCTCAACGGGTTGCGGATTTCATGGGCCAGGGTGGCGGACAGGCGGCCCAGGGAAGCCAGGTTCATTTGCTGGGCTTCCTGGGCCACGCGGGCGGTGTCTTCCAGGAACACCAGGGTGAGGTCCTCATGGCCGGTGTCCAGGTCGGCGAAACGGGCGCTCACCTGCGGCGACTGGCGCGACACCCGCAGCGGGCTCTGCGCCATGTGCGGCGCCTGCCGCCAATGCTGATGCCGCTCCACCAGCGCCGCCGGCAGGTGCTGGCCGACCATGGGGGTGGCGAAAAAGCCGTCCGCGGACGGGTTGGACTGCAGAATCCGGTGCTCGTTGTTGAACACCATCACGCCGGTGCGCATGCGGGCCACGATCTGCCGGTTGAGCGCCTCCAGCCGCTCGATCGCCACGCGCTGGCTGGCGGCGATGGACTCGCTGCGCTCCAGCCGCTCGGCGATCTGCTGGATGATCAGCGACACCATGAAGAAGGCGATGCCCAGCAGGCCCGCTTCGGTGAGCTGGAACGGGTCCTTGTCGCCGGTCTGGGTGGCGAAGTAGAACTGCTCGAACATCACCGTCAGGGTCGCCAGCGCGGCGATCAGGAAACCCATGCGGCCGCGCAACAGAATATTGCCGGCGGCCACGTTGACCAGCAGCAGCACCGCCAGGCCGCCTTCCAGGCCGCCGTTGGCGTGCACCACCAGGCCCAGCACCAGCACATCGATAACCAGCGCCAGCGGCTGCGCGAAGCCCGGCTTGCGCAGCCGCTCGCTGTAATCCATCGCCGAGGACACCAGCGTCAGCAGCAGATAGCCCGACACCGTGCCTTCGAACAGAGCCGGCATGTACTGGCCGATCAGCCGCTGCTCGCTCACATAGAACAGCGTCAGCAGCACCGTGGCGATGGTGATGCGGTAGAGGTTGTAGATACGGCTTGGTGTCCAGCTCTGGCTAGGGCTCATGGTGCTCCAGGTATTGGCGCTGATGGTCCTGGCTGCAGAACGCCATGTTGTTGTGTTGGAACGCTTCTTTTTCCGGCACATGCACGCCGCATTGCCGGCACTTGACCATCTTCTGGCTGAGCGAAGCCGGCCCGTCGGCCGGGTCGTCATGCCGGCGGCGTTCACCCAGCAGGCCTTTCACGACCCGCCAAACCAGATAAATCAGAGCCGCTATGATAAGCAGCCGTATCAGCCCCATAAGGATCTCCCCGACGCCTGTGCAAGGGCAGGCGGCTACAGAGTACAATCAGCGCTCCATGGAGAAAAGGCTGGTGATATGCGAGTAGTGATGGCCCAGCGCAACCCGCTGGTCGGGGATATCGAGGGCAACGCGAATGCGGTGGTGGCCGCCGCTCGTGAGGCGCGCAATTTGCTGGGCGCCGAGCTGGTGGTGTTCCCCGAACTGGTGCTCACCGGCTACCCGCCGGAAGACCTGTTGTTGCGCCCCAGCCTGAACGGCCGCGTCGACGACGCGCTGGCGCACATCGGCGAACGTATCGAGGTACCGGTGGTGCTGGGCTATCCGGCGGTGCGTAATGGCGTGCGCCGCAATGCCGCCGGCGTCCTGTTCCCGGGGGACAGCCGCCCCCGGCATGAGTATTTCAAGCAGTGCCTGCCCAATTACCGGGTTTTCGATGAAAAGCGTTACTTCCAGCCCGGAGATCAAAGCTGTGTGTTCGAGTTGGGCAGGGAGCGCCTGGCCATCACCATTTGCGAGGACATCTGGTTCGAGGGGCCGGCGGCCCAGGCCGCCCGCGACGGCGCCACCTGCATCGTCAACCTGAATGCGTCGCCGTTCCGCGCCGGCAAGCCCGGTGAGCGCCGCGACCAGGTCTGCGCCCGCGCCCGGGAAACCGGTCTGCCGGTGCTCTACTGCAATCTGGTGGGCGGTCAGGACGAGCTGGTTTTCGACGGCGCCTCCTTCGTGGTGGACGGCGAAGCCGGTGTCTGTGTGCAGGGCGCCAGCTTCGAGGAAGCGCTGGTCCCGGTGGACCTGGGCCGCGAAGGCGGCGCGTTGAAAGTGCGCGGTGAAGTGCTGCCGGTGCCGGAAGACGAGGAAAGCCTGTACCGGGCCCTGGTGCTGGCAACCCGTGACTACGTCAACAAGAACGGCTTCAAGGGCGCGCTGCTGGGCTTGTCCGGGGGCATCGATTCCGCCCTGACCCTGGCGGTGGCGGTGGACGCTCTCGGCCCGGACCGGGTGGAGGCGGTGATGATGCCGTTCCGCTATACCGCCGACATCAGCATCGAAGACGCGGAGCAGCAGGCCAAGGCACTGCGGGTGCACTACCGGTCGCTGCCCATCGAGCCGGCCTTCAACGGCTTCATGTCGATCCTCGAGGAGGCGTTCGCCGACCACCAGCCGGACACCACCGAGGAAAACCTGCAGGCGCGCTGCCGTGGCGTGTTGCTGATGGCGCTATCCAACAAGAACGGGTCGGTGGTGCTGACCACCGGCAACAAGAGTGAGATGGCGGTGGGCTACGCCACCCTCTATGGCGACATGGCCGGCGGTTTCTCGGTGCTTAAGGACGTGTTCAAGACCTGGGTCTACCGGGTGGCGCGCTGGCGCAACCAGAAGGCGGGCAGTGAGATTATCCCCGAGCGGGTGATCACCCGGCCGCCGTCGGCGGAGCTGGCGCCGGATCAGGTGGATTCGGATTCGCTGCCAGGTTACGACGAGCTGGACGCCATTCTGGAACGCTACGTGGAACAGGACATGAGCGCCGAGGCGGTGATTCGCGACGGCTTTGACCGCGACACCGTGTACCGGGTGGTCAAGCTCACCGACCGCAACGAATACAAGCGGCGTCAGGCGGCGGTGGGGCCGCGGGTCAGCCGCCGCGCCTTCGGTAAGGATCGCCGCTACCCGATCACCAACGGCTGGCGACCGGGGGACTGACAGCGGTTACAGCAGGTCGAACGTGAGCAGGCTCAGCAGGCCCTTGTTCTCGTTCGGCCACCAGGCCAGATCCACCTGGTCGTCGTCTTCCAGGAATTCGCTGTCCGGCCAGTTGGTGGCCAGGATGCGGCGGCTTTTATCCGCCAGCGCCGGGCGGTCCAGGCGCTCGTAGCCTTTCACCATGATGGCCAGGGCTTCCGGCACCAGCGGCGTCTGCTGGTAGTGCTGCACCACGTACTGGGCGCGGCCGATGGCGGCGATGTAGGCGCCACGGCGGGCGTAGTAACGGGCCGCGTGCAACTCGTGGCGGGCGAATTCATTGCGGATGAACACCATGCGGGCGCGGGCGTCCTCGCTGTACTCGCTGTCCGGGAAGCGGGTCACCAGGCGCTCGAAATCCTCGAAGGCGTCGCGCGCGGACGACAGGTCGCGGGCGGACTTGTCGGTGTTCATCATGGAATCGAAGAAACCCCGTTCCATGTAGAAATTGGCCAGGCCGCGCATGTAGAGCGCGTAATCCAGGCGCGGGTGGGCCGGGTAGCTGCGCATGAAACGCTGGGCGGCGACCACGGTTTGCGGGTAATCCTGAAGGCGGAACTGGGAGTAGATCAGCTCCAGTTGCGCCTGCTCCGCGTAGCGGCCGTAGGGGAAACGGGCCTCCAGCTCCTTGAGCCGGTCCACGGCGGTCACGTAGTTATTCGACTCCATGGACTCGCGGGCTTCACGGTACTGTTCCGCTTCGGTGCGCTCCGGGGCCTCGTCAGGTTTGCTGGCGCAGGCGCTGAGCAGCGCGGCGATCAACAGGGTCGAAAGCAATCGTGGCATTTTATCCTCGGTGCGACAGGGTACAATGGTGCGCCTATTCTACGCACAGGTCGGACCATGGGACATCTTGGCGGTGAGAAAATTCAGCGCACTGAGCAGGTTGATGCGCAATACGCCGGTATCCGGCTGGACCAGGCGGCCGCCGAATTGTTCGACGGTTTCTCCCGGTCGCGCCTGCAGAACTGGATCAAAGAAGGCGTGCTGACGGTGAACGGGCGCGCCGCGCGGCCCAAGGACAAGCTGCTGGGCGGCGAGGCGCTGACCCTGGCGGTGGAACTGGCCCCGGAAATCGACGATCAGCCGGAAGCCATTGAATTGCCGGTGATTTATCAGGATCAGGACCTGATCGTGATCAACAAACCCGCCGGCCTGGTGGTGCACCCGGCCGCCGGCCACGCCGACGGCACCCTGCTCAACGGCCTGCTGCACCTGGACGACCGCCTGTCCAGCCTGCCCCGGGCCGGCATCGTCCACCGCCTGGACCGGGACACCACCGGCCTGATGGTGGTCGCGCGCTCCGTGGAGGCGCACACCGGGCTGGTGGCGCAGCTGCAGGACAAGAGCCTGTACCGGGAGTACCAGGCCATCGCCATGGGCGTGATGACCGGCGGCGGCACCGTGGACGCGCCCATGGGCCGGCACCCGGTGGACCGCAAGCGCCAGGCGGTGGTGGCCCACGGCGGCAAACCGGCGGTCACCCACTACCGGGTGCTGGACCGCTACCGGGCCCACACCCGCGTGCAGGTGCGCCTGGAAACCGGCCGCACCCACCAGATCCGCGTGCATCTGGCCCACCGCCGTTATCCGCTGGTGGGCGACCCGCTTTACGGCGGCCGGCTCAAGCAGCCCGCCGGCGCCACCGAGGCGCTGCGCGAGGCCCTGCGCGGGTTCCGCCGCCAGGCTCTGCACGCCTTCAAGCTCGGGCTGGTGCACCCGGCCAGCGGCGAGTACATGGAATTCGAGGCGCCCCTGCCCGAGGATTTCCAGACGCTGGTTCAGGTCCTGGAGGCGGACCGGGAGGCACAATGACCCTGCCCGATATCAGCCAGTGGCTGCGGCCCGACTGGCAGCCCCATCCCCGGGTTCGCGCCCTGGTGACCACCCGTCTGGGGCGTCACTCGCCGCCGCCGTGGCACGGTTTCAACCTGGGCATGAACTGCGGTGACGACGCGGCGCGGGTGGAACAGGCCCGCCGCCATGTGCACAAGATGCTGGCGGTGGACCATCCGCCGGCCTGGCTCGAGCAGGTCCACGGCGACCGCATCATCCAG